>Ga0302196_10000803_pt1 | contig 29749 bp, 24 predicted proteins | sample II_Bog_N1_3_FD_198794 | JGI IMG/M metagenome (GOLD analysis project Ga0302196, IMG submission 198794) | Peat permafrost microbial communities from Stordalen Mire near Abisko, Sweden - II_Bog_N1_3 | ecosystem: Environmental > Terrestrial > Soil > Wetlands > Peat | place: Sweden: Abisko...
GGCCGCCGCGGTCTGCGCCCTCTCGGCGGCGCTCTCGTTCGACTTCTTCCTGACCCGGCCCTACGGATCGTTCCGGATCACCCGCACCAGCGACCTGGTGACCGAACTGCTCCTGCTGGTCGTGGGCCTGGCGGTGGGGGAGCTGGCCGCACGGGGACGCACCCACCGGGAGGCGGCGGGAGAAGGGCGACGACACCTGTCGGCCCTCCACACGGTCACCGAGCTGGCCGCCACCGGCCGGGGAGCCGACCAGGTGGCCGCGGAGGCGTCCCGACAGCTGGTGGCCCTGCTGGCGTTGCGGGGGTGCCGGTTCACCCGTGACGACCCAGGCCTGGCCGCCCGGGTCCTGCCCGACGGCGAGGTGCAGATCGGCGCCGTGGCCTGGTCCACCGGTGACCTGGGACTGCCCCATCGCGGAGTGGACCTGCCAGTGCGCGGTGCGGGAGCCGTGTGGGGCCACTTCGAGCTCGTCCCCGAGCCCGGCACCCGGGTGCCCCGGGAGCTGCTGGTGGTCGCCGTGGCCATCGCCGACCAGGTGGGTGCCGCGCTCGCGGCCGAGCCCGACCGGGTGCCGCGTCGGCGCTGAGCGCCTCCCCGCACCCCCCGATCCCGGCCCCGCACCCCCCGATCCCGGCCCCGCACCCCCCGATCCCGGCCCCGCACCCCCGTCCCGGCCACGCCTCCGGACCCCCGTCCGGGCACCCCGGCCGGTGGACCCCGTTCATCCACTGCTCGCATTCCGGCAATCCTCCCGAAACGAAGCAGGCGTAGTTTCGTCCCCACCAAGCGCACGGGCCGGTGTCCGGTCGGTCGGCGGGACCTGACCGGGCCGGCCCGGTGCGCTCGGTCAACCCCGGGGACGAGCCGGGGACGGAACGGACGGCAGGGACGGCAGGGACGGCAGGAGAGCTCCGAGCGATGGCAGCCGACAGCGAGGTTCCGGGTGTCGGGCTCGACGTCATCCCGAGTGGCGTCGGCACGGTGGCCGCCAACGGATCCCACGCGCCCGCCGCCCCCCACGTGATCGTGCTCTTCGGGGCCACCGGCGACCTGGCCAAGCGCAAGCTGCTGCCCGGGCTCTTCCACCTCTCCCGGGCCGGGATGCTGCCCGAGTGCCACATCGTGGCCACGTCCCTCGAGTCGCTCGACGACGGCCAGTACCACGAGGTCGCCCGGACGGCCGTCGACGAGTTCGCCCGGGGCCGAGTGACCGAGGAGCACTGGGAGCAGTTCCGGCGCCGGCTCACCTACGTCCCCGGTGAGCACGGGGTGTCCGGCCTGGCCGAGACCGTGGGTCGGCTCGAGGCCACGTTCGACACCGAACCCCGGCGGCTCCACTACCTGAGCATCCCGCCCTCGGCGGCCGAGACGGTGGTGCGCACCCTGGGTGAGGCGGGCCTCACCGAACGCTCACGGGTGATCATGGAGAAGCCATTCGGGACCGACCTGCACTCGGCCCGCCTGCTCAACGGTCTGGTGCGGGAGCACTTCGATGACGAGCAGGTGTTCCGGATCGACCACTTCCTGGGCAAGGAGGCGGCCCAGAACATCCTGGCCTTCCGGTTCGCCAACGGGCTGTTCGAACCGATCTGGAACCGTCAGCACATCGACCACGTCCAGATCGACGTGCCCGAGACGCTCGGGGTCGAGTCCCGCTCGGCCTTCTACGAGCAGACCGGGGCCTTCCGGGACATGGTGGTGACCCACCTCTTCCAGATCCTGGCCTTCGTGGCCATGGAGCCACCCACGGCGCTCGAGCCCCGCTCGATCAACGAGGAGAAGAACAAGGTCTTCCGGTCGATGCGGCCGATCGACACCCGGGACGTGGTGCGCGGCCAGTACGAGGGGTACACCCACGCGGAGGGGGTGGCCCCCGACTCCGACACCGAGACCTTCATCGCCCTGCGCTGCGAGATCGACAATTGGAGGTGGGCCGGTGTCCCCTTCTACCTGCGGACGGGCAAGCACCTCGCCGAAGGGGCACGGATCGTGTCCATCGCCTTCCGGGAGCCGCCGAAGTCGATGTTCCCGGCGGGGTCGGGGGTCGGCGCGCAGGGTCCGGACCACCTGACCTTCGACCTCGCCGACTCCTCCAAGCTGTCCCTCTCCTTCTACGGCAAGCGGCCGGGGCCGGGGATGAAGCTCGACAAGCTCAGCCTGCAGTTCGCCCTCCACGAGACCGAGGAGTCCGACCACGTGCTCGAGGCCTACGAGCGGCTGATCCACGACTCGATGAGCGGCGACCAGACGTTGTTCACCAACGCCGAGGGGATCGAGCGGTTGTGGGAGGTGTCCCAGCCGCTGCTGGACGACCCACCCGAGGTGCAGCTGTACCGGGTCGGCTCGTGGGGGCCACCGGCCATGCGCGACCTGATCGCACCGCGGGGCTGGCGCCTGCCGTTCGAGCGGGGATGGCGTCAGAAGAAGTGACGGCGGGTACCACCGGCCTGCCCACCACGACGGCCGCCGGCGAGGGGTCCTGGGGGGGTGGGGGCCACGTGATCGTGTGCGGCCTCCGCGGAGTCGGCCTGCGCACCGTCGAGCAGCTGCACCAGTCGGGCGTACCCGTCGTGGTGGTCGACGACGACCCCGACCTGCGCCTGGCCCGCATCATCCAGGGCTGGGGGGTCACCCACATCCACCGCAACGCCCAGCTGGGCGACGGACTGGGCGAAGCCGGACTGGCCTCGGCCTCGGCGGTGATCTGCGTCGATGCCAACGAGCTGGCCACCCTGGAGATCGCCATGCGGGTGCGCGAGGCCCGGCCGGACGTCCGCCTGGTGGTGCAGCTGGCCAACCCGTCGGTCGGACGGGCCCTCGAGCGGGTGCTGGGCACCGGAACCGTGCTCGACGTGGCCGCCCTGGCCGCCCCCTCGTTCGTCGAGGTGTGCCTGAGTCGACCGTCCCACCAGGTGGAGCTGGGGGGTGCGCAGTTCGCCGTGGTCGAGGTCGACGTGACCGAGGACGAGGGGTTCAACCGGACGTTCCGGAGCCATTTCGGGAACCTGGCCCCGGTGGCGGTGGTGCCGGGCGACGGGAGTGGGATCGTCTGCTGCCCGGGCCGAGACCACCCGGTCAGCAGCGGGGACCGGGTGGCGGTGCTGGGCACGACGGCGGAGCTCGACCGGGCGGGGATCGAGCTCGGGAGAGGGCAGGGACCGTCGGGGGCCGGCGTGCCGGTGGCGGTGCGGCTGCGGAGGCGGGTGGCCGGGCTGCGGGAGGCCAACGGGAGCGGGCTCGCCCTGGTCGGGGCGGGTCTGCTCGGCCTGTTCGTCCTGTCCACGGTGGTCATCCGGTTGGTCTACGTGCTGCCGGGCGGCAAGGGGCACCCGGGCCTGCTGGACTCCGCGTACTTCACGGTGGAGACGGTGGCCACCGTCGGGTACGGGGACTACAACTTCTCGGGGCAGTCGGCGTGGTTCATGGTCTACGGGATCCTGCTGATCGTCCTCGGGGTGACCCTGGTGTCGACGGTCTTCGCCCTGTTCACCAACTTCCTGGTCAGCCGCCGGATCGAGCAGTCGCTGGGCCGGCGCCGGGTGCCCGGGATGAGCGGCCACGTGGTCGTGGTCGGACTGGGCTCGGTGGGGATCCGGGTGGTCGAGGGCCTGGTGGCCGAGGGTCGGGGGGTGGTGGTCATCGAGAGCGACGCCCAGAACCGCTACCTCGACCGGGCCCGGGCCCTGCGGGTGCCGGTGGTCATCGCCGATGCCACCCAACGCCAGACCCACGCCTCGGTCAACCTGGGGGAGGCGTCGGCCGTGGCCATCCTGACCAGCGCCGACCTGACCAACATCGAGACGGGCCTGGCCGTGCGGGAGTCGCTGGGTGACCGGTGGGACGTGGTGCCGGTGGTGCTGCGGGTCTTCGACCGCGACCTGGCCCGGATGATGGAGCGCAACTTCGGGTTCCGCCATGTGCGGTCGACCTCCGCACTGGCCGCGCCGTGGTTCGTCGGCGCGGCACTCGGGCTCGACGTCCTCGAGACCTTCTTCGTCGACCAGCAGCCTTTCCTGGTGGGACGGCTGACCATCGCCTCGGGCGGCGGCCTCCAGGGGCTCGCCATGCAGGACCTGTCCGCCCGGACCCGGGTGGTGGCACTGCAACGGGAGTCCGACGAGGGGGCCCTCGAGCACCCGCCACGCCGGGGCACCCGGTTCCAGGGTGGCGACCGGGCCTATCTGCTCGGCCCCTACGACGAGCTCCTCGACGTCCTGCGCCGGGACCAGCGCCCACGCCAGGAGTGAGCGTCGCCCGTGGCCGTCAGGAGCCCGGTGCCGCCCTCGGCCGGGGTCGGTGGCCGGGACGGCCGGCCCCGGTGTTGTCGGCCCCGTCCACCACGACCTCGACGATCGGATCGGGACGGTCGTCGAACTCGGTGCGCAGGGCCCGGGACATCACCGCGTGCTGCAGGTAGAGCGTCGTGATGTAGGTGAGCTCCAGGATCTCCTCGTCGGGCAGGTGGGCCCGCAGGGCGTCGAAGAGTCCGTCCGGCACCCGGCCCAGGTCGAGGGTCAGACAGTCGGTGTAGGCCAGTACCAGCCGCTGCACCTCGTCGAAGCAGTCGGCCGCCGCCCAGTGGGGGACGGCGGCGATGGTCGCGTCAGGGACATCGAGGGCGCGCAGCGACTTGCAGTGCTGGGAGTAGACGAACTGGCTGCCCGAGGCCCAGCCCACCCGGGCCTGCGCGAGTTCGCGGAGGACCGGGTCGAGGAGGCGCTTCGGGCTCTGGTAGAGACCGAAGCCCTGGACGGCGTGCTCCAGGACGTCGGGGACCAGGGCGAACACGGTCCACCAGTCACCCGGGGTGCCGTCCGACGTCCCCGGTTCGGCCACCGGGTCCCGGTCCCCGAAGAGCAGGTCGTACATGACGGTCACGATCGGCGCCTCGGCCTCGGCGCGTGGGACCTGGCGGAGCCGGGGCACGGTGGTCAGGCGGTGGCCCGGTCGACGGCCCGGGCCGGCTCGTGGGACACGTCGCCGGCTCCCAGCCGGCGGGTCCAGCAGGCGAACTCGAGCAGGATCCCGTCGGGGTCCTGGAAGTAGATCGACCGGACGAACACGCCGGGGTGCAGGTCATCGGAGATCCCCCACTCGCTGTCGTCGTGGTTGGCGACGTCGGTGCAGTCGACCCCGGCGGCCCGGAGCCGGTCCCGGTACTCGTCGATGCGCTCGGGGGGCACGGCGAACGCCACGTGGTTCATCGACCCGACCGCGCTGGTGAGACTGCCCTGGTCGGGCCGGCCGGTCGGGGCGGACACCCCGGGCACCCCGTCGGGCGCGTCCGGGAACCAGAAGAAGGCGAGCGCGTCCCCCCCGCCGCAGTCGAAGAAGAAGTGCTGCCCCATCCCGGCCGGCAGCTCGATGGTCTTGATCAGCGGCATGCCGAGGACGTTGGTGTAGAAGTCGACGGTGCGGGCCATGTCCCGGCACACCAGCGCCAGGTGGTTGACCCCCCCGAGCTCGAACGGCCCGGAGGCGGACAGGGCGGACCGGTCGTCGTGGTCCTCGGCCATGGGTGCTCCTCCATGTGGTGCGGGTGCCGTGGACGGTCGCCGGCACGGACGGGTCGTGGCCCGGACAACGCTAACCCCGGGGACGACGGTGTGCCCCGCCCCGCCCCCGTTCCGCCCCGCCCCGCCCCGCCGGGTCAGTCGCCGCCGAGGTCGGCCAGGGCACCGAGGTCGAGTGCCTGCTGGGCGTGTCGGGAGACGCTGGTCAGGAACATCCGGTCGCCCCGCTCGGTCTGCTTGACCATCATCGATGCCCCGACGGCCATCAGCAGCCCCCCGAAGCTCTCGCGCCGGTAGTCGGAGCGCAGGTCCTCGAGCGGGTAGTCCCCCACCCCCCGGGCCACCAGCTCGGCGTGGTAGCCGGCGACGAGGTGGTCACCCGCCTCACGCCGCACCCCGGGCTCGAGGCAGCCCCCGACGAAGTAGGCCAGGTCGTAGGCGGCGCACCCCCAGTTGACGGTCTGGAAGTCCACCACCACCGGCTCGGGCCGGTCCGGGGTGAACAGCAGGTTGTCGAGCCGGAAATCGGCGTGCACCACCGTGCGCGGCCCCCGCGGGCGCGCCATCCAGGTACGGATGCGCGGGACGAAGTCGACCAGGAGCCCCACGTGCTCGGGCGCCAGCCGGTCCCGGTAGCGCTCGAGGAACCCGGGGAACACCCCGGTCACGACGGCGGCCAGGAACTCGTCCCCCTCGGGGGACGACCGGTCGATCCACTCGCGGGCGGCGAGGTCGGGGTCCTCCCAGCAGGGGGCGTGCAGTCCGGCCAGCTGGCCGAGGGCGGCGGCCGCCACCGTGGGGTCGCACCCACGGATCTCGTCGCCCGGGGCGGCGTCGTCGAGGTCCTCCAGCAGGAGGGTGAACCAGGCCTCGACCGGGTCCAGTGCGGCGAACAGCAGCCGGGGGAGCCGGCTGTCCACCCGCGGCGCCACCTCGGCGTAGAACCGCACCTCCACCTCGTAGGCCCGCATGATCCGTCCGGTGGCCAGGCTCTGCTCGTCCGGGGAGGCGAACTTGCCGACCACGCTGGCCGGACCGGACCCGGCGGGCTGGTAGGCGAGGGTGAACCGGACGGTGTCGGCCATCTGGCCGGTGCCGAGCGGTGTGGCCACCACCGAGGCGACCCGGGCCCCGGGGGCGAGCAGCTCCTGACCGACCAGGACGTCGGTCAGCCACCGGTCGTCGACCTCCGCCGGGGTGCGTCGGACCGCTTCCGCCCCCAGGGCCCCGGGGTGGGCCGGGCTCACGCCCACTCCAGATCGGCCGCCGCCGCCGTCAGCAGACGCTGGAGGTGCAGCCCGTGGGCGGCATCCAGGGGATGGGGGCGTCCGGTCGCCGTGGCCAGGAACTCGTCCACGATGGTCGGCCCCACCGTGGCGCTCGATCCCGACGGATCCACCTCGAGCACCCCGTCGGCCGTGTGCAGCTCCACCCCGGCGCGGGCGGGCTCGGCCCCGCTCAGCCCGGTGAGCGAGGCCTCACTGGCGACCCCCGTGGCGTGGTCGAGGAGGAGTCCGACCCACCGGCGCGGGTCGCCGTGGGCGCGGATCCCGACCACCGGGCCGAGGGTGGCGTCCAGGAGGTCGAGCACGTGGGGCCCCAGGTCGAACAGCGGACCGTGCTCGAGCCGCCAGGGTGTGGCGAACATCCCGCCCCGGAACCCGCCGGCCAGGAAGTGGCCCCGACCGCCGAGCAGGTCCATCGTGGCGGCCGCCTCCACCAGGGCCCGCACCCGGGCCACGTACCGCCAGGTGAGCACCAGCTGGGTCGGTGCACCGGTCTCATCGACCACGTCGACCAGCGCCTCGGCCGCCGCGAGGTCGAGGGCCAGCGGCTTCTCCAGGAGCAGGGCCTTGCCGGCCCGTGCCGCGGTGACGGCCAACGTGGCCTGGACGTCGGGGGGCACGGCGAACGACACGGCGTCGACACCGTCCAGGAAGCCGGCGAACGAGTCGTGGGGCACTGCGCCGTACGGGGCCGCCACCTCGGTGGCGGCCGAGAGGCGCCGGCCCCACACGGCGGCCAGGACGGTCCCGGGATGGGTGGCGAACAGGGGGGCGTGGAACAGCGCGGCCCAGGGCCCGGCCCCGGCGACGCCGACCCGGAGCGGGGGGTGTTCGGCGGAGGAGGTGGTCACCGGTCAGCCGGCGGCCAGGACGGTGACGAAGTCACGGGTCCACCCGACCTGGTACTGGTCCGCCGGCCGGTTCTGGCCGGGCACGCCGGTGCTCAGCGGCCCCCCGGGTGTGGCCGACACGGCGATCTGGACCCACTCCGGGTTGATGTCGAGCTCCATGGCCGTGACGGCACCCGCCGACACCAGGGCGGCGGCGATGTCCGACGGCTCCGCCGACATGGACCCGGCGTACAGCAGGTCTCCCGAGGCGTCCTCACCCAGGGCGCTGCGGGCCACGGCGGCCCCCCCACCCAGGGTGGCACCCCAGGCGGACACGTCGGCGATGTTCGGGCTCGGCTGCCCGCCCACCACCAGTGGGGGGAGGTTCTGGCGCACGCTGGCCACCTGCTCGCCCGGGGTCGGGAGTCCCTGCCCCCACACCCCCACGTGGCCCACCCCGTCGGTGTCGACCACCAGGCTGGCGTACCCGGCCTGGAGGGGCAGCAGGACCTGGCCGTTGAGCTCGAACCCGCCCGCCCCCGCCGTCGACTCGAACCCGCCGTTGAAGGCGGCCAGGAGGGAGGCGGTCTCGTCGGGGCCGACGGCGGACCCGCTGTCGGCGGCCACCACCGCGGTGCCCCGGGGTGGGTCGGTGCTGCCCACATGGAGGCCGACGTGGGTCCGTCCGGACCGGAACCGGAAGACGGTCACCACGTGGCCGTCGGCCTGGGTCGCCGACTGGGTGTCGACGGCGACGGCACCGCCGACCGACGAGACCGGTGTCCACCCGGGCTGCTCCGTCGTGGAGGTGGTGGTGGGCGGGACGGTGGTCGTCGTGGGGGCCGGCGACGTGGGGGCGGGGGCGGCGGCGCCGGACGAGCACCCGGCCAGCAGCACGGTGGCCACCGCCGCGGCGACGGCGGCGACGGTGCGGACGCGGCGCGGTGGCCGGACGGCGGGGTGGGTGGGCACGGTGGCCGAGTGTACGGGACGGGTCGGAACGGGCCGCGTCAGCGCCACCCGACAGCCCCCGGGCCCCGGGACCCGTGTCAGTCGGGCCCGGCCAGGCGGGGGGAGATGGTGAGGCCACCGTCGACCCGGAGCACCTGTCCGTTGACGAAGCCGGCACTGTCGGACAGGAGGAAGCCGACCACCCGGGCCACGTCCTCGGGTGTCCCCAGCCGCCCCAGCGGGTTCTGCCGGGCCAGCCGGTCGCGCCCGGCCTCGGGCACCCCGCGGGCGGCGGTGTCGGTCAGGATGAAGCCGGGGGCGATCACGTTGCACCGGATCCCCTCCCGGCCGTACCGGGCGGCCACGTGCCGGCCCAGCTGCTCCACCGCCGCCTTCGACACGCCGTAGCCCACCCGGGCGTGCTCACCGATGGACGCCGACCCCGAGGAGATGAGCACGATCGACCCGCCGCCCCGGGACCGCATCGAGGGCAGGACGGCCCGGACCAGGAGCAGCCCCCCCGTGGCGTTGGTCCTGAGCACCCGGTCCCAGGTGGCCAGGTCCACGTGCTCGGCGTCGAGATCGGTCCGGAAGTCGGTCCAGGCGGCGTTGTGGTCGAGCAGGTCGACGCCGCCGAACCGCGCCGCCACGGCGGCGACGGTCGACGTCACGGCGTCGGGGTCGGACACGTCGCAGGGCAGGCCCACCGCCTCGTGACCGGCATCGACCAGACGGTCGGCCACGGCCCGCGCTCCCTCGCCGTCCCGGTCGGTGACGGCCACCCGGGCCCCGAGGGCGGCCAGGTGGGTGGCCGTGGCGGAGCCGATGCCCCGGGCCGCCCCGGTCACGATCGCCACCTTCCCGCTGAGGCCCTCGACCACCGGTGGGTCGGTCACCGGTCCGGGGTGGGGTCCGGCGTCGGGGTCGGCGCGTGCTCGGCTCGGTGGGGGACCATGCCGCACGGTAGCCAACCCGGGCGTGGCGTGCCCCGGGTCGGGACGCGAGCGAGCGCCCGTCCCTCGGCTCGACCGGGCCCGGGCGTGGCGACGGTACGGTGGCCGGGTCGGGGAGCCGCTCCCCGACCCGAGCCCCAAGGGGGACCCCTCATGACCGACACGCTCCCGATCCTCGCCGGCTCCGTCCACCGGCTGGCCGCACTGGCCGGCGGGCTGGACGACGACCAGATCGTCCTGCAGGCCTATCCCACGGAGTGGACCGTCGCCGACGTGCTCTCCCACCTCGGCTCGGGTGCGGTGATCCTGCGCCGCCGGCTCGAGGACACGCTGGCCGGCCGGCCCACCCCCGACGACGCCGCCACCACCGTGTGGGCCGAGTGGGACGCCAAGGCCCCACGCGCCCAGGCCGACGACGCCCTGGTGGCCGACCGGGCCCTGCTCGTCCGTCTGGAGGAGGTGACCGCCGAGGAGCGGGACGGGTTCGTCTTCACCATGGGCCCGATGTCGCTCGACTTCGACGCCTGCGTCGCGCTGCGGCTGAACGAGCACGCCCTGCACGTGTGGGACATCGAGGTGGTCCTCGACCCGGAGGCCACCGTGGCCCCCGACTCCGTCGCCCGGGTGGTGGACAACCTCCAGATGTTCGCCGGCTTCACCGGGCGCCCGACCGACGGGTCGCGGGTGGTGACGGTGGGGACCACCGATCCGGCACGGACGTTCCGGATCACCCTGGGGCCCGAGCGGGTGTCCATCGACAACGCCGACCCGGGCGACGAGGCCGAACTGGTGATGCCGGCCGAGGCCCTGGTCCGCCTGGTCTACGGTCGGCTCGACCCCGACCACACCCCGCCGATCTCGGGATCCGGCGATCTCGCCGAGCTCCGCCAGGCCTTCCCCGGGGCCTGAGTCGCTCCCGCCGCCGGGCCCCGTGCCCGTTCAGCCGGTGACCAGCGACGGGCGGGACACGGCGAACATGGCCAGGCAGCCGAGCACGGTGACCAACGTCCACGACCAGGCCGCCCGGGGTCGGGCACGCACCGTGGTCCACACCACCATGCCGGCCGCACCGAGGGAGGCCACCAGCAGGACCGTCTGCGCCGCCCGGGCGCGGCCCCCGAGCAGCCAGATGGTGACGGCGCACGCCACCAGCAGGCCGACCCCGCAGAGGAGCGCGGCCCGGGCGCTCATCCGCTGGGGCAGGCCGGTGATCCCGGACCGGGCGTCGTCCTCGCGGTCGGCCAGGGTGTTGATGAAGTGGGCGCCCACGCCCAGCAGGGCGGTCGCCACCATCAGGGCGGGACGGGGCCAGGGGTGGCTCGGCAGGCCGAGGGTCACGAAGGCGGGGAGGAGCCCGAACGACAGGGCGTAGGGGAGCGGGCTGATCACGGTGGCCTTCAGGCCGAGGTTGTAGGCCCACGCCGAGCCGAGGGCCACCAGGTGGACGAGGGCGGCACGCCAGCCGGACAGCAGGGACAGCGGGGCGGCGGCGGCCAGGGCCGTGCACGCCGCCAAGCGCACCGTCCCGACGGCGACCACGCCGGACACGATGGGTTTGTCCGTGCGCCCGACGGCCCGGTCCCGCGCCGCGTCGAACCAGTCGTTGCTCCACCCGGTGGAGAGCTGGCCGGCCAGGACGGCCACGGCCACGGCCACGCACCCGGCCGCACCTCGCCCGGACAGGGCGGCCAGGCCGGTGGTCAGCGCCACCACCGCCAGGGTGGGCTGGAGGTGACAGGCCCGGACCAGTCCGACCGCCCAGCTGCCACCGCCCACGGACTGCGTCGGACGTCCCGGGGCCACGGGCCACCCTACGTCGTCGGGCGGGCGCGCTCCCCGGTCGTTCCGCCGGACCCGTCCGACCGGTTGCTCAGGTGAGGGAGCCGGGTGCGCCGCCGGTGGTGAGGAGCTCGTCCCCCAGGTGGATCCGGGCCAGCAGGGCCTCGATCTGGACGGCGGCGACCGGCCGGGAGAACAGGAAGCCCTGCCCGTGGTCGCAGTGCTCGGTGCGCAGCCCCTCGATCTGGCCCACCTGCTCGATCCCCTCGGCCAGGGTGACCAGGCCCAGGGTGTGCCCGAGCTCGACCAGGGTGTGGATCAGTGCGGCGGCGTCGGGCGACCCGCTCATCTCCGAGACGAACGAGCGGTCGATCTTCAGCACGTCGACCGGGAACTGCCGGAGGTAGGCCAGGGACGAGTACCCGGTCCCGAAGTCGTCGATGGCCAGGAGCACCCCCAGGTCCTTGAGGCGGTGCAGGCGGGCGACGGTGGCGTTGGCGTCCTTCATGAGGACGGACTCGGTGATCTCGATGATCAGGGAGCTCGGAGGCAGTCCGTGGGTCTCCAGGGCTCCCCGGACGTCGTCCACGAACGAGTTCGAGTCGAGCTGGCGCATCGACACGTTGACCGACATGGTCAGGTCGTGCCCCGCCGACCGCCACACGGCCAGCTGACGGCACGCCTCACCCAGGACCCAGCGCCCGACGTCGACGATGTCGCCGGTGTCCTCCAGCACGGGGATGAACCGGTCCGGGGAGAGGGTCCCCTTGGTCGGGTGCTCCCACCGGATCAACGCCTCCACCCCGCGGACGTGCAGTTCGTCCAGGTCGACGATGGGCTGGTAGAGGAGTCGGAACTCACCGCCGACCAGCGCCGAGTCGAGCTCGGTGCGCAAGGTCAGCCGGTCACTGGCGGCCACGTGCATGGCCGCCTGGAAGATCACCGACTGGTCGCGCCCCGCGCCCTTGGCCCGGTAGAGGGCGATGTCGGCGTCCCGAAGGAGGTCCTGGGCGCTCTGGCGGTCACCCACGGCGATGCCGACGCTGGCCGAGACGTGGATCGGCAGCCGCTCGAACCCCTCGATGAAGAACGGCGGGCGCAGTACCTGACGGATCCGCTCGGCGATCGCCTTCGGGCCGTCGGCCAGGGAGATCCCCTCGGCCAGGATCACGAACTCGTCACCGCCGAGGCGGCCGACCGTGTCGCTCGAGCGCAGCAGGCCGACCAGCCGGCTGGCCACGGCCTGGAGGAGCTTGTCCCCGGCCTCGTGGCCCAGCGAGTCGTTGGCGTCCTTGAAGTTGTCGAGGTCGACGAAGAAGGCGGCCACCGGCTGTCCCTCCCGGCGGGCCCGGATCAGCATCCGGTCGGCCCGGTCGAGGATCAGCTGACGGTTGGCCAGTCCGGTGAGCGGATCGTGGAGGGCCCGGTGGGAGAGCAGCTCCTCGAACTTCTTGCGTTCGGTGATATCCCGGACGTTGGTCACGTACCCGGCCACCGACGGGCGCTGGAGCTGGTTGGAGATCACCGCCTCGACGTCGCGGACCGTCCCGTCGTCGCGCAGCATGCGGAACTCGAGGACGGCGGTGTCCGACGAGTGCCGGAACTCCTCGTCGAGTCGTCGGCGGAGCAGGGCGTGGTCGTCGGTGTGGACGTAGTCGGTGGCCCGGGTGCCGACGAGCGCCCGGGGCTCGTAGCCGAGGAGCTCGACCACCGCGGGGGACAGGTAGCGGAAGATGCCCTCCTCGTCGATGATCATGGTCACGTCCGACGAGTTCTGGATCAGCGACCGGAACCGGTCCTCGCTGAGCCGCACGGCCACGTCGGCCTCCTCCTTCTGCTCCATGGTGGCTCCGGCCATCCGCACGATGAAGAAGAGGATGAACACGCCCATGATGGACAGGGCGGTGGCCTGGGCGGAGGTGAGCCGGGACGGGAGCCACCCCTGCCAGATGCCGACGGCGCCCAGGGCCATGGCGAAGAAGCTCCACAGGGCGACCGGGCGCCAGCTCCACGAGCCGACGCCGGCGATGTCGGCCAGGGCCACGAAGGCGTAGGCCCCCCACAGCACCGGGCCCCACCCGGTCAGGTAGATGACCGCGGTGACGGTGGTGATCTGCACGGCGACCCGCAGGTGGAACGACGCATGGGAGGGTCGTCTCCCGTAGATGTGGTCGACGGCCAGGTTGGACACCGGGACGACGATGAAGATCCCCAGCCACAGCCAGGCCGACACCGAGTCGATGTAGCCGAAGTGCATCAGGCCCAGGATGGCCAGGAAGGCGATGGGCCCGATCAGGTAGCCGAGCGTGGTGGGGCTGACGCGACGGCGCGTCGGTGCCGCACCCGTGGTGGACTCCAGTTCGTCAGGCTGTGGTCGGCGTGCCGGCTCGGGCATCGTCCCCCCATCACGTCGGACACGGACACTTGGTCACTGTGTTTCGGCGTGAACGACGGGGAACTTGAATGCCGGTGCAGGCGATTGCCGCACCGACCAGGGGCGACACGCTCAGCGTCGCTGCACCAGGCCCCGCAGGTAGGCGGCCTGGCCGACGTGCTGCAGGTCGTCGGCCACCACGCTGACCAACCGCACGCCCGCGGTCACCGGAGGATCCCAGCGGCGGTCGACCACCCGGTCGAGGTCGTCGTCGACCAGGGTGGCCAGGAAGGCGCTGGTCGCCGTGTGCACGTCCTCGAAGTAGCCCAGCAGCGACCCGGCGTCGGCCCGCACGGTGCCGACGGCGTCCGGGTCGTGCCCGTAGCCGGTGTCGGACGGGTCGAGGGGGAGCCCGAACCGGTCGGCCCACCCCCGTTCCGTCCACACCTGTGGCCATCCGGCGAGGGTGGCGACGTGGTCGTCCTGGATGCGGGTCAGGTGCCAGACCAGCCAGGCGATCGAGTTCGACTCGGCATCGGGCCGGAAGGCCAGTTCGGCCTCGGTCAGACCGTTGGTCGCCGGATGGACCGCGTCGCGGATCCGCTCGAATGCGTCCTGCAGTGTCCCGACTCCGGTCATGGTCGTCCTCTCCGGTCGCGTCCGTCCGCTCCGGCGGTCAGTCTTGCCGACCGGTGACCCGACCGCCGCCGGCCGGGTCACCGGTACCGGGCCGGACCCTCAGGCCGCCTCGGCGGTGTCCCCGGCCGTCGAGGCCTCGTTGCCGCCCAGGGCGGCGTCGAGCACCTCGTCCACGTGGGCGGCGAGCACGAAGGTCATCACCTGGCGGACGGCTTCGGGCACGTCCTCCAGATCGGGTCCGTTCCGGGCCGGGAGCACCACGGTGGTCAGGCCGGCCCGGTGGGCGGCCAGCACCTTCTGACGCACGCCTCCGATGGGCAGGACCCGCCCCTGGAGGGTGACCTCGCCGGTCATGCCGACGGTGGGGGAGACCGGACGGCCGGTCAGCAGGCTCACCAGGGCGGTGGTCATGGTGACCCCGGCGGAGGGGCCGTCCTTCGGGACCGCACCCGCCGGCACGTGCACGTGGAGTCGCTTCCCGGTGAGCGACGCGGGGTCGATGCCCAGGGCGTCGGCGTGCGACCGCACGTAGGAGAGGGCGATCTCCGCCGACTCCCGCATCACGTCGCCGAGCTGGCCGGTGATGGTCAGGCCCTCGGGCCCGTCCATCATGGTCACCTCCACGGAGAGGACGTCACCACCGGCTCCGGTGACGGCCAGCCCGGTGGCCACCCCGGGGACCGAGGTGCGGTCGGCGGACTCGAAGAAGAACCGGGGACGGCCGAGCCACTCGCGGAGGTCCGGGCCGTCCACGACGACGGGGCCCGGGCCGGCGTCGCCGGACGCCACCCGACCGGCCACCTTGCGCAGCAGCCGGCCCAGTTCGCGCTCGAGCCCCCGGACGCCGGCCTCCCGGGTGTAGTCGGCCACGATCGAGCGGAGGGCGTCGTCGGTCAGCGTCACGTCGCCCTCGGCCAGCGCGGCGCGGGCCCGCTGCCGACCGACCAGGTGGTTGCGGGCGATGGCGACCTTCTCCTCCTCGGTGTAGCCGTCGAGGCGGATGATCTCCATCCGGTCCAGCAGCGGCGCCGGCACGGTGTCGATCACGTTGGCGGTGGCCAGGAACAGGACCTTGGACAGGTCCAGTTCGACCTCGAGGTAGTGGTCGCGGAACGTGTGGTTCTGCGCCGGGTCGAGCACCTCGAGCAGGGCGGAGGCGGGGTCGCCGCGGAAGTCCGTACCGAGCTTGTCGACCTCGTCGAGGAGGATGACCGGGTTCATCGAGCCCGCCTCGCGCAGGGCGCGCACCAGGCGACCCGGCTGGGCGCCCACGTAGGTCCGGCGATGGCCGCGGATCTCGGCCTCGTCGCGCACACCGCCGAGCGCCACCCGGACGAACGAACGACCGAGGGCCCGGGCGACGGACTCACCCAGTGAGGTCTTGCCCACGCCGGGGGGCCCGACGAGGGCCAGGATGGCGCCCGCGCCCCGTCCGCCCACGGGGGCCAGCCCGCGCTCGAGCTGCAGCTTGCGCACGGCCAGGTGCTCGAGGATCCGCTCCTTCACGTCGGCAAGGCCGTCGTGGTCCTCGTCGAGGATCCGTGAGGCCTCGGCCAGGTCGATGCGGTCGTCGGAGTCGACGCCCCAGGGCAGTTCGAGGACGGTGTCCAGCCACGTGCGGATCCAGCCGTGCTCGGGGCTCTGCTCGGGAGTCCGCTCGAGCTTGCCGATCTCCCGGGAGACCGCCGTGGCGACCGACTCCGGCAGCTCCAGCGCGTCCGCCCGGGTGCGGTAGTCGTCGGGACCGGCCTCACCGTCACCTTCGTCACCCAGCTCCTTGCGGATGGCCTCGAGCTGGCGGCGGAGCAGGAACTCGCGCTGGGTCTTCTCCATCCCCTCCTCGACGTCGGTCTTGATCCGCTCGCGCAGGGTGATGTCGGCCAGCACCTCGCGCGCCCAGCCGAGGACCAGGCGGAGGCGCTCCACGACATCGACCGTCTCCAGCACGGCCACCTTCTGGTCCAGCGACAGGTCCGGCGAGTAGCCGGCCAGGTCGGCGACCCGGCCCGGCTCGGCCGCGTCGGGCAGGCGCTCGGCCAGCCGGCCCGCCCCGCGGGACACCAGGATGTTCTCCACCACCGCCCGGTACTCGCGGGCCAGCTCGACGGCCACCTCGCGTCCCTCGGTGTCGTCGTCGGTGACCAGGTCGACCTCCACCCACAGGGCGCGGCCGGTACCGGGGACCGCGGTGCCCAGTCGGGCACGCTCGACGCCCCGGACGGCCACGGCGGCCATCCCACCGGGGAGCTCGCCCCGCTCGGCGACCTCGGCCACCACCCCGACCGAGGCGTAGCGCCCGTCGATGAACGGCACGATGACCAACGATCCCCCGGCGGCCTCGGCGGCCTCGACGGCCGCCACGGCCTCCTCGGACTCGAGGGCCATGGTGAACACCATGCCGGGCAGCAGGACGCCGGAGGTGAGGGGCAGGAGGGGCAGGTTGTCGTGGGGCATCGTGGTCGTCCCTTCGGTCCCCACGGGCGTGGGGACGGTTGTGGGTTGCGTCAGTGAAACGCCGTGCCGACGGAAACATTCCCGCGTCCGGGACGGCGCCCGGGCGGGCCCGGCGAACGGTCGGACGCCGGTCCGGGCCCGGTAGAATGGGGAGATATGGCTGACTCGTGCACACACCTCGGACGGGTGGCGGACGTGGTCCCGTCGAGCGACGGATGCGAGGACTGCCTGCGCATCGGCGGCCGGTGGGTGCACCTCCGGATGTGCATGTCCTGCGGCCACATCGGCTGTTGCGACAACTCACCCAACCGGCACGCCACCGCCCACTGGCGGGCCGAGCCCGACCACTGCCTGATCCGCTCCTACGAGCCGGGTGAGGACTGGTGGTGGTGCTACATCGACGACCTCGCCTTCGACGTCGACGGTGCCCCGCCGTCGCCGTCCCATCCCTGAGTCCCACCCGCCCCAACGGTGGTCCCACGGGTCCCCGACGGCCCCCGGGGGGCCGTCGGGGGTGCCGTAGACTCCGGTGCCCCGACGTACCGAACCGAGAGGTGGAACCCGATGACCTACTGCCTGGCCCTGCGCCTCAGCGAGGGGCTGGTGTTCCTGGGTGACACCCGCACCAACGCCGGGGTCGACAACGTCAGCACCTACCGCAAGGTCCACCTGTTCCAGCCCGCCCCGGACCGGTTCTTCGTGCTCGAGTCGGCGGGCAACCTGGCCACCACCCAGGAGGTCCTCGACCGGATCGACCACGACCTGACCGACCCCGGGGCCCACGAGAGCCTGGCCACGGTGGGCCACCTGTACGAAGCGGCGCTCTACGTCGGGCGTCTGGGCCGCGAGGTCGCCGCCCGGCACCACGAGGCCCTGTCCGAGATCGGGGCGGACGGCACGGCCACGTTCCTGCTCGGGGGGGAGATCCAGGGCGACGAGCCCGACATCCTGCTGATCTACCCCGAGGGCAACTACATCCGCGCCTCCGACGACCGCCCGTTCCTCCAGATCGGGGAGAGCAAGTACGGCAAGTTCACCCTCGAGCTGGCCGTGTCCGCACCGGTCAGCCTGACCACGGCGACCAAGATCGCCCTGACGTCGATGGTGTCCACGGCGGGGGCCAACCTGTCGGTCGGTCCTCCCTACGACCTGGTGATCTACCGCAACGGCTCCTTCGATCCCTTCCTGGCCCGGATCAACGCCGACTCGCCCTTCCTGAGCAAGCTCGAGCTGGTGTGGGCCAAGCACCTCCACGAGGCCATCACCGAGCTCCCCACCATCGAGGAGGGGGACCTGGAGACGTGACCGGCGGCGTCGGTTCGACGGGGGAGACGGTGGCCCGCTTCCCCTTCGACCCCATCGGCGACGCACTCGGGAGGATCCGGGCCGGGCTGGTCGACGACGCCCGTGGCGCGGTTGCCGACTACATCCCCGAACTGGCCACGGCCGACCCGGACCTGTTCGGACTGGCCCTGGTCGGAGTGGCCGGATCGGCCTACGCGGCGGGTGAGGCCACGACCCCGTTCACCATCCAGTCGATCTCGAAGCCGTTCGCCTACGCGCTGGCCCTGGCCGACGTGGGCGTCGAGGGGGTGCTGGCCCGGGTGGGGGTCGAGCCGAGCGGCGAGGCCTTCAACGCCATCAGCCTGGAGCCGGGGACCGGGCGGCCCTCGAACCCGATGATCAACGCCGGCGCCATCCTCACCACCTCGCTGGTCCAGGGGAGTGACCCCCAGGACCGGTTCGAGCGGATCCGTGTCCTGCTGTCCCGGTGCGCGGGCCGGGACCTGGCGGTGGACGAGGCGGTGTTCCGGTCGGAGTACGGCACCGGGGACCGCAATCGGGCACTGGCCCACCTGATGCGACACGCCGGCTCGCTGACCGCCGAGGTGGAGGACGCGGTGACGGTGTACTTCCGGCAGTGCTCCGTGCTGGTGACCGCCGTCGACCTGGCCACCATGGCCGCCACCCTGGCCAACGGGGGGGTGAACCCGCGGACCGGCCAGGTGGCCATGGAGCAGCGGGTGGCCGAACAGGTCCTCACCGTGATGGCCACCTGCGGGATGTACGACTACTCGGGCGAGTGGCTGTTCCGGGTCGGGCTCCCGGCCAAGTCCGGGGTGGCCGGGGGGGTCGTCGCCGTCAGTCCGTCCCAATTCGGGATCGGGCTGTTCAGCCCCAGGCTGGACGAGCGGGGCAACAGCGTGCGGGGCGTGGAGGCCAGCCGGCTCCTGTCGGAGCGGTTCTCCCTCCACCTGATGCACCAGGTCGGCCGCAGCGCGCCCACCTTCGAACGGGTGTCGGCGACGGCGGACCGGCCGCATCCGGACGGCGGGGGCCCGACCGACGAGGGCACGCCGTCGGCCGACGACGTCGCCGTGCTGGCCGTGCGGGGCTACCTGGAGTTCGCCGCCGCCGAGCAGGCCCTCCTGGCGCTGCGGACCCACGCCGACGACACCGGTCCCCCCGACGCGGTGGTGGTCGACCTGACCCACGTGACGCGCTGCCACCCGGCCGCCGCTGCCCTCCTCGACGCCATGGTCGACCAGATCGGGCGCCGCGGGGTCACCGTGGTGACGGTGGACCCTCTGGGCCGGGGCCTGCTCGTCTCGTCGGCGGAGTTCGCCACCCGCGCCGAGGCGCTGGAGTTCTGCCGGGGGGTGGACGCCGGCGGGTGAGCCGATCGCCCCGGGTCAGCCGTGCTGCCAGAAGCGGCTGGCCAGGGTACGGCGACCGGCGAGGGCCACCCGGTCGAGGCGGGCGATCTGGTCGCCGTCCAGCTGCCAGCCGAGGGCGCCGGCGTTCTCCTCGGCCTGGTGCCGGTTCTTGGCCCCCGGGATGGGCACCGCACCCTTGGCGATGACCCAGTTCAGCGCCACCTGGCTGGGCAGCTTTCCGCCGTGGTCCCCGCCGATGGCCCGCAGCTCGGCCACGATGCCGTCGACCACCTCCATCGGGTGGTTGCCGAAGTTGCGCTTGCTCGGTGGGGGGTGGGCCGCCGAGTACTTGCCGGTGAGTCGGCCCTGGCCGATGGGCGAGTAGGCCAGCGGCACCACGCCGAGGTCGGCGCACGCGGCCAGCAGTCCGGACGACTCCGGGGTGGTGCGGAGCAGCGAGAACTCGATCTGGTTGGTGGCCAGGCGCAGGCCCCGGCGTTCCAGGGCGGTGGCCATCGAGCGGGTCTCGGCCACGGAGTAGTTGGACACGCCCACCGCCCGGACCAGTCCCTCCGCATGGGCGGCGGCCAGAGCGTCGGCCAGGGCGCCGTGGGACCGGAGGCTGATCGGGCCGTGGATCTGGTAGAGGTCGACCGAGTCCAGGCCCAGTCGGGCCAGGGACGCGCGGGCGGACCGCAGCAGCGCCCGCTTCACGCCGAGCTTCTGGGGGGAGGGCATGAACTTGGTGGCGACCACGGCCCGGGCGGCCCGCCCGGGGTCGCCGGCCAGCAGCGACCCGATGATCCGTTCGCTCTCCCCGCCGCCGTAGACCTCGGCGGTGTCGATCAGGGTGACCCCGGCGTCGATCGACGCGTCCCAGGCGTCGCGGATCGTGTCCCGGGTGAGCGCGGCGTCGTAGGTGCCCATCCCCCAGGTGGAGGAGTCCCCCCAGGCCCAGGTGCCCACGCCGAGCAGAGGGATGGGGACCTCGGAGCCGGCGAGTACGTAGCGGTCGGGGGGCACGGTCCCCACGGTACCGCGGGGCCCAGGGCGGGGCCCGGGGCACCGGCCGGTGGCGCGAGACTGGGCCCATGGGCACCGACGCCGCCCGAGCGGCACTGGCCGACTGGCGGGGTGACTACCCCGCGGACCCGTTCGCCTCGGACCGCATGCTGCGCTCCCTGCTGGCGGCGTCGCTACCGGTCGAGCGCCTGGTCGCCCTGGAGCGGCGGGCCTCCGCGTTCGCCCGGGACGTGACCGGGGTGATCGGACCGGCCGCCCTGCGCTACGAGCAGCGGGCCCACCTGCCCGAGCTGGCCCGTTGGGACCCCATCGGCCGGCGGACCGAGTCGGTCGAGTTCGACCCCGACTACCACCGGGCCGGCGAGCGGGTGTGGGCCAGCGGCCTGGTGGCCCTGTCGGCCCGCCCGGGCACGGCCTACGAACAGGCCACGCTCCTCTACCTCCTGTCGCACGAGGGCGAGGTCGGGCACGCCTGCCCGGCCACCTGCACCATCGGGCTGGCCCGGGCGCTGCGCCGGCAGGCCGACCCGGAGGTGCGCGAGCGGTTCCTGCCGGCACTGGTCGATCCCGACTACGCCACCGCCCAGCGGGGCTCGCAGTTCCTGACCGAGGTCCAGGGCGGGTCCGACGTCGGGGCCAATGTCTGCCGGGCGGTGCCGGTCGGCGACGGCACCTACCGGGTGTCGGGCGAGAAGTGGTTCTGCTCGGTGGCCGACGCCGGCCAGTTCTTCCTGACCGCCCGCGCGGAAGGTGGACCCGAGGGGACCCGGGGACTCGGCTCGTTCGTGGTCCCGCGGGAGATCGACGGCCGGCCCAACGGCTTCGCCCTGCGTCGACTGAAGGACAAGCTGGGCACCCGCGGCCTCGCCTCGGGCGAGATCGACTTCGACGACGCCCGGGCCTGGCCCATCGGTCCCGTCGAGCACGGGTTCCGGACGGCGGTGGGGACCGTGCTCAACACGAGCCGCTGGATGACCGCGGTGGGGGACGCCGGGATGATGCGCCGGGCCTGGCTCGAGGCCTGCGCCTACGCCCGGCACCGGAAGGCCTTCGGCCAGGCCATCGGGGGGTTCCCGGCGGTGCAGCGGACCTTGGCGGACCTGGGGTCGTCGGCGGCCGGCGCCCTCCATCTGGTCATGGAGCTCACCGGCCTGGAGGACCGGATCGACGACGGCTCGGCGACGGACGGGGACGTCCTGGTCCACCGCTTCTGGGTCAACGCCGCCAAGTACCTGGTGTCGGTGCAGGCCACCGGCACGGTCCACTCGGCCATCGAGGTCCTCGGGGGCAACGGGGCCATCGAGGACTTCAGCGTCCTGCCCCGGCTCTACCGGGACACCATCGTCTACGAGTCGTGGGAGGGCAGCCACAACGTCCTGGTGGCCCAGGTGCTCAACGACCTGCGACGGCTCCCGATCCTCGACGTGGTGACCGACTGGTTCGAGCGCCTGATCAAGGGGGTGGCCGATGCGGACGTGGCCACCCGCCTGGCCGACGGGGTCGGGGTGGCCGTCGAGGGAGCCCGACGGTGCCGGGACGACCCCGGGTTCGGGCGGTGGCACGCCCGCGAGATGGTCGACAGGCTGGGCCTGCTGGGCGAGGCGGCCCTCCTGGCCGCCGCCGGTGAGGAGGAGGTCGCCGTCCACCTGCTCGGCACCGGGACCGCTCCCGCCGAGGACCCCGGCTACGCCGACCGGGTGACGGCCGTGTTGGAGGCCCTGGCCTGAGGCCACCGGCCGGAGTCAGGGGGCGTCGGGCGGGTGGACCAGGGCCGAGTGGCTCAGGTCGGCGACGTCGGCCACCCCGGTCAGCGACAGCGCCACCCGCAGCTCGTCCCGCAGGACGGCCAGGGCGTGGGCCACCCCGGCCTGGCCGCCGGCGGCCACCGACCAGGCCCACGCCCGGCCCACCAGGCAGGCCCGGGCTCCCAGCGCCAGGGCCTTGGCCACGTCCAGGCCGCTGCGGATTCCGCCGTCCATCAGCACCTCGAGCCGGTCGCCGACGGCGTCGACCACCGGTCCGAGGGCCCGGATCGTCGACGGTGTGTCGTCGAGCTGGCGACCCCCGTGGTTGGACACGACGATTCCGTCCATCCCCCGGTCGGCGGCCTGGCGGGCGTCGTCGGGGTCGAGGATCCCCTTGAGTACCAGTCGGCCCGGCCAGCACCGGCGGACCCAGTCGAGGTCGTCCCAGGTGACCGAGGGGTCGAACTGGGAGTCCACCCAGGCCTGGAAGTCGGTCGGGCTGGACCCTCCGGGGACGGCCTTCTCCAGGTTGCCGAAGGTGTGGGGCCGGCCACGCAGCCCCACGTCGCGGGCCCACGTCGGGTGCAGGCCCAGGTCCAGGCCGCGCAGGACCTGGCCCCGACGCGAGGTCGGGCCGGACATACCGTTGCGGGTGTCGCGGTAGCGCGAGCCCACCCGGGCCAGGTCGACCGTGAGGACGAGCACCGGGCAGCCCACGGCGGCGGCGCGGGCCATGAGCTCCTCGGCGTAGGTGCGGTCCCGCATCACGTAGAGCTGGAACCACACGGGGGCGGCGGTGGCCGCGGCCACCTCCTCGATGCCGCAGATGGACACGGTGGACTCGCAGAACACGGTGCCGGCGGCCTCGGCGGCCCGGGCCGCCTGGACCTCGGCCCGGGTGGCGAGCATGCCGGCCAGTCCGACCGGGCCGAGGATCACCGGCAGGGCGAGCGCCTGGCCCAGGACGGTGGTCGACAGGGTCAGGTCCGACACGTCCCGCAGCACCCGTTGGCGTAGCTGGATGCCGGCCAGGTCGGCGACGTTGGCGGCCAGCGTGGACTCGGCGAAGGCGCCGCCGTCGACGTAGTCGAACAGCTGGCGGGGGAGTCGGCGACGGGCCAGCTCGCGGTAGTCGCCCACCGAGCCGGGAGCCACGCCCAGGGCGCGGTCGGGCAGGAACCTGCTCATCGGCGAGACGCTAGCCAGCCGCCGGGCCGTCCGCCGCCCCGCCGCGGGCGCCCCCGGCCACGCCCGGGAGCGGGCCGGGAGCCGGACCAGGTGGTTCCGGTGCTCAAGGTAGGGGCGGGGAAGTCGATGTACCGGGTATGCCCGACCCCCTACCCGGGTCCCCGGACCGCCTCGGCAACCAGCCCGGCGACCACGTCCTCACCCGGATGCTGCGCGAACTACCGGACCCCGTGCTGGTGGTCGACGGATCCGGGGTGATCCGGTGGGGGAACGGGGCCGCCGAGCGGCTGTTCGGCCGGAGCGTGGACGACACCGTCGGGGTGTCCGGCCTGGAGTTCGTGCACCCCGACGACCTCCACCTGGTGGCGGTGTCGCTCACCAGCATCCAGGGCAAGGAGGTAGGCGTCCCGATCGAGATCCGCCTCCGGACCCCCGAAGGCTGGCGACTGGCCGAGCTGGTCGGCACCCCCATCCCCTGGTTCGCCCACGGGTTCGTGCTGCTGAGCCTGCGGGACCTCACCGACCGGCGCCGGTTCGAGCTGGCCCACAACGCCGATGCCCGGTTCCGCGCCGTGGTCCAGAACGCCGCCGTGGTGACGATGCTGGTGGACCCGGATGGCGTCGTCACCTCGTGCTCGGGCGCGCTCACCCGGATGCTGGGCCACGACCCCGAACTGGTGGAGGGGCGTCCCCTGGTCGACCTGGTCGAGGACACCGACCGGGCGGCCGTGCTGGCGGCCCTCGGGCGGGCCGCCGAGGGAGCCGCTGTGGCCGCCCCGGTGACGGTCACCGTCCATCTGCTGCGCGCCGGGGGCCCCACGGTGCACCCGACCGTCAGCCCCACCGTGACCAGTGCCGGGGACACCGCTTCGGTGCCCTTCGAGCTGGCCGTGGTCGACCTGGTGGACGACCCGACGGTGGGCGGGTACATCGTCTCCGGCCACGACGTCACCGACCGCATCCGCCTGGAGGAGGAGCTCTCCTACCGGGCGTTCCACGACTCCCTTACCGGTCTCGGGAACCGGGCCCTCTTCCAGAACCGTCTGGGACACGCCCTGGAGCGCTCCGAGCGCACCGGTGACCAGCTGGCCGCACTCTTCCTCGACATGGACGGCCTGAAGGACGCCAACGACCGGCTCGGCCACGCCGCCGGGGACGCCCTCCTCCAGTCGATGGCCGCCGTCCTGGTCGGCTGCATCCGCAAGGTCGACACCGCGGCACGCCTGGGCGGGGACGAGTTCGCCGTCATCGTCGAGGACTTCGCCCACCCCGGCGAGGTGTTCGCCCTCGCCGAGCGCATCCTGGACGGGTGCCGGACCCCGATGGTCGTCGCCGGCACCCCGGTGTCGGCCACGGTGAGCATCGGGTTCACCTTCTCCAAGCCGGGGATCACCGTCGACGAGCTCATGTCTAACGCCGACCGGGCCATGTACACGGCGAAGGACCGCGGCAAGGACCGCTACGAGCAGTTCGAGGAGTGGATGCTCGCCGCCGTCGAACCGGTCTGACCGGGTCCGTCGCCCGGGGCGCGCCGGCCCCGGGGGCCGCCGACCCCTCCGGTGGCGCGGTCGGTACGCTCGGAGGGCACGGTCCCGCCCGGAGACGGGAGCCGCGCCGGGTCGGCACCGCCCGGTCCGGTGCAGGGAGACGGCCGGCGTCCGGAGGTGGCGTGGAGTACCAGATCCTCAAGCCCCCGCCCCGACGGGGGCGCACCGCGTGGACCATCCTGGTGGTGGTGCTCGTGACCGCGGTGGCCACCGGCGTCTACCTCGTGGGCCGGCACCGGTCGGCCCACGACCGCGGCGCTGTCGCCGGGACCTCGACGACGGGCCCGTCCCCGTCGTCGGCCCGTCCCCTCACGGTGGTGTCGACGGTCCCGGCCGCCGGAGCCACCGACGTGCCCTCCGACCAGGTGGTCACGGTGACGCTGTCCGCACCGGTGGCGGCCACCACCGGGCTCCCGGTGCTCACCCCCCCGGTGGCCGGGACGTGGCGGCGGTCCGGGCCCACCACCCTCTCGTTCGCGGCGTCGGCACCGTTCATCCCTACGACCACCGAGACCCTGACGGTGCCGGGGTCCGGCACCGCCGCCGCGGGTGTCCGGAGCACCACCGGCGCGGTCCTGGCCGCGCCGGTGACCGTGACCTTCACGGTGGCCCAGGCCAGCACCGAGCGCCTCCAACAGCTGCTGGCCCAGCTCGACTACCTGCCCCTCACCTTCACCCCGGCCGGCCCGACCCCGTCGCCGGCCGAGGCGGCCACGGCCCAGCCCGGCTCGTTCGCGTGGCGGTGGGCCGGTCTGCCGCCGGACTTCACCTCGCAGTGGGTCGAGGGTTCGGAGAACGTGATCACCAAGGCCGCCCTGATGAGCTTCCAGAGTCACCACGGGTTGGCGGTCGACGCCCTGGCCGGCTCCCAGGTGTGGACCGCACTCCTGGCGGACGCCGGCGCCGGCAAGGTGACCGGGGCGCCCTACACCGACGTGCTGGTGTCCAAGCAGGTCCCCGAGACGCTCACCCTGTACGAGAACGGGGTGGTGGTCATGTCCGGCGTCGCCGTCAACACCGGCGCCCCCGGAGCGGACACGGCCGACGGGACCTTCGCCGTGTTCGAGCACGTGACCAGCTCGCGGATGCAGGGCACCAACCCGGACGGCTCCACCTACGACGACCCGGACGTCCCCTGGGCCAGTTACTTCAACGGCGGTGACGCCCTCCACGGCTTCGTGCGGGCCACCTACGGGACTCCGCAGAGCAACGGATGCGTCGAGATGCCGGTGGCCGTGGCCGCCCAGGTGTGGCCGCTCACCCCCGTCGGGACCCCGGTGACGGTCATCGGGCCCCCGTCCTGACCGGTCCGGGCGACGCGGCCGCGCGTGCCCGGCGACCCGTCGGGAGCGACGGTGGCACGATCCACGACCACAATGGGGGTGCACCCGGCGACCAGGAGGACGACGTGCGCGACGGATCCGAGCTCCAGTACCGGTCACGGGCCGGTCGGTGGGTGGTGGCGGGCACGGTCCTCGGCTCGGGCATGGCCTCGGTGGACGCCACGGTGGTGGGCATCGCCCTGCCGACCATCGGCCGGGAGTTCCACGCCACCGTCGCCCAGCTCCAGTGGGTGGTGAACGGGTACACCCTCACCCTGGCCGCCCTGCTCCTGGTGGGTGGCTCGCTCGGGGACCGCTTCGGCCGCCGTCGGCTGTTCGCCGTCGGAGTGGCGTGGTTCACCCTGGCCTCGGCGGCCTGTGCGCTGGCTCGGGGCGCGGACGTGCTGATCGCCCTCCGGGCGCTCCAGGGGATCGGCGGCGCCCTGCTGACGCCCGGCAGCCTGGCCATCCTCCAGTCCTCGTTCCGCGAGGACGACCGGGGCCGGGCCATCGGCGCATGGACCGGGCTCGGCGGCGTGGCGTCGGCCGTCGGACCCTTCCTGGGCGGCTACCTCATCGCCGCCGCCTCCTGGCGGTGGATCTTCCTGGTCAACCTGCCGATCGGACTGTTCATCCTGCTGGCCGCACTCCGCCACGTCCCCGAGTCCCGTGACCCGGACGCGCCCCGTCGGCTCGACGTGGCCGGGGCCGTCCTGGTCATGACCGCCCTGGCGGGGATCACCTACGGACTGACCGAGGGGCCGGCGACCTCCTGGAGCCGACCGGGGCCGGTGGCGGCACTGGTGGTCGGTGGGCTCTCGGTCGTCCTGTTCGTGGTGGTCGAGCGCCGGACCACCGCCCCGCTGCTGCCGCTGTCGCTGTTCCGCAGCCGACAGTTCAGTGTGACCAACGCGGTCACCTTCGTGATCTACGGGGCCCTCGGCGGCGTCCTGTTCCTGCTTCCGGTCGTACTCCAGGTCGTCGGCCACTACACGCCGCTGGAGTCGGGGATCGCCCTGCTGCCGCTCACCGGGATCATGCTCGTGCTGTCGTCCACGTCGGGACGCCTGGCCACCCGGATCGGGCCACGGCTGCAGATGGGCGTCGGCCCGGTGGTGGTCGGGGCCGGCCTCGCCCTGCTCTCCCGGGTCCCGTCCGACCCGTCCTACCTCTCCGGTGTGCTCCCCGCCGTGGTCGTCTTCGGACTGGGGCTGGCCGTGACGGTGGCTCCCCTGACGGCCACCGCACTCGGGGCCGCCCCCGACCGTCACGCCGGCCTGGCCTCGGCCGTCAACAGTGACGTGGCCCGGATCGGGGGACTGGTGGCGGTAGCCGTGCTGCCGGCGGTGAGCGGCATCGGCGGGAGCGCGTACCTCCACCCCGGCCAGCTGGGGGCCGGGTTCGAGACGGCGGCGATGCTGGCCGGCGCCTGGTGCGCCGCCGGGGGGATCCTGGCCGCGGTCGGGATCCGCAACCCGCCCCGGGCGACCGGGGCGGAGCGACGTGCCGCCCGGACCCGCCGCGAGTACATGCACTGCGGGCTCGACGCCCCGCCCCGGACGGTCACCGGCTGAGGGGCGGGAGGCTCCCCGGGGTGCGTGTTTGACAGGTCGGGGGTGGCCCGCCAAGGTGCGGACGTGGCCTCCCCCTTCGCCGACGTGACCCGGGCCCGTCCCGTGGCCGGTGCGCCGGGGCGCTACACCGGGGAGATCGACGAGTCGTGGGGCCTCCGGCCCCTCCCCCAGGGTGGGGTGGTCACGGCGTTGGCCACCCGGGCGATGGCCTCCGAGCTCGGCCGGCCCGACCACCGACTGCGCACCCTGCACACCACCTTCGTGGCCCCGGTGGCCACCGGACCGGTCGAGATCGACGTCGAGGTCCTGCGGGCCGGCCGGTCGATGTCGCACGTCCGGGCCGAGGTGCGGTCCGCCGGGGCCGGGCACGGGCACGTCACCACGGCGGTGTTCGGCGGGACCCGCCGTGGCTTCGCCTTCACCGACCTCGAGCCCCCCACCGGGTTCGTCCCCCTCGACGAGGCGCCCCGGTTCCGTGACGGGCCACCGCCCGGAGTCGAGCCGTTCCCCCCGACGCCGTTCTGGGACCGCCGGGTCGAGGGGCGGGGCGCCCTGGGGCACGCCCCGTGGGACGACTACACGCCGGGTCGGGCCGAGCACGGCACCTGGTACCGGATGGACGACCCGCCGGTGGACGAGCAGGGGGTCCTCGACCCGCTGGCCCTCGTCGTCCTGGCCGACACCATGCCCGGGGCGGTGGGCGAGAAGCTCGGGCCCGACGCCCGGCTGGGCTGGTTCGGGCCCAGCGTCGACCTGGCTGTGCACCTGCTCGACGAGTGCCGCAGCGACTGGGTGTTCGCCCACAACCGGGCCCGGTTCGCCGGTGACGGCTATGCGTCCGTGGACATGGCGCTGTGGGATTTCGGCCCCGACGGGACCGGACCGGGTCACCTGGTGGCCTACGCCACCCAGCTCTGCTTCTTCACCTTCGACGCCTGAGCGGCCCGCCCCGCCCGGCTCACTTCAGGATGTTGACGGCCCGGGCGACCACCAGCAGGGCGACCACCAGGGACACGGCCTCCTCGGCCATCAGCAGGAGCTTCATCCACGGCCGGATGGCCGACACGTCGGTCGGGCTGAACGCGGTGGCGGTGGCGAAGGCGAAGTGGAAGTAGTCCACGAAACGCGGGGTCCATCCCGGGCCGACGTGCTCCACGTTCTTCATCTCGGGGAAGACCAGCGCCGCGGGGTGCCCGGTGCCGAGGGCCCGGGCCGCCGGGCCACCGCGGTCGAGGGCCCAGTACCAGAGGCCGAAGGCGATCACGTTGGTGAGCCAGATGGCCCCGCCGCTGGCCAGCAGGGTCCGGGCGTCGTTGGTGAACGGCGAGACGTTGATGATGGACACCACCAGGCGCACGGCGGCGTCGGCGTTGGCCACCGTGATCACGCCGATCAGACCGGCGGTCATGCCCCGCAGCCAGGGCCGGTCGCGGTCGATGCGACCGGGGTCCCCGAGGATCAGCACGGCCAGCAGCACCACCTCCAGGGCCAGGAACAGCCAGCGGGCGTCGCCGTTGCGGAGCTGGGAGGGAAGCGTGGAGCGCAGCAGCCCGGTGGCCACCACGGCGAGGGCCATGGGCCACCGGGGCTCACCGACCCGCGGTGCAGGCACCCCGGTGTCGGTACTCGCGGTCATCCCCGCCCGCCGACGGCCCGCCCCCGGCCCGGTGACACCGCCCCGACTGTGACCATCCGTCCCCCGATCGACCCGCCGGACGCCGGGACGGCGCCCGGGACATCATGGCCCATCGGTCCTCCCCTCCCCATCGGTCCTCCCCTCCCCGGCGTCCAGGCGGTCGACCAGCCGCCGGGGGGCGATGAGCCGGTAGCTGTCCTCGGCCAGCTCGGCGACCTCCTCCCAGTCCACCGGCGGGTCGGTCCGGACCCCCACCCAGCCCTTCGACCCGACGTAGG
>Ga0302196_10000804_pt1 | contig 29748 bp, 22 predicted proteins | sample II_Bog_N1_3_FD_198794 | JGI IMG/M metagenome (GOLD analysis project Ga0302196, IMG submission 198794) | Peat permafrost microbial communities from Stordalen Mire near Abisko, Sweden - II_Bog_N1_3 | ecosystem: Environmental > Terrestrial > Soil > Wetlands > Peat | place: Sweden: Abisko...
TGGCCAGCGCCTGCCAGGCCCGTTCGGCGACGGGCTTGTCCCCCGCCGTGAGATCGGTGAATTTCACCCGGTCGAAGAACGGCTTCACGTAGCCTTCGAAGCGGCCGCCTCGCGCCGCCATTTCCATGTAGCACTTGAAGCTGCCGGACGACACTTCGACTCCGCCGTACGAGCGGAGGAACGGGTTCAGGGTCGGGAGCGACACATTCTCGACCTTCAGATGCGCCTCGAAATGCGGCTGATCCGCCAGGGGATCGGCGTCCGCCGCCGCCGCCAGATGGCCGCCTCCGATCGTGTCCCCCGCGAGGTTCAAGTGGGCGGGGAATTCCCCCCCGCCTTTTTCCGGACGGTTGCGCAGCCCGGTGGCCACGGCCTGCAGGTGCTCCACATAGACGTCAATCACCGGATGGGCCGTCTGATCGACGTAGTGAATCCGGCCGTCGACGATCTTGAGATGGGTGATGTCGATCGGGAAAATCGCCGTGACCACATCCTGCCAGCGCCGGTCCACCTCCAGCTGGCTGGATTCGGGCGTCGCCGCCTTGATGAAATTGATCCGGCAGGCCTCAATCGTAATGTCGCCGACAAACTTGCCGTGGATGAGCTCCCGCCAGGCGAGGGAGAAATCAATCGCCTGCGCCGAAAAGAAGGGCGCGGATTTCGAGCCCTGCAGCTTGACGATCCGGATGCCGCGCAGATCATAGGCCCCGCGCCATACGGCCACGTGAATCTTGGCGACCTGGCCGGCGTAGCCGGGGATTTGATTCAGGCTGCGGTTGATCTCCGTCCGGAGGACGAAGGGCAGGGCGATGCGGGCGGCGATCAGCACCGCCAGGAGGATGGCGAGCCCGATCATCAACCGGCGGTAAATCGTCCAGGCGGCCATCCAGAACCGCCTGACGGCATCCGCGTCGCGGCGGAGGGCGTGGGGGGGGGCGGAGGCATCCATACCCCTCCTTGGACCCAAAAATCGGCCGCAGGAGCCCATCGCCGATGCGATTCAGGCCGGGCGTCGGACGGCGCGCCCGAATCGGCTCAGCCCTGGCGCCGTTGATAGAGGCGGTTGGCGTCCAGCTGGTGATCGAGCATCATCCTCACCTTCTTTTGCAGCTGCGGCACCAGGTCCGGATTGAGCAGGAAGACATCCTCCTCGGCGGGCGTCGCCGCCGTCCGGAGCAGCGGGTGCCGGGCCGATTGCAGCAGGCCGATCAATTCCTCGACATTGTCGACCTCGGCGCGGGTGATATTCTGCAGCTCGCGGAGGCGCTGGTCGCCGTCGAGGGGATAGATCGTGCTTTGCTTCACCGGATGACTGTAATCCGTGCGATCCAGGATCGCCTGGTACTGGATGGCGTTGCGGGCCGTCAGGCACAGGCAGGCGAAGGCCCGCAGCCGGGCGGCGGTCGTCTGCAGCCAGTCGGCCTTTGCGGGATCGGCGAGGCGGCCGGCGATATCGGCCATGGCCGTGGCGGCGGTCCGGAGGTTGCCGACCACGTAGTTGAGGTTCGCGCTGGCGAGCAGGGCGCCCGAGTATCCCTGGAAGAAAATATTCCCCTCCATGTTCATGAGGTTGGCCGCCTCCGCCTCGCTGTTGGCCTGGAACTGGAAAGGCCGGTAGGTGGAGCGTTCGTCGGCGGTGAGTTCGAGCGGAAAGGGTACGAACGGGCGGGTCAGCCAGCGCTGGTTGACCACCCCGATGCACAGCACGGGATCGCTGCCCAGCCGGCTGAGCGAGTCGACCGCCAGGCTGGTCTGGTGAAACGCCTCCAGCAGGCGGTCCGCCTCCGCCTCCCCGGCGAAGTCCGCCGCCACCGCCCGGACGAGCGCGATCCGGGCCGCCAGGCCCTGGATCGGGTGGGCGCGATACCGCTCGAGCAGGTCATAGGTCCACGGCGCCTCGTCCGGCTGAAGGTAGACGATCGGCCGGGCGGAGGGCTGGGCGTGGCATTGCTCCAGGGCCTCGGTCATTTCCTCCAGCTGGGGTACACCGCGGACCGGGTACGTCGCGCTGTAGTTCCAATGGCTGCCAATGCCCACCTTGGGGGAGTTTCCCTCGCGGCTCCGGCCGTTGAGCATCTGCCCCGGCTTCAGGCTCACCACCACGGAGTCCACCTCGGCCTGGGCGATCACCCCGGATCCGTAGGTCGCGCTGACGTCCGCCCGGATCCCGGCGTCGGCGGCGCCGGCCTGGATGGCCGAAAAGAATCCGGTGATCCGATCGGCCGCGCTGCGGTGCTCGCACCAGGTCGGTCCGTTGGCTCCCGGATACAGGCTCGCGCTCCAGCAGAAGCCGCCTCCGGAGTCGTTCGTGACAAAATCGAAGGTGTCGATCGGCGCCGCGCGGCAGAGTTCGGCCACGGCCCGGCGGTAGATCGCCAGCACCTCCGGCTGGTCGACGCACATCGAATAATAGGCGTGCCGCGAGCGCACCGGCTGGTCGCAGCGGGGACCCCGCCAGTCCGGATGGGCCTCGAACACCCCTTCGGGCAGCCAGGCCGGCTCGATGCCCTGGAACACCGCCTTCAGGCCGAGCTCCCGCAGGACGGCGCCCCGGGCCCGGACGATCTCGAGGTTGCGCCGGGCGTAGTCGGCGGGCAGCCAGGGGGCCAGCTCCGGTGGGACCACCACCTTGAAGATCGAGGACGCCAGCATGCCCCAGTTCGGGTACGGATCGGTGCGGTCGAGGTCCCACTGCCAGCGGCTCTTCGGCAGGTCGCTGATCACGACATGGGTCGCCCCGAGCGCGGCGGCGCGGCGGGCGAAGGCGCGGAATTCATCCAGGTCGGCGGTCGGCGCGGCGAAGACGACCCGGGCGGGGCCGGGGGCGGTCGCGGGAGCGGCGGGCTGCGCACGACCGGGGAGCGGCGCGGCGAGGACGGCGGCGAGGAGGAGGCGGCGGGGGAGCAGTCTCATGGCGGCTGGGGACCTCAGGGCGCCTTGGCCGGGCCATCCGTGCCCGCGGCGGCATCCCGGGTCTCGTGCGGGGGAGGGAAGGGGGGCAGGTCCGGCAGCACGTAGGCAATGACGAAACACATCAAGGCGAGGCCCACGGCCAGCCCGGCCAGCGTGTAGGCCAGGTTCCGGCCCTGCCAGAGCCCCGTGAACCACTGCCCAATTTCGTAGGACAACAGATTGGCCTTTCCGCCCTGCTCCTCCATATTGAGCTGGAAGCTCTTGGTGTCCTGCATGCCCGCGAGCAGGTCGCGGGACGCGTCGCTCGCGGCGTTGGTCGAGCGGCGGTAGGCCCAGGCGGATCCCGCCAGGCCGGCGACCAGGATGGCGTAACCGGCGAGCGAGAGCCCGGTCTGAAGGCGCGCGAGGCGCGGCGGGCGGGGGACGGGCGGGCGCATGGTCGAGGATCTGGATACAGCCGCCCTTCCCGCGGTGGCGAATTTATTTTTGGGCCGCGGGGCCGTTGACAAGCCCCGCCGGGCCAACCATTTTTGACCCTCCCCCCATGGTGACGCCAGCTTCAACCCCTGCGGCGACCGGCGATGGTCTGTCCGCGGCGAGCCCCCGATCGATCCACGACGCCGTCATCCGACTGGCCGGAGATTCCCAGGACGGGATCCAGACCATCGGCGGTTTCCTCGCCCGCCTCGCCGGGCGCTCCGACCAGGAGGTGATGACGTACATGACGATTCCGTCCACCATCTCGGGCGGCCCGTCGATCTTCCAGGTGCGCATGGGCACGGGTGACATCCTTACCGCGGGCGACCAGACGGACCTGCTGGTGGCCTTCTATCAGCATAGCTACGAAAGCCACCGCGACTCCCTCCGGCCCGGCGGCGTGCTGATCTACGACACCGACCACGTCAAGCCCGACCCGGCGGACCGGCGGTTTCACGCGATCGGCGTGCCCGTCAGCAGCCTGACCATCGAGGCGGCCGGGGGCTCGGCCAAGGGCAAGGGCAAGAACATTTTCGTGCTCGGCCTGCTCGCCCGCATCTTCGACCTCGACGTAGCCAAGCTGGCCGCGCTGGTGCGGGAACGCTTCGGCGGCCGCTCCGAGGACATCGTGCGCAACGCGATGGTGGCGTTTGACGCGGGCTACGCCTATCCGGCGGACCACGTCCGCGACTGCTTCTTCCGGTTCGCCAGCGGTCCCGGGGAGAGCACCCACGGTCGGCCCCAGGTCACGATGGACGGCAATCTCGCGCTGACCTACGGTCTGATCGCCGCCGGCGTCCGTTACGGGGCCGGCTACCCGATCACGCCGTGGTCGAGCATCATGGAGACGCTGCGCAGCGACCTGCCGAAGTACGGGGGGACCTTCGTCCAGGCCGAGGACGAGCTCGGGGCCGTCGCCTATGCCCTGGGCTTCGCCTATTCCGGCCATCTGGCCGTGACGGGCAGTTCCGGGCCCGGGCTCTCCCTCAAGATGGAGGCTCTCGGCTGGGCCGTCATGTCGGAAATGCCCCTCATCGTCATCAACGTGCAGCGCGGGGGCCCCAGCACCGGCCTGCCGACCAATGTGGAGCAAAGCGACCTCCTGCAGGCCATTTACGGCAGCCACGGCGACACGCCCCGGGTGGTGCTGGCGCCAAAGAACGTCGAGGACTGTTTTTATGTCGCGCTGGAGGCCGGCCGCCTCGCGCGGGAATTCAGCACGCCGGTCATCGTCCTGACCGACCAGGCGATTGCGACCCGCATCGAGGCGTTCGACGAACCCGACCTCGCCGGGCTGATGGTCGATCCGCGACCCGACCTCTCCGAGCGGGGCGCCGACTTCAAGCCTTTCCCGCTCGATCGCATCACCCGCCACGCGCCGCCCGGCTCCCGCATCGCCTCGGGACGCTACCCGACCGTCACCGGGCTCGAGCACGACGAATTCGGGCATCCGACGGGCAGCCCGGACCTGCACGCCAAGATGACCGCCAAACGGCGCGAGAAGATCAAGGCGGTCGCGGACACGCTGCCGGCGACCGCCGTCCATGGCGACGCCGAAGGAGAAGTCCTGCTTGTCGGCTGGGGCTCGACCTGGGGCTCCATCCGCGAGGCGGTCAACCGCCTCCGGGCCGGCGGCCTGAAGGCCGGCCAGGTCCACCTGCGCAATCTGCACCCCCAGCCGCCGGACCTCGGCGCGATCTTCGCGCGGTACCGGCACGTCCTCGTGGTCGAGATGAACGACGAGGGTCTCTACGGCTACGGCCAGCTCGCCACGCTGCTGCGCGCGCGCTGGGCGCTGCCCTCCATCCACAGCCTCACCAAAACCGACGGCCTCAACTTCAAGGTGAGCGAGGTCGTCGAGGGCGTGACCGACCGCCTCCGCCGCAACGGCTCCGCCTGACCCCTTCCCCATGACCTCCGCCGCCCCCGCCCTCGCCACCTCCCCGGCGCCCGCCCGCCCGCCCCTGACCCGGAAAAGCATCGCCGGCGACCACCCCACCTGGTGCCCGGGCTGCGGCGACTTCGCCGTGCTCGCCGTGTTCTACCGGCTGCTGGAGAAGCTCCAGTATCCCCATGAGAACATCGTCACGATGGCGGGCATCGGCTGCTCGTCGCGCTTCCCGTATTTCGTCAACACCCACGGCGGCCACTACATCCATGGCCGGGCGCTGCCCTTCAGCGCGGCCGTCAGCCTGAGCCGGGACGACCTGCACGTCTTCGTCTTCGGCGGGGACGGCGACGGGTTCTCCATCGGGGGCAACCACCTGGTCCATACCGCGCGCAAGAACGTCCGCCTGACCTATGTGATCATGGACAACTTCGTCTACGGCCTGACGAAGAAGCAGACTTCGCCCACGTCGCCCCTCGGTTTCAAGTCGAAGACCGATCCGACCGGCGCGATCGACCAGCCGATCAACCCGATGGGCACCCTGGTCAACAGCGGCGCCACCTTCATCGCCCGCAGCCACGCCACGCAGGTGAACCACATGACCGAAATGATGGAGCGGGCCGCGAAGCACGACGGCTTCTCGGTGGTGGAGATCCTCTCCGAGTGCGTCGAGTTCTTCCCCGGGGCGTTCGACGCCGCCAACCCGCGCAAGGGCGGCAAATTCCCGCTGATCGAGGAGAAGCGCCACGACGGCACGCCGGAGGACGCCGGGCGCCACGACGTCACCGACGCGAGCGCCGCCTACCGCCTGGCCTCGCTGCCCTGGCCGGGCGTGTTCGGTGTCTTCCATGAGTCGCAGCGCCCCACCAAGAATTTCCTCGAGGGCCGGCTGGTGGCGGGCGCCCGGGAGAAGGTGGCCGGCAAGTCGGACCGCGAGATCCTGCAGTCGAGCTTTGCGCGGCTGAGGTAGCCGCCGCTTCGGGCTCGCCGGACGGTCCCCGGGCTGTTTTGCTGCGCCGATCCATGAAGTCACGTTTCAAGCAGGCGAAGGAGATCAAGGTCGGCGTCATCGGCTACGGTGGCGCGTTCAACATGGGGAGGATCCACCTCCAGGACATGCAGAAGGCCGGGATGACCCCGCGGGCCGTGGCCGAGCCGGATGCCGCCCGGCTCGCCGTCGCCGCGCAGGAGTTTCCCGGCATCCAGACCTTCGCGAGCGTGGACGCCATGCTGGCCCAGTCCGACGTGAACCTGGTCGTGCTCATCACCCCGCACAACACCCACGCCCCGCTCGCCCTGCAGTGCCTGCGCGCCGGCCGGCATGTGGTGTCCGAGAAGCCGCTGGCGATCACCACTGCCGAGTGCGACGCCATGATCGCGGCGGCCCGCCGGGCGGACGTGATGGTCTCGACCTTTCACAACCGCCACTGGGACGGCTCCATCGTCAAGGCGGTCGAGGTCCTGCGCTCCGGCGCCATCGGCGAACTGGTCCGGATCGAGGCCCACATGGGCCAGTGGGGCAAGCCCGGGGACTGGTGGCGGTCCAGCAAATCCATCTCCGGCGGCATCCTCTATGACTGGGGCGTGCACCTGCTCGAATACATGCTCCAGCTGGTGGACTCGGATATCGTCGAGGTCACGGGCTTCGCCCGGCGCGGCCATTGGGCGGCCCAGTCGAAGTGGGGCCCGGACACGATCGAGGACGAGGGCTTTGCCGTCGTGCGCTTCCAGAGCGGCGTCTGGGGCACGCTTTGCGTCACCGGGATCGACGCCACCCCGAAGCGGGGCATGGTCGAGGTGACCGGCACGCAGGGCACGTTCTGGTGGGACTACGACAACCACGAGATCACGGTCCGCGCGGGCGAGGCCACCACGGTCACCAAGGGCCGGAACCCCCCGGCCCAGTGGGAGAAGTATTACGCCAATGTCGCCGCGCACCTGACCCGGGGCGTGCCGCTCGTGATCACCCCGGAGTGGTCGCGCCGGCCGATCCACATCCTGGACCTCGCGGACCGCAGCGCGCGGGCGGGGCGGACCCTCAAGGCCAAGTATCATTGAAACCAGCCCGGAACATGAGCGAGACCTACAAAATCAACTGGTACCGCTGCAAGGTGGACAAGGCCGTCATGAGCGACCTGATGCGCCGGAGCGACGCCCGGGCGTTTGCCCACGTCATTCCCCAATTGTTGCTCTACGCGGCGACGGCCACGCTGTCCTACCTCGCCTACCGCAACGTCCACGCCGCGAACTGGCCCTGGGCCCTCCCGCTCCTGCTGCTGGCACTGTTCGTCCATTTCACTTTCTCCCACTTCTTCGGCGGCGTCGCCGGCCATGAGCTCTGCCACAAGACGCCGTTTGCGACCCAGTTCTGGAATGTGTTCTTCCTGCGCATCTACGCCTTCCTCGCTTGGTTCGACCCCTACGGCTACCGCGCGAGCCACGTGAAGCACCACCAGGTGACGGCCCACGCGGACCAGGACGGGGAGATCGTCCTGCCCCAGGGCCTCGACTGGCACGGCATCCGGTTCGTCCTCCAGGCGCTGACCTTCAGCCCCTCCGGCATCCTCAAGCTCATGCGCTTCTGGATCGGCGCCGCCCGCGGCGACCTCAGCCACCCCGGCTTTTTCAACGCCCAATGGCTGCAGCGCGTCCTGCCGGAGTCCAACGTCGAGGCTCGCCGCGAGCAACGCCGCTGGGCCCGGATCGTCGTCTTCGGTCACCTCGCCCTGGCCGCCCTCTTCATCGCCACCGGGCATTGGTTCCTCGTCGTGATCGTGACCTTCGGCTGCCAGCCCTGCGCGTGGCTCGAGTTTCTCGTCGCCGCGCCGCAGCATGTCGGGCTGTCGGCCAACGCGTCCGATTTCCGGCTCAACACCCGCACCTACACGGCCGGTCCGCTGCCCGCCTTCCTCTACTGGAACATGCAGTACCATCTCGAGCACCACATGTTTCCCGCCGTCCCCTTCTACAACCTGCCCCGTTTGCGGGAGGCGATTGCGCACGACCTGCCGCCCGCGCCTCACGGGCTCTGGGCCACCTGGAAGGTGCTGCTGCCGATCATGCGCCGGCAGCGCGACGAACCTGGATACATCTATGTCCCGCCGCTGCCCAGCCAATCCGGCGACCGGGTCGGCGACGAACGGGTGGAGGCCGAGGCGGCGCTGTACTGAGTTGAAGGTAGACGCGGCATCCTGCCGCGTCCCGTTGAGGCAACGCGGCGGGACGCCGCGTCTACATTCAAGGCATCTTTGCCCCTCAACTAGCGGGACGGCCCCGTCTCGACCACCACGCTGAAGCGAAAGACGGACCCGGCGCCGACGGTGCTTTCGACCCCCATCTCGCCTTCCATCAGCTCGGCCAGCCGGCGGCTGATGACCAGGCCCAGTCCCGTGCCCCCGTAACGGCGGGTGGTGGAGGCATCGACCTGCGAGAAAGACTGGAAGAGGCGCGGGAGAGCCGCGGTGGGGATGCCGATGCCGGTGTCGCGCACCGCGAAATGCAGCCGGACCCGGCGCACGTCCCGGGCCGGGGGCGCCGGCGTGGCCCGCAGCTGCAGGACCACCTCGCCGCGCTCGGTGAACTTCACCGCGTTGCCGAGGAGGTTGACCAGGATCTGGCGCAGGCGCGTGCTGTCGCCGCGCACCGCGTCGGGCACGGCGGGGTCGATCTCGCAGCGCAGTCCGATGGCCTTTTCGCCCGCCCGGGGCGCGAGCAGGTGGAGCGCGCCATTGATGCAATCGCGCACCGCGAAGGGCGCGATTTCGAGGTCGATCCGCCCGGACTCGATCTTGGAGAAGTCGAGGATGTCGTTGATGAGCGTGAGCAGGCTGTCGCCGCTCTCCTGGATCATCTGGACGCAATCGCGCTGCTCCTCGGACAGCGGGGTGTTGAGCAGGAGCGAGGCCAGGCCGATGACCCCGTTCATCGGCGTGCGGATCTCGTGGCTCATGACCGCGAGGAACTGGCTCTTGGCCCGGCTCCCCGCCTCGGCCGCCTCCTTGGCGGCCCGCAGTTCCTCGCTGGCCTGCTTGCGCTCCGTGATGTCCTTGACGAACCCCTCGTAGTACAGCGTCCGGCCGTCCTCCCCGCGCACGGCGCGGGAGTGCTCCGAGATCCAGATCGCCTGGCCGTCCTTGCGGCGGACCTGGTACTCGAGGCCGCGCACCTCGCCGTGGGCCGCCATCAGCCGCTTGTACTCGTCCCGCGCGCCCGGGTCGATGTAGATGGCCCGGGAGATGTCCCGCACGGTCTCCAGCAGCTCGTCGGCGGAGGCGTAGCCATACAGGCGGACCAGGGCGGGATTCACCAGCAGGTAACGGCCGTCGGGGGTGGACTGGAAGATGCCCTCGACGGCGTTTTCCACGATGCTCTTGTAACGCTCCACCTCGTCGGGGCCCGACGGACGGGGCGCCCAGCCGAAGTGGCGACTCAGGGATGACGCGCGCGGCGGATGGTGGTTCACAGCCATTCTACCGGGGTGGTATTCGGCGCGTTTCCCCGTTCCTTGAGGGATATCGGGAAAAACGCGCCGTTCCATTGCCTTTCGCGGCGATTCCCGGCTTTACTGGGAGCCTATCCATGGATTCAGAGCCCTCCGGAATGTCCCTCGGTGTGATCGGGCAGCGCTGCGTGAGCGAACGGGAACCCGAGCTGGGCCTGGGACTGGTCGCGGGAGTAGAGGGCGCCCGCATCCGGGTGCGATTCCCCGGCGCGGGGGAGGAACGGCTCTACACCCTGGGGACGCCGGTGCTCAAGCGGGTGCGATTCCGGCCGGGCGAGACGGTCCGGACCCGCGAGGGCCTCGAACTCGTGATCGAGTCGGTCGAGGAGGCCGGCGGGCTGTCGAGCTATGCCGGCCAGGGCCGGCGGGTCCGGGAGGACGCGATCTCGGACGTCACCAGCGTCAATCTGCCGTCGGAGCGGCTGCTGGCCGGCCAGGTGGATCCCGGCCGGACCTTCGACCTGCGGCGGCGCGCCCTCGAGGCGCAAGGGCGGTTCCGCCAGTCGGAGGTCCGGGGCTTCCTCGGCGGCCGGCTGGAGCTGATCGCCCACCAGTTCTACATCCTGCAGGAGGTCTCGTCCCGCCAGATCCCCCGCGTGCTGCTGGCGGACGAGGTGGGCCTGGGCAAGACGATCGAGGCGTGCCTGATCCTGCACCGGCTGCTCGTGATCGGGAAGGCCCGGCGCGTGCTGATCCTGGTGCCGGAGTCGCTGGTCCACCAGTGGTTCGTGGAGCTGCTGCGCCGGTTCAACCTCTGGTTCAGCATCTACGACGAGGCCCGCTGCCTCGCCTGCGAGCAGAGCGACCCGGGCCAGAATCCTTTCCTGGCGGGGCAGCTCGCGCTGTGCAGCCTGGCTTTCCTCTCGGGCGCCGAGACCCGCCGGGACCAGGCCGTGGCCGCCGGCTGGGACATGGTGGTGGTGGATGAAGCGCATCACCTGGAATGGACGGCTCACGCCGCTAGTCCGGCCTACCGCCTGGTGGAGCAACTGGCCCGGAGCTGTCCGGGCCTGCTCCTGCTGACGGCCACGCCGACGCAGCTCGGACGGGAGGGCCATTTTGCCCGGCTGCGACTGCTCGATCCCGATCGTTACGCCGACTACGATAAATTCCTGAAAGAAGCCGAGGGTTTCGGCGCGGTGGCGGAGATTGCCGAAAAGATCATCGAACAGCGGCCCCTGGATCCGGGAGACCACGCCGCCTTGAAAAGGATTTTCGATCGGGATCCCGGGCGCCTCAACCAGCACCTGGGGGCGCTGGCCGAGGGAAAGACGGGGGCGCGGGAGGAATTGCTGAAAACGCTCCTCGATCAGCACGGGACGGGGCGGGTGGTGTTTCGCAACACGCGGGCAGCCATGGCCGGATTTCCTCCGCGCCAGTTCTGTCCGGCGCCGCTCGCCGGGGGCACCCTCTCGCGCCTGGCGCGGATCGCCCGCGAACTGCAAGCCGAGGAAGCCGGTGACACCTCCGAAATCCGCTACGCGTTCAAGGACGACCCGCGGATCGCCTGGCTGGCGGCGCTGCTCAAAGAGCTGCGCCCGGCGAAGGTGCTGCTCATCTGCCGGTCCCAGCGCAAGGTCGCGGCCATCGACGCGGCGCTGCGGGAGAAGCTGAGCGTGAAATCGGGCCTCTTCCACGAGGGCCTGCCGCTGATCCAGCGCGACCGCAACGCGGCCTGGTTCGCGGAGCCGGATGGCGCGCAGATCCTCCTCTGTTCCGAGATCGGCAGCGAGGGGCGCAATTTCCAGTTCGCCCATCATCTGGTCCTCTTCGACCTCCCGCTCAATCCGGGCCTGCTGGAACAGCGCATCGGGCGGCTGGACCGCATCGGCCAGACCGAGACCATCCGGATCCACGTGCCCACGATCGTGGGCAGTCCCGAGGAGTTCGTGCTCGCATGGTATCACCGGGGACTCGACGCGATCGAGACCCCGCTGTACGGGGGCCTCGACTATCAGGACGCTTTCCGGGAGCGCCTGCTGGCCCTGGCGCTCGCCCAGGGCGGGGGGGACTCCCGGCGGGGAGGGAAAGAGCGGGAGGCCTTCATTGAAGAAACCATCCGGTTTCGCCACGCGCTCACGTTGAAAATGCAGCAAGGCCGCGACCGCCTGCTCGAGCTCAATTCCTTCAACCCCGGGGTGGCGCAGCGGGTGATCGACCGCGTGCGCGCGGCCGACGCGGATCCCCGGCTGAGGAACCTCCTGGTCGAGTTGCTCGACCACTTCGGGGTGCGGATCAAGGAGCACGAGGAGGGCGACGTGTTTCTCGATCCGAGCCACGCGTATCTCGAGGGCTTTCCCTCGATCCCCCGCGAGGGAATGCTCGCGACCTTCGACCGGCGGCGCGCGGTCGTCCGTGAGGACATCCGTTTCATCTCGGCCGACCACCCGCTGGTGCGGGATGCCGTGGATCTGCTGGTGGATTCGAAGGCGGGCACGACCGCCTTCAGCGTCGTCAAATCCGACCGGCCCAACCTCCTCGTCGAGGCGATTTTCGTGCTCGAGGCCGTGGCGGATTCCCGGTGGCACGTGGAGCAGTTCCTCGCCCCGCAGCCGGTGCGCGTCGTGGTGGACTTTCGGGGCCGCGACCTGACGAACGAGCGGGACGCCGTGGCGCTGGCGGGCGACGCGGTGGACGGCACGATCCAGCGCTTTCTCGAGCGTCCGGGATTCAATTCCGGCCTTCTCAAAACCATGCTCGACGCCGCGCAGGACCTGGCGGACGTGAGGAGCCGCGCCTTGAAAAGCGCCGCCGCCGCCCAAGCCACCGCGGTGCTGGGCGCCGAGCGGCAGCGGCTGGTCGATCTCCGGAAGGTCAACGATCATGTGCGCCCGGAGGAAGTCGAGCTGGCGCAGGAGCAACTGCGGCGCACCCGCGAGGCGATCGGCCAGGCGAGGCTTCGGCTCGACTCCCTTCGCGTGGTCGTGGAGGATGTTTCGGATTTATGAGAACGATGCTGATATTTCTGGTGCCGGTGCTGGCGTTTGGCGCGGTGGATCATCCCGCCTGGACCGCGCCGGAATTGACCCGGGTGTTCGACAAGCCCGATCCGGCCCACGCCTTCGCCGCCGCGAAGATCTATTCGCCCGACGGCTCGGTGTGGCGGAAGCCCGTGGAGGACTGGGAGGGGGCCCGCCGCCGGGTGGCCGGCGACCCCGCCTGGGCCCAATGGCTGGCGCAGGAGAAAGCCCAAACGGACGCGTGGATGGCCCGGAGCCACGACCACGCGGAATGGGTGGCGGGCTGGGGGCATGAATTCGTGAGTCCGAAAGACGGCTCTTTCCTCACTTTCACCCCGGACGTGCCCGGCGTGGACGTGAAGTTCCTGCGCAGCCCGTCCGACCCGCACGTCGAGATCACGCCCAAGATCTTCCGCGCCTGGGTGGTTGATTTTCGCGCCTCGAACATGGCGATGGTGGAGCGGGCGGCGCGGCTCTGGCGGTTGACGGGCGACCCGAAGGACGCCGACTGGGCGGCGGCCCAGCTCGACTTTTACGCCCGCAACCGCCTGAAATGGCCGATCCAGGACCGGTTTTACGGGCCCAGCCAGCTGTTCGGCCAGCCGCTCGACGAGGCGGTCTGCCTGATCAAGCTGACCGACGCGGTCCGCCTGATCTGGGAGCGGACCAGCCCCGGGCGGCGCCAATACTGGATCGATAATTTTTTTGAGCCCGAGGCGCGTCTGATGAACCAGAGCACGCGCGAGAATCCCAACATCGGCTGCTGGCTGCGCTCGGCTTCCGGGCAGATCGCGCTGTTCTGCGGGGACCAGCCCCTGTGGCGGTGGGTCCTCGACGGCCCCTGGGGCGTCCGCCAGCAGATGACCCGGGGCGTGACCAGCGACTACCTTTGGTTCGAGCAGTCGATGGGCTACAACGAATACATGGTGCAGGCGCTGACCTCGTTTTTCCTCGCCGCGGCGCAGCACGGCCACGGGCCCGAGGTCGCGCGGGAGATGGAGATCTTCGAGAATCTCGCCCTCGCTCCGGACCTGCTCCGCTTTCCGAACGGGGGCCTGCCCAATTTCGCCGACGGCACCTATCAGCGGCACGTCCCCTTCACCAACCTTCTCCTCGGGTTCTACCGGGTGCTGCCCACGGCGCGCGGGGTGGCGGCGGCGCGGGAGACCCATAACTGGGATACCCTGATCGATCCGCCGCAGGGCCCGCCGGTCCCGATTTCACCGCTGCCGCCCGTGACCACCCGGAATTTCGAATCCACCCGTTTCGCCATCCTGCGCGCCGGCGGCTGGCAGGTGTTTTTCCATTACGGCCAGCTCACGGGCTCGCACGCGCAGGCGGGGGCCCTGGATTTCGAGGCGTACTACGGCGACACGGATGTGTCCCATGTGCCCTGGACCGTGGGCTACGGCTCCCCGCTGCACCACGGGTATTATACCCGTGGGCTCAATCACAACGTGCCCTTGATCAACGGCGAGGGGGAGATTCCGGCCCATCCAGGGGTGCTGCGCGTCTTCGACGCCGCCCGTGCCTCGGTCGAGGCCGACCAGCCCGATTACCGCACGGACGCCAGCGCGGGCCGGGCCCTGCGCATCGACGGCAGCCGGCTGGTCGATCGGGCCTCGATCGCCGCGAAAGCCGGCGTGCCGCAGCTCCTCGGGCTGGCGCTCCACTTGCAGGGCAGGGTAATTCTGCCGGCCGCATTTGCCCCGGTCGCCGATTTCGCGACCGGGCGGCCATTGCCCTTCTCCTATTGGCGCGAGGTGAAGGTGGCGACCTGTCGCGACCAGGCGAGCTTCGAAGTGCGTTACGCCAGCGGCCTCGTCCTGCGGGTCGCCGTCTCGACCCCGGGAGAATTCCGGGTCTTTCATGCCGAGGTCCCGGACGCCCCGCCCCCGGCCAGGAGCGAGGCTTTTTACGTCGAGAAGTTCGGGGCCAGCGCCATTTTCACGACCGAATTCACCCCTGTGCCATGATCATCCTCCATGTCCATATCCGCGTGAAGCCCGAGTGCGTCGAGGCCTTCAAGGCCGCCATCCTCGAAAACGCGCGCCAAAGCGTCCGCGAACCCCTGGTGGCCCGCTTCGACGTGGTCCAGCAGGCGGATGATCCCACCCGCTTCGTCCTGGTCGAGGCCTACCGCTCGCCGGAAGGCCATCCCGCCCACCGGGAGACGCCCCACTATCTGGCCTGGCGGGACGCCGTGGCCCCCCTGCTCGCGGAGGACCGCCGGGCGACCCGCTACGCCAACGTCTTCCCGGCGGACGACGGCTGGTGAGCCGATGAACTTCGAATTCGCCACGGCCGGCCGGATCATGTTTGGAGCGGGCCGGCTGCGGGAGGCGGGCGCGGCGGCCCGCACGCTCGGCCGCCACGCCTTCCTCGTCACGGGCCGGGACGCCGGGCGCGCGGCGCCGCTCCGCTCGCACCTCGCCGCGAGCGGGGTCGCGGTCACCGGTTTTGCCGTGGCAGGCGAACCGGCGATCGGGGCGATCGCCGCGGCGGTGGCACTGGCGCGCGGGGCGGGATGCGACTGCGCGATCGGCTGTGGCGGCGGGAGCGCCCTCGACGCCGCCAAGGCGGTGGCCGCCCTCGCCCCCAATCCCGGCGAGATCTCCGACTACCTCGAGGTGGTGGGGCGCGGGCATCCGCTGGCCCGGCCGTCCCTGCCGTGCGTGGCCATTCCCACCACCGCGGGAACGGGATCCGAGGTCACCCGGAACGCGGTCCTGTCCTCCCCCGAACACCGGACCAAGGTGAGCCTGCGCGGACCCTTCCTGCTGCCCCGCATCGCCCTGGTCGATCCGGAGCTCACCTACGATCTGCCGCCGGGACTGACAGCGAGCACCGGCCTGGACGCGCTCGCGCAGCTGATCGAGCCCTACGTCTGCCTGCGCGCCAACCCGTTGACCGATTCGTTTTGCCGGGAAGGCCTGGCGCGGGTGGCGGGCGCCCTGCGCCAGGCGTGCGGACCGGGCCGGGACGCCCGGGCCCGCGCGGACATGGCGGTGGCGAGCCTCCTCGGCGGCCTGGCGCTGGCCAACGCCGGGCTGGGCGCAGTGCACGGCTTTGCCTCCCCGGTCGGGGGCCGCTTCGGGGCGCCGCACGGTGCGGTCTGCGCGGCCCTGCTCGCGCCCGCGATGGAAGTCAACCTCCGGGCCCTGCGGCGCCGCGGTGCCGCCGGGGAGGCGGAGCGGCGTTATGCGGAGATCGCGCGGCTGCTGACCGGCCGGCCCGCGGCCACGGCCGACGACGGTGTGGCCTGGGTGCGCGAACTGGTGCGCGACCTCGGGCTGCCCGGGCTGCGCGCCTACGGCGTCGTCCCGGAAGATGCCGGGATCCTGGCGGGGCAGGCGGCGATCACCAGCAGCATGCAGGCCAACCCGGTGCCGCTCACCGCGGAGGAGCGGGCGGAGTTGCTCGTGCTCGCCCTCTGAGTGGCGCGGCTAAAATTCGGTGTCGCGGGTCTCGCGGCTGATCCACAGCGCCAGCAGGGTCAGGGCGGCGGCGACATCGAGGTAATAACCGACCGCCGCGAGGCCGTGGCGCTCGGCCAGGCGCGTTGCGATATAGGGCGCGAGCGAGCCGCCGAAGATCCCGGCCAGGTTGAAGCTGATCGACGAGCCCGTGTAGCGGACCGAAGTGGGAAAAAGCTCGGCGAGGACCGTGCCGGTCGGGCCGTACGCCATGCCGGTGAGCAGGAAGCCGATGATCATCGTCAGGACCGCGCCGGTCATCCCGGCGCTGAACAGCGGGCCGAGCACCAGCCCGAAGACGCCGATGGCGATCGTGACCAGCATCAGGGTGATGCGGCGGCCGTGGCGATCGCCCAGCAGGGCCGAGGCGGGGATGGTCGCCGCGAAGAACAGGACCCCGACCATTTGCATCAGGAGGAACTGGTTGCGGGTGAAGCCCAGGCGGGTCGTGCCCCAGCTCAGGCAGAAGACGGTCAGGATGTAAAACAGCAGAAACAGCGCGAGGCAGATCAGGGTCCCCAGCGCGACCGAGGCGGCATGTTCGCGCCACAGGGTCAGGAACGGCACCGCCACCCGCTGCTTCCGGTCCATCGCCTGCTGGAACGCGGGCGTCTCGGTGATCTGCAGCCGGACGTAGAGCCCGACGAGCACGAGCCCGCTGCTGGCGAGGAAGGGCAGGCGCCAGCCGTAGTCGAGAAACTGCGCGTTGTTCAGGGTCCGGGAGAGCAGGAGAAAGATCCCGCCGGAGCAGATGAAGCCCACGGGAGCCCCGAGCTGGGGGAACATGCCGAACCAGCCGCGCTTGGCGGGCGGGGCATTCTCCGTGGCCATCAGGATGGCCCCGCCCCACTCGCCGCCCAGGCCCAGGCCCTGACCGACCCGGCAGAGCGCGAGCAGAATCGGGGCCAGGATGCCGACGGACCGGTAGGTGGGCAGCAGCCCGATCAGCACGGTGGATATTCCCATGGTCAGCAGGGCGGCGACCAGGGTGGCCTTGCGGCCGATCCGGTCGCCAAAGTGTCCGAATATCGCCGAGCCCACCGGGCGGGCCAGGAACGCGAGGGAAAAGGTGGCCAGGGACTGGAGGATTGCCGCCGCCGGGTCGGCCTTCGGAAAGAAGAGCCGCGGGAAGACGAGCACGGCCGCGGTGGCATAGATGTAGAAGTCGAAGAACTCGATCGCGGTGCCCGCCATGCTGGCCAGCAGGATCCGGCGGGTGGAATTGGGTGTCATGGTTCGGACCGCTCGCGCAGCTTGAGGTTGGGGTGGCCGGCTCAGCCTTTCAGCGAGCCGGAGGTAAGGCCGGAGATAAACTCCTTTTGCAGCAGGAGGAAAAGGAAGATAATCGGGGCCACCGAGACGAGCGTGCCGGCCATCAGGAGCCCGTAGTCGGTCCCGTAGTTGTTCTGCAGGCTCGCCAGCGTGACCGCGAGCGGCAGGCGCTCGGTGGTCTGCAGGATGATCTGCGGGCCGATGAAGTCGTTCCAGACGCCCAGGAACGTGATGATGACGAACGCGCCGATCATGGGACGGACCAGCGGCAGCACCAGGGCGAAAAAGATGCGGATCTCGCCGCAGCCGTCGAGGCGGGCCGACTCGATGATCTCGTCGGGGACGTGGTTCAGCATGGCCTGGCGGAAAAGAAAGACGCCGAACGCCGGGGCGAGCTGGGGGAGAAGATAGCCCGCGTAGGTGTCCAGCAGGTGGAGATGGTAAATGAGCTCGAAGCGCGGGGCGAGCAGCAGGGGCAGGGGGAGGACGGCGGTGCCGAGGACGAGCGCGGTCAGGGCCTCCCGGCCGCGAAAGCGGAACTTGCTCAGGCCGTAGCCGCCCATCGCGCCGCAGAGGGTGGCGCCCACACTGCTGACCGAGGCGAGAAAGACGGAATTGAGGAGTGCCCGCGCCATCGGCAGCTCGCGGAAGAGCCGGCGGAAGTTGTCGAGGGTGAGCCGCTCCCAGGCGACGCCGAGGAAACCGGGGCCGCCCGGGAGGAAGAGCGAGGAGAAGAAATCGCCCTTCGCCTTGAAGGCGGACGTGACCATCCAGAGGAAGGGCACGGCGGTGAGTCCCGCGAAAAAGAGCAGCAGGGCGTAGAGCAAAATCAGGCCCAGCCCCCGGGCGATGCGGCGACGTTCGGACATGGGTCAGATTTCCTCCCCGCGGGTGAGGCGGCGGTGGAGGAGGACAAGACCGACCAGCAGGAGCGTGAGCACCCAGCCGATGGCGCTGGCGTAACCGAGGTCGCCGGCGAGGAACCCGGTTTTGTAGAGATACATCAGGATCGTGAGGCCGCGGTCGTGCGGGCCGCCCCCGCCGGTGCGCAGGAACATGACGTAAGGCAGCACGAAGATCTGGAAGCTGCCGGCGACGGAAAGCAGCACGACGAAGCCCCCGACCGGGAGGATCGAGGGGAGGGTGACGTGCCAGAAGCGCCGCCCGCGGCCGGCGCCATCGATGCTCGCGGCCTCGAGCTGGTCGGCGGGCACGTTCTGGAGCGCGGCAAGGAAATAAACCATGTTGAAGCCCGTGTAGAGCCAGAGCGCCGCCAGGAGCAGCGAGGTCATCAGGTAGTCCTCCAGCCAGGGAAAATCCGGATCCCAGCGGCGGCAGAGGGCGTGCAGGCCGTAGTTGATCAGGCCGGTCTGCTTCTCGAAGACGAGCGTCGCCAGGGTGGCCGCGAAGACCATCCCGATCAGCGCGGGCGAGAAAAAGACGAGGCGGAACCAGTGCCGGCCCCTGAGGGAGGGCCGGTTGAGCAGCAGCGCCAGGCCGAGGGCCGCGGGCATCTGCAGCAGGAGCGAGCCGAGGGTAAAGACCACCGTGTTCCGGAACGCGGTCCAGAACAGCGGATCGCGCAGCAAAAACTCGAAATTGCGCAGGCCGATGAAGACGCGGACGCCGGGCCCATAGGTCTGCTCCAGCGAAAGCGCCACCGCGCGGACCAGCGGCCACGCGACGAAGATGGCGAAGCCAAGCAGGAACGGGCCGAGGAAGAACCACGGGACCCAGGCGGCGTGCGGGCGGCTGGACTTCACGGTTGGACGGAAAGGAAGACGTTGCGCCCGATCTGGGACCGGACCTCCGCCTGGGCCGCGTCGAGCAGGCGCTGCGCCTCCGGCACGAGCGCGCCCGGGTCGAAACGGCCGGTCCGCGCGGCGTAGGCGGTGACATCGATCAGGCAATTGTCGAAGGCCGAGATCGCCAGCTGGTTGTAGGGTGACGACGTGCGCAGGGGCACGTGGGACGCCTCGTCGACAAAGAGCCGGCCGACGGGCTGGCCGCAAAAATAGGGATCGGGCTCGTCGTAGGCCGGGTTGCCCCAGTTGGACTTGACCGGGGTGACGATGCCGTCGCCGCGGAAGAGCGCGATGGCCCCGGCCGGGTCGAGGTAGAGGTACTGGGCGAAATCCCAGGCCGCGCGCGGCCGCGGCGAGCTCCGGGCGATCGCCAGCATGGTCCCGCCCCAGGCGCTGGTGCGGCGCCCGCCCGGCTCCCAGGCCGGCAGCGGCATCAGCTTCAGCTTGCCGGCCAGGCCGGGGATCTCCGGCTTGAGGATGAGGCCGACATACCAGTCCGGCACCAGCAGTCCCACCGTCAGGCCGCTCTGGAGCATCTGGTGGCCGGAAGCCGAAAAGTAGTCGAGGCTGCGGGCCACGCGGTGCGGGCCGGTGTACCAGGTGGCGAGGCGCGCGATGAACCGGGCATTCGCCGGCGCATTGAGGGTCGGCCGCTCCCGGGCGTCGAACAGCGCGCCGCCGGCCTGGAGGAGCAGGATTTCGCACGTGTAGAGATCGGACGGCCAGCCGTTGATCAGGTAACGCTCGACGGAGCCGTCCCGCCCCTGCATCAGCGGTGCCATGACCCGGAAATAGTCGTCCCAGGTCGCGATGTGCGACACATCGATCCCGGCGGCGGCCACGAGGTCGGCCCGGTAGGCCAGCAGCACCGGATGGACGTCGTGCGGGATGCCGAAGATGCGGCCGCGCGAGGTCCACGGGCTGAAGGAGGGCGCGTTGACGGCCTCGAGCAGGCCCTGCCGGCGAAGGCGGTCGGTCAAATCCACGAAACCGACCTGGTCGAGGGGGCCGGCGAACGCCGGACCGACGATGGTGCGCTCGACCTCGAGCACGTCGGCAATCGGAGTGCCGGAAAAAAACGACGACATCATCCGTTGCTGGAGCGAGTTGCCATTGATGAGCGTCAGCTGGACTTGCTCGTCGGGGTGCCGGTGGTTCCACGCCGCCACCGCCCGGAGATAGTAGGGTCGGTGCTGGATCGCGAAAATCCAGAACTGCAGGCCGCGCGGCGGCGGCACGCGGACCAGCGCGACGCCGATCGACGAGCCGATGGCGAGCACCACGACCAGCCAGGCGGCGGGGGAGAGGACGCCGAGCAGGCGCGCGAGCGGTGCTCTCATGGCAGGAGCAGGACGGCGGTGGCGACCGCGGCGACCGCCGCGGCCCAGAGCCCGTGGCGCAGGGGCGGCGAGGTCATCTCCAGCGTCAGCTCGTGGCGGCCGGGCGGGACGACGCAGCCGAGCAGGGCGTGGTTGGTGCGATAGAGCGCGAGCGGCGCCCCGTCGAGGGTCGCCCGCCAGCCCGGATACCAGACCTGGCTCAGGATGAGGAAGTTGTTTCCCGCGCTGGCGACGTCGTAACGGTACCGGTTGTAGCCGCGTTCGAGGAAGGAGGCCGCGCCGCCCGAGAAGTCCAGGTGGTCCGCCGCCGCGCCGATCCCGAACACCCACGCGTCCCGAGCCGACGCCGACCGCGCCAGGGCCCGCAGCGACCCGGCCTCGTCATCCACCGGATGCACGGCGGTCGCAAAGTATGCCGGCCCGAGCGGATGTTTCAGGCGCCACACCGCGAGCGGGATCGACTCGACGCCGGCGAAGAAGACGAAGACCGGGTTGGCGGGGCTCTGCCAGACCTTGGTGGCGCCGATCGACGCGAGGTCCAGCGCGGGGTCGCCGACGATGTACCGCGCGTCCAGGGCGCGGAGCAGCTCCGGCCGGGCGATCTGGGTGCAGTCGGTCCAGCCCAGCGGATGGTGGGGGAGGGCGGCGGTCGTGCCATACTCCATGACGATGAAATACTCGATGTAGGAGCGGAGTTCGAGCGAGCCAACGCCGTTGACCAGGTCGATGCCGTGCCAGGCCGCCGTGCCGTAGAGGAGCGCGGCCCGGCCGAGGTTGGGGAAGGGCTCCCGCCCGATCGCGAGCACGCGGCCCGGATTGTGACGGCGGTCGAGCGCGGCATCGAAAACATTGCGCGGCAGGGCCGCCGCGAGCGGCGCCGTCGCGATCAATCGTCCCTCCCGCAGCGCAAAATCGAGGACTGGAGCCAGGAGGAGGAGGCCCGCGAGGGCCGCGCCGAGGCGCGGGCCGAGGCGGGGGAGGCCCAACCCGGCGTCCACCCCCAAACCCGCCAGGACGGCGGCGAAGAATTGCGCCAGGAACAGGATCCGCGACGACTGGCGGAACAGGTTGAACCCGGGGAAGTGCTCGTAAAGCGCCCGCAGGACGGGGGTGTCGAAGCAGAGGAAGACGGCGACCGCGATCCCGGCCGCGAGCGCGAGGGCGGCGCGCCGGTGGCGGCCCCAGGCCGCCAGGATCCACAGCGGCGCCATCCAGCAGCCGAAGTAGAAGTTATTCTCCCAGAATCCGTCGCGGATGTCGCCGTCCGGGGTCCGGTCGTGCGGGCGGAGGAAAGTCAGGAGATCCGACGGCGCGGGCGCGCCCTGCAGCAGAAAGGCGAAGGACGGCTCGGTGCGCGTGCTCAGCGCCGCGAACTCCAGGCGGGGCAGCAGGGCGGGGGCCGCCAGCATCGCCGCCAGCAGTCCGCCCAGCGCCAGTCCGGAGAGAGTGGCGCCGCTCCGCCGCCATCCGGCGGCGGCGAGCCGGAGCGCGATCCAGGCCGCGGCGGCCACGGCCGCATAGTAGAGCTGCTGCATGTCGCCCTGGAGCAGGGTGATCGCCCCCACCAGGGCGAGGACCGCGCTCCGCCGCCGGGTGGGCCGCTCCAGGACGAGGTCGCAGGCCCAGAAGAGCAGCGGGGTGAGCGCGAACATGCTCAGCTTGGGCAGCCAGCCGGCATAGATCATCGCGAGGAACCGGTGGCTGAGCATGTACGCCGTGGCGGCGAGCAGGGCTGCCGCCGGGTGGCGGAAATGGCGCCGGCAAAAGAGGAACATCGCGGCGCCGGCCAGCAGGAAATTCAGCAGGATCACGAGGTTGGTCGCGATCCCGATCGGCAGCGCCAGGAAGAGCAGGTCGAACGGAAACAGGTACATCGACTGCGGGTTGGCGAAGGCCGGCGTGCCCGAGTTCATGGAGGGATTCCACAGGGGGAACCGGCCTTCCGCGACCGACTCGCGCTCGATGGTCTTGATCCCAACGTGTTCGGCGATGATGTCCGAATCCCGCGAGTAGACGATGTCGCCCGTCGTCCAGAGGGGATAGAGCAGCCCGATCCCGATCAGGAGCAGCAGGAGCAGGCTCCGGCCGTTGGTCAGGCGGAAGGTCATCCTCGGGCCGGCCGGCGTCCGCCGGGCGGGAGCAGCAGGACGATGATCGCCGCCGCGCCGACGACCGCGGCCGCGACGCCATAGCGCAGAGCCGGGGACGTCATCTCGAGCGCCAGTTCATGGGTGCCCGGCGGAACCACGCAGCCGAGCAGGGCGTGGTTGGTGCGGAAAAGCGGGAGCGGCGCCCCGTCGAGGGTTGCCCGCCAGCCCGGATACCAGACCTGGCTCAGGATCAGGAAATTGTTGCCCGCGCTTTCGACCCGGTAGCGATAACGGTTGATGCCGCGCTCGATCCAGGCGGCCCGGCCGCCGGAGAAGTCGAGCGGACCCGAAACACGGTCAAGGCCGAAGACGTAGGCGTCGAGGGCGGACGACGACGCGACCAGGCCCTGCAGCGACTCGTCCTCGCTGGCCACCGGGTGCACCGCGGTCGCGAAATAGGCCGGTCCGAGCGGGTCGGGCATGCGCCAGACCGCCACCGGGATCGGCATGACCCCGCGGTAAAAGACAAACACCAGATTGCGGGGGTTCTGCCACACCCTTTCCGCGCCCATCGCTTCGACGTAGAGCGAGGGATCGCCGATGATGTAGCGCACGTCCAGGGCGCGGAGCATCTCCGGCTTGGCGATCTGGCTGCAGTCGGTCCAGCCCATCGGACGGCGGGGCAGGGCGGCGATGCTGCCGTATTTCATCAGGTTGAAATATTCGCTGTAATCCCGGAGCTCCAGCGCGGTGACCCCGTTGATCATGTCGATCCCGTAGTAGGCGGCGGTGCCGTAGAGGAGCGCGGCCCGGCCGTAGGAGGGCGAGGCGCTCGGCCCGAGGGCCAGCACGCGGCCCGCGTTGTGCTCCCGGTCGAGCAGGTCGTGGAACTGGCTCCGGGGCAGGGCCCGGGCGAGCGGCACGGTGCGGATCAGGGGCGCGATCCGCAGGGAGGCGTCCGCGATGGGGGCGAGCAGCATCAGGCCGGCGAGGGCCGCCCGGCCGCGCGGGGGGATGGACTCAAGGCCCAGCAGGACGTCGGCGCCCAGGCCGGCCAGGAACACGGCGAAAAACTGCGCGAGCAGCAGAATCCGGGGCGACTGGCGAAACAGGCTGAAGCCCGGAAAGTGGCCGTAGAACGCCCGCAGGACGAAGGTGTCGAAGCACAGGAAAATGGTGAGGCCCATCCCGAGCAGCAGCCAGCGGGCGGCGCGGCGACGCGGCCCGAAAAAGGCCAGGATCCACAGGGGCGCCATCCACCAGCCAAAATAGAAATTATTCTCCCAGAACCCGTCCCGGATGCCGCCGGGCGCGCTCCCCTCCAGGGGATCGAAGAAGGTGAGCAGCTCGGACGGCGCCGGCGACCCCCGCAGCAGGAAGGCGTAGGAGAGCTCGGTGCGCGTGCTGAGCGAGGCGAACTGAAGGCGGGGCAGCAGGGCCGGGGCCGCGAGCAGCGCGGCCAGCACGCCGGCCAGCACCAGGTGGGAGATTTTTCCGCCGCTCCCGCGCCACCCCGCGGCGGCCAGCCGGATCAGCAGCCAGAGCGCGCAGGCGACCGCCGCGTAGTAGAGCTGCTGCATGTCGCCCTGGAGCAGGGTGAGCGCCCCCACCAGCGCCAGCCCGGCGCTCCGGCGCCGGGTCGGGTTTTCCAGGACGAGGTCGCAGGTCCAGAAGAGCAGCGGGGTGAGCGCGAACATGCTCATCTTGGGCAGCCACCCGGAATAAATCATCGCGAGGTAGCGGAAGCTGAGCATGTAGGCCGTGGCGCAGATCACTGCCGCCGCGGGATGGCGGAGGTAGCGCCGGCAGAACAGAAACATCGCGGCGCCGGCCAGCAGGTAATTGAGCACGATCACGAGGTTGGTCGCGACTCCGATCGGCAGGACCAGGAAGAGCAGGTCGAAGGGAAACAGGTACATGGCCTGCGGGTTGGCCAGGGCCGGCAGGCCCCCGTTCATCGAGGGATTCCACAGCGGGATCCGGCCCTCCGTCCGCAGGGAATCCTGCTCGATCGTCTTCACGCCGACGTGCTCCGCGATGATGTCGGAGTGGCGGGAGTAGACGATGTCGGACGTCGTCCAGAGCGGGTAAAGGAAACCCAGCCCGATCAAGGCCAGCAAAAGCAGGCCGCGGGGCGTGGTCAGGAAGGCGCCGATTGCGGTGCTCAATGCTTTTCGCCGGCCTGGAACTCGGCCCAGGGCTCGCTGGGCCGGCTCTGCAGGATCCCGGTCATCCAGTCGAACTGCGGATGCGCCGCGAGAAACGCCGGCGCGTCAAAGGCGGTGCCGTCGGGCGAGCCCCAGCGCGCGAGAAACGTCATCTTCCGGGCGAGGGTGGTGTCGACCACCTTGGACTCGAAGCTGCCATGCGGATAGAAAGGCGGCCAGGACCCATTCGGGACCGCCACCAATTCGTCATGCTCGTTCAGGGTGTGGCCGTCGGCCCCCGTGCTCTGGGTGAGGACGTCGTAGGTGTCCGCCTCCATCCGCTGCGCCACGTCCAGGTCAATCTGGCCGGCGTACTGCGCCATCAGCTGCTTCCAGCGGACGCGCCGGGCCACGGGGCCCTGGCGGATATCCTCGTCGCGGGCGTGGGTTTCGAGGCGGAGGATGTGCAGATCCTCCGCGATATTCGACCCGATGAAGTAGCCGTCGCGGGTGCGCTCGAATCCCACGTACTTGAGTCCCAGTTCGAGCCGGGCGATCTCGCCGGTCTTGGTGTCGCCGATCAGCCAGGCGTTGGCGTATCCGCCGTTGTTGCCCTGCCGCATGATCGCGCACCACGCGTCGATGTTCCCGGCATCCTGCGTGGCGCGGCGCATGCGGACAAACTCCGGCGTGCCTTTCTCGGTGAAATGATCGAAGCTGCCGATGGTGGTCTCGGAGCCCACGAGGCCCGCGTCGGTGATGAAGAAATCCGAGCCGCTGTCGATCCAGCCGGCCTGGGTTTGCATGAGGATGCGGTGCCCGGCGGCGGGGGCGATGTCGATCACGACATTCTGGATGGCGATGTCATAGGGGGCCATCGAGTTGTGGCCGAGGACGATGCCGCCGTCCTGCGTCATCCGGCCGGTGGCGATGAAGGAGGAGCAGCCGTCCTTCGGCCGTTGGACGACATCCTCCCCGTCGGTGAGCTTTTTTGCCGCCAGCGGCCACCAGTAACCGGCCAGTTCGAAGTAGGCGTTATAGGCCACGATCTCATCATAGCTCGTCGCGACGCCCGCCGCCTGCATCCCCTCGGCGATCCCCCTCATCTCCTCCCGATCCTCCGGGTCGATCGCCGGCTCGATGAATCCCTTGGTGTTCTCAATGAGCCAGGACCACGACATCCCGCTCCCGTGAAGCCAGTCCACCTGCTCGGCCCGCAGGCCGGTGGCGATCTCGGGCGCCAGCAGGTAGCCGTGCTGGAATCCGCGTTCGCGCGGCTGGCCCTCGATGTGCAGGTAGATCCATCCCGCCTTGGCGTGCGTTTCCGCCCGGGAGAGCCAATGCTGCTGCTCGGCCGTAAGTTCGCCGCCGCGGGCCGGTGCGGCCGCCGCCCATATCCCCGCGGCGAACACCCAGGCCAGAGTCGGAATCGGTCTCACCGCCCCATCGAACCGCGCTACCCGACGGCCTGCAAGTCTAGACCTGAACCCGTCGAGCCGCCCCGGGGGGGCGGGTGCTGGCCCGGGCGGCATGCCGCAACTTGCAAAAGCCCCGTCGGGTTCATTAGATGTGCGGCTCGTGACCAAGCTTTCGGTCAACATCAACAAGATCGCCCTGCTGCGGAACTCCCGGGGACGGAATTTCCCCGATGTGGCGGCGTTTTCCGAGCGGTTTCTCCGGCTGGGGGCGGAGGGGATCACGCTGCATCCGCGGCCCGACCAGCGCCACGCGCGCTACACGGATGTGGCGGAGCTCCAGGCGGTGGTCCGCGCCCACCCGGGCGCCGAACTGAATGTGGAGGGGAATCCGAACGACGAGTTTCTGGCGGTGGTCAGGCGCGTGCGGCCGACGCAGTGCACGCTGGTGCCCGACGCTCCCGGGCAGCTCACCTCCGATCATGGCTGGGACCTCGTCCGGAACGAGGCGAAGCTGCGCGCCATCGTCGGCGAACTGAGGGACGCCGGCGTCCGCACCAGCCTCTTTGTCGATTACGACCATCCGCACCTGGCCCTGGCGCGGGAGTTGGGCGCGGACCGGGTCGAGCTTTACACCGAGCCCTATGCGGCCGCCTTTGGCTCGCCCGCGGGGGAGGCGATCTTCGAGGGTTTCCGCGCGGCCGCGGCGAGGGCCCGGGCCGCGGGACTCGGGGTGAATGCGGGGCACGACCTGAATCTGGAAAACCTGGGCGAGTTTTTGGAGATCCCGGAGATTCTCGAGGTGTCGATCGGCCACGCCCTCGTCGTCGAATGCCTCGAATTCGGGATCGAGGCCGTGATGGCGCGTTACCTTGAAATCATCCATGCCCACTGAAACCCAGCCTTCGGCCCTCCTCGACCAATTCTTTCGCGACGGCTATGCCGTCGTCCCCGGCGTGCTCACCCGCGACGAGTGCGCCTACCTGCGCCGGCGCACCGACGAGCTGGCGGACGACCCCGCGACCCGCAACGCCGTCCAGCACCCGGGCTATTCCTTCGTCATCATCAATCCCCTGGAGCACGACCGGGCCTTCGCCGACCTCTTCATCCGCGAGCCGGTCTACTCCCTCGTGCAGGCGATCCTCGGGCGGGAGTGCCGCTTCTGCGGGCAGAACGTGATCCGCAACCGGCCCGGCGAGTCGGTTGCCCACTGGCACATCGACGACATCCTCGAGTACCCGCTGCCGGCGGACGTGCCGCGCTGGGACCCGCGCGTCCGGCTGCCGCTGACCTGGCTGAGCGTCCAGGTGGCGCTCACCGACCTCACGACGATCGAGAACGGGCCGACGGAGCTGGTCGCCGGCTCCCACTATTCCGGGCGGATGTCTCCGAAGCAGGATCCCGTCTTCGAGGGCCGCCGCGCCGAGCCCATTTTTTGCGCGGCGGGGGACGTCTATCTCTTCAATCACCAGACGTGGCACCGCGGCCGCCCCAACACCTCGCAGCAGACCCGCTACCTCCTGCAGCTGCAATACGCGCGCGGCGACCGCATCGCCGGCCGCTGCCAGGGTGTGACGCGCACCCCGGCGCTCGAGAAAATCCTCCGCGAGTCCGACCCGCGAACCGCGGAGTTCATCCTCCGGGCGGCCGTGACCTGAAAAGTAGCGCAGGCGGGACGCCTGCGCTACTTTTTCCTGCAGCCTTTTGGCAGAAGGGGACTTAGCTAACCCCGGGAGGGCTCAGCCATCGTCTCCCGCGCCTTCCGCGACAGCTCCGCGATGTGGCCGTCGTTGGCCATCACCTGTTCGAGATGCCGGAGCCGCCCCGGGCCGGCGGTGGCCATCATGATCTCGCCGTAGGCGCGCTCGACCCAGAAGCGCGAGATCCCGTTGAGGTAGTCGCGCAGCTCCTGGATCCGCGCCTCGGGATAGCGCTGGCAGAGATTCATCGTGAACATCCGCCGCCAGCCGCTGCCGCCAAACGCCGCGTGCTTGAGATTGTGGTTAAAGACCAAAATGTCGCCGGGCACGGTTTCCAGCGCGACGGCGGGGACATCCCTGGCGTGCAGGCCATAGGTTTCCAGCGCCCGGCTGACATCTTTCTGGAGGGATTCGGAAAATGCGTCGCCCTTGAGGTGGCTGCCGGGGATTACCCGGAGGGCGCCCGTATCGCGCGTGAGCGGATCGAGGTAGAACGCGAGCTTGATGTGCAGGATGTCCTGGTGCCTCCCGTCGGAGCGCCAGTCGGTGTCGGAATGCCAGTTGGTGTCGCCGGCGTAATAATTCCCGTCGCTGGGCATGTAGTTGAAATCGTCGCCCAGGAGCGAAGCGGCGATGCCGTGGATCCGCGGATCGTCGAGCAGGCTCGAGAGCACGGCGCTCTGGTCGGGGAACGGCACGATGCACGACCGCTGCCTGCCCTCGTGGGGGCGGCCAAAATGGCCGCCGCCGCGCTGTTTGAAGATCTCCTCGAATTCGCGGGTGATCTCCCCGATGCGGTCCCGGAGCAGCCCGGGGAAGGCGAGAAAGCCGAAGGTCTGGAATGACGCCACCTGCTGGTCGTTGAGTTTTTGGCTTGGCATGGGGGTAATGGCGCCGGCGGGCCGCCGGCAAGCTTCGGAGATTGCAGGCGGGGACGCCTGCGCTACTACATACCACAATGGACTCCGCCCTTAAGATTATCGAGCTCAACCACGTTGCCCTGCTGGTCGGATCCCTGGAGGCGAGCGACCGCTTTTACCGCCAGACGCTCGGCCTCTCGCCGATTCCCCGGCCGGATTTCGGCTTCCCCGGCGCCTGGTACCGCCTCGGGTCCGCCCAGGAGCTGCACCTGATCGCCGGGCGGCTGGGCGCGCCGCTCGACGCTGGTTCGCGGGCGGGCCATTTCGCCCTGCAGGTGGCGGACATCGCGGGGGCCGCGCGGCACCTGCGGGAGCAGGGGGTGGCGTTTCGCGGGCCCGCGCCCCGGCCCGACGGCGCCATGCAGATCTTCCTCGAGGACCCGGACGGGCATACGGTGGAACTCTGCCAGAACGTCTGACTGCGACTGACATGGAAGCGGTCCCGCCAAGCGGGACCGCTGTCCGATGAGGGACGCGGCGGTACGCCGCGGCTATGCTGCTCGGGCCCTGAATAGAGAAGCAGTCTCGCTTGGCGGGACTGCTTGGCCAGGGAGGGACGTAGCGGGACGCAACGTCTACGTTGGGGATCGAGTCAGACGACAGTTGGGGGAATACGGGTGCCTTGAACGTAGAAGCTGCATCCTGCTGCTTCCCTATCAGGGACGCGGCGGTACGCCGCGGCTATGCTGCTCGGGCCTTGAACAGAGAAGCAGCCCCGCTTGGCGGGACTGCTTGGCCAGGGAGGGACGTAGCGAGACGCAACGTCTACGTTGGGGATCGAGTCGGACGACAGTTGGGGGAATACGGGTGCCTTGAGCGTAGAAGCTGCATCCTGCTGCTTCCC
>Ga0302196_10000809_pt1 | contig 29625 bp, 19 predicted proteins | sample II_Bog_N1_3_FD_198794 | JGI IMG/M metagenome (GOLD analysis project Ga0302196, IMG submission 198794) | Peat permafrost microbial communities from Stordalen Mire near Abisko, Sweden - II_Bog_N1_3 | ecosystem: Environmental > Terrestrial > Soil > Wetlands > Peat | place: Sweden: Abisko...
CGCGCTGCGCGACCAGATCCAAGCCGAGTGGACCTCCCGCTAACTTTGGCCGCACTTCCCGGCGGAAACTAGAAGCGCGGCGGTTTTCGCCGAGGGCAAGCGGTGGCTAGGAAGGCGAGGAGCCGTACTCCGGTACGGTGACGAGCCTGACGACGCCAGCGCGCCGCCATCGGCGAAAAACGCCGCGTTTCTAGAGGCGCGTGACGCGGATGTGGCGGGCCGCCGCGATGCGCTCGAGGAGCTCGCGGAGCTTTCGCGGCTCCTTCACCTCGGGCATCCGCTCGTACTCGCCGTTCCAGAGCTCGAACATCACCGCCCGCTCGTCCACGATGATCCGCTCCACCTGGGACCAGGCCCACCTCTTGATCCGTGGCACCCCGAGCGCGAGCAGGTAGCGCGCCTCCACACCTTCGGCGCGGACGATGACGCCGCGCATGTGCGCACGGATGACGGTGCCAATCCCGCTCGCGAGGACGATGAGGGCGAGCGCCACGGAACCGATAGGCCGCCCGCGGTCTCCCTCGACCACCCAGATGTAGAGCCGGGAGTTCGAGGCGCCCAGATGGGCTGCCACGACGAGCCCGACGACGAAGAACGCGAACGTCAGGTACAGAAAGGACGGAACGAGCATCCGCAGCGGGGGACCGAACGCGAACCTGTCGCTCGCGCTCGGGCTGTAGGCCATCTCGAACCGAGCGACAGTTCCGTTCACGTCCGTGACCGAGCTGCGCTCGCCTTCGTCCGCCTCGGCGGCGACGCTCGAGAGCTCCTCGCCGGTCCCACCCGCGTTTCCCGCCGTTGTCACGGAGACCACGTCATCAGAACACGCCCTCCAGGTTCAAGCTTGGGCGAAAAGTCACGCCTCTTCAAACTCAGGGACGACTGCCTTCGATCGCTTGTACTCTCGTAGAGCTGCCATTTCACTCTTCGAGGGGTTGATAACGATGAGCCCGTGGTCGGCGTCCAGCAGTGCGACGTCTCCGTCCGACGCCCATCGGAAGAGGCCCTGGACGTCCACGATGGCCGGCACCCCCAGGAGCAGCAGGAGCGCCCGGGTGCGGGGACCCGATGCCCGCTCGGTGAGTGCAACGCCGACAGGGTGCGCCCGGGCCGATACCAGGAGGTCGAACACCGACAGGCCGTCTCCGACGAGGATGGCCTTGCTCGGCAGCTCGGCGCGCTTGTCGCTGGCGGCGAGCATCGTGAGAGCGTCGCAGAGGTCCTCGATGTCGCGCGCGCGCTCCTCGAGGAACGGGTCGCGCGTGATGGTGGCGGCTGCGCGCGTCACCTCCCGGGCGACCTGACCGAGCGCCGTAGGCAGGCCGGCGCCACCTTCGGCCAGCTCGATGGCACGCTCGCGAAATCGTTGGTCGCCCAGGATCTCGGCGTACGTGGCCAGAAAGCTCGCGTCACGGCCCAGCTCGAGCTGCCTCGCCCGGCCGGTGAGCCCCTGGATCGCCTTCTCTGCGACGTCGAACGCGCTGCGGAGCATCCGCGTGTCCGCGCCGCCCGCACCCTGGACGGGAGGCTGGCTCGCCGGGCGCTGCGGGGGCCTTCGCAGGGCGGCGATGGCGCCGAGGGCTCGGCCGAAGATGAGGGGCCGGCCTGGCAGCGTCACCTTGCGGGTGCCGCCCCCGGTCTTGCGCGCAGGCATCTTGTCGCGCTTGGAATCGATGAGCTCTGCGTGCCGCACGCCTGCCGCGATCAGGGCCCCCAGGGCCGTGAGCAGCTCGATGTCGTGGTCGCCGAACGGCTTCTCCTTGCGCTGGATGACGATTGCGCCGAGCGGACCGCTCTTGCCGCGGATGGGGACGGCGAGAAAGACCGGAAAGCGCTCCTCACCGAGCTCGGCGAAGTGCTTGTACGCGGTGTGCTGCTCTGCCAGATCGGCCGAGATGGGTCGCAGGTACTCGACCGCCTCTCCCGTGATCCCTTGACCGATTCCAAGGCGCACCTGGCCGAGGACGCGGCTCGAGAACCCGACGTTGCCCCGCATGACGAGCTCGTTGCCGTCTCCTTCGAGCAAATAGAGCGAGCAAACGTCCGCCTCGAAGATCGCCGCCGTGCGTCGCGGCGCTTCGTCCAGCAGCGTCACGAGCGGCATCGGTCGTGCAGCAAACGTCACGAACTCGAGCACGCTGTCGAGACGCTTGTTGCCTCGGGTGTGGACCTTGGGCTTCGCTTGCACAGACAGTCGGGCCATCCAATCGTAGCGTCGAACGCAGCGGGGACGGAGTGTAGTAGATTCCGCCGCCAACACTAGAGAGACAGGTGCCCCATGGCATTCGCCTTCCCCTCGCCCGAATGGGCTGCCAGCTACAAGGACGCGATCAACGCCAACGCCACGTACAAGACGGCGGGAAAGGACTGGACGCACGGCGTCGTCGCCATGGTCGTCAAGGCTGACCCAGCGATCGGTATCCCCGAGGACGTCGGCATGTGGCTGGACGTCGACTCCGGCTCGTGCCGGGGCTGCAAGCTCGTCACGGCCGAGGAGGCCCAGGCAGCGCCGTTCGTGATTGTGGCGGACTATGCCCGCTGGAAGCAGGTCATCAAGAAGGAGCTCGACCCCATCAAGGGCATGATGCAGGGCAAGCTGAAGCTCACGAAGGGCCACATGCCGACCATCGTGAAGTACGTGAACGCCTCGCGCGAGCTCGTGGAGTCGACCTCGCGTGTACCGACGCAGTTCAAGGACGAGTAGCGGTGCGGTACGGAGCGGACCTCTCGTTTCTCCACTTCTCGCCCACGAAGATCGTCTTTGGCGCGAAGAGCTTGCGCGAGCTCGCGTCCGAGGTGGACGGACTGGGATGCAAGCGGGCCCTCGTCGTCACCGACGGCGTGATCGCGCACAAGACCGACTTGCTCGAGCGCACCACCAAGGCGCTGGGCCGGAGGCTCGGCGCGGTCTTCACGGACGTCCTTCCGGACTCGTCGGTCGCCATCGTCGATCGCGGCGCGGCGGCCGCGAAGGATGCCGGGGCCGACTGCATCGTGTCGATCGGGGGTGGCTCGAGCATCGACACGGCCAAGGGCATCGCCATCGTCCACACCGAGGGAGGGTCGCTGCGCGACCACCAGGGCTTCCAGGGGTTGTCGCGCGCCACGACGCCGCACATTGCCATCCCGACCACCGCGGGGACCGGCAGCGAGGTCACGAAGCACGCCGTCATCAAGGATCTCGAGGCTCAGCAGAAGCTCTTGTTCGGCGATTTTCATCTTTACCCGCGCGTAGCCATTCTCGATCCGGAGCTGACGGTCGGAATGCCTGCGGCCATCACGGCCGGTACGGGGCTCGATGCGCTCACGCACGCCTTCGAGGCGCTCCACGCGATGCAGGCCGAGCCCATCGCCGACGCGCTCGCCTTGCACGCGATCCGGCTCCTCGTGGCAAACCTGAAGAAGACGCTCGACATTCCCGGGGACCTCACGGCCCGGGGCCAGATGCTCCTCGCCTCGACGATGGCGGGCATCGCGTTCGACAACGCGCAGGTCGGTCTGGTCCACGCCATTGCCCATACGGTCGGCGCGCGGCATCACGTTCACCATGGGACCGCCAACGCCATCCTCCTACCGCACGTGCTGCGCTTCAACGCGGATGTGGCGGCCGAGGCCTACCGCGAGGGCGGGACGGCCATGGGGGTGGTCACCGCAGGTATGGAGGACGCGGCCGCGGTCGACGCCGTTTCCCAGGCCATCACGCGCTTCGTCGCCGGTGCTGGGCTCCCCACGCGGCTGCGCGACGTCGGTGTCGCCGAGGCGGACCTTTCAGCCATCGCGGAGGGAACGCTCACCGACGGGTCGATCGTCTACAACCCGAAACCCGTCACGCTCGCCACCGAGGTGATGACGGTGCTCAGGGCCGCGCACTAGCGAGTCACTTTGGCGTCGCCGCGCAGCGGAAGCCGACGGCGTGGTTGTACGCCTCAGGGTCCATCGTGAAGCGCCAGGCCGGACGCGCCCAGTCGGCGTCCGAGCCCAGGAAATCGCCGCCTCGCACGACGCGGCTCTTTCCGGTCTCGGGGCCCTTGGGGTCGACCGCTGGCTTCGCGTCGTAGGGGGCGTACCAGTCGGACGTCCATTCCCAGACGTTGCCTGCCAGATCGAGGAACCCGTGCTCGGACGCGCCCGCAGGGAAGGACCCCACCGGGGCAGTCCCCGCGAACCCATCGTCCTCCGCGTACATCGTCGACATCGCCTTGCCGAGCGTCTCCTTCGACCACTTCGCGCACTCACGCCCGCAGGCGTTGAGTAGCTTCGCGGAGGGGGGATCGTCTCCCCAGGGATAGGTCCGCTGCTTCGAGCCCCGCGCCGCGTACTCCCACTCGGCCTCGGTCGGCAGCCGAGCGCCGCGCTTGGCGCAGTACGTCGCGGCCATCGACCAGGCGACGCAGTTGATCGGATGGTCGCCTCGCTCCGGGTGCGACCCGTTGCAGAAAGGGCTGTACGCCTTCTTCTCGTCCGGCGTGATCCCGGGCCACGTCACGTGGTCCAAGGCGCGCTCGCAAGCGCCGCGTTCCGAGCACTCGTTGTAAGCCTTCGTCGTGACCTCGGTCTTGTCGAGGCAGAAGGCCGACAACGTCACGTTGTGCGTAGGGACCGCCAGAGCCGTCGGCGGTAGGTCGCGGTCGCCGACGAAGGTGTCGCCTCCCGGTCGGAACAGCATTGCAGACGGGCAGGTCGGTGGCGCTGCCGTGACGGCGAGCGCGCTTCCGGACGGAGCGCTCGAGGGGCTCGTCGTGCTGCTCGTCGACGGCGCCGGGCTGCCGGAGCTTGCCGGAGAGCGTAGCGCGAACCACGCGCCGCCGCCCACGAGCACGGCGACGAGGGCCCCGACGAGCGCGAGCCTGCCCGCCCCTCCGCCCGCGCCCCCCGCCGCAGGCGCCGCCACCGGCTGCCCGGCAGGGCCGGACGTGGAGACGGGCGAGGCGGTGCTCGCCCTCGAACCGAGTACGGCGGTAGGGCCGAGGACGTCGGGCCCGCTGCTCTGCGTGGAGCCGCTGGGTGAGGGTTTGACGGAGGGCGTTGTGCCGCTCGGCGGCGTGACCTTGGCCGAGGGGGTGAGGGCGGGTGGCGTGACGCCCGAAGAGGTGCCGGCGTCGAGCGTCCCCGCCTGCACCAGCGCGGTGCTCCTGGCAGCATCGTGCGGGACAATCTCCGCAAACGCGCGCACGGCTTCTCCCGCCTCGGGGAAGCGCGCCTCGATCTTGTGGTTCACGCACCGCGCGAACCACGCGTCGAAGCCCGTCGGCAGGAGGGCTTCGACGCCGAGCTCCCTGGCGCGGACGGACGCGAACGGGATCGGGTTGAGCACGATCTCGCGCAGGAGAACGGGCAGCGAGCCGTCTCCCTGGGCTTCGAGCCAGAAGTCTTTGGCAGTGATGAGCTTGAACGTGATGAGGCCGAGGGCCCAGACGTCCGTGGCGGGGCTGATCTTGCCGCGCCGGTCGGTTTGCTCGGGCGACATGAAGAGCGGCGTCCCGAGGGGCTGCGTCCCCGTCCCCTGGCTGTCGGCCACGAGCTTGGCGATGCCGAAATCGATCACCTTGGCGGTGAAGCTCGCGTCGCGCCGCTTCGACAGGGCAAGGAAGATGTTCTCTGGCTTCAGATCCCGGTGGACGATGCCCTGCGCGTGCGCTTGCTCGAGCGCATGCCCCACCTGCGCGAGCACCTCGGCAACGTCGCCCAGGGGCATCGGGCCGATGCGCGCAGCCACATCGGCCAGCTCCTCGCCACGGAGCAGCTCCATCACGATGTAGGGCGCCCCCGTGGCGTCGTCGATGCCCGCCGTCACCACCTCGACGACGTGATCGCTTTCGATCTTGGACGCCGCGCTCGCCTCCCGAACGAATCGCTCGCGCGTTACCGCGTCCGTCGCGAGCTCTGGAGCCATGACCTTGAGCGCGCGCTGCTTGCCCGTGCTCAGCTGGTCGACCACGTACACGGCGCCCATTCCGCCGGCACGCAGCGCGCGCACGACGCGAAAGTCGTGGCCGAACACCATTCCAGGGTCGAGTGTGGCCGTGCTCAAAGTGCAGGCTCCGAGGCCATCAGGGTCGCGCGAGCACCCGAAGAGTACCCTTGCGGAGCTCCGCGGCCAAAGAGAACGTGGTCGCCGTGCGCCGTCCAGGCGGTCCTGGCGCAGCCACTTTGCGCCGCGGAACGACGGTGATGCAGCGATGCACCATGCGAGCAATCGTGATCGCGAGGACGGTCGCGCTTGACCCGGGTACTACGTTGCTTCGACAATCGCCTCCATGGAAACGTCGAGTGTGACCCCGCTGGTCCTCGTGGCGGATGACGAGCCCACGATGCTGGAGCTCGTGAGCCGCCATCTGAAGACGATGGACGATCCGAAAGTCGAAGTGATCGAGGCCAGCGACGGGGAGCAAGCGTGGAAGCTCGCGCGGGAGCACCTGCCCGATCTCGTCGTGCTCGACGTCATGATGCCCGGGATGAGCGGATGGGAGGTATGCCGCAAGATCCGTGAGGACGTCGCCCTCGCGCACACCGGGGTCGTCATGCTCACCGGCATCGGCGAGAACTTGAACCAGATGACGAGCCCGCTCTACGGCGCGGACGCTTACATCGACAAGCCCTTCGAGTTCGGGGAGCTCGACGAGAAGGTGAAGAACGCGCTCCTCGCGCGCGCTTCCCAGCGTGATGGTGTCACGCGCCCCACGGTCAACGGGGTGGCAGGACCTGCCCGCGACGCGACGGAGCCCCCGCCCGTGGCTACAGCGCGCCGCAAGCCGGCTGCACACGCGAAGGCAGCGAAGAAGGCGGCCCCCAAGGCACCGAAGGCGCTGGCTGCCAAGAAGAGCCCTGCCAAGAAGACCCCTGCGAAGAAGGCCCCCGCGAAGAAGGCCCCTGCGAAGAAGGCCCCTGCGAAGAAGAGCCCCGCGAGGAAGGCCCCCGCGAGGAAGGCCCCCGCGAGGAAGGCCCCCGCGAAGAAGCCGGCCAAGGCCGCCAAGGGCGCGAAGAAGACGAAGCGGAAGTAGCGCCGTCCCCGTCACGTCACGTCGTTGGCGCGAAACCAGTCCACCGCGCGGCGAATCGAGTCCTCGATCGGCCTCGTCGGAAGGCCCAGCTCGCGCTTTGCCTTCGCGTTCGAGAAGAACGCGCAGCGCTGAGCGTACCGTAGCGACCGGTAGGTGGCGGGCGGCTCCTTGTGCGAGACGTGATCGGCCCATAGCTCCATGCCGAGAGCGATGGTGGAACCCACCCTGCCGGGGAGCGGGATCCGAGGCACCTTCACTCCTGCCACGCGGCCCACGATCTCGAAGAGCTGCTTCAAGGTGACGTTCTCGTTGCCGAGGATGTACCGCTCTCCCTTGCGACCCTTCTCCTCTGCGAGCAGGTGCCCCGCCGCGCAATCCTCCACGTCGATCGTGCAGAACCCGCCCGGACCGACACCGGGGACCTCGCCCCGGAGAAGCGCGACGATGATCTTGCCAGTCGGCGTCGGTGCGATATCGCGCGGGCCGAACGGGAAGGCCGGGTTGACGACCACGATGGGCAGCCCCGCTTCCGCAAAGCGCATGGCGATGCGCTCGCTCTGCCACTTCGACAGGATGTAATCGTTCGCGATGTCGAACAGGTTGAAGGCGGTGGTCTCGTCCGCTTCTCCCCCCTCGATGAGGCCGACGGCCGCGATCGAGCTCGTGTAGACGATCCGGCCGACCTTGGCGCGGTCTGCCGCGAGCAGGGTGCTCGTCGTGCCCTCGAGGTTCACGCGGTAGAGGACCGCCGGATCGGGGAGCCACGTCTTGTAGACGGCAGCGAGGTGGTAGAGCGCCTCGCATCCACCCAGGATCCGCGCCATCTTGTCGACATCGCAGACGTCGCAGGTGACCCGCTCGACGTTCACACCGTCGAGGTTCTTCGTGTTCGCGCCCGGCTCGACGATGGCCCGCACCTCGCGGCCCTTCTCGACGAGCTGGCGCACGACCGCGCTCCCGATGAACCCCGTAGCCCCCGTGACCGCGACAGCAGCCATGTCTTCCTCCTCCGGTGCGCAGCCAAATGCAGAGCTTCTGTAGCCCATCCAGGGTTGCGCCGAGAGGTGTTTCGTGTACGAATGACAGCGACTGAACCGCCATTCATCGGCGTGTCGAGGCACCCATGTCCACACCCTTTCGCGAAGAGCACGAGCAGTTTCGTAAGACCGTCCGCCAGTTCGCCGAGAAGGAGCTTTTGCCCTACGCGGACGAATGGGAGAAGGCGGAAATCTTCCCGAACGAGGTGTTCAAGCGCGCGGGCGAGCTCGGCATCCTCGGGGCCCACTACCCCGAGGAGGTCGGAGGCGCGGGCGGAGACTTCTGGTTCGCGGTAGTGAAGAGCGAGGAGCTCCCGCGCTGCGGGATGGCGGGGGTGACGATGGGTCTCCTCGTGCAGGCCGACATGGCCACGCCCGTCATCGCCGACCTCGGGACGAAGGAGCAGATCGCGGAGTTTCTCACCCCCGCGATCCGCGGCGAGAAGATCGTCGCGCTCGGGGTGAGCGAGCCCAACGCGGGCAGCGACGTCGCCGGCATCCAGACCTGGGCCAAGAAGGACGGCGACGACTACATCATCAACGGCGCCAAGACGTTCATCACCAACGGCTGCCGGGCCGACTTCGTCACGATGCTCGTGAAGACCAACCCCGACGCGGGGGCGCACGGCTGCTCCTTCTTCCTCGTACCGACGAGCACGAAGGGCTTCAGCGTCTCCAGCAAGCTGAAGAAGATCGGCAACAAGTCGAGCGACACCGCGGAGCTCTCCTTCGACGACATGCGCATCCCCAAGCGCTACCTGCTCGGCGAAGAGAACCAGGGCTTCATGTACCTGATGCAGAACTTCCAGAGCGAACGCATCATCGCGTGCACGAGCGCCTGCTCGGGCCTCGGGCTGATGATCCAGGAGGCCATCAAGTACGGGCAGGACCGGAAGGCCTTCGGCAAGCCGATCATCAAGCGCGAGTACTGGCAGCACAAGTTCGTCGACCTCACGGCCAAGCTCGAGGCCGGTCGCGCGCTCAGCTACAAGGCGTGCGACGAGTACAACGAGGACAAGTACGTGAAGAAGGGGCCCGTGAGCTTCGACACGGTGAAGAACATCTCGCTCTCCAAGATCTTCGTCGGAGAGATCGGCTCGGAGATCGCCGACCAGTGCCTGCAGTTCCACGGCGGCTGGGGATACATCGAGGAGTACCACATCGCCCGCGCCTGGCGTGACCAGCGCCTGTTCCGCATCGGCGGCGGCACGACGGAGACCCTCCGGTATTACACGGCAAAGCTTATGGGCCTGTAAGCAGCCGTCACGCGGCGGGCTTGACAGCTCGGTCCGGGTGCACAGATTCGGCCATGACTTGAGGGCACGAAGACGGGCCTTGCGGGCGATTCGCCACGCACAGGCCGCCGTCGAGCCGTCGCCCCGAGTCAGTCATTCGCGCTCCTCGTTCGAGGTGCGTGCAGGCCGAGATCCGTGAGGAGGTACGATCATGCTGACGCGTCTTGGGGATTTGGATCAATCGTTTGCGTTGATGGACGAGCTCAGGCGACGGATGGACCACGTCTGGGACGACTTCGATCGCGGGTCGGTGCGTCGCGTCGAGAGGGCCGGCGCCGAAGCTGGCACCGGTCCTCGGATCAGCCTGCACGACGCGGGGCAGGCTCTCCTGGTCACCGTGGACGTCCCCGGAATGACCGAGAAGGACGTGCAAGCGTCGATCAACGACGGCACGCTCACGATCTCCGGCGCGCGGGAGGCGGAGGCCCCGGGAGGCTACTCCGTGCACCGCCGCGAGAGGTCCGGCTACCGCTTTGCACGCAGCGTCGCGCTGCCTGCCCGGGTGGACGCGGAGAAGACGACCGCCACCGTCAACGACGGCGTTCTCACCGTCACCCTGGCCAAGATCCCCGAGGCGCAGCCGCGACGCATCGCGGTTCATTCTCAGAGCTGAGCTCGATAGAGAGGAGCAACCCACATGGAAACAACGACCATGACCAAGCGAAACGAGTCTCCCGAGAGGGTCAACGAACGCCCTGCCGTCGCCCCGGCCTGTGACGTTTTCGAGAACGCCGACGAGCTCCTGCTCGTGGCAGACGTGCCGGGCGTGGCCAAGGAGGCGGTGAGCATCCAGCTGGACAAGGGCACGCTCACCGTCGAGGCAAAGCGTGGCGCTCTTGCCACGGGGACGCTCCTCGCGGGCGATTCTCGCGTGCGCGACTTCGTGCGCGTCTTCACGGTGCCCGCAGGAATCGATGGCTCGCGCATCGAGGCCGAGCTTCGGGCGGGAGTCCTGCGCGTGAGGTTGCCGAAGTCCGAGAAGCTCAAGCCGCGGCGCATCGAGGTACGCGCGGGCTCCTGACCCCCAGAGAAGTCGCGCCGCCGAGCTGCGCCGTCCGCTTCGCGGACCCACCTTGGTGCGAAGCGCATGAACCCTTCGCCCTACCGGGTCCCGTCCCCGCCACGCCCCGAACCGCCACCGGACGGGACGGAGCCGCCCGCCGTCGTGGTCCTGCTCATGCTCGTCATCCTCGCCGGTATCACCGCGGTGTGCCGCGAGTCGCCGGGCGGGCATGAGCACGGCTGCTTCGGTGGGGCACAGCACTCGTTCGTCGGGCGGGGCCATCGGTAGGTCCGGCGCGACGAGCTTCTTCAGGACCGAACCCGCACGTGGGATACTGCGCCGATGCGCCCGGGGGACGTCATAGCAGGCCGCTTCGAGGTCGAACGGCTTGCGGGCTCCGGCGGGATGGGGGCCGTCTACCGGGCACACGACAAGGAGACGCGCCAGACGGTGGCGCTCAAGCTCGTCTCCAGCATGGAGGCGTTCCGGTTCGTTCGCGAAGCGAGCATCCTCGCCGACCTCACGCACCCGGCCGTCGTCCGGTACGTGGCGCACGGGGTGAACGACGACGGCTCGCTCTACCTCGCCATGGAATGGCTCGAGGGAGAGGACCTCGCGGCGTGCCTCGAGCGTGGCCGCCTCCGCACGTCCGACACGCTGGTCGTCGCGCGACGCGTCGCCGAGGCCCTGACGGCTGCGCATGCCCACGGGGTCATCCACCGCGACATCAAGCCGAGCAACGTGTACCTGCCGGGCGGCGTGATGGAGCAGGCAAAGCTGCTCGACTTCGGCGTCGCTCGCGTGAGCGACTCGGGCGGCCGCTCGGTGACGCGCCTCGGGACGACCATCGGGAGCCCCGGCTACATGGCCCCCGAGCAGGCGCGCGGCGCCAGCGATCTCGACGGCCGCGCCGACATCTTCTCTCTGGGCTGCGTCCTCTTCGAGTGCGTCACCGGTCGGGAGGCGTTCTCCGGCCACGACGTGATGGCGCTCCTCGCCAAGATCCTCTTCGCCGACGCCCCTCGCGTGAGCGAGCTCCGGGCCGACGTTCTGCCGGGTCTCGATGATCTCATCGCGCGGATGCTCGCGAAGGATCCCGACGAGAGGCCCGAGAACGCGCAGGCACTCCTCGCCGAAATCGAGCGCCTTTCGGATCCCGTGCTCGGGGCCCAGCTGGCCACGAGCTCTCGCGCGCGCGTGCTCACCGACGCCGAGCAGCGGTACGTGAGCGTGGTCTTTGCCCCTGCTCTGCCGATGGAAGGCGGCACGAGCAACCGCACGCTGAACGAGGACGACCTGGGAGGGGGCGACGCAGCCCTCGCCGCGCGGGTGCGCCCGTTCGACGCAAAGCTCGAGAGGCTCGCAGACGGGACGAGCGTTGCGACGCTCGTAGCCGCGGGGACCGCGAAGGACCAGGCGGCGCAGGCGGCCCGGTGCGCGCTCGCGATCCGCGCGCTGCGTCCCTTGGCTCCGGTCGTCCTCGCGACCGGGCGCGCGGTCGTCGCCGGTCGTCTACCCGTGGGCGAGGTCATCGAGCGTGCGGCGTCGCTCGCGCGGACGCTGCGCTCGGGGGCCGGGGCGGTCCGGGGCCCTGGCTCGGTCGGCATAGACGAGGTCACAGCGCGGCTCCTCGGCGAGAGCTTCGAGGTCGTGAGCGACGCGCTGGGGTGGGCTGTGCTGTCCGAGCGTGGCGGACCTGTTTCCGTGTCGGGGCAGGGCCGGCTGATGCGCTTCGTGGGGCGCGACGCCGAGCTTCGCGCCATGGACGAGGCGGTCGCGACGAGCGCCGCTGCACGGACGGCAAAGGCCATGCTGATCACGGCTCCCGCGGGCGCCGGCAAGTCGCGCCTGCTCCGCGAGTGGCTTTCCCGGCCCCATGACCGTGCCCGGATCGTGCTCCTGTCGCGGGGCGATCCGATGCGGGCTGGCTCGCCCTTCGGGATGGTGTCGGGCCTCGTTCGCGAGGCGATGGGCATCGTTGCCAGCCAGTCGCTCTTCGAGCGCCAGGAGAAGATCACCGACCACGTCCGGGCCTACCTCCGCGCCGAGGACACCCAGCGGGTGATCGAGTTCCTGGGCGAGCTGGTCGGGGCGCCCTTCGCCGACACGTGGAGCGATCAGCTGAGGGCGGCGCGCAGAAACCCGATCCTCATGGGCGACCAGATGAGGCGGGCGTGGGAGGACTGGCTCGGGGCCCTGTCGGCCAGAAGCCCGGTCGTCCTCGTGCTGGAAGACCTGCACTGGGGTGACCTACCGACCGTACAGTTTCTCGACACGGCCCTCCGGGTCCTCCGCGACGCGCCGCTCTTCGTCCTCGCCCTCGGTCGGCCGGAGGTGCGGGAGATCTTTCCGAGCCTCTGGCAGGCCCGGGACGCCTTTGGAATCGAGCTCGGCCCGCTCCCCCGCGAGGCGAGCGCGCAGGTGGCGCGGGAGATGCTCCCCGGGGCTCCTCCCGACGCGATCGCCCGTCTCGTCGAGCGCGCTGCAGGCAATCCCTTCTTCCTCGAGGAGCTCATCCGCGCTGCGGCCGACGGCGAAGCACACTCGCTGCCCGAGACCGTCCTCGCGATGGCCCAGGCCCGCGTCGAGAAGCTCACCTCCGACGAGCGACGCGTGCTGCGCGCGGCGAGCGTCTACGGAGAGGCATTCTGGCGAGGCGGGCTCGCAGCGCTGCTGGGAAGCGACGCCGGCCTGGGCGACCACCTGTCCGCGCTCGCCGCGCGCGAGGTCATCGTTCGCAAGGCTAAGTCGCAGATCGAAGGGCAGGACGAGTACTTCTTCCGCCACACGGTCGTCCGCGAGGCGGTCTACGGGATGCTCACCGATCGCGACCGGATCGTCGCGCATGCGCTCGCCGGAAAGTGGCTCGAGCAGGCCGGCGAGGGCGACGCCCTCACCCTCGCCGAGCACTTCGAGCGAGGCGCCGAGTCGACCCGCGCCGTGGGCTGGTACAGGCGCGCCGCCGAGCAAGCGCTCGAAGGAAACGATCTCGCCGCCGTGAAGGCGCGCGCCGCGCGGGGGATCGCGTGCGGTGCGACCGGCGAGGTGCTGGGGTCGCTCTACCTGCTCGAGGCCGAGGCACACTCCTGGCGGGGCGAGTTCAAGGAAGCCCAGACCTGCGCGCGGGCCGCCAGGGACAACCTGCCGCCGGCCGGCCCGGCCTGGTACGCCGCCATCGCCGAGCTGGCGAAGGTGTCCGGTCGACTCGGGCATACCCAGCGCCTCATCGACATCGCGGAGGTGCTCGACGCCTGGGAACCTCAGGACGACGCGCGGAACGCCTGCGCGATCGCGGCAGCGACGTCCGCGGTGGCGCTCTTCTACTCCGGGCGGTTCGAGCTCGCCGAGCGGCTGCTCCACCGAGCGCAGGCTCTGGCGACATCGAACGCCACGTCACGCGCGTGGACGGGCCGGGCGGTGGCGACGAAGGCCATGGTCGCCGGGGAGCCCGCTTCCTACCTGGTCGCGCTCGAGGAGTCTGCACGCAGCTTCGAGGAGGCTGGCGACCTGCGCAACGCCTGCTACCAGCGCGTGAGCGTCGGCTACGCGGAGCTCGGGATCGGAGCCTACGCGCGCGCCGAAGGGTGCCTCGTCGAGGCTCTCCAGACGGCCGATCGACTCGGGCTCGTCAGCCTCGCGATGTCGGCCAAGCACAACCTCGGGATGGCCCTCCTCCGACGGGGCAAGCTCGCGGAAGCACGCAGCGTCGAGAGCGAAGCGCTCGCGTTCTTTGCGGAGCAGGGTGACCACCGCCTCGAGGGCGCCTCGCGGGTCACCCTGGCGATGATCCTGGCCGCGGCGGGCGAGCTCGCGCTGGCCGAGCGGGAGGCGCTCCAGGCATGCGTGCTGCTGGAGCCCTTGCCGCCCCTCCGCGCGCTGGCGCTCGCGACCTTGGCCAACGTGCGGCTCGCCCAGGACCGGCCGGCCGAGGCTCTGCAGGCGGCGCGGCAGGCCCACGGGGTCGCGGAGTCGCTCGGCCAAGGGGAGGGGGAGGCGGTCGTGCGGCTCGCCTACGTCGAGGCGCTCGTGGCATGCGGCGACCTGGAGGGGGCCGGCGCCGCCGTCGAGGTAGCGCGGCGCCGCCTGCTCCTCCGGGCCGCTCGCATCAGCGATTCGGCCTGGCGGGCCAGCTTCCTCGAGGCGGTCCCCGAGCACGCGCGGACGTTCGAGCTGGCGAGCCGGTGGCTCGAGGCAGACGTCGCTGCCGCCACCGTCGCGACGCCCTAGGCGGCGCGGCCGACGCGAAGCTTCTCTTCCTGCCCCATGCGGTAGAACGCCCGGAGGCGGGCGTGCAGCTCGCGGTAACGCCGTGCTGCCAGGTAGTCCCGCTCGAGCCCGCGGACGAACTTGCCCGCCAGGTAGTTGGCGATGCGGTAGCGCTGACCAAGCTCCGTGTCCGGCTCGTGGGCGTAGCTCACGTCGTCGTAGAGCCGTGCGCGCAGGAGAGCGCTCGAGCGGGGCTCGACCGCCCCCAGCGACGCCGCCAGCACGACGTACTTGTCGACCTCGGCCTGCAGCTCCATCTCGAGCTGCGTGGCCTCGCGGCATGCCCGCGCGCGATCCGCCAGGTACACGAAATGACTCACACCCTCGATGATCTGGCACAGCGGATCGAGGTCTCGCTCGCCCGCGTCGAACTCCTTTTTGGCGAGCGCCGGAAGCCGGAGCGACAGCTCCATCTCGCCCCCGATCTCCCGCACGAGCAGGGCCTCTCGCTCACCATCCTCCGCCGCGAACGTGACGTACTCGTCCACGTCCGCCACGCGGTCGAGCTGGTAGAGCCGCTCGAGCGCGCGCTGGATGGCCGCCGCCATCGCCCGCTCCCGAACGAAGCCTGCGCCGTTGCCTTCGAGCCTTCGGTCCGTCACTGAAGGACGCCCTTGGCGTTGCCTCGCGTGGGCATGAACCCGTGGGAAGTCAGGGCCTTGGCGAGCCTATCGCTGCCCGTGCGCAGCCACCGCTCGTAGACCTTCACGAGGTCCCTCGAGCCTGCCACGCCCTGGGCGATCGACGCGTCCGCGATCTCCATGAGCACGGCGACGAAGCTCGCGAACTTGTCTGCCAGCTCGCGGTAGATGTCGGGCTGCTTCACCTCGGCTGGCACCCGCAGCATCGAGCTTGCCGCTCCGTAGGCGACTGACCCGATACCGATGAGGTAGCCCTGGTCGACCCCGCGAGCCTCGAAGTGGTCGCCGAAGAACCCGCACGAGTAGAGGACCCCGTCGCCCAGGGTCCGGAGGCGCTCGAAACGCTGGGCCGGGGCGGGGGTGTGCATCGCCTCGTCCAGCAGGAACGACAGCGGCCGAGCCAGCGCCTCTTCCGCGCCTGCGCCTGGCTTGGCGTAGTCGGAGAGGAGCGAGACGAGGTAGCTGGTCGCGCCGTCGGTCGCGTCGACCCGCCTCGCCTTGATCGCGTCCTCGACCACACCATGAAAGAAACTGGCAACCGAGTCGGTGGCTACGATCATGGGCTTTTCTCCTCCAGAGCTCCCCTCAGATCCTTACGGCCGGTGTCTCGGACGGAAGAAGTGGGTTGCCGGGGAGCTGCCGCCAGCGCCTCGACGCGCCGCTTACTGTTGGGGACTAACAAAAGGGGTAGAGATGAATGAAAGGAAACGCAATTTTCGCGTGTTCGCCACGCGCGCGTTGCCTGCGCTGCCCTAGCGCTTGCTGGTGTGGGTGCCAAAGCCCGGCGAAGGCCCATGGAAACCAGGGCGGCCCCAGCGAAACCCGTTCAGTATCGGGCTATTAGATCCATTCTCGCCCACGGCGCTATCTCCGTCGGCCGCCTCTTGACGACCGGCGGACCGGCATTATCTTGGCGGCCTGTCGCTAGCACTCTGGTTGTTCGAGTGCTAGCAATCGTCCCGCCGGTGGTCGCAGGGCAGCGCATCCCTTCTCGGGGCGCGCTGCGGCGGCCAGTGCTCTCGCCTGAAACCCAGGCCGGAACAGGCCGGGACCGAGGGGGGCAATCCCCCCAAACCACCGAAACCCTTCGAACGTTTTCCCGCGGTGCGCGGAGTCTCCGGGCCCCGCACAAACAGCCGCCAACAGGAGTCGACACCATGAGCAAGATTCGCCCGCTTCAGGACCGCGTCATCATCAAGCGCGTCAAGGAAGAGGAAAAGAGCAAGGGTGGGATCATCATCCCCGACACGGCGAAGGAGAAGCCGATCGAGGGCGAGGTCGTGGCCGTGGGCAACGGCAAGGTCCAGGAAGACGGAACGGTCCGCAAGCTCGACGTCAAGGTCGGCGACCGCGTGCTCTTCGGCAAGTACAGCGGAACCGAAGTGAAGATCGACGGTGAGGAGCGCCTCATCATCCGCGAGGACGACATTCTCGGTGTTCTCGAGAAGTGACGCGCTGACGTTCCCAGAGCCGTTAGGCCTGGAGGCGTCATCCTGAGGGGCCTAAGCCCCGAAGGATCCCCCCAAGGGCGCGCGTTCGGCCCTAACCCACGCGCGGTTCCGGCGGAGATCCTTCGCTTCGCTCAGGATGACAAACATTCCCAATCCCTGAAGATCAGAGGTTTTACATGGCTGCCAAAGAAATCGTTTACACGGAAAATGCCCGCAACCTGATTCTCGCCGGCGTCAACGCGCTCGCGGACGCGGTGAAGGTCACGCTCGGCCCCAAGGGTCGCAACGTGGTCATCGAGAAGAGCTTCGGCTCGCCGACGGTCACCAAGGACGGCGTCACCGTCGCCAAGGAGATCGAGCTCGAGAACCGCTTCGAGAACATGGGCGCGCAGATGGTGCGTGAAGTCGCGAGCAAGACGAGCGACGTGGCCGGCGACGGCACCACGACCGCGACGGTCCTCGCGCAGGCGATCTACCGCGAGGGCTCCAAGCTCGTCGCCGCGGGTCACAACCCGATGGAGATCAAGCGCGGCATCGACAAGGCGGTCGAGGCCATCGTCGAGTCGCTCAAGAAGATGTCCAAGGTCACCAAGGATCCCAAGGAGATCGCGCAGGTCGGCATGATCAGCGCGAACGGGGACAAGGAGATCGGCGACAAGCTCGCCGAGGCCATGGAGAAGGTCGGCAAGGAAGGCGTCATCACGGTCGAGGAGAGCAAGACCGCGGAGACGACCCTCGAAGTGGTCGAAGGCATGCAGTTCGACCGCGGCTACCTCTCGCCGTACTTCGTCACCGACCCGGAGCGCATGGAGTCGGTCCTCGAGGACGCGTACATCCTCATCAGCGAGAAGAAGATCTCGAACATGAAGGATCTCCTCCCGGTGCTCGAGGCGATCGCGCGGCAGCAGAAGCCGCTCGTCATCATCGCCGAGGACATCGAGGGCGAGGCGCTCGCCACGCTCGTCGTGAACAAGCTCCGTGGCACGCTTCACTGCGCCGCCGCCAAGGCCCCCGGGTTCGGCGATCGCCGGAAGGAAATGCTCAAGGACATCGCGATCCTCACGGGCGGGCAGACCATCAGCGAGGAGCTGGGTCTCAAGCTCGAGAACGTCACGATCAGCGACCTCGGCCGCGCCAAGCGCGTCACGATGGACAAGGACAACACGACCCTCGTGGACGGCGCGGGCGCGAAGGACAAGATCAAGGGCCGCATCGCGGAGATCCGCGCCCAGATCGAGAACACGACCAGCGACTACGACCGTGAGAAGCTCCAGGAGCGGCTCGCGAAGCTCGTGGGCGGCGTCGCGGTGGTCAAGGTCGGCGCTGCCACCGAGACCGAGATGAAGGAGAAGAAGGCCCGCGTCGAAGACGCGCTGCACGCGACGCGCGCAGCCGTGGAAGAGGGCATCGTCGCCGGCGGCGGCGTGGCGCTCATCCGCGCGCAGGCCGCGCTCGATCACGTGAAGGTCTCCGAGGAGCAGAAGTTCGGCGTGTCGATCATCCGCCGCGCCATCGAGGAGCCCCTTCGCCAGATCGTCGGCAACGCCGGGCTCGAGGGCTCGATCGTCGTCAACAAGGTCAAAGAGGGCAAGGACGACTTCGGCTACAACGCCGCGACCGACCAGTACGGTAACCTGCTCGGCATGGGCGTCATCGACCCCGTGAAGGTCGTTCGCACGGCCCTCCAGAACGCGGCGAGCGTCGCGAGCCTCATGCTCACGACGGAGTGCCTCGTCGCGGAGCGCCCCAAGGACGAGAAGGCCGGCGGCGGCGGCGGCCACGCGGGCCACGGCCACGGCGACTTCTAGTCGCAGCCGGACAGGCGGGCGCCGCGCTCTCGTTTGAGCCGCGCGGCTCATGCCTTCGGCTGGATGACGGCCTCGAGCTCACGCTCGGGGCCGTTTTTCCTTTGTGGACGCTGGGCCCCGGCGCGTGTGGAGAGAATCGCACCGTGAGAGACGTGATCTTCTGGTTCTTTGCGATCGCCTTCGGCGTGAGCCTCGCCCTCAAGCTGGCCGGCGCCGCGCGTGACGTCGTGCGCCGGCTCACGGCCTCCGACAAGCGCTACGAGCGCTTGCTCCGCCGCACCCCGAGCCGCCCGATCGCCGAGGCGACGGACGGTGAGCTCGTGAGGATCGTCGGCAAGGTTGCGCTCGTCGAGCAGCCGGTGGTCGGCGAGCTCACCGGCAAACCGGCGGCGTGCACGGCGCTGGAGGTTCATCGGGCGCTCGGAGAGCAACGAGTCCTGCGCGACGTACGATGCGCGCCGTTCTGGCTGGAGGATCCGACCGGTCGGGTGCTCGTGCAGGCCGGCAGCGCACATTGCGCGCTCGAGGTCGACACGACGCTGTTCTCGGGTGGGATCGACGATCCTCGGCCGTCGGCGGCGATGAAGGCGCTGCTCGCGCGCCGCGGGCTCGCGGCCACGGATCTCGTTCGCCTCCGCTACACGGAGGCCAACCTGCAGGTTGGTCAGCTGGTGTGCGTGTACGGATTGGCCCGGCGGGAGGCCGATCCCGACGACGCCGGTTACCGCGGAGGGGCCACACGCCTCCTGCTCACCCGGGCGCCGGAGGGTGGCGTGCTGCTCGTCAGCAACGCCCCGCGAGCGCTCGCAGAGTGAGCACGGCTTCAGGCGGCATTGCCCAAGAAAGAGATCCCGAGGGATTGAACACGAAGAGGAGAGGAAAGGAGGGAAGCTCGCGACTCTTTCGTCGCGCGCAGGGCGCGTATCCCCCTTCCTCGAGCACATACGAAACGCAAGCGATCTTCTGGAGCCAGGGCCTTCGGCGCTACACTTACTCGCTCGCATGACTTGCCCCGACGAACAACTTCTGTTCGCGCTGCTGGACGGCAGAGCAGGTGTCGATGGGCGAGGCGCACTCGTCCCTCACGTGACCCGTTGCACTTCGTGTCGCGCGGCGCTCGGGCAATACGTGTCGTCTATGTATCCAAGGCGCGGTGCTGCCGCGGAGCCTGATCCCGGGAGCGCATCGCGGGCTCGGGGCGACTCGGTCCCCCACGAGTGGCAGGCCGGCGCCGTCGTCGGCGGGCGCTACGTCGTCATCGAGGCCCTGGGCGCCGGAGGCACGGGGCGTGTCCACCGCGTCCGCGACCTGCTGAGGCCAAGGCAAGACCTCGCCCTCAAGACGCTGTCGACGCCGAGCCTCTCGCTCGCGCGCGCCGAGCTGCTCGAGTCCGAGTTCCGGGTCATGGCGCAGCTTTCGCACCCCAACATCGCGCGCGTCTACGACTTCGACACCACGGCGAGCGGCTCCGGTCACTCGTTCACCATGGAGTACGTCGACGGCGTCGACCTCTACGCCGCCACCCGGGGGGCCACCGTCGAGCGCATCGTCGATCTCGCGGTGCAGGCCTGCCGGGCGCTGGCTTACTTGCACAGCCGGGGCGTCATCCACGGTGACTTCAAACCGGCCAACGTGCTCGTCAGTCGTGCGAACGAGGTAAAGGTCGTCGATTTTGGTCTGAGCGACGTCGCGAGCACGGGCCTCGTGGGCACGCCGGCGTACATGGCTCCCGAGATGGCGCTGGGCGTGGCCGACGCGCGCACCGACCTCTACGCGTTCGGCATCACGCTCTACCAGCTCCTTTTCCGCCGGCTGCCGTTCGTGAGCGCCGACCTCCTCGTGCTGCACGCCTTGCACGCCAGCTCCCCAATCAGCTTCCCGGACGACGCCATCGTCGGAAGCCGAATGCGAGAGGTCGTCGAGCGCCTCTGCGCCAAGGCGCCAGCACGACGCTTCCCCAACGCCGCTGCCGTGATCGAGGCGCTGGCCGACGCGACGGCGCGCGCCTATGCCGTCGAGACGCTCGAGACGAGCCGCTGCTACGCCACCGTCGGCCCGCTGATCGGCCGAGACGGGCCGATGCGGGATCTGGTCGGATTCTGCCGGCGGGTCGCGGAGGGCCGCTGCACCGACGACGCCGTCGTCGCGACGGTATCGGGCGTGAGCGGGGTCGGGAAGTCGAGACTCCTGCGCGAGTGCCGGCGCCAGCTGCAGCTCGCGGGCGTGTCCGTGATGGAGGCCATCTGCTACGAGGGCGGCGCCGACGAGCTCGAGCCGCTGCGCGTCCTCTATGGGACGCTCACGACATCGTGCCGGGCGCAGCGGCCGCCGGGTTCGGAAGAGGTACTGCTGCGTGAGCACGAGTGGTTGTCCGCGCACCCGGCGCAGGCTCGAGGCGGGGACGTGGCGTCCGAGGAAGCGACGCACGCCCATCGCCTTCGAGAGCTGGCCGATGACGTGCTGAAGGTGGCGCAGTCGGTCGGCTTCGTCCTCGTCATCGACGACCTGCAGTGGGCCGGCACGTCGACCGTCGATTTCTTGCGCGTCCTCTGCGATCGGCAGACTGCGCGGCGAGACGCCGGCGTGCCCGTGAAGCTCGCGCTGGTGGCGAGCTACCGGGACGACGAGATCGCCGGCCGTCCGCTGGCCGAGCTGCTGGGCGCCGTGCGCGGAGCGCGCCGGTACCCCATCGCGCTCACTCCGCTGAACGAGCACGAGACCGGGAAGCTCGTGGTCGCCATGCTGGGATCGGAGGAGCTGCCGGCGGACTTCGGCGCGCGCCTGTCCGCGGAGACCGGAGGCAATCCGTTCTTCGTCGAGGAGACGGTGCGATCGCTCATGGAGCGTGGCGACGTGTATCTCCAGGCGGGGCGCTGGTCTGCGCGGGCGAGCTTCGCCGCGCTCGAGCTGCCAGAGACCATCGCTGCGGCGCTCGAACACCGCCTGTCCTTGCTCGAGTCACGCTCGCGCGACCTCATTGCGTGGCTCGCCACGTATGCGCAGCCGATGCCACTCCCGGTGCTGGCGGAGGCTTCGGGCCTCGGATTCGACGCGATCGACGAAGGCATTCGTCACCTTTTCGACCGCCAGATGGTCATCGCCGTCGACCCTGCGCGGGTTCGCCTCGCGCACGACCGGCTGCGCGAGTTCGCCTACGCGCGAGAGGACGCCCCGTCGCGGCGGGCGCGTCACGGCGCCATCGCTCTCGCCCTCGACCGGATGGCGGCGGACGGCGACGACTATGTGTTCGAGCGCGCCCACCACAGCTGGCACGCCGGAGACGCGGGACCGGCATTCCAGTGGTGCGAGCGTGCCGCGGCCCTCGCCGAGAGCGTCTTCGCCGTCGACCTAGCCATCGAGAACCACGACCGCCTGCGCCAGCTGGCCCAGGTACGCGGCGACGAGACGAGACGACGCCTTGCGACCGACCGGCAACTCGAGTTGCTCGCCGTCGCCGGTCAGTACGGCCGTCTCTTCGACCTCGCGGGAGCCGAGCTGGGTCGGCGGACGGAGCGGCTGGATCTGGCTCGTCTCGAGCTCTTGCGGGGCGAAGCGCTGGGCGGGGAGGGGCGGATCGAGGCAGCCCTGGACCACCTGCGACGCGCGACGGCGCTCCTCGGTCGCGGCGTACCCCGGTCGCGGCTGGGCCGCCGCCTCTTCATTGCGTCGCACTACCTCCGCCACCTGGCTCGCCTGCGCGTGCGGCCGCAGTCGCTGCTGCATGACGCTCACCTCCTCCCTCACGAGCGGGCGCGGCGCGAGATCCTCGCCCGCTGCTACCTGCTCATGTCCAACTACTTTCAGCTCGCCGGCGACGAGGAGGGCGCCGGCGTCAGCACGGCCGGCATGAACGCCGCGGCTGGGATCGGCTCGACGGAGGCGTCGCGCAAGCTGGTGCAGAACATGGCGTTGGTGCATCACATCCTCGGGCAACGACGCTCAGCCGAGCGAGCGATCCGGGAAGCGCACCGCGCTGCGCGCTCCGACACCGACCGCGCCAACGTCCTCGTCCTCGAGCTCTTCGCGCGGCAGCTCACCCAGAGGCCGCTCTACCCGGATCAACCGCCGGTCGGCGCCCACGAGGTCGCGGTGCTGAAAGCGGTCGAAGTCCTCTCCGTTCGCTCCAAGGCGTTGTTTGCCAACTTCGCACGTACGGCGGCCACGATCCTCTTCTGCGAATACGCAGACAAGTTCCGGTTCCGCCCCGAGGTGACCCGCTGGGCCGAGACCATGCGCGACACGATCCACGGCGCGTACATCCAGGGAGAGGGCGCCGTCATGGCGCAGATTGACGGTCAAACGGAGCGGGCCGAGCGAGCGTACGCCGAGCTCGGCGGTCGCCACATGACGCTGGTACACCGCGCTTCGATCGACGCCCACGTCGCGGTCGTATGGGCGATGACCGGGGACACGGGCCTCGCCGCCCGCGCTCTCCGTCGCGCCGCAGAGGCCGCTCCGTCGATGCAGGCGGGCGCGCCGAGCACGCAGTGGGTCCTCGCGCGCGTCATCCAGGCGTCCGTCGTGCTCGCTGCGCGGGGCGCGGGCGAGCCCGGGCACACCTCGTACGTCGAGGACGCCGTCTCCCGCCTCGGCCGCGTCCGACGCCGGCTTCCAGAGTGCGCGAGCTTCTGCCTGGAGGTCGGCCGGGTTGCGCTCGGTGGGACCCATGCCGAAGCGCTGGAACGCGCACGCGCGCGCTCGCGCGAGAGCTGGCAGCGCGAGATGGCGCTCTCGAGCCACGCCAACGCCTGCGCCGTCGCCGCGCTCGCCGCCCGTGCGTCCCCTCACGCGCACCTCCGGGAGCTCTCGCGTGGGCTCGGCGAAGAGGCGCTGCGCATCATCGGGCCGCGATTCCCGGAGCTCTACGTCAACCAGATCGACGCTCTCGTCTCGTGATCGCTGCACGATCGAGCGCGCGGGCCCGTTCCCATGATCCCCCTGATCCGGGGATGTCGAGTCGCGACGATGGCGGTCACGATGAACGACGATGCACCTCTTCAAGAATCGTCGCGTGCCCGCTTCCTCGTTCACGTGGTTCGTTTTCGGGATAGCGCTCCTTCTCGCCGGGTGCGGCGGCGGGGGGGCAGGCCACGACGCAGGTGACGCGTCTCTCGAGGACGCGAAGGGAACCGACGGGACGGTCGGGCTCCCCGACAGCACCGCCGACAGCGCGGGTCGTGCGGACGCGACGCAGGACTCCACCGTCGTCATGGGCGACGCGGAGGACGAGGGGCGAGACACGGATAGCGAGGGAGCCGCGCAAGACACCGGGACCGATGCGGGCGTGACGCCCGACACGGCGCTGCCCTCCGCGTACACCATCGGTGGCAGTGTCTCCGGTCTCGGCCCCGGAGCCACGATCGTCCTCGAGGACAACGGCGGCGACAGCCTTTCTCTTGCCACCAATGGAGAGTTTCTCTTCTCGTCGTCGCTCCCGAGCGGCGCATCGTATGCGGTGACGATCCTCACTCAGCCCGGGTCCCAGCAGTGCACGGTGTCGGGCGGCGTCGGGGTCGTTGGCAGCGCCAACGTCATGAGCGTCGTCGTCAATTGCGCGTCGAACACGTACACGGTCGGAGGAACAGTGACGGGCCTGCTCGGCTCGGTGGTCCTTCAGAACAACGGCGGGGACAACGACACGTTGTCGGCCAACGGAACGTTCGCGTTCGCCACCCCGCTGGCGACGGGCGCCGCGTTCGACGTCACGATTCAGATGCAGCCAGGCGCGCCGGCCCAGACGTGCACGGTGATGGGTGGAACGGGCACCGTCGCCAGCGCAAACGTCCTCAGCGTGGCGGTGACATGCGTGACGACCACCTTCACGGTCGGTGGCACGATCACGGGGCTGGCGGCGGGCGATTCGCTCACGCTCGAGGACAACGGGGTCGACAACTTGATCCGTGGCAGCAACGGAAGCTTCACATTTGCGATGCCTGTCTCGAGCGGATCTCCGTACGTCGTGACCGTGCTGAGCCAGCCAACCGCGGTCGCCCAGACGTGCACCGTGACGATGGGGAACGGAACCGTCGGTGCGGCGAACGTGACCAGCGTGGCGGTCACCTGCGCGACGGCTTCGTTCTTGGTCTCGGGGACCCTCACCGGCCTCGCTGCGGGTAACTCCGTGGTCATCCAGGACAACGGCGGAGACGACCTGACGCTCACCGCGGACGGCCCGTTCGCGTTCGCCAGCCCGCTCGCGAGCGGGACGATGTACACGGTGACGGTCAAGGCGCAGCCCTCGAACCCCTCGCAGACGTGCGTGGTCAGCGCGGCGATGGGGACGGTGAACGGCGGCAACGCATCGAGCGTGGTCGTCAACTGCGCGTCGAACACGTTCACCGTGGGCGGGACTGTCTCGGGGCTCGCGCCCGGCGACTCGGTCGCCCTCGAGGACAACGGCACGGACACCACGTTCGTCACGTCAAACGGGAATTTCGCCTTCGCCAAGCCAATCGGCAGCGGCTCCACGTACACGGTGACGGTGAAGTCAAACCCGTCGACGCCAGTGTCGCAGACGTGCAGCGCGGTAGCGGCCATGGGGACCGTGGCGTCAGGGGACGTGACGACGGTGGCCATCACCTGCTCGACCAACGCCTTCGCGGTCGGCGGCACGGTGAGTGGACTCTTGCCCACGACCAGCGGCGTCTACTTGCTCGACAACGGGGGCGACATGACGATGGTGAACGTGAACGGCTCGTTCGCGTTTCCCACGCGAGTGCCGAGTGGCACCCCTTACACCGTGCAGGTTCTGGCGAGCCCCGCCTACCCGCCGGCCGCGCAGACGTGCACCGTCATGGCAGGTACGGGGACGATCGCTGCCGGCCCGGTGAGCAACGTGAGCATCGCGTGCACGACGAACACGTATCCCGTCGGGGGAACGATCCTGTTCCAGAGCCCGGTCGCGCCCGGGGACTCCATCACGCTCCAGCTGACGGACACGTCTTCCATCCCCGTCACCGTCCAGAGCCTGGTCGTCACCACGACGAGCCCAGGCTTCCCGGCGTTCGCCTTCCCGACGCAGGTGACGAGCGGGGACAACTACACGGTCACGGTCACCCGGCAGCCGCAGTTCCCGCCCCAGATGCAGACCTGCTCCTTCGGTGGGTCCACTCCCGCGATGGCCTCGGGCACCGTCGGCGGTGGGGCCGTGACCTCCGTTACGGTCGGCTGCGTGGCCAACGCGTACGCGCTCGGAGGGACCATCACCGGCCTCGCGGGGGCCGACGACGTCACGATCTCGGCCACGCTCGACGGTGGGTCGACCGTTCTGTCCACGACGTCCTCGAATGGCGCGACGTCCTTCTCCTTCCCACCCCAACCGAGCGGGACGGCGTACGTGCTGTCGGTCACGGGGGGTAGCGCCCTGGGTCCGATTTCGCAGACGTGCGCGGTGACGGGGGGCGGATCGGGAACCGTCCAGAACAGCGCACCGCCGGGTATTGCGGTCGCGTGCACGACCAATTCGTTCCTGGTCAACGGGACGATCTCGGGACTATCGCCTGGCGATGCCGTCGGACTGTCGCTCACGAACAGCGAGCCTCCTCCCGCCTTGCAGAGCCAGTCCTTCAGCGCCAACGGTAGCTTCAACTTCACCCAGCGAGTGCTGAGCGGCGCGATGTACACGGCCCTGGTCACGCAGAGTCCGGCGTCGCCGACCGCGCAGGTCTGTGTGGTCGTCTCCGGCGGGACGGGCAGCGTCGGCGGGGCCGACGTCGCGCCAGGCTCGGGGCCACAGATCCTCTGCACGCTTCCGAACGGCGACGCCTGCACGACCGGGAACCAGTGCACGAGCGGCAACTGCGAGGAGTCGGTGTGCTGCGCCGCGTCCTGCTCGGATCAGGGCTCCTCGTCTTGCGGCACGAACGGCGCATGCAACGCGGCGGGAACCGCGTGCAGTGACTACCCACCCGGGACGCTGTGCGCGCTACCCACGTGCTCGGGTGGAATGCAGACCACGGCGAGTCTCTGCAACGGGACGGGTACGTGCACGCACGGGGTCACGTCGAGCTGCGGCCCCTACGTATGTGGCGCGACGGCCTGCAAGACCTCGTGTGCGGCTCCGGGCGACTGCACTCCCGGAAACACGTGCAGCGGGACCGCCTGCGTTCCGCTCGAGACGAACGGCAGCGCCTGCACGAGCGGCGGGCAGTGTCTGAGCGGCAACTGCGAAGGGAGCGTCTGCTGCGCGGTCGCGTGCGTGGCATCTTCCCAGTCGAGCTGCGGCGAGACGGGGGCCTGCAACGCCGCCGGGACGGCGTGCGCCGACTGGGCGCCCGGCACGCAGTGCGCTGCCCCGACGTGCTCGGGCGGCACGCAGGTCTTGCCCGGGAGCTGCAACGGAAGCGGAGCCTGCACGGCCGGGACGAGCTCCGGCTGCGGCGCCTACGTCTGCGGCGCAACGGCGTGCAAGACCTCCTGCGCGTCGAGCGCCGATTGCTCCGCGGGAAACTACTGCAGCGGCACGGCGTGCGTTCCCACCGAGACGAACGGCGGCGCGTGCAGCACGGGTAACCAGTGCACGAGCGGCAACTGCGAGCAGAGCGTTTGCTGCGCGTCTGCCTGTACGGCCTCCGCAGCTTCGACGTGCGGCCAGACCGGCGCGTGCGCCGCGGGTGGAGGGGCTTGCGCAGACTGGGCGCCCGGGACCGTGTGCGCTCCTGCGACCTGCAGCGACGGACCGGCGTCGAGCACCGAGACCGCCGCTGGCACCTGCAACGGCACCGGATCCTGTCTCGCGGGCGCGAGCAGCTCCTGCGGCAACTACAAGTGCGGGGGAACGAGCTGCAAGACGTCCTGTACCGGCAGCGGCGACTGCGTGGCTGGGCAGACTTGCACCGGGGGGATCTGCGGGTCGCTGCTCAGCAACGGCGCGACCTGCAGCGCGGGGCCGCAATGCTCGAGCGGCAACTGCGAGGGAAACATCTGCTGCTCCACGAGCTGCGGCGACGAGGGCGCGGTCATTTGCGGCGAGAACGGGGCGTGCAACCCCTCCGGCGTGGGGTGCGCCAACTACCCTGCTGGCACCGTTTGCAACGCTGCCAAGTGCGTGCAGAACGATTCTCCCTACGACACGACGGAAACGGCGACCGCCTACACGTGCGACGGCACCGGTGACGGTGACTGCAACGCGGTCGCCACGAGCTGCGGGCAGTACACGTGCAACGCAGGGGCGACTGCGTGCAACACGGTATGCGCCACCAACAATGACTGCATCCGGGGGGACGACTGCAACGCGTCCCACCAGTGCGTGCCCAGCGGGCTCTCGTGCACGAAGACCTTTGCGTACACGGGGGCGCCCCAGTCGATGACGGTGACCCTCCCGGGCGTCTACACGATCACCGGCAACGGTGCGCAGGGTGGGAAGGGGGGAGCGGCCGTCGGCGCAGGCGTGGGAGGTCTAGGCGCAAACGCACAAGGCCAGTTTTCGCTCACGCTGGGCGCGGTGGTGCAGGTCATCGTCGGTGGACGCCCCGGGGGCCCCATCGGCACGGACGACTCGGGCGCCGGGGGCGGGGGCACATACGTGTTCCTGAGCAGCTCGTCTTCGCTCCTGCCCGCGGAGCCACTGATCGTCGCGGGCGGCGGGGCGGGCGGCAAGGGGGGCAACGGCACGTACCCAGGAGCGACGGACACGCCCGGCGCCGGCGGATTCCTGATCACGCTCGGCGGCGGCGGAGGTGGTGGGGCAGGCTGGAATCAGATCGGGTTTCCCGGTCAGGCGGGAGGTCAAGGCGGTCTGACGGGTAGCGGCGGCGGAAGCTGGGCGGGTGGCGCGGGAGTGTCGGGCGAGAGCTCCGCCGGCGGGTTCGGTGGCGGTGGGGGCGCAGGCACCTTCGAGTCCTACCAGTCAGGCGGCGGCGGGGGGTACAACGGCGGCGCAGGTGGGTCCAGTCTGCCGTCTCCGACAGCCGCGCAGGCGGCCGGAGGCGGGTCGTACGTCGACTCCTCCGCCCTCGGCGGTTCGGCCGCTGGTGCGAGCGGGGCGAACGGTGGGAACGGGTCGGTGACCATCTACGGACCCATCTCGATCTATTGCCTTTGACGGGTGCTCCGCCGAGCTCAGGGCGTCAGGCAGCCTTCGGCGCTCGCGCCGTCACGATCCACCCAGCCCCCGGAACCCGGACGCCTCCCGCGCCGGCAAATGGCGCCAGCGCGTCGCGCAAAAGGGCCTCGACCTTGGCGACGGTGGCGGCGTCGCGGTCGGCCAGCAGGCGTGCGGCGGGGCCCACCCTGGCGAGGCGTGCGGCGGCCTCCTCGAGGGTGGGGTAGCTGGCCGGCGCCTCGACGGGCGTCACGTCGATCGGGCCGAAGCCCGCGCGCCCGAGGATGGCCCGGATGCGCTCCTCGGCCCCGAACGAGAATGGTCCAGGCGCGTCCGGAGCCGGCGGCGCCGGCCGGCCCACCACCTGGGCGGCTGCCTCCACCGGCAGCCTCGCCCACGCGTTGAGGCCGAGCGCCTTCCAGCACGCGAAGGCCAGCCGGCCCGACGGCTTGAGCGCGCTCGCCAGGTTCGTGAAGGCGCGGACGGGATCGTCGAAGAACATGACCCCGAACCGCGAGAAGAGGAGGTCGAACGTGGCGCGCTCGAGCGGGCTGGACGTCGCGTCGGCCTGGAGGACGGCGATGTTCGAGCGGCCCTGCGCGAGCTCCTTCGCCCGCGCCAGCATCGGCCCCGAGACGTCGAGCCCGAGGACGCGGCCGCCTGGGCCGACCTTGTCGGACAGGGCGAGCAGCGTCGTCCCGCAGCCGCAGCCGACGTCGAGCACCGACTCCCCCGGCGCGGGCGCGGCCGCGCGGAGGGCCGCCTCCCCGTAGGGCGCGAGGAACGCGTCCCGCTCGGCCTGCTCGCGCACCCAGCGCTCCCCGTTGGGGCCGTTCCAGAAGGCAATCTCGTCGGTGGCGCTGGTGCTCATGGCCCCGAGGATAGCCTCTCAGGCGCGCTTGTTCCTCCGCCGCCGCGCGACGACGAGGAAGCCGAGGGCGAATACCCCCGTCGTCGCGTAGTCCTCGGCGCTGGGTGCCGCGTGGCAACCCGCGCAGCCTCCGCTCGGGGGGATGTGCGGCGGGCCGACGGCCTGGCCGCGCGACAGGGTCAGCCCCTCCGGCAGCGGGCTCTTCACGAG
>Ga0302196_10000810_pt1 | contig 29597 bp, 28 predicted proteins | sample II_Bog_N1_3_FD_198794 | JGI IMG/M metagenome (GOLD analysis project Ga0302196, IMG submission 198794) | Peat permafrost microbial communities from Stordalen Mire near Abisko, Sweden - II_Bog_N1_3 | ecosystem: Environmental > Terrestrial > Soil > Wetlands > Peat | place: Sweden: Abisko...
CGCTTGATATCCAAAATAATGGCCGATATCGGGCGCTCCTTCCCATCCGCCGGGCACTCTACTGATTCAAATTGATGCGGTCCTTTTGCGCGTTGCGATGGCGCGCAGACCGGGCCACCATCGCACCTTGAAAGCCGTGCCATTTTCGCCCGCCCGAGTGCCGCTGCCGGGGAGCGGTCCACTGTGGCCTGCGAAATTCCATGACCCCATCATCTGCGAATTCAGACGGCGAAGCGCCCAAGGGAGCCTCACCAGCTTCGGACGGGGCTCCGGCATCCTCCGAATCTCGAAAGCCTGAGCAGGCAGGTGGCCGCTTTGAGCGGGTCCTGAGGACCATCAGCGCGTGCAACCAGATGCTGGTCCGCACGGAAACGGAGCCTGAGCTGCTGACCGAGGGCTGCCGCCTGATCGTGGAAAATGGCGGCTACAGGCTGGCTTGGGCGGGCTTCGCCGAGCACGACGAGGACAGGACGGTGCGGCCGGTGGCCGTCGCGGGATTCGAGCAGGGGTACCTGCAGGGGGCCAGGATAAGCTGGTCCGACGGTCCGCGCGGGCAGGGCCCGACGGGCACCGCCATCCGCACCGGGCGCCCGGCCGTCTGTCAGGACATGCTGCGCGACCCCAGTTTCGCGCCGTGGCGGGAGGAGGCGCTCCGGCGGGGATACGCCTCGCTGATCGCCCTCCCGCTCAGGACAAGGGAGAGGCTTTTCGGGGCGGTGGTCATCTACTCCGCCGAGCCGGCCGCCTTCGACGAGGATGAGGTCAAGCTGCTTCAGGAACTGGTCGACGACCTGGCCTACGGGATTGTCGCGCTCAGGACCCGCGAGGAGCACAGGAAGGCTGTCGAGGCGCTGGTCCAGAACGAGGAGCGCTTCCGCCTGATCGTCGAGTCCTCCCCCAACGGGCTCTGCACCGTCAATGCCCAGGGCATTATCGTGCTCGTCAACGGACGGATGGAGGAGCTCTTCGGCTACCGGTCGCGCGAAATGATCGGCCGCCAGGTCGACATGCTTGTCCCCGAAGGCGCGCGGCAGATCCATTCGGGGCACCGGGGGACGTTTGTATCCGGCCCGGACGGCGGACCCATGGGGGAGCGCCCCAGCTATCCCGCCCGCCGCCGCGACGGGTCGGAGTTTCCGGTCGAAATCTCCCTACATCCGATCCATATGCCCGAGGGTGCCATGACGCTGGCCACGATCACCGACATCACGGACCGCGTCCGCGCGGAGCACGCGCTGAGGGACAGGGAGGCCCTGTTCAACGCTCTTATCAGCACGATTCCCGACAAGCTGTATTTCAAGGACCGGCAGAGTCACTTCATCCAGATCAATGAGAGCATGGCCAGGTATTTCGGCCTGGGCCGCGCCAGCGAAGCAGTGGGCAAGACGGACTTCGACATTTTCAGCGAAAAGCACGCGCGGCAGGCGTATGAAGACGAGCAGCGCATCATGTCCACGGGCGAGCCTCTCATCGGAGTCGAGGAGAGCGAGACGTGGCCCGACGGCCGGGTCACGTGGGTGTCCACCACAAAGGTTCCCCTGCGCGACGCCGAAGGCCGCATCAACGGGCTGGTCGGCATCTCGCGAGATATCACCGAGCGCAAGACGCTCGAGGCCCAGTACCTCCAGTCCCAGAAGATGGAGGCCTTTGGCCAGCTGGCGGGCGGCGTGGCCCACGATTTCAACAACATACTGGCGGCCATGTTCATGCACGTGAACCTGATCCAGCAGACCACCGGGCCGGCCTCCCCCGTCACCGCGGAACTCAGGGAGCTGGAGCACCTGACCGCCCGGGCCGCGGGGCTCACCCGGCAATTGTTGATGTTCAGCCGCCGGCAGGAGATGGAGACCAGGACGCTCGACCTGAACGCGGTCCTCGACGGGACCTGCAAGATGCTCAGGCGGCTGATCGGCGAGGATGTCGTCTTTGAACTAAAGGTCTCGCCCGCGCCCCTTTCGATCGAGGCCGACGCCGGGATGCTCGAGCAGATGGTGATGAATCTCTGCATCAACGCGCGCGACGCCATGCCCCAGGGAGGCCGGCTCACGATCGAGACGCGGTTGGAGGCGTTTGGCCCCGGGTCAGCCCATCCGGGCAGGCATGCCTGCATGATCGTCGCGGACACAGGCTGCGGCATGGATGAGGCGACGAAGGCCAGGATATTCGAGCCCTTCTTCACGACAAAGCCGGTTGGCAAGGGAACCGGCCTCGGGCTTGCGACGGCTTACGGGATACTCCAGCAGCACCGTGGATGGGTGGAGGTCGACAGCGCGCCGAAGGCAGGCACCACATTTCGGATCTACTTTCCGCTCAAGGACCAGACCGAACCCGAAAGGGTCGCCACCTTTGCCGGCGGGATCCAGGGGGGAACCGAGACAATACTCCTCGTCGAGGATGAGGACTCGGTCCGGGTCGTCTTTGCAAAATGCCTCCAACGGGCCGGCTACAGGGTCGAGGTCGCCTCAAACGGGGTCGAGGCCGTCAAAAAGTGGAACGAGAGGAACCGGCGCTTCGACCTCCTGCTGACGGATTTCCTCATGCCCGGAGGCATCAACGGGGCACAGCTCGCGGAGCAGCTCCTGCGCGACAAGGAGGGCCTCAAGGTCGTCGTGATGAGCGGGTACGCGGCGCTGCCCGACGGCGCGGCGATCCCCTGGCCCCAAAATACCGTGAGGCTCGCCAAGCCGGCCGAGGTCAAGACGCTGCTCGAAACCGTCCGGCGCTGCCTGGATTCGTAGGCACGGCCGATCGTCCGCCCGCCCGGGGAACGGAGCAGCATTGATGTTGACAGTTGGTATCGGTTGCCAACCGTTGCTGCGCGCATATGAGGACGGCCGCATTCTTCGACCTGGACGGGGCCCTGGCGGAGGGAGACACGCAGTTCGGCTTCCTGGGCTGGCTGGTCGGCAGGCGCCTGGGCGGCCCCACGGGATCGATCCGCCCCGCGGCCGAAAAGGGGGGACGCCTCCTTGGGCGAATGCTCAACGCAGCCACGCCCGGCGTTTCGGCGTTCGCCTTCCTCCGCGATACGCCGATTTCGCTGCTTGCGGCGATGTCCACCGAGTTTTTCCGCGACTCCCTGTGCTTCCGGATCCGCGATCGCGCCGCGGCGCTTGTCGAGTCGCACCGCAGCCGGGGCGACCTGACGGTGCTCGTGACGTCGGCCTGCGAGCCGATCGCGCTACCAGCCGCCGAATGGCTCGGCATCGGGGCCGTGATGGCGACCCGGCTCCTCTCGAGCGAAGGGCGCTACGTCTGCCCGCTCGAGCTCCCGGAGCCCCGCGGAATGGGCAAGCGCGTTGCTGCCGAGCGGTTTTGCGCGGAACATGGCATCTCGGTCCGCGGCAGCCATGCCTATTGCAGCGGAGTGCGCGACGGGCCGCTTCTCGACCTCGTGGGGCACCCCGTTGCGGTGAATCCCGACCGCCGCCTGCGCCGAGCAGCCCAGGCCCGCGGCTGGCCCATCATCGACCTCACCGGCTCCGCCGAAACCCAAAGCCTGCCTTGACGAGCCGGGCCTCTGCGGCGACGGTTGCGGGACATGCCCTTTACGATCGCGATCGGGTCCGACCACGCAGGATACAAATACAAGGAGGCCATCAAGGCCATGCTCCTCGCCGAGGGACACACCGTCAGGGACTTTGGCACGGACTCCGAGGTCCCGTGCGACTATCCCGACTTCATCCGGCCCGTGGCCGAGGCGGTGGCCAGGGGCGAATTCCAGCGGGGCATCGTCCTCGGCGGATCGGGCAACGGTGAGGCGATCGTGGCAAACCGGGTGAAGGGCATCCGCTGCGGGGTGTGCTGGAACGAGCAGTCCGCGATCTGGAGCCGCGCCCACAACGACGCCAACTGCATTTCAATCGGCCAGCGCCTCATGACCGAGGAGGACGCCCTCAAGGTCATCGGTCTCTTCCTCGCCACGCCCTTCGAGGGCGGGCGCCACGTGGCCCGGATCAGGAAAATCGACGGCGCCTGAACCCCTTTCCCCGTCCCATGCTCTACCGTCCGCTCGGAAAATCCGGCCTCAAGATCAGCGCGCTCTCCTTCGGCGCCTGGGTGACCTTCGGAAAGCAGATTGGCGACCCGGTGGCCAGGGGGCTGCTCCACGCGGCCTACGACGCGGGTGTGAATTTTTTTGACAACGCCGAGGCGTACGCGGACGGACGGGCCGAGCTCGTCATGGGCGCTCTCCTGAAGAAATCCGGCTGGCGCCGGAGCAGCTACATCGTCTCAAGCAAGGTTTTCTTCGGCTGGGAGGACGACAAGCCGAACCAGACGGGGCTTTCGCGCAAGCACGTCGTCGAGGCGTGCCACGGAGCCCTGCGGCGCCTCCAGGTGGACTACCTCGACCTTTACTACTGCCACAGGCCCGATCCGACCGTGCCCATCCTCGAGACCGCCAGGGCGATGCACGACCTCATCACCCAGGGCAAGGTGCTCTATTGGGGCACGAGCGAGTGGAGCGCAGCCGAGATATTCGAGGTCCACAAGCTCTGCGAGCAGCACGGCCTCCAGGCCCCGATCGTCGAGCAGCCGCAGTACAACCTGTTCCACCGTTCGCGGGTCGAGATCGAATACGCGCCGCTCTACACGTCGCCCGGGCTGGGCACGACCATCTGGTCGCCCCTGGCCTCCGGCCTTCTCACGGGCAAATACAACGGCGGCGTGCCGAAGGGCAGCCGCCTCGGCGCCGCCGGCATGGAGTGGCTGCGCAGGGAGATCATGGGCGACCCGGTGCTCGCGAGGAAGATCGCGGCGGTGTCGAAGCTGGCCAAGGTGGCCGGGGACCTCGGCACCACCCTGCCCCGCCTGGCGATCGCCTGGTGCCTGAGGAATCCCAATGTCAGCTCGGTGATCCTTGGCGCGTCCAGGGTGGAACAGCTCAGGGAGAACCTCGGCGCGATCGACGTTGTGGAAAAACTGACGCCTGCGGCGATGAAGCGGATCGGCGCGATCTCCCAGGCCGTCGCGGAATGACGGGCCGATAACTCTCGCTTGCCCAAGGGGCCCCGCGGCCTCAGGGTCGGCGTCTGGCTATGGCATTTCCCGAACCGCCCGGAATCCTGGAGGCGCGCAACCTGCGCGCCGCGGATCTCGACAGAGACCCCGACGAAACGCTGCTGCGGATCTACGCATGGATGCACCTGGCGCGGGCGACCGACAACCGCATCCTCGACCTCTTCAGGCAGGGTCTTGTCAAGGGCACCGTGGCGGGCGGCCAGGGAAACGAGGGCCTGTGCGTGCCGCTCGCCCTGCTCGCGGACAAGGGGGTGGACGTGGCCTGCTTCACCCAGCGCGGCCTGGCCGGCCACCTGATCTGGAGCGGCCACCTGTGCAGGCACCTCAACCAGTACTTCGCCAACTCCGGAAGCCCGACCAAGGCCCGTGAGGGCAACATCCACCGGGGCGATCCGGCAAACCGCTCCCTCCCGATGATAAGCCACCTGGGCATCATGTGCTCCACCGTGGCCGGGGCGACCGACTCGCAGCGGCGGCTCGGGCGAAAGGCCGTGGGATTCGCCTTCATCGGCGACGGAGGGACAAGCACGGGGGACGTCCACGAGTCGCTGAACCTGATCTCGCTGCTTTCGCTCCCGGTTGTGTTCGTCATCGAGAACAACGGCTACGCCTATTCGACCCCGGTGAGCGAGCAGTTCGCCGCCGGCACGGAATTGTGGCGCCGGGCGGCGGGCTACCGGATGGAGGGCTTCGCGCTCGACGCGACCGACGTCGAGGATTGCACGCGAAAGCTCGACGCCGCGATCGCCAGGGTCCGCGAGACCTCGAGGCCGGTGCTCGTCGAGGCGCACACGCTCCGCCTGCGCGGCCACGCGGCCTACGACACCGGCACCTACCTCAAGCCTGGCGAGAGCGAATCCTTCCTCGCCCGGGATCCCCTTCCCAAGCTTCGGGCAAGGCTCATTGCCGCGCTCGGGCCGGCCCGGGTCGCCGGAGTCGAGGCCGGGCTCGACGCGTTCCTGGAGGCCTGCGTCGGGTTGTCGCTGCCCACGCCGCGCCCCGACCCGGCCGGAATGGAGTCGGACGTTTTCGCCCCCGCCAGCCCTCCGTTTGCCTGGGTTCCGTCGCTTGGCTCCATCGGCCCTGCGCAGGCCGGCGCCGGGCCTGAGATGCTCACGCAGGCCCAGGCGCTGAACCGCGGCCTCCACAAGATCCTCGCCGAGAGGCCCGAGTCCCTTGTCCTGGGGCAGGACATCGGCACCTACGGCGGGGCGTTCAAGGTGACCGAGGACCTCCTTGGCGAATTCGGGCGCCCCCGCGTCCTCAACACACCGCTGGCCGAGAGCGCATGCACGGGCTACGCCATAGGACTGGCCCTGAACGGCCACCGTCCGATCGAGGAGTTCCAGTTCGCCGACTTCGCCACCGAGGCCACCACGCAGATAACGCTCAACGCGGCGACCATGCACTTTCGGTCCGGCGCCGCCTGTCCTCTGGTCCTGCGCCTGCCCTGCGGCGGAGGCCTCACCTTCGGATCGTTCCATTCCCAGGAGCTTGAATCCTTCTTTCTGGCGATGCCGGGGCTGAAGGCCCTGTACCCAAGCACGCCGCAGGACGCCTTCAACGCCCTCCTCGCCGCCTTTGAGGACGACAACCCGGTGCTCGTTTTCGAGCACAAGGGCCTGTACCGCCGGGGGAGGCATCCCGTGGCGTGGGATCCGGATTACCTGGATGTGTGGCGCCCAAGGCGGATCCGCTCCGGCTCGTATGCCACCTTCGTCAGCTACGGCGAGATGGTCCATCTGGCCGCGGATGTGAGCGACTTCCTGGCGGAGGAGTACGAGGCCACCTTCGATCTCTTCGACCTTCGCGCCCTAAGCCCCCTGCGCCTCGACGACATCAGGGCCTCCGTTGAGGCCACCCACAGGCTCGTCGTCCTCCACGAGGGTCGCCTGACCCACGGGTTTGGGGCGGAGCTGGTCGCGCAGCTCTCCGAAGGCTGCTTCGGGGCCCTCGAGGCCCCGCCGCTGCGCATCGGCTCGCTCGACCTGCCCGTGCCCTTCGCCCCGGAACTTGAGGCCGCCTTTCGCCCGACGCGCGAGAAGGTCATCGAAAGGATCACGGCCTGGATGGCCTGACCGCCCATGGCCCCGCGCCGCACCGCCACCTCCAGGATAGCGAAGGCCCGATGGCGGGCCGTGCGGCTCTTCGCCATGGACGTCGACGGGATCCTGACCGACGGAACGGTGGGCGTGGGCTCGGACGGCACCGAGACCAAGTTCTTCTCGATCCTCGACGGCCTGGGACTGGTCCGGCTGGGCGCCGCCGGCATCGTCACCGCATGGATCAGCGGGAGAAAATCCGGAGCCACGGACCTGCGCGCCGCCGAGCTCAGGATTCCCCACGTCATCCAGGGACGGATCGACAAGCTCCCGGTCCTGCAGGACCTTGCCGCCACGCTGGGATTGTCGCCGGCTCAGTGCGCCTACATGGGCGACGACGACATCGACGCGGCGGCGATGCGTTGGGCGGGAATCGGCGTGACCGTCCCGTCCGCGATGCCCGCGGCGTTCGCCGCAGCGGACGCGGTCACCGGCAGAGAGGCCGGTCACGGGGCCGTCCGCGAGGTCTGCGAGAGGCTCATCGAGGCCCAAAAGGGAACCGGCGGGCGCCGGACGCGGTCGGACTCCTCCCACCCATGACCTGGAGCATTTTTCGCGGGCGCCGGCGGCCCTGCCGGGTTCCGCGCTGGTTCGCCCTTCCCCTCCTGCTGCTGGCAGGCGCCGCCGTCCCGGCTGCCGACACCGAGGTCAGCCCGGGTCCCGCCAGGAATTGGGCCCTCCCGCTGTTCACACCGGAGGGCTACCGCTCGATGACGCTGCGCGGCTCGGAGGTCCGGACAGAGGGGCCCGACAGGATTGACATCGTCGACATGAACATCGCCGTGTTTTCGGGAGGCCCGGCGGCGCGGGTCGACACCGTCCTGCTCAGCCCGGCCGCAAGCTTCTTCCCACGGGAGAACCGGGCCGCCGGCGACAACCTTGTGCGGCTGATCCGCGACGACATCGACGTGACCGGCCGGCAATGGACCTACGACTACAACCAGAAAAAAGTTTCCATCAGACAGGGCCTGAGGGTAGCGTTCCGGGCCCAACTGGGCGGAATCCTAAAATGAACATCACGGACCCAGGCCCGCGTCGGGCGCCCCGGCCCCCTCGGCCCCGGGCAGGAAGGCTGCGCCTTGTTCTCCTCCCCGCCCTTGCCGCGCTCCTTTCCGCGGCGGGCGCGCCCGCGGCCGATCCCCCGCCCACGGTGATCACAAGCGACAGCGGCGAGGCGCAGAGCACGGACACGGAGACGACATCCTTCTTCAGCGGCCATGTCGTGGTCACGGGCAACGACATCCGGATCGAATGCGACCGGCTCAAGGTCATTTCGGCCCGGAGCGGCGACAGGGCCGACACGATCGGCACGCAGAACAGCTTCAAGTACATCCTCGCCACGGGACATGTCCTAATAACGCAGGGCGACAGGGAGGCCGCCTGCGGCCGGGCGGAGGTCCTTCCCCAGGACAACAAGATCACCCTCACCGGGCACCCGGTCGTCACCGACCGCGGCAACGGGACCACCTACACGGGCGAGCCGCTCGTTCTCTACCGCAACGAGAGGCGGGTGACGGGCGAGCACGTCCACATCACCGCCCCGCCGATCAAGGACCTTGGCTTTGACAGGAATGAACCTCCCCCGGCGCCCCCCAAACAGCCGTGAGACCGATTCCGCCCCCGGGCCGGAGGCCCCACCCGTGACGGCCCCCTCCCCCCAGGACATCTCCTCGATCCAGACCGCCGGGCTGGTGAAAAGCTACGGTGCGCGAAGGGTCGTCGACGGGGTCGACCTCAGTTTCGGCGCGGGCGAGGTTGTCGGGCTGCTCGGCCCCAACGGCGCCGGCAAGACGACGATCTTCTACATGATGGTGGGCCTGGTGCCCGCGACCGACGGCCGGGTGCTTCTCGACGGCCGCGACATCACACGCCTGCGCATGCACAGGAGGGCCCGCCTGGGCATCGGGTACCTGCCGCAGGAGCCCTCGATCTTCCGCAAGCTCACCGTCGAGGAGAACATCTGGGCGATCGCAGAAGTCGTCGGCGTGCCGCGCCGCCTGAGGAAAGCCCGCGTCCAACAGCACCTGGACGAGCTCGGGCTGGGTCCCCTCGCAAGGCAGAAGGCCTACACCCTCTCCGGGGGCGAGCGCCGCCGCCTTGAGATCGCGCGAACCCTCGTCACCAGCCCGAAGTTCCTGCTGATGGACGAGCCCTTCGCCGCCATCGACCCGATCTCCGTGGCCGAGGTCCAGAAGATCATCGGCCAGCTGAAGCGGCGCGGCATCGGCGTGATTGTCACCGACCACAATGTGCGCGAGACCCTGCGCATCGTCGACCGCGCGTACCTGATCCATCAGGGCAGGGTCCTCACCGCCGGCACCGGGGAATTCCTGATCAACGACGATCAGGCCAGGAGATTCTACCTCGGGGAGGATTTTAATTTGTAGCCGTCGCCCGCGGCCGCCACCCTCCCCACCCGATACCGCCCCCCACCTCCGGCCATGCACAAAGCGATCCACGGAATCACCGTCGCGCATTTCTACGACACCTACCGCGAGAAGCTCAAGATGGAGCTTGTCACCGGACAGGCGGGGCTGCACCGGATGATCCGCGAGGGAAGCATCAACCGCCCTGCGCTCGCCCTGACCGGCTTCTTCAAGTATTTTGCCAACAAGCGCATCCAGGTCCTGGGCGCGGCCGAGATGACGTACCTGAAGACGCGCCCCCAGGAGGACCAGACCTTCATATTCCAGCAGATGGTGAAGAAGGGCGTTCCCTGCCTGGTGCTCACGCGAAACTTCAACCTCACGAAGCCCATGCTCGCGGTGGCCGGGAAGATGCGCCTTCCAATCTTCCGCACGCCGCTCATCACGATGAATTTCGTGAACCTGGCGACCCTCTGCATCGACAACGAATTCGCCCCCAGCGTCATCGAGCACGCCACCATGCTCGACATCAAGGGCGTGGGCGTTCTTCTTCGCGGGGATTCGGGCGTCGGCAAGAGCGAGTGCGCCCTCGCCCTCATCGAGCGCGGCCATTCCCTCGTCGCCGACGACCTCACCGTCATCAAGCTCCTGGACGAGCGGGAGCTCATGGCCTCGAGCCGCATGCTCAACCGCGGCTACATGGAATGCCGGGGCATAGGGATCATCAACATCGCCGAGATGTTCGGCGTGAAATCGGTGCGCCTCGAGAAGCGGATCGACCTGGTGGTCTCGCTGCGCGAGTGGACTCCCGACGCCGTCGAGGAGCGCAGCGGGCTCGAGGAACACTTCTACGAGATCCTCTCCCTGAGACTGCCCCACATCGAGCTGTTCGTGCGCCCCGGCCGGGACATGGCCCGGCTGGTCGAGGTGGCCGCGCTCACCCAGGCGCTCAAAAGGATGGGGCACGATCCTGCGAAGGACTTCAACGACCGGCTGATCGCCTTCATGTCCGAGCACCCGGTCGAGACCCCCACGCGCATCAAGCCCGTCGAGCGTGAGGAACGCCTGCCGGACAAGCTTGTCTCGGAGTAGCGCATCGCCCCGCCAACATGCCCATCCGCACCGACGGCCGCCAGGCCGACCAGCTCCGCCCCGTGACCTTCGAGGCCGGTATCGCGCCGAACGCGACCGGCTCCGTGCTTGTTCGGTTCGGGTCGACCCAGGTCATCTGTGCGGCGACCGTCGAACCGAACGTCCCCACCTGGATGAAGCAGCAGGGGGTCAAGGGAGGGTGGCTGACGGCCGAGTATTCGATGCTCCCCTATTCCACCCTCGACCGGAAGGCGAGGGACGGCGGCAAGGGCCGGATCGACGGGCGCTCGGTGGAGATCCAGCGCCTCATCGGCCGGTCGCTCCGCGCGGTCGTCGACCTAAGAAAGCTGGGGCAGAACACCCTTTGGATCGACTGCGATGTTCTCCAGGCCGACGGAGGCACCCGGACGGCCTCGATCACCGGCGCCTGGCTGGCGGCGCGGATCGCGGTCCAGCGCCTGCTAGACGCCAAGAGGATCGCGGAGAACCCGCTGACCGATTCCGTCGCAGCCGTCAGCGTGGGGGTCTGCGGGGGGGCGGAACTGCTCGACCTCGCCTATGTCGAGGACAAGGACGCCGAGGCAGACTTCAACGTGGTGATGACCGGCCAGGGCCAGTTCGTCGAGGTCCAGGGCAGCGGCGAGGAGACCACGTTCTCGCGCGGGCAGCTCCAGGGCGTGCTCGCCCTCGCGGAGAAGGGCTTGAAGGAGATTGCCTCACAGCAGGCGGCTTTTCTTGCGCGCGAACTCCTCAGGGTCTGATACTCTCACCCACGAATGAACATCCACGAGTACCAGGCAAAGGCTCTTTTCGAGAAGTACGGCGTGCCGTCGCCCAAGGGTGCGGCCGCGGGATCCGCGGCCGAGTTCGAGGCGGCCCTCGCGCGGCTCCCCGAGGGGCCGACAATGGTGAAGTCCCAGATCCATGCGGGCGGCAGGGGCAAGGGGGTGTTCACCGACGGCTTCAAGGGCGGAGTGAAGTACTGCCGGACAAGGGCCGAGGCCGGGGAGATCGCCGGCAGGATGCTCGGGAACACGCTGGTGACCGTCCAGACGGGTCCGGCCGGCCGCAAGGTCCAGACAGTGTACTTCACGGTCGCGAGCGACATAAGGAAGGAATACTACCTGGCGATCCTGCTGGACCGCGCCTCGTCGCGCCCCGTGATCGTCGCTTCGACCGAGGGCGGCGTCGAGATCGAGAAGGTCGCCCACGACACCCCCGAGAAGATCTTCAAGGTGGTCGTCGACCCCGCCTACGGTCTGGCCGACTTCCAGGTGCGCGAGCTCGTCACCCGGCTCGGCTTCAGCCCCTCCGAGGGGAAGAACGCCGCCCGGCTGGTCCGGTCGCTCTTCGCGATGTATTCGGCGACGGACGCTTCGATGATCGAGATCAATCCCCTCATCACGACCCCCGCCGGCGACGTCCTCGCGCTCGACGCCAAAGTGTCCTTTGACGACAACGCCCTGTTTCGCCATCCCGAGATCGTCGCGCTCCGCGACCTGAACGAGGAGGACCCCAAGGAGATCGAGGCCTCGCAGCACGCCCTCAACTACATCGCGCTCGACGGGAATATCGCCTGCCTCGTGAATGGCGCCGGGCTGGCAATGAGCACGATGGACATCATCAAGCATTTCGGCGGCAATCCCGCCAACTTCCTCGACGTCGGCGGCGGCGCGACGAAGGAGCAGGTGGTGGCGGCCTTCAAGATCATCCTGGGCGACCCCAGGGTGAAGGGAATCTTCGTCAACATCTTCGGCGGCATCATGGACTGCAACGTCATCGCCACGGGGATCGTCGAGGCGGCCAGGGAGATCGGCCTCAAGCTTCCGCTGGTCGTCCGCCTGGAGGGCAACAATGTGGCGGCCGGCAAGACAACCCTCGCCTCCAGCGGCCTGACCATCGTCAACGGCGAGACGATGGCCGACGCGGCGCAGAAGATTGTCGCCCTCGTCGCCTGAGAATTCCCAGCATGTCGATACTCGTCACCCCAGAAACAAAGATTCTCATCCAGGGCATCACCGGCGACTTCGGCGGCCGGCATGCCCGGCTCTCGCTGGACTACGGCACAAAGGTCGTCGCCGGAGTGACCCCGGGCAAGGGAGGGCAGTTCTTCGAGCACGGCGCCCACCGTGTGCCGATCTTCAATTCCGTGGCGGACGCCGGACGGGCCACCGGGGCGGCCGTTTCGGCGATCTTCGTGCCGCCGCCGTTTGCGGCCGATGCCATCCTCGAATGCGCGGACGCGGGCTTCGACCTCGCGGTCGCGATCACCGAGGGCATCCCTGTCAGGGACATGGTCCGCGTCAAGCGGGCGATGCAGGGCGGAAGGACCCGCCTGGTGGGTCCGAATTGTCCGGGTGTCGTCACGCCCGGCACCGGCGACAAGTCCTTTGGAGGCTGCCGCATCGGCATCGCGCCGGGCTACATCCACAAGAAGGGTTCCGTCGGCGTTGTCTCGCGGTCGGGAACCCTCACCTACGAGGCCGTCTACCAGCTCACCACCCGCGGCATCGGCCAGAGCACCTGCGTGGGCATCGGCGGCGACCCGGTCAACGGCACCTCGCACCTCGACGTGATCCGGATGTTCAACGACGATCCCGAGACGCTCGGCATCATCATCATCGGGGAGATCGGAGGCACCGCCGAGGTGGAGGCCGCACGCTGGATCAGGGCCAACTGCAGGAAGCCCGTCGCCGGATTCATTGCCGGCTCCACGGCCCCCGCGGGCCGCCGGATGGGCCATGCGGGCGCGATCGTCGGGGGCACTGAGGACACCGCAGCGGCCAAGATCGCGGTTTTCAGGGAGTGCGGAATCGAGGTCGCGGCGACCCCGTCCGACATGGCCGACGCCCTCGTGCGCTCGGCAGAGGCCCGGGGCGTCGTCCTCCACTGAGGCACGGCCGCCATGGGTTTATGACATGAAAAGGGACTCGACAGGCCGGTCCCGGAGGGCAGAATCGCCCCCTGCATCAGGAACGAACCGGCCGTAAAAAGCCGGTTCTGCCAACCGGGCCGGGAGCGGCCACGGTGGATCGGGCGAAAGCCCGGATGTGCGGGGCCACGGGGCCTCGAACCAAACGCTCCCGAAAGCGACAGCCGACCTGATGCCCAGGTCGGCTTTTTGTTTTCCTCCCGATGCGTGAAGGCAAATCCAAGAAAACCACGTACCATGACCACCATCGCCTCCCAGCCCGGCATACGCATCCGCCCGGAGAATCCGAATCACCACCTTTGGAACAATCACGGCACGTGGTTTCTGCACTACACGATGCACCCCACGCCGCTGACCAAGGAGCGCATCAGGCGGAGCCTTGGCACCAAGGACCTTGAGATTGCCCGCAAGCGCCGCGACAGCTTTTTCGCCGCCCTCGGCGCCGGAATCGCGGCCTGAGCCCGTCCTTTACTTCGGCTGGATCGCCTGCAGCTGCGCCTCCAGGTTGGCCGCGTGCCTTTCCGCCGCGTCCCGATCCAGACGCGCGACCTCCAGCTCACGGCGGAGCCTCTCGATTTCGTCCCGAAGTTTCCCAAGCTCCGCCGACGAGGTGACGTCATCCGAAGGCACCCCCGCGGCGGGATTCCCGCGGAGGGCCGCCAGCCTGACGGCTGCGGCGGCGAGCTGGCCGGCGCCGAGGCTCCCGGCGAGGCTGTCCCGAGCCGCGGGGGACTGCCCGTTCTCGACGGCAAGCGAAAGCCACGCATAGGCCTCCACGGGATCCGGGGCTTCGAAGCCGCGGCCGTCGGCCAGCATGAGGCCGTAGTTGACCTGCGCCGGACCAAAGCCCCGAAGCGCCGCGCCGCGGTAGAGCTGCGCCGCCCCGGCGGGATCCGCGGCGGTTCCCCGTCCCCGCTCCAGCATCAGCGCCAGATTGAACGCCGCCCTCAGATGGCCCTGGGCCGCCGCGGCCCTGTAGAGCCCGAGCGCCCGGCCATCGTCCTCCGCGACGCCGGTGCCCGTGTCGTAATCGAGGCCCAGGTTGAATTCCGCCTGGGAAAGCCCGGCCTCTGCGGCCAGCCGCAGCCAGACCATCGATTCCAGCCGGTCGGCCGGCACCCCGCGGCCGGATCCGTACATGTTTGCGACGTTGAATTCCGCGGCGGGAATGCCCTGTTTGGCGGCCATCAGGTAGTCGGCAAAGGCAGCCCGGGGATCCGGCTGCACGCCGCGGCCAAACTCGTACATCTGGCCGAGGTTGTACTGCGCCTCGGCATAACCCGCCTCGGCCGCCCTCCGGAAATAGTGCAGCGCCGCCGGGAAATCCTGGGGCACCCCCTGCCCGCTCGCGAAGGCCGAACCCAGCGCGTTGGATGCGGCCGCATCGCCGCCGTCGGCCCTGCGGCGCAGCGCCCCAATGTCGACCTGCGCCTCCAGGGGAACCACGGCAAGGGCGAGGATCGCTAGGGCCAGGATCGGGCGCATCGTGAACGGTCAGGGCTCGGCGGCGACCCGCGACGGGAGAAGCGCGGCGTCCTGCATGCCGTGGATGATCTTCTTGTCGGGAGGGCAGAACGTCGCCAGCGCGCCGGAGAGAACCGCCCTGCCCTCGATCACAAAATAATAGGGGCAGAGCCGGAGCCTGCCCTCCTTTTCAGAGGCCGGCCCGGGACCGGAATAGAGGCGGTGCCTGACGCGCAGGGGCTTCCTGTATTCCTGCAGCACGTGGGGGTTTGTCTGCGCAACCTCGACCGCGTGCGCAACCGCCCGCTCCCACTCCTCCCTGGAGGAATCGCTGCCGAGCACGACGCCGCGCGCGCCCCAGGCCGTCTCATGGTAGCCGCTTATCTTGATGATCAGGTCCCTTTCCTTCTGCGACGCCCCGGCCAGCTCCCTCCAGTCGGAAAGCGGGCGCCCCCCCACGCGGGGACCGTCGAGGACCGCCCCGGGCGGAAGCGGCGCCGGATCGATCACCCACGACTGCGGGATCAGCGAGCGCAGGAGTTTCGCCGTCCTCCCGCCGAGGGCCTCGGCCCAGTAGTCCTGGAGCCGGTTGTGGTGGAACAGCGCGAAGGCGAGCTTCTCCTCCTGAAAATGCCGCGGCGGCGGGGCGATCGCGACCTCTCCCGAGGCCCAGGCCTCCATGATGAAGTCCGAGCCGCGGACGTTCACCAGGTCGAAGAGCTCGAAGAACCGGTAAAGCACGTCGATCTTCTCGGGGTTGCCGTCGGCGTCGAAGAAGACCGCGCCGCCCAGCGGAAAGATCTCCTCGGGCCTCAGGCAGAACACGCGCTTCCCCTCCAGCTGCAGCTGGTGCGCCAGCCAGCGCATCTCCGGCCGGTAGGTCGCCGCCTCGTCGCTCACGACGAGCGCTATCAGCGGGTTCCGCACCTGGGGGCGCAGCGCGGCGAGGGAGGCGTGGAAGTTTTTCACCATCAGGTCGCCCTCGCCGACGATCCCCCCGGCGTAGAGCCTGTTCAGGAATGCGGTGAGGCCGATTCCCCCCGGCACGGAGTCCAGTTCCGTCATCGCGAAGCCCTCCCCGGTCAGGAGGAGGTCGGGTCGCAGCACAGGGGGAAAGGCGCCTCGGGTCGCGGCATCCCGGGACATCGCGACCAGCGCGCCGGGCTTGCCGCGGTCGAGATAGTCGACCACCCACGGGGCCAGAAGCGGCTTGTTTCGGAGGAGGTTTTTCCCGGCCGCGGCCCGCAGGTAGAGGGTCTCGAGCGCCTGGTGAAACTCGAGGCACGCGTCCCCTATGGCCTCGAGCTGGGCGACCTGCGCGGCGGAAAGCGGCCATGCCTCGGGCGACAGCTGCCAGGTCTTGGCCTCGAAGAGAGGCTGGGCCGCAAGGGCCGCCTGGATCCCGGAATAGCCTAGTTCGGCGGGGGCGCTCATGGCCTCATTCGTCGCCGTCCATCTGGATCTCCTTGTTCCGGTGGCGCGGGGAACCGGCGCGGAGCCACGCATAGATGAAACGGTCGAGATCGCCGTCGAGCACCCCCTGCGTGTCGCTGGTGCTCACCCCGGTGCGGAGGTCCTTCACCATCTGGTAGGGCTGGAGCACGTAGCTCCGGATCTGGCTTCCCCACCCGATCTCCCCCTTCTCGCCGTAGAATCTCTCCATCTCGCCGCGCTGCTCGTCGAGCTTCTTCTCGTAGAGGCGGGCCTTGAGCACGCTCATCGCGCTGGCCCTGTTCTTGATCTGGGATCGCTCGTTCTGGCACACGACAACGATGCCGGAGGGGATGTGCGTGAGCCGGACGGCGGAGTCCGTCGTGTTGACGCCCTGGCCGCCCTTGCCCGACGAGCGGTAGACGTCCACTCGGATCTCGCTCTCGGGTATCTCGATGTTGATCTCCTCATTGATCTCGGCGATCACGTCGACCGCGCAGAATGACGTATGCCGGCGCTTGTTGGAGTCAAACGGGCTGATGCGCACGAGCCGGTGCACGCCGCGCTCGGCCTTCACATAGCCGTAGGCGTTCTCGCCCTTTATCACCAGGGTGGCCTTTGTGATCCCCGCCTGGTCCCCCGCCTGCACGTCCTGGACCTCGACGGTGAATCCCCGCCGCTCGGCCCATCGGTTGTACATGCGGAAGAGGATGTCGGCCCAGTCGCAGGACTCCGTGCCACCCGCCCCGGCCTGGATGGCCAGGATCGCGTTGTTCCGGTCGAACTGGCCGGACAGGAAGGCCGCGATCTCGATCCCGTCGAGCTCGGCCGCGTGGGCCGTGACCGTCTGGACGAGATCCCGGGTGGCGGAATCCACCTCCTCCTTCGAGGCCGCCTCCACAAGCTCCACCATCAGGCCCAGGTCGTCGAGCTTCCCCTGAAAGGCGACCACGGGGCCGATGGCGCGCTTGAGCACGTTGAGCTTCGCGATGTGCTTTTGCGCCCGCTCGCTGTTGTCCCAGAAACCCGGCTCCCCCATCTGCGCCTCGAGCGCCTCTATCTCCCGTCGCTTTTGGTCGACGTCAAAGAAACCTCCATAGGTGCCCGGCGCGCCTCTTGATGGTCTCGATCTGGTTGAGTGTCTCGGTGGGAATCATTGGTTAAGAAATGGGGCGTGAGGGTTGGGGAAGGATGGCGGGATGTCCAGCGCAGGCATGGGGCGGAAGGGGGTGGCCACCCGGCGCTTGCAAAGAGGCGGGGATGGCTTACTCGTAAACTTTCCCGAACCTTTCCATTACCATGAAAATCCGTCTCATCGTGTCCGGCCTCCTGCTCGCCCCGATCCTGGTCTCCCAGGCCGTCCGCGCCCAGCCCCCCGGTCCGCCTCCCGGAAATTGGTCCGAGCCCAAGACGCCGCTCGAAAAGGACATGCATCAGATCGCTTCGGCGGTCAAAAAGCTGAAGAAGCAGCTGGGCGACGCATCCCAGAACGCCTCGTCGTTGGAGCTGGTTGCGCAGATCAGGGATGGGGCGTCCGCGGCGTCCGGCGAGACTCCCTCCTATGCCGCCGATAAACCCGAGGCGGAACGGGCCGCCTTCGTGGCCGATTTCCAATCCGACATGAAGGATTTTGTGGCGAAGGTCGACACCCTCGCGGCGACCCTCAAGGCCAACGACAACGACGCCGCCGCGAAGATTTTCAAGGAGCTGATCGACGCGGAGCACAAGGGGCACAAGGAATTCCAGAAGCCCAAGCCGCAGCAGTAACGATCCGCCATGGTCGACGCCGAACCGGAGTTCCTCCCCGAGGACGGCGATACGGGGGTGAGGAAGTCCTTCTGGGAGCATCTCCAGGATCTCCGCACCGCGGTTGTCCGCTCGGCGATCGCGGTCGGCGCGGCGCTGATGATCTGCCTGCTGCTTGACGCCAAGATCGTCTCCATCCTCGAGTATCCGCTCAAGCGGATCCATATGTTCGAGGCGCCGAAGACGACGGTGACCCTCGAGCTGGGTTCGACGAGGTTCGGGCCGGCGGTTGTGTCCCGGGACGACTTTCCGGACCTGCCGGCCGAAAAAGGGAATTACACCGTGCGCATCGGCGTGGCCAGGATCGGAGGCCAGCTGGTCTTCGCGCCGAGGCTCGATCCCCACCCATCAGCAGACGGCGACATGGAGGTGCGCCTGCACAACCTGAGCCCCGCCGAGGCGTTCTTCGTCGCTTTTCATGTGGCGGTCTACGCGGCGTTGGCCATCTCGTCCCCGTTCTGGATCTATTTCATGGGGAGCTTCATCCTGCCCGCGTTCAGGCGGAAGGAAAAACAGATCGTGTTCTCATGGCTGGGCTGGAGTATCTTCCTGTTCTTCCTCGGGGTGCTCAGCACCTACTTCGTGCTTCTGCCGGTGGCGCTGCGGGCGTCGATGAAGTACTCGGAGCTTCTCGGATTCAGCGCCGCCGACTGGCAGGCCGACGAGTACATCGGTTTCGTCTGCAAGTTCATCCTGGGAATGGGCGTCGGATTCCAGTTTCCCCTGGTCGTCCTGTTCCTGGTGAAGGTGGGTCTCGTGACCCACCGGCAGCTCGCCCACTTCCGCAGGCATGTGATCGTCCTATCGCTCGTCCTCGGTGCCCTGCTCACGACACCCGAGGTGATCACCCAGGTGGCGATGGCCGTCCCCCTCTACCTCCTCTACGAGATCTGCATCTGGATCGCCTGGTACTGGGACTGGAAAAAGCGCCGCACCGCGGCGCGGCTGCCGGCCTAGCAGGCTGTTGAAAAACCCTGCTGCCCCCGCGTCCATGGAATCCACGCTGCGCGACCAGACCCTGACCCTCGACGGCCGGACCGCGTTGACCGGTCTTGCGCCGGAGATCACCGCCGCCACCGATGCGTGCGGAGTGGGCGTTTACCTGACCGCAAGGGCGGAGCACACCCATTCCCTCCTTCAGTTTGCCCTGGGCCGGATCGAGGGCCTCGCCAGGTTCACGAGCTGCTACCGGGAGGAGTCGTTCTGGATGAGGCCCGCCGCCGGCTCGTCCGAGGCTGATGTCAGGCCCGAGACGCAGTGGCTTCTTGCGGAGACCTCCGGCGGCTCCTTTCTCATGCTCGTTCCGCTGATCTCCGCGCCGTTCCGGTTTTCGCTCCTGGGGAAGCCCGAAGGTCTGGTGCTGGTGGCGGAGACCGGCGACCCGTTCACGCCCGGCCGCGGAGGCGAGGGCCTGTTCGTGGCCTCCGGCCCCGATCCCCATGCCCTCGTCGAGGCGGGCGCTCGCTCGGTGAACGCCCGGCTCGGCACGGGAAGGCTGAGCAGGGACAAGGACGTCCCCGACTTCGCGGAGTTTTTCGGCTGGTGCACCTGGGACGCCTTCTACCGGGAGGTGACCGCCGCCAAGGTGAAGACCGGGCTCGCGTCGTTCGCGGCCGGAGGGGTGGAGCCCCGCCTCCTCATCCTGGACGACGGCTGGCAGTCCTACGGCCTCGCACCAACCGGGGAGGAGAGGCTCACCGACTTCAAGCCCAATGGGAACTTCGGCGGGGACCTCGGGCCCACGGTCCGGATGGCCAGGCAGGAGTTCAAGGTGCGGTCGTTCATCGTCTGGCATTCGATGATCGGCTACTGGTCGGGCGTGGACGGCGCCTGCCTGAAGGGCTACGGCGTGCGCGACGTGCCCCGCGCCTACGGCCCTGGGATCCTGAAGTTCAACCCCGGCCACAATTATCAGTGGTGGGGCGCCCTCGCCGGATTGGTTTCCACCGAGGACATCGGGCGGTTCTTCGAGGACTACCACCGGCTGCTGCGGTCCCAGGGCGTCGACGGCGTGAAGGTCGACAACCAGGCGGTGCTTGAGGCCCTTGGCTCGGGCGCCGGCGGCCGGGTCCCTCTCTACCGGGCCTATCGCGCGGCGCTCGAGCAGTCGGTGCGCCGAAACTTTTCCGGACGGATGATCAACTGCATGGCGAACGCGATGGAGACCTACTACGGGTCCCCCGACTCGACGCTGATGCGCACGTCGATCGACTTCTGGCCCCTGAAGCCGGAGACTCACGGCGAGCACCTGTACTGCAACGCCCAGGTCGGCCTCTGGTTTGGCGAATTCATGCGCCCCGACTGGGACATGTTCCAATCCGGGCACGCCATGGGGTGGTTTCACGCCGCGGGGCGGGCCGTCTCGGGCGGACCGGTGTACGTCTCCGACCGGCCGGGCGAACACGATTTCGCCCTTTTGAGAAGCCTCGTGCTCTCGGATGGCACAGTCCTGCGCGCCGATGGTGCCGGCCGGCCCACGCGCGACTGCCTGTTCGCCGATGTCACCCGCGAACCCGTGCTCCTCAAGGTCTTCAACACCAACCGGGATTGCGGCGTCCTGGGCATTTTCAACGCGAACCACACCCCGGCGGCCACCGGGCGGACCGCGGTCTCCGGATCGGTGGCGGTGGACGACGTTCCCGGTCTGGCCGGCGGGGAATTCGCAGCCCTGGCCCACCGGACCGGCCGAGTCTGGCGCTGCGGACCCGGCGACCGCACACCGGTGAGCCTGCCCGAGGGCGGGTGGGAAATCGTCTCGTACGCGCCGGTCGACAGGGGCGTTGCCGCGCTTGGGCTGGCTGACAAGCTGAACAGCACCGGCGCGATCAAGGGGAAGGGATGGTCCTCTTCCGGGGACTACGCCGTCGAGCTGAGGGACGGCGGGATCTTCGCGGCCTGGGCCGCCAGGCGTCCCCGCTCCGTATCTGTTGGAGGGCGCCCCATTGAGTTCGAGCACGATGAGGACAGCGGCCGTGTCTCGGCGGTGCTCCCGGCGACGGGGGCCCAATCCGTGCGGATGGCTTGGTGAGGCGACTGCGGCCGGCCATGCGAGTCCTCATCGCCTTTGACAAGTTCAGGGGATCGCTCACGGCCCGCGAGGCGTGTGCGACCGCTGTGCACACCCTGGGGGCCCTGCACCCGGATTGGGAGCTTGACGCCTGTCCGCTTACGGACGGCGGCGAGGGCTTCGCGGACATCCTCACACGGGCCGCGTCAGGCTCCATCGACGAGATCCGGGTGTCGGGTCCCCGGGGCGGCCCGGTCCTCGCGCCCGTCGGCATGGTTCCCGCCGGCGGCATTCCCAAGGCGGCCCTTTCCCTGCTCGACCTCCCGGACGGGGTTTCCGGCACGGCGCCTGTGGCGGTCGTCGACATGGCGGCCGCCAGCGGCCTGTCCCTGATTCCACCCGGCCTCCGGGACCCCTGGCGCGCCTCTTCCCGCGGCACCGGCGAGCTCATGATGGCGGCGGCCCGACGGGGAGCCGCAGCCATCGTCCTGGGCGTGGGCGGCAGCGGGACCCACGACCTTGGCCTCGGCGCACTGGGCGCCCTCGGGCTCGGATTCCTCGGCCCGGAGGGCCGGCCGATGGCCGATCCCGTGCCTGAAAACTGGCCCGGGCTCTCCGGCTTTGCCGGCGATGTTTCCATCCCGATGCCGCCGGTCCGCATCGCCTGCGACGTGTCAAACCCCCTGCTTGGGGAGCGGGGCGCCGCAGCCGTCTTCGCGCCGCAGAAGGGGCTGCTCCCCGCCGATTTGCGCCGGCTGGAGTCCGAGACCAAACGGATCGCCGGGATGCTCTGCGGCCATTGCGGCGCGCCGACCGGCCGTGCCGATGAGCCCGGCTCAGGTGCCGCGGGGGGGCTGGCCTTCGGTCTCATGATCGCGGCGCGTGCGCGGCTGCTTCCGGGATTCCCCCTCGTGTCGGCGTGGCTCGGCCTCGACGCGCGCCTGGCCGCCTCCGATCTCGTCCTGACCGGAGAGGGCCGCTTCGATGCCGGATCGCTCGGCGGCAAGGGGCCCGGTGCGCTTGCGGCTCGCGCGGCGGCGCTCGGCACACCGGTCCACATCTTCGCCGGGGAGGTGGAGGACGGGGTCAGGTTGTACAGTGTTCCTCACGCTGCCGGTGGAACACTGTACAACCTGACCCCGTCCTCCCTCCACGCCATCACTCCCGCCGGTTCGGCTCCCGAACAGGCCCTGCGCGAAGCCGCGGAGAACCTCGCCGCCGCAATCCGGCGCGTGCTCTCATAAACGGCTCGACCGCCGCGCGGCGTGCCGCACAGTCGTCCTCCTGATGCCCGGAGCGCCCCGCACTTCAGCCCTGCGTATACTTGCCCTTCCCCTGGCTCTGGCGTTGGCAGCAGGGGGCTGCAACTCCGAACGCCCGCGCACCCAGGCCCAGGCTCCCCTCCTCCGCATCGCCCCGGCCCCGGCCGCCGCGGTCCCCTTCCCGGTCATGCTCGGGATAGACGCGCTCGAGGCCGACGGCTTCGCCCCCCTCCGGGGCAAGCGCATCGGGTTGCTCACCCACCCGGCAGGGGTGAACCGGTTCGGCGTGAGCACCCTCGAAATCCTGAGGCACGCCCCGGGCGTCAGGCTGGTCGCGCTCTTCGGTGCCGAACATGGCGTCTACAACGACATGCCCGCCGGAAAGATCTACGGCGACCATGTCGACCCACGGACCGGCCTCGTCGTGCATTCGCTCTACAACGGCAAATCCCACAGGCCGACCAGGTTTCAGCTCCTGGGCATCGACGCCCTCGTCATCGACCTCCAGGACATCGGCTCGCGCAGCTACACCTTTGCCAGCGCGATGAAGGCAGCCATGGAGGGCTGCTTCGAGAACGGCGTCGAGGTGATCGTCCTCGACCGCCCAAATCCGCTCGGGGGCCTGAAGGTGGACGGGCCGCCCATGGATCCCCAGTGGACCAGCTACGTGGGTGATTTCCCGGTTCCCTACGTGCACGGCCTCACGATCGGCGAACTGGCGCGCCTTGCGAGGCTCCAGCCGGGAGTGCTCCAGGTTCCGGAGGCGGTCCGGGCCCGCGGCCGTCTCACCGTCATCCCCATGAGGGGCTGGAAGCGCTCGATGCGGTGGCCGGAGACCGGCCTGACGTGGATTCCGACTTCGCCCTTCATCCCGGATTTTTCGGCGATAGCGGGGTATCCCATGACCGGCCTCGGCTCGGAACTGAGCGGCTTCGTGACCAGCCGCGAGTATCCTTTTCGGGGCATCTCCCACAGGAACATCAAGCCCGAGGTGATCGAGCGGGAGCTCGAGGCCGTCCATGTCCCGGGAGTCGGTTACCGGCGCGTGAGCGTGGTGAACGCCCGCACGGGACTCCCGGGCACGGCGCTCTACATCGAGATCACCGACTGGGACGAGTGGCGGCCCACGGAGCTGAACTTCTACCTCATGAAGCTTGCCTGCAGGCACCAGTCGAGGAATCCCTTCGGGGCGCTGCCACCCTCGGAGGCGAATCTCTTCCAGAAGCTCATCGGGTCTCCCGGCTTTTACAGGGACATCGCGGCCCACGGATCCCGGGTCGACGTCGACGCCTATATCAGGGAATGGCAGTTGAGGGCCTCCCTTTTCCAGCAGGAGAGCAGGCGTTACTGGCTCTACGATTGACCCGGTCCGACCCGCTTGACCGCGGTCAGCCTCACCCTTCCATCCGCAAATTCCGCCTCCAGGGAATCGCCCGGGCCGACCCCGGCCGCCCGGACAACCGGGGCGCCGCGCGGGTCGTGCATGATGACAAAGCCCCGGTTGAGCACCGATGCCGGGCTCGCCGATTCCAGCCTCTTCCGGAGGCCGAGCAACCTTTGCGCGGCGAGTTCAATCCGGGCCGCCGGCGATGCCCGCTCAAGCCGGGAGCCCGCGTCCGCGAGCCGCTGGCGCCGGGCCTGCGCGGAGGCCCGGAGCGCCGAGCCGAGGCGGTTCGCGAGATCGTCCAGGCGCAGCCAGCCCCTCTCGACCTGGGCGGCGGGGGTGAGCAGGCGCAGGCGCGATCGCGCGTGGTCGAGCCTCTCCGCGGCGCGCGCCGCCGCCCGCTCCGCGGAGGCGGCGAGGGATTCGGCCGCCTGGGAAGCCCGCTCCGCGCACGCGACAAAGTGGCTTGAGATCAGCTCCGCCGCCGCACTGGGGGTCTCCGCGCGGACATCCGCGGCAAAGTCGCACAGCGTGAAATCGATCTCGTGACCCACCGCGGAGATCACCGGCACCGGGCACGCCGCGACGGCGCGCACCAGCGGCTCCTCGTTGAAGGCCCAGAGGTCCTCGATGCTGCCGCCCCCCCTTCCTATCACCAGCAGGTCGAAGATCCCGAGCCCCCCCGCCAGTTCCAGCATTTCCACCATTTCGGCCGCGGCGCCGTCGCCCTGCACCTTCGCGGGCACCACGACGACGCGCCCCCGCCAGCCGCGGCGCGCCAGTATCCTGAGGAAGTCGCGCACCGCGGCCCCCGTGGGCGACGTGATGAAGCCCACTGTGGCCGGCATGAGGGGCACGGGCCTCTTCCTTTCGGCCGCAAACAGGCCCTCTTCGGAGAGCTTCCTCTTGAGCGCCTCAAATTCCCTGTGCAGCCGCCCGACGCCGTCCTCAACGACCGCCCTTACGATCAGCTGGTACTGGCCCCGGGCCTCGTAGACATCGAGCTCCCCGTAGGCGACCACCTGCAGGCCGTCCCGAAGCACCACGGACTGGCGCGCCGCGTCGCCCCTGAAGAGGACCGCGCTGAGCTGGGCATCCGAGTCCTTCAGCGAAAAGTAGACATGCCCGCTGGCCTGGGCCCTGAGGTTCGAAACCTCGCCGCGCACCCAGCCCGGGCCGATCCCGCCCTTGAGGAGCGCCTTCACCCTGCGGGTGAATTCCCCCACCGACTCCGCCCGCCCGCCGGCGTCGCCGAAGAGCGAGCCTGTCTGATCGTCGGCGTTCCTTCTCACGGCATCACCTCGCCGCCGCCCCGGCCCTCCGGCTGAGATGCCGGTGAAGGGCATGTGCCGCCGCGCCGAGGGCGAGCAGAAGGCTCAGCGCAAGCAGGGCCGCCCTCCCCCGGCCGTGAAGCAGGGCGTTGCCGAAGAGGATGAAGCCGGTCGTGTACGTCCAGGAAGCGGCGCATGAGATGACGAGATAGCGGAGTGGGGGCGCGTCGGCCAGCCCAAGCAGATAGTTTTGCGCAAAGAACGGCAGGCCGGGCGTCACCCGAAGCAGAACGATCAGGTCGGTCATGTCGGCACCGTCCACCGTGGGAAACTGGTACCCAAGCCTCGCGACAAGGCGCGAGAGCCACGGCCTGAGGGCCCAGCGCGCGAGCCAGTAGGTGAACACGAGGTTGAAGGTGACCGCCGCCAGCCCGGCCGCCACCACCCATCCCATTCCCATCCGCGGCCCGAAGGCCGTGCCTGCGGTCAGCGAAAATGCCAGCATCGGCATCGCGGCGGCCGGCAGCAGCGCCATCGCCCCAAAGAAGGCCCATGGGCCCGCCCTTCCGATCACGTCCATCGCCTCCGCCACCCACCCACGCCAGTCGACCCCCCGCAGGACAAGGAATCCGGCGACTGCAAGAACCACCGCGGCCAGGATCGGCTTGGCGAAGCGGCTTCTCATCCCCTTTGGATAAGCTCGATTTCGTAGCCCTCGGGCGCGTCGACAAAGCCGATCAGGGAATTGCTTCCGGTCTTCGTGGGGCCGTCGCTGAGCGGAAATCCCTTCTTCGCCAGCGCGGCCGCAAATGCGGCCAGGTCGTCGACCTCGAAGGCAAGGTGCATCAGGTCGGGCTGCACCGCCACGGAGGGGGCTCCGGGAAGCTGGCAGATCTCGATTTCCTCGTCGCTGTTCGGCGTCTGGATGAAGGCGAGGCGGGCTCCGCGCGGCGAAAGGTGCCTGCGCGAGACCTTCAGCCCGAGCACCTGCTCGTAGAAGCCCACGGTCCGCTCCAGGTCGTTCACGCGCATGCGGGTATGAAGGAGTTTCGTTATCATGGCGCCGAGCTTGCGCGCCCGGCCCCAAGTCTCAACAGCTTTTCCGGGCCCTGGGCGGGCGCCGCAGGGCGCCCGGAGCCGCCCTCAAAACCCCCACTTTTCACTCGTGCGCGGGTCGGAAAAGTGCCAGTAATTAGGGTTTCCCTCATGAAGCACTTCCTCAAGGAGACCGACTTCCTTCCGCAGGAGATCGGCGAGGTCTTCGCGCTGGCCCGCGATTTCAAGGGCCGGCGCGGGCTTCCCGCGCCCCTCCCGCTGGCCGGGCAGACCTGGGCGATGATCTTCGCCAAGTCGAGCACCCGCACCCGGGTCTCCTTCGAGGTGGGCATCCGCGAACTCGGCGGCCATCCGCTTTTTCTCAACCGCAACGACATCCAGCTGGGCCGGGGCGAGTCCATTGAGGACACGGCGCGCGTGCTTTCGCGCTTTGTGCACGGCCTGGTCGTGCGCACCTTCGAACAGCGGGACGTGGAACGCCTCGCCTCGGCGGGCAGCGTGCCCGTCATCAACGGCCTGACCGACTTCCTCCATCCCTGCCAGATCTACGCCGACGCCTTCACCGCCGCCGAGCGCTGGGCCGCCCCGGGAGCCGACCTCTTCTCCGCCCTGCGGGGCCGGAAGATCGCCTTCTTCGGCGACACGAGGTTCAACATGGCCAATTCGTGGATCCTGGGCGCGAGCCTTTTCGGCATGCGGATATCCCTCGCGGGACCGGCGGGGCACGAGCCGGGCCCGGAGATCCGGGCGCTGCTCAAGGCCGAGGGCAGGGCCACCGACTTTCACTTCACGGCGGACCCCTTCGAGGCGGTCGCCGGCGCCGACCTGGTCTACACCGACGTCTGGACCAGCATGGGGCAGGAGGACGAGGCGGCGGAACGAAGGAACCGGCTCCGGCCGTTCGCCGTCACCCGGAAGCTCTTTTCGGCGGCCAAACCCGACGCGCTGTTCATGCACTGCCTCCCGGCCCACCCCGGCGAGGAGGTCGAGCAGGCCGTCCTCGACGACCCCCGCTGCGTGATCTTCGACGAGGCCGAGAACCGGCTCCACGTCCAGAAGGCGATCCTCGCCGTACTCGCGAGGTCGGCCCGGAAGTGACCGGGACGTCATTCGGCCAGCGACGAATACCTGACTCCCGGCGGCTGCGCAGCCTCCCCCAGGAGCTGGGTCGGCAGCCGGCTCGCCTTGATCGGGCAGTCCCGGCAGCCGGGCGCCCCCAGGGGATCCAGCATAGCGAGGCGCACCCGTTGGAACTCAACGCCGAAAAAGATCCCATCGAGGGTCCCGCCGTCCCCGAGTGCGCCCATCCTGTCCTTGTGCCAGGCGCACGGATAGACGTCGCGCTGGTCGCGGATCATGACCTCCCGGAACGGGCGGTCGCAGAAGCACTGCGCAATCTCCATCGGCGGCTCCCCCGCCCCGTCCCCCCGCGGGGGGCGCGCGCCCGCGTCGTTCGCCGGATCCTCACCCAGCTCCCGGAGCACGGCGTGGAATTCGTCCAACGAGACGGTCGGATCCCCGGAGGGGTCGTGCGGCCCCGCGGCCTCAAGCGGCGGCGGGATGTAGATCTCCATGCCCCGGGCCGCCTCGCGGATCAGCGCCCTGTAGTGGTTATACTTCGCCGGCTTCCGCTCGAGCGACTCGTGCCCGATGTCATAGGTGTCCATCGGGACGACGTGCCGGAAGTCGATGGTGCCCCCGCCGAGGCGCATGGCCAGCGCCACAAAGGCTGGCGCCTCGTGGATGTTGCTGTCGAGCATCACAAAATTGAATACAAAGTGCGGCGAGGCGCGGCCCGCCGCGGTCCGCGCCCGCGCCAGCCCCAGGATGTTCCGGACGATCCGGCGGTAGTCCGACCCCACGCGGATGCGGTGCAGCGTGGCGCTCTCCACCCCGTCGAACGAGAAAAGGACCCGGTGCACGTTCGCCGCCATGATGACCCCGGCGATCCGCTCGGTCAGCAGCATGCCGTTCGTGCAGAAGGTGATCCGGACCTCCGGATCGCGCGCCGCGATATGCCGGACAATGGCCTCGAAGTGCGGCGACATCAGGGGCTCGTCGCCGCAGGAAAGCATGGCATCCCGGACCATCGGCGCCACGGAGTCGAAAAACGAGGCGAACTGCTCCGGGGTGATCCTCTGCGCGGGGCGGCCGGCTATGCTCTCGTTGGAGTAATGGCACATCACGCAGCGCAGGTTGCACTTGTTGATCAGGTCGAGCCGCAGGGTCATGTGGCGGCGGCGGGCGACGCGGTCGAGGAGGCGCCCCTCCACCAGCGGGCCGAGCTCGGCCGCGGAAACGTCCGTGAATGCGGGCGCGGACGGAAGGCGGCGCCCCGGCCCCAGGCGCTGGGTCCACCCTGCGACGGGCTCGACCGTGAACTCATGGAAGACGGGCGGCACTTTCGCCGTGCCGGCGCCGGCCGACGGGACTAACCCCGCGGCGAACGTCAGCCGCTCCGCGCTGACATTCCAGCTTTCCGGGAGAAGCAGGCTGAACCCCACCATGGCCGGGCCGCCTTCACTCACAGCGACATCCCGGACATCGCCTCGATGGAAGGGATACCGGCAGAGCACATGCGCGCCCCCGCCCAGCGCCAGACCCAGGGACACGACCTCATGCTTTTCATCGGCCACGATCCACCCGGTCAGGCAGGCGAGGGCGCGCGAGGGCGTGTGGCGATCGACGATATCGAGATGAACGGTGACCGCCGGTTCCCGGTTAGTCGGCATGGCTGGCACGGATCGGCTGGAGCACGGTTACGGGCCGCCCCGGCGGGAGCCGGACTTCCAGCGGTCCGGCAGCCTGCGCCGGACCCACCGCAGCGGCAGGGTGATCCGCCAGCTGAAGGAGGCCTTGAGCGAGAAGAACCTTGCCTCGGCCTGGGCCAGCAGGGGAGCCAGGGCGTCGCGCTCGCCGGCCGCCCGGCCCGCGGCCGCCGCGAGGCGTTCGACCTCGGCGTCCCGGGCGCAAATTGTGCGGGTCAGATGGACGCACTGCGCCTCGAGCTCCGCGATCCGGCTCCGGAATCTTGCGCAAAGATCCTCCAGGTTCCTGGCGTGCTGCGCGGTGGGGGCCAGGGCCTCCGAGAGCTCGGCGGCCTTCGCCCTGGCCAGCCCCAGCTCGGCCTCAAATTCCGAAAGCTGGCGCCGCGCGGACGAGAGCAGTTTCTCGCCCAAGCCATCCCCGCCTTGGATGCTCCCGGGCCGCGCCTCCGGGCCGGGCGAGGTGACGGTTTCAGTTGGGTCCATGCCGGTCAAAAGCTGTCCGGAATCGCACGGAAGTAAAGGCTGCCCGGAGGGCGGTGGTGGAACGTTTTGAAAGTCGGACGAGGTTGCCTCGGGATGTGCCCGCCTGCATTCGAGGGCGCGTGTTCGCCACAAGGCGGCTCGGGCGGAGGAA
>Ga0302196_10000813_pt1 | contig 29526 bp, 31 predicted proteins | sample II_Bog_N1_3_FD_198794 | JGI IMG/M metagenome (GOLD analysis project Ga0302196, IMG submission 198794) | Peat permafrost microbial communities from Stordalen Mire near Abisko, Sweden - II_Bog_N1_3 | ecosystem: Environmental > Terrestrial > Soil > Wetlands > Peat | place: Sweden: Abisko...
GACATCCACGAAAACCGCCGCGCGAGGGGCCGTTTCAAGTCGCCAGACAGCTTCCGGGTGAGCGGCGGTATCCATGCGGAAGTGCGCCCTCCCATGGCGCCGCTAGATAATGCCGAGCGTCAGATTGGGTTCCGGCTCAGCCCTTGGCGACGTCCACATATCTGTCGATGACCTTGGGGAGGATATCGAGCGGAACAGCGCCCGAGACGAGGCCCGCGTCGTGGAACTTGCGGATGTCGAACCTGTCGCCGAGCGCCGTTCTGGCGCCGGCCCGCAACCGCATCCAGGTGAGCTTGCCGAGCATGTAAGAGCAGGCCTGCCCGGGCTGGACACAGTAGCGCTCCACCTCCGTCGTAGCCGAGGCGTCCTTGTCGCCCAGCTTTTCCACATAGTAGGCGATGGCCTGCTCGCGGCTCCAGCGCTGGGCGTGAATGCCCGAATCAACGACAAGGCGCACGGCGCGAAACAAAGCGTCGTGTAGATAGCCGATCTCGCCCAGGGGGTCGTCGGCGTACATGCCCATCTCCTTGGCCAGTTCCTCCGCATAGAGCGCCCATCCTTCGATATAGGCCGAGAAGAAGGACAGTTTGCGGATCAGGGGCAGCGGCGCCTCATTGGCGATGGAGCCCTGCAGGTGGTGACCTGGGATGGCCTCATGGTAGGTCAGGGTCGGCAGGGTCCAGCTGGGGACCTCGGCGGTGTTGCGCAGGTTGATGTAGTATGCGCCGGGCCGTGAGCCATCGAGGGATCCGGACTCGTAGTAGCCGCCCGGAGCGCCGGCTTCGGTGTAGGGCGGTATGCGGCGGATCTCGACCTTGGCCTTGGGCAGGACGCCGAAATACTGCGGCAGTCGCGCCTGGACGGCCAGCACCTTGAGATTGAGATCAGCCAGCAGCTTGGCCTTGCCAGCGTCGGTGTTGGGATAGCGATAACGGGGGTCGTCGTACATCGCCCTGAACCGCTGGCCCACGGTCCCCTGGGTCAGGCCTTGGGCCTTCATCTTCCCGTCCACGGCGGCGGAAAGCTGGGCGACGAGGTCGACGCCGGTCTTGTGGATTTGCTCGCCGGAGAGGCTGGTGGTCGTCCAGAACTCCACCGAGGCGCGGTAATAGGCGTCGCCATCCGGCAGGCGCCAGACGCCGGCGTCGTGGCTGGCGTGAGCGCGCAGGCCCTCGGCGAGAGCGATCTGACGATCCAGGGCCGGTACTATTTTGTCGCTGTAGATCTTCGCCGCAACAGCCGACCAATCGCCGGAGATGCCCTTGGCCTGGGTGCGGCGGACCAGAGACTCGACGAGGATCGATTTTTCCGCCGGCGTTGCTCGGAAGGCCTTAAGCTGCTGCAGCGCGCGGTCGAGCACGAAATCAGGCGGGACGACACCCAGGGATTGGTCGAGCCTAGCCTCCTCGTCGTCCTGGTCCACGGCGGTGGAGAATGCGGCCAGGCGCGCCACGTAGGCGTCGGCGTCGGCCTTGGTCTCAATGGTGTGTTGGGAGTCGAGAAAGTCGGGCAGGTCATGGTAGGCCGGGCCGCCTAGCTGGTTGATCACATAGGGATTTCCGGCCTGACCGCCGGCGTATTTGAAGCGCCGCGCGTCCTCCACCTGTTGGCGAAGGGTGTAGAGGACGACATCGCGATTAAGCGCGTCCATTCCGGTGAGGGCGCTGGCGTCGAAGGCTTCCAGCCGGGCCAGCTGGCTTTCCGTGATCTCCTGCCCCTTCTTCACGCCTGCAGGGGAGCGGTCGCCAAAGAGCGATTTCTGGTAGGCGCGGGGACCGACGTCGAGCCCCAAGCCGGTCACCTCCTCCGGTTGCAGATCCATGCCCTCATCGACGAACGTCGTGAAAAGGGCGTCGAGCTGCGCCGCCGTGCCGGGGGATGCGAATACCGACCCGGCCGCGCTGGAGGCGGCTGTCGCGGCGGCCGCGGCGAGCAGTTGACGTCTATTCATGGTGAAATCCTGCAGGAAAATGTTCGGCCGGCTCTAATCATCGCTTGGCCTGGGCGCGAGTTACGGATTGTTTAGCCGAAACACAAAACGAGGAAACGATCCCATGACCGCCCCCGCCATCAATCCTAACGGCCCGCTCAAAGGCAAGGTCGCCCTGGTAACCGGCGCCAGCCGAGGCATCGGCGCCGCCATCGCCGCGCGTCTTGCCATGGAAGGGGCCGCCGTGGCCCTCTCAGCTCGCACTGAATCAGACGGTCAGAGCCGGTTGCCGGGGACCCTCCAGGAGACCGCCGCCCGCATCCGGGCCGCCAGCGGGACGGCCGAGGCGATCCGCGCGGATCTCGCCCAGTCTGTGGAGCGCGAGCATCTCGTGGAGGAGGCTGTCGCCAGGCTCGGCCCCATCGACATCCTCATTAACAACGCCGCCATCACCTATTTCGGTGCGGTGGCCGATTTCACCGAAAAGCGCTTCAAGCTGATGATGGAAGTGCAGGTCTACGCGCCTTTCCACCTGTCCCAGCTCGTTCTGCCTTCCATGCGCGCTCGCCATCAGGGCTGGATCGTCAACATCTCCTCACCGGCCGGACTGCATCCAACCCAGCCCTATCGCACGGGCGCCATCGGCGGCACGGTGTACGGCCTGTGCAAGGCGGCGCTGGAGCGCTTCAGCACCGGACTCGCCTCCGAGGTTCAGAGCGAGGGGATCGCCGTCAACGCGGTCTCTCCGGGGCTTGTGGACACGCCCGGCGTCGCGGTTCACGGCCTGATCAACGCCGCGACCCGCGACCGAGTCCAGCCCATCGAGGTGATCGCCGAAGCGGCCTACCGCCTTGCCAGCGGCGATCCGGCGAGGCTGACAGGGCGGGTGGCCTATGCGGAGCCGTTCCTCGCGGAGATGGGGCTGGAGCCTTCCGCGCTGATCTAGCAGCCGTTGCTGGAAGGAAGAAAGGATTCAGGGTGTCTGCGGCCTCCCCTACGTCCGGGAATGACGCGCCAGCCAGGCAGCCGCATAGCCGCAGAAGGGGACGATGGTCGCGCCCTCGACTTTCGCCTGTTCCGCGATGGCGGCCATAAGGCGGCCCGCGGCGCCTGTGCCGCGCAGGGACGCTGGAGCCTCGACATGATCGATGATGATCCGCCCCTCTGCGCGGCGGTAGTCGGCCCAGACGGTCTGACCGCCTTCGTCGATTTCGAACCGGGATGTCGCCTTATTGTCACGCATGATCGAAGTTCCTCACGTCTGAACCGCTTGCGCCGCTTTTCGTTTCCACGCCAATGGCTTTAGGCTCCGACTCGATCCGGCGCGGCGCGGCGCGCGATCGCCTTGGGGGAGTGATGATGCGCCGAGCACTGTTGATCCTGGCAGGCGCCATGGCTCTTGGCGCCTGCCATAGGTCGCCCGACGCAGCGGTGACAGGCGCGCCCGAGGCGCAACTTCCCAAGCGCAGGGCCGGACTGTGGCAGGAAACGGTCATGCGCGACGGCAAGCCCATCTCGATGGGCCGCACCCGCATTTGCGCCGACCCGAGAAAGGACAGCAAGACCTCCGTCTTCGGCCGAAAGCTGGGCCATGGAATCTGTCCCAACCACGCCATCGTGCGCGACCCCGACGGCGCTTACAGCTTTACCTCCACTTGCGACATGGGGCCCGCCGGCAAGATCACGGCCCGCGGCCGGGCCAGCGGCGATTTCTCCGCGACCTACCACGTCCACGCGGAAAGCGACGTCAGCGGCGCCGCCTTTGGCGCCCTCAACGGCCACCACGTCACGGAAATGGAGGTCGCCTACATCGGCCCGTGTCCGAAGGGCATGAACCCCGGCGACGTCCTTCTGGCCAACGGCATGAAGATCAGCGGCGACAAGGCGATCGCGGCGGCTGCGGCGCTGGGCGGGGGGCGGTAACGGCGACCATAGGGTCGGCGCGCCGGATCGCCCTCGGTGGAGCCCCCCGGCTGGCTGCGTCACGTCAGGAGCAACGCCATCCCCGAATCGCCCTTCGCCATGGCGCGCTGGTAGGCACGGCCGGCGGCGATGCGTTGCAGATAGGCGAGGATGTTGGGCGAGCCCGAGAAGTCACGGGGGGCGAAGGCTCTTACGGTGGTCAGGTGAAAGGCCATCATGATGTCGGCCACGGTGAGACTCGGGCCGCCAAAATAGGGCGCTTCCCCAAGCCTAGCCTCGACCATGGCGTAGGCGCGAGCGGCGCGATCCTCCACGAAGGCGCCCAGCGGGTGGTCGGGGCCCAGCCCCATGGCGCCGGCGAGTATGCGCATCATGTCGTCAGCGCCCAGGGTGGCCCCGGCGAAGTGGCGCCAGAACAGAAAGGCTGGGAACTCGGGGTCTGATGGCGCGACCGTGAGGCGACCCTCGCCATACCGCGCCAGGATGTAGTCGATGATCGCCCCGGACTCGGCGAGCACGACGCCATCGTCCTCGATCACCGGAGCCGTGCCGGAAGGGTGCAGGGCCTTGTAGGCCGCCGGGGCCAGGCGGGTCACCGGATCGCGGGCGTAAAGCTTCAGCTCATAAGGGATTTCGAGCTCCTCGCAGAGCCAGACGATGCGCTCGGATTGCGAGACGCCGAGGTGATGAACGGTCAGCATTCGCCGGGCCTAGAGCCGCTCCACCGCCATGGCCACGGCCTCGCCGCCGCCGATGCACAGGGACGCCAGCCCGCGCTTTTCGCCGCGCGTCTCAAGCGCCGACAGCAGGGTCGCCAAGATCCGCGCGCCCGAGGCGCCGATCGGATGGCCGAGTGCGCAGGCCCCGCCGTTAACGTTGAGTTTGGCCCTGTCGATGCCCAGATCGCGCATGGCGATCATGGCCACCACGGCAAAGGCCTCATTGACCTCGAAAAGATCGACCTGATCGGCCGTCCAGCCGGCGCGCTCCAGGGCCTGGCGCATCGCCGGGACCGGGGCAGTCGTGAACTGGGACGGCGCGTGTGCGTGGACGCCGTGACCGGCGATCCTGGCCAACGGCTCCAGTCCCAGACGCTCGGCGGTGGAGGCGCGCATGAGCACCAGGGCCGCGGCGCCGTCCGAGATCGAAGACGCGTTGGCGGCTGTGATGGCGCCATCCTTGGCGAAGGCGGGCTTGAGGGTGGGGATCTTGGCCGGATCGGCCTTCAGCGGCTGCTCGTCCTGACTGACGGTGTCCACGCCTTTGCGACCGGCGATCTCCACACTGACGATCTCGCGCTCAAAGGCCCCGCCCTCCACCGCCGCCTTGGCCCGCGCCAGGCTCTCGATGGCGTAGGCGTCCATGTCCGCGCGGGTGAACTGATAGGCGGCGGCGGTCTCCTCGGCGAAGGCGCCCATGAGCTTTCCCGGGTCGTAGGCGTCCTCCAGACCATCGAGATACATGGAATCCAGCACCCGATCGTGGCCGATGCGGGCGCCGCCGCGATGCTTGGCCAGCAGATAGGGTGCGTTGGTCATGCTCTCCATGCCGCCCGCGACCACGATCTTCGCCGACCCGGCGAGGAGCGCGTCATGAGCCAGGATCGCTGCCTGCAGGCCCGAGCCGCACATCTTGTTGACCGTGGTGGCCGGGACGCTCTGGGGAAGCCCCGCACCGATGGCCGCCTGGCGCGCCGGCGCCTGGCCGAGCCCTGCGGGCAGGACGCAGCCCATGAATATCTGATCGATCGCCTCAGCGGACGCGCCGGACCGCTCCACCGCCGCCCGGACGGCCGCTGACCCCAGCTGTGTCGCGCTCGCCCCTGCCAACGATCCCTGGAAACCGCCCATGGGCGTGCGGGCATAGGAGACGATGACGACGGGATCGGCGGACATGGGGGCTTCCTTCTGGCTGCCCAGGATGTGGCGGGCGGCGAGACCAGATGCAAGGATCGTTCGCTGCGGGCGGCCGCCTCTACGCCGCGGATGCGATGAAGCCTCCGCCCAGAACCCGGTCTGGATCGGCGCTGTCGTAGAGGACGCAGGCCTGGCCCGGAGACACGGCTTCCTCGGGCTCATGAAAATCCACCGCCACCGCACCAGCGTCGTCCAGGCGCAGCCGCGCGGGTGTCGGGGGACGGGTGGAGCGGACGCGGGCAAGGACCGGGCGCCCAGCGGCGGCGGCGTCCGTGATCGTCGACTCGTCGCCCAGCCAGTTGGTTTCCGTAAGAGTCAGGGAAGGGCTCAGCAGAGCCTCCCGCGGACCGACGATCACCCGTCTGGCCGCCGCGTCCAGGCGCACCACGAACAGCGGATCACCCACAGCGATTTTGAGACCCCGCCGCTGACCCACGGTGTACCGCGTCACCCCTTCGTGGCTTCCCAGGACCCGACCATCGATGTGGACGATGTCACCGGCGAGATTCGTGCTTGGCCGCAGGCGGTCGATGACCGTGGTGTAGCGGCCTTCGGGCACGAAGCAGATGTCCTGGCTGTCGGGCTTATCGGCCACGGCAAGGCCAAGGCTTGCGGCCAGACTGCGCACGTGCGGCTTCTCGAGCCCGCCGAGCGGAAACCGCAGAAAGTCCAGCTGATCGCGTGTGGTGGCGAACAGGAAGTAGCTTTGATCCCGGCCGGGATCCACGGCGCGGTTCAAGGTGGGAGCGCCATCCCGACCCACCAGCCGGCGCACGTAGTGACCGGTCGCCAGCGCCGCCGCGCCCAGGTCCCGGGCGACCTCCATCAGGTCCAGGAACTTCACCGTCTGATTGCAGCGCACGCAGGGGATTGGCGTCTCGCCGCGCTGATAGGTCGCGACGAAGTCGTCGATCACCGCTGCGCGGAAGCGGCTTTCGTAATCGAGCACATAGTGAGGGATGGCCAGGGCCTCGGCCGCCGCCCGGGCGTCCATGATATCCTGTCCCGCGCAGCAGGCGCCCTTCTGCTTCGCGGCGGCGCCGTGGTCGTAGAGCTGCAGGGTGACGCCCACCACGTCATAGCCCGCGCGCTTGAGCAGGGCCGCGGTGACTGTGGAATCCACCCCGCCGGACATGGCCGCCACCACCCGCGCGCCAGCCGGCAGGGCCGTCGCGTCGCGCGCGGCCGTCTCGATATCGGCGCTGATGTCCACGGTGAGGCCGCCCGGGGCGAGCATGGAAAGTCCCTTCCTTGAAGCGCGGTCTTCTACGCTGAACCAGACACTGTGGCGAGATGGACACGGCGGCGCGCCAATTCAGATGGCCATTAGCACCCTGTTATCAATCGCTGGGCATTCTCGCCCACCGCGATGGGACGGGGGAAGGGAAGTATCAGTCATGAGTCATCAGGCGCCCGATATTGTGGGCGTGGTCGGTCCGCACGGCGAGCTGATCACGATTTTCGACCTGCCCCCGGCGGACACCCGGCGGTGGGTGATCCGGCGCAAGGCCGAGGTGGTGGCCGCGGTGCGCGGCGGCCTGATCACCCGGGAGGACGCCTGCCAGCGCTATGGCCTGACGCCCGAGGAGTTCGACGCCTGGCGCGACGCCTTTGAGCGCGATGGTCTGGCAGGCCTGCGCACCACCCTGCGCGGCGAGCGAACCCCGCGTCGGGTCGCCTGAACCGCGCCCCTCAGGCGGCAGCCGTGACGGCATTGCGGCGGCGGCGCCGCGCTGATAGCGATGGCCGAATGGAACGCGGGGTGAAGCGTCAATGTCGGTGAACGAGTCGGGCCTAAACATCCCCCGGGACCGTTCGCGCGGCCGCGCGTGGTCGATCCTTACCTTCGATCGCCTGATCACCGGCCCGGTGATCCATCTCGTCTATTGGGCGGGCCTGGGCGTGATCGTTGTCGCGGCCTTTTCGGTGGTGGGAGCCTCCATCGGCGTCGCCCTGCGCGAGGGCAGCTGGGCGGCCATACTCCTGGCTATTCCGGTTCTGGTGGTGGGCCTGCTGATCGTCGGCGCCGCAGGGCTGCTCTGGCGCGCCGTCTGCGAGTTCTATGTGGCCATCTTCCGCATCGGAGATGATCTGGCGGCCCTGCGCCGCGTGGCGGAAACCGAACACGACGTCCCGCCCGCAGCCTGACCGGCGCTCCGGACTTCGTTATCCGGGGCGATAGGGCTCTGGGGCTTGGCGAGCGCCCGCAAATCAGCCTACCGATTCGCATCGCGGCGTTAACCATTAACACCTCATCAATCAGCGCCGCATCACTATGTCGCCAAGGGTCCAGGCGGCCGAGATCTGAGTCGCCCATCAAGTCTGGAGGGGTTTGCCGTGCGCGTATTGCTGATCGAGGATGACAAGGCGGTCGCCAAAGGCATCGACATGATGCTCAAGGCCGAGGGCTTCAACGTCTATGTCACCGACCTCGGAGAAGAGGGCGTCGATCTGGGCAAGATCTATGACTACGACCTGATTCTTCTGGATCTCAATCTGCCCGATATGAGCGGCATGGATGTGTTGCGCACCCTGCGGGTCGCCCGGATCGATACGCCGATCATGATCCTGTCGGGCAATTCGGAGATCGACACCAAGGTCAAAACCCTGGGCGGCGGCGCCGACGACTTCATGACCAAGCCGTTCCACCGCGAGGAGCTGGTGGCGCGCATCCACGCCGTCGTTCGCCGCTCCAAGGGCCACGCGCAGTCGGTCATCCGCACCGGCGAGATCGCGGTGAACCTGGACGGTAAGACCGTGGAGGTGCGCGGCATGCGCGTGCATCTCACCGGCAAGGAATATCAGATGCTGGAGCTGCTTTCCCTGCGCAAGGGCACGACCCTGACCAAGGAGATGTTCCTCAACCACCTCTACGGCGGCATGGACGAGCCGGAGCTGAAGATCATCGACGTCTTCATCTGCAAGCTGCGCAAGAAGCTTAAAGCCGCCGCTGACGACCACCACATCGAGACCGTCTGGGGCCGGGGCTACGTCCTGCGCGATCCGCAGGAAGGCGAGCACGCCGCCGCAGCCTGACCGAACTCACCATGCCGAGAAGTGCTTGGAGAGCCGCAGCCCCTGACGCTGATAATGGGAGCCGCCCGCGCCATAGAGGCGTGACGGGCGCTGCGTGAGGGATTCAAAGCAGAGCCGCGCCACGGCCTGGCCGTCCTCCAGCAGGAAGGGCGTTTCGTGGCTGCGCACCTCCAGGACCCCGCGGGAGCCCTGCCCCCCGGCTTCGGCCGTACCGAATCCCGGATCGAAGAACCCGGCGTAGTGCACCCGAAACTCGCCCACCGCCGGATCAATGGGCGTCATCTCCGCCGCCTGGAGCACGGGAATAGCGATCTCGTCCTTGGACGCCAGAATGTAGAATTCGCCCGGATCCAGCAGGAGCTCGCCGCGCCGCGCCTTCAGAGGCTCCCAGAAATCGGCCGGATCGTGGCCATTCTCCAGGTCCAGATCTACGATGCCGGCGTGCCGGCGCGCCCGGAAGCCGGCGATCTCGCCCGAGAGGTCCACGCCGACGGTCTTGATTCCCAGAACCGCCGGCTCGCCTCGCCGTAGGCGCAGCTGATTGAGCCGGCTGCCGGCGCGGGCGAGGACGGAGAAGGTCTGGGGCGCGATCTCCAGATACATGGGACCGGCGTAGCCGGCGGCGATATCGTCGAAAGCCGGCTGACCGTCGGTGAGCAGGCGCACAAACACGTCCAGCCGCCCCGTCGAGCTTTTGGGATTGGCGCGTCCGGCCACATCGGGCGGCAGAGCCAGACGCTCCTGGATCGGCGCGATATAGACGCAGCCGCGTTCCAGCACCGCACCGCCTCCGGTGAGGTCAAGCTCATGCATGGCCACATCGGCGATCCGCTGCGCCACGGTTCCTCCCTGGCGCGGCAGGAAGGAAGCCCGGACCCTCCAGGCCCGCGGTCCCAGGCGTAAATCCAGGCTGGCCGGCTGCACCTGATTGAGAGCAAACCCGCCTTCGGCCAAGAGTCCGCCGCCCGCGATCAGGTCATCGATGGTCTGGCAGGGCAGAATGCCGGGGGAATCGCTCATGCGCCGCGACAGTCGCGGACGGCGGCGCCGGAGGCAAGCGCACCTGGGCATGTTCGATGACAGGGATTTGCCAAATCCGCGGCCCCGCCTTCCCTGCGCCCCCTTTTTGCGCTTGAAGCCTGCCGATGACCGAAGATCCGAACACCTGGGAGGCCGCCACCCGCCTCATTCGCGGCGGCCTGGCGCGATCGCCGCACGGCGAGACGGCCGAAGCGCTCTATCTGACGCAGAGCTTTGTCTATGACAGCGCCGAGCAGGCCGACGCGCGGTTCGCCGGCGAAAGCCCCGGCTTCATCTACGGCCGTTACGGCAATCCCACGGTCAAGATGTTCGAGGATCGTCTGGCCCTGTTGGAGGGGGCAGAGGCGTGCCGCGCCACAGCGTCTGGGATGGCGGCGGTTCAACTGGCGCTGATGGGCCTTGTGCGCGCCGGTGACCACGTGGTCTCGGGCAAGGCGCTGTTCGGCTCCTGCCGCTGGATTCTCAAGAACTGGCTGCCGCGTTTCGGCGTCGAGACGACCCTGGTTCAGGGACCGGATATCACCGCTTGGCGCGCGGCCGTGCGGCCCAACACCAAGGTTTTCTTTCTGGAGACCCCGGCCAATCCGTTGCTGGAGGTCTGCGACATCGCCGCGATCTGCGACATCGCGCGAGAGATCGGCGCCAGGGTCGTTGTCGACAATGTCTTCGCCACACCGATCTTTCAGTCGCCCCTGACCCTGGGCGCGGACATCGTCGTCTATTCGGCCACCAAACATATCGACGGCCAGGGCCGGGTGCTCGGCGGGGCGATCCTTGGCGAAACCGCCTTGATCGACGAATCCTACAAAGATCCCATGCGCCACACCGGCCCGACCCTGTCGGCCTTCAATGCCTGGGTGCTGCTCAAGGGCCTGGAGACTCTGGACCTGCGGGTTCGCCGCCAGAGCCAGACCGCCGCGGTCATCGCCGATGTCCTGAGCGGCCACGCCAAGGTCCGTCAGGTCCGTTATCCGGGCCGCACCGACCATCCGCAGCACGGCATTGCGGCGCGCCAGATGAGCGGCGGCGGCTCGCTGGTCGCTTTGGACCTGGGCTCACGGGAGGCGGCGTTCCGTTTCCTCAACGCCCTGGAAATCGTGGACATCTCCAATAATCTGGGCGACGCCAAGTCCATGGCCACGCACCCCACCACGACCACCCATCGCTCCATGACCGAGGAGGAAAGGCTGGAGATCGGACTTACCCCCGGCTGGGTGCGGATTTCCGTCGGACTGGAGGGCCCCGGCGATCTCACTCGCGATCTTACCCGCGCCCTGGACGCCGCCTGATGGCCCCCTCCGATCCCGAGCCCAAGGCCGCCACCTCGATCTCCGCCTATGAGGCCGTGACCCGCGGCGTGGTGGTGCGCGTCTCGCCCAACTATGTGGCCGAGCAGTCGGATCCCGCGAAGAACCGGTATGTCTTCGCCTACACGGTGGACATCGAGAACCGGGGCGTCCTCACGGTCCAGCTTCTCACGCGTCACTGGATCGTCACCGACGGCCACGGCCGCGCGGAGGAGATAAAGGGCGACGGAGTCGTCGGACATCAGCCCACCCTGCGGCCGGGCGAAGGCTTCCGATACACTTCCGGCTGCCCCCTCACGACGCCCACGGGCAGCATGCGTGGAGACTTCGGCATGACCGTCCAGGGCGGCGAGACCTTCAATGCCCGTATTCCGCAATTCTCCCTTCACAGCCCCGACGCCGCGAGGAGGCCCAACTGAGACGCCCGGCCGCCCTCGTGGTCCTGACCTGCGTGCTCATGGGGGCGTCGACGGCGGACGCCGTCACCGTGCGCCAGTTCTCCTACGACCCTGCCGACGCCAAGACGCGTGAGGTGACAGGCGGCCTGACTTTTCAGTTCAACCAGTCGATGTTCGGCGTGAAGGTCACGAACGTCCGGGCCACCGAGGCCAAGGCCACTGCCGATCTGGCGCCCGCCGCGCCCTCGGCGGTGGGTCCCGGCGGACTCGCGGCCGTCCCAGGCGCGCCAAAGGGCGATCTCTACGCGGTGCTGCCCACCGACGAGGGCGCGGCCCTCACCTCAGCGCTCTGCCCGGGGTCGAGACGCGCCTGGATGGCCATCGGCAAGCTGAAATTCGACCAGGATCTTCAGGTCTATGTCATCGGCGATAGCCCGACCGGCGGCCCAGCCCGAACCTGCCAGGCCCTCGCCTTCACCTTCCACGGCGAGTGGCGCCTGCCGCCCCCGGCCGAGCCCTTCGACACCCGAGAGCTGGACCAGCCGCAGTTCCCGCGCTGACGACCTACTCCAGCAGCTTCTGCCGGAGCGTCTCGCATCGTGCGGCGTCCACCCCCAGACCGCGCTCAAGATAGCCATCCACATCGCCATAGGCAGCCGCGATGGCGGCCAGGGCCGTGGCCAGATAATCGGCCTCTACCGCCATGGCCACGCGCACCGCCGCTTCGGACGGCGCTCGCCCTGAAAGGGCCGTGATGGCCTCCATCACCTGCGGCAGGCGACGCGTCATGCGCACCGGATCGTTGGTGAGCAGATAATCTTCCAGGGCGTCGTCAGGATGAACGCCGGCCACATGGTGGGTCAGGGCGGCCAGGAGACCGGTTCGATCCTTGCCGGCGGCGCAGTGGATCAGGACCGGTCCGTCCGCCCGCTCCAGCGCCAGGAAATACCGGGCGTAAAGGTCCAGATGCCGGGGGTCGAAGGGGGCCTTGCGATAGTATTCGAACATGTAGTCGCGGAAGGACTGCTCGGTCAGATCCGAGCGGCTGATGTGGGCGATCCAGGCGTCCTCCTCGTGCTCGCCGATATCGTTGCTGATCACCTCGCCGGCGAAGCCGTCCGGCCGGCGGGACGGGTCGCGCTCGCGTTCGCCCTTGCGCCGCAGATCCACCACCACAGCGAGGTTGAGGGCCGCGATGGCCGCCAGATCGGCGTCCGTGGCCTTGCCGTGCGAGGCGGAGCGAAACAGCAGGCCGCGCCGCAGCCGGCGGCCCTCCACAGTGTCGTAGCCGCCGAAGTCGCGGAAATTCTCGACGCCCTCGAGGGGCAGATGTCTGGTCATGCCGCGTTGTTAGCGCCCCGGCGTGACATTGGCGAGACATCAGCCCGCATCAGCGGAAAGGCGGCTCATCAAAGCTGCGCAGCTTGCGCGAATGGAGCCTCGGCCCCTCCTCCCGCAGCAGATCCATGGTGGCGATGCCGATCCGCAGATGCTGCGAGATCGCCTGGTCATAGAAGCTGTTGGCGGCGCCGGGCAGCTTGATCTCGCCATGCAGGGGCTTGTCGGAAATGCACAGAAGGGCGCCGTAGGGTGTGCGGAACCGGTAACCCTGGGCCGAGATCGTGGCGCACTCCATGTCGATGGCCACGGCCCGGGAGAGGTTGAAACGCAGGGCGCTGGAGCTGAAGCGCAGCTCCCAGTTGCGGTCGTCGGTGGTCACGACCGTGCCCGTGCGCAGCCTGGCCTTCAGCGCATCCCCGCTCTGCCCGGTGACAAGCTCGGCCGCGCGCTGCAGGGCCACCTGCACCTCTGCGATCGGCGGGATCGGAATCTCCGGCGGCAGGATGGCGTCGAGAACGTGATCGTCGCGGAGGTAGGCGTGGGCCAGCACATAGTCGCCGATGGTCTGGCTGGCCCGCAGGCCGCCGCAGTGGCCGATCATGAGCCAGGCCTCCGGGCGCAGCACCGCCAGATGGTCGGTGATGGTCTTGGCGTTGGAGGGTCCCACGCCGATGTTCACCAGGGTGATGCCGCGCCGGCCCGCCGCCATGAGGTGATAGGCGGGCATCTGGTGCCGCCGCCAACCGCCCGCGGCGGCGCTCTCGGCGGCGTCGGCGGTCTTCGCCGTGATCCTCACCCCGCCCGCGCAGGAGAGACCCTCATAGATCGTGCCGGGTCGGCGCAGTTCGGCCGCGCCCCAGCGCACGAACTCATCCACATAGCGCTGGTAGTTGGTGAAGAGCACGAACTGCTGGCAGTCCTCCGCCGGGACGCCGGTGTAGTGCGCCAGCCGCGCCAGTGAAAAGTCGGTGCGCAGGGCGTCGAACAGGGAGAGCGGCCGGGGCGTGCCGCGCGCGGGGGTCCAAAGACCGTCGGCGATCTCGTCGCCGATCTCCGCCAGCTCGGTGGTGGGAAAATGCCGCGCGATCTCGCCGGCGGTGACGTCCGCCCGGGCCATGTCGTCCGCTCCATCCAGCACATAGGGGAAGGGAATTTCCTGGCTGGAGCGGCTCACCTCCGCCTCCACGGCGAAATCGGCCATGAGCAGGCCGAGCTGATCGTTCAGATAGTCGGCGAAGAGCCGCGGCCGGGTGACCGTGGTGGCGTAGGTCCCTGCCTGGCTGAACCGCGCATAGGCGCGCGCCAGCCGCGGGGCGGCGCCTTGCGCCCGATAGGTCAGTCGAAGCTCCGGATAGGCGTATCGGCCCGCGGCCCGGGCGGCCGGATCCGGACGGGCGCCGCTTCGCATGAACGCGCGGAGATCCGCGCGCAGGGCCTCGACGGCGGTGTCGTAGTGTGTGGCGAGTTGCTCGACGAGATCGGCGGAGGAGCGGACGGTGGTCATGGGCGTCTATACGCCTGCACGACGCCGTCTCCCAGACGCGCGCCGACTGATCCAACGGGGCCTAGGTCTTCAGCGTCGCCACGCTGACGTCGCCATCGGTCACATAGTGGTTGACCTTGGCCACGGGCAGCGTCTCGCCGGCGCGGTGCGAGGTCACATCGCTGATGGCGCCGGCCTTCACGAGCTCGGAGATGACGAAGTCGCGCTCGGCGTTGGTGTCGGAATCGGTGGCGTGAGTGATCTTGAAGGTGAGGCGCGTGACCGAAAGGCCCGTGTCCCGGGTCGCCGCTCCGATCCACAACACCGGCTCGTCATCCGGCGGGCGGTCTGTATTGAGCCAGAAACTCGGCTGGCCGAGTTCGTTCTCGACGCGGGCGAGGCTGAGAGCCCAGAAGCGCACGTGATGGCGTTTGCGCGGACTGTTGTCGATGGCCTGCTGAAAACCGGTGTCCTGGCCTCGCCCGAAGAGGAAAAGGGTGCTGAAGGGCGCGGTGGGATAGGGCGAATTGAGCACAAAGGCCCGCGTCATTCGCCAGGAGCTGCGCAGGCCCAGGGGATCGGCGCCATGCCAGCCCGCGGCCGTGAAGGCCGCCTCGAGCTGCCCCAGAGTGCCGATCAGCGCCATGTTCACCGGATCGCCCGGCAGGCCGTCGCCGGTGACCGTGAAGGCCGGCACATGCTTTCGCTGGAGGACCTTGAGGCCCATCCGCACCGCGCGGGGCAGCACCACATAGGCGCCGATCCCGTAGGTGACGCCCAGCGCGACCATCCACGGCAGACGGCTGTCGGTGAAGCGGAAGACGACGAAGACGAGAAGCCAGACGCTCAACACGCCCAGGGCGAGCACCGCCAGGCGCCGCAGCCACCGCATCAGCATGTCTGGACGCCGCCCCCGGCCGTCCGCTCCCTAATGCGTCGCCGGGGCTTCGCGCTTGGACATCATCTCGTCGAAGGCCGACCAGACCCCGGCCTCTCCATGCCAGGCGCCGCGAGTGGCCGCCTTGGAGTATTCCGTCGACCGCGCCTCGAAGAAGTTGGCGTGCTCGACGCCTGAGAGCAGGGACTGGAGCCAGGGCAGCGGGTTCTCGGTGATGCCATAGACGCTGGGCAGGCCGAGCTGGCGCAGCCGCCAGTCCGCAACAAAGCGGATGTAGGCCTTGATGTCCTCGGGCGTCATGCCCTGCACCTCGCCGGCCTCGAAGGCCAGGTCGATAAACCGGTCCTCCAGCCCCACCACGGTCTTGCAGCAGTCGACGATGTCGTCGGCCACCGAGGCGGTGACCGCGCCGGTCTCGGCGTTGAAGGCGTGGTAGAGCTTGACCATTCCCTCGCAGTGCAGGCTCTCGTCGCGCACGCTCCAGGAAACGATCTGACCCATGCCCTTCATCTTGTTGAAGCGCGGGAAGTTCATCAGCATGGCGAAGCTGGCGAAGAGCTGCAGCCCCTCCGTAAAGCCGCCGAACATCGCAAGCGTCCGGGCGATATCGGCGTTCGAGCCGACGCCGAAGCGCTGCATATAGTCGTGCTTGGCCTTGAGAGCCTCCAGCTCCATGAAGGCGGAGAACTCCGATTCCGGCATGCCGATTGTCTCGAGCAGGAGCGCATAGGCCGCGATGTGGATCGTCTCCATGTTGGAGAATGCAGAGAGCATCATCTTCACCTCAATGGGTTTGAAGACGTTGGCGTAGCGCTCCATGTAGTTGTCGTTCACTTCCACATCCGACTGGGTGAAGAAGCGGAATATCTGGGTGAGCAGATTGCGTTCGCCGTCGTTCAGCCGCGCGGCCCAGTCCTTGCAGTCCTCGCCCAGCGGCACCTCTTCGGGCATCCAATGGACTTGCTGTTGGCGCTTCCAGAAGTCATAGGCCCAGGGATAGCGGAAGGGCTTGTAGCCCACCGACGGCGTCAACAGTCCCGGCTTGCCCGTGGGCAGGATCAGGGCGGGAGCGGAGAGGGTCATGGGCGACGACTTCTCTAAAATGGCTGACGCTCGAATCGCCCTGGCGGCGATGCGACGGGTTCTGACCGTATCAGCGCGGACGACAACATCTAGCGGCTTCTTGCCTCACGTCATCAATATGGTGTGTGTGGATTGGGGATAAACGCCATGAATGAAGGATTCGTTGTCTATGGCGCCGTGGGATGCGGCTCGGCGGCGGTGGAGGCCGCGCTTACCCTGGTCGGCGCGCGGTTCCGCATCGAGGACGTGCCGTACAAGGCGCTGGCTGGCGGGGTGAACCCCATGGCCCAGGTTCCTTCCCTCGAGCTGCCCGGCGGCGAACTCATGACCGAGAGCGCGGCGATCCTGATCTGGCTCGCCGATTCATATCCCGCCGCGCGTCTGGCGCCCGCCCTCGATTCCCCCACACGCCCCGCGTTCCTGCGCTGGATGGCCTTCGTGTCTTCTGCCATCTACAGCCTCTACTGGCTCAAGGACGATCCCTCCCGTGTCGCCCCCGACGCAGAGAGCCAGGCGTTCCTCAAGACGCACCTGGGCGATCGCATCGCCGCCTGCTGGGGGATCATGGAGGCCGGGATCGATCCTGGGCGCTATATCCTGGGCGATGATCTCAGCGTTCTGGATCTCTACGTCACCGTCGTCGGCCGCTGGACCCCCCGCGAGCCCCTGCACCAGACCATCGCTCCACGGATCGGCGAGATCATCCGCCGGGTGGAGGCCGATCCACGTCTCGAAGCCATCTGGGCCGAGCGCTTTCCCCGGTTGCCGGGAGATGACCAGTGACGGGCTCAGTGGGGCGCGCGCCATGCTGATCGATGGACGCCCGTCCCGCACCATCTGGCCGACGGACGACGGCGCGGTGGAGATCATCGACCAGACGGTTCTGCCGCATCGCGTGGAGATCGTCCGTCTGCGCAGCCTGACAGGCGCAGCGCGCGCCATTGTCGACATGCAGGTGCGCGGGGCGCCGCTGATCGGGGCCACCGCCGCCTGGGGCCTGACCCTGGCCCTGCGCGCCGATCCCTCTGACCAGGCCCTCGCCCGCGCGGTCGTCACGCTCGCGGCGACCCGTCCGACGGCGGTGAACCTTGCCTGGGCCCTGGAGCGGGTGCGGGCGGCCGTCGCCCCCCTCGCCCCGGCCTCGCGCGCCGGCGTCGCCGCGTCGGAGACCCTTGCCATCGTCGAGGAGGATGTCGCCGCCTGCCGCGCCATCGGCGAAAACGGGGCGGGCCTGATCGGCGCCATCGCCGAGCGAAAGCGCGGCGAAGTGGTGAATATCCTCACCCACTGCAACGCAGGCTGGCTGGCCACCGTGGACTGGGGCACGGCTCTGGCGCCGATCTATGTCGCCCAGGAGCGCGGGATTGCGGTGCATGTCTGGGTGGACGAGACCCGGCCCCGCAACCAGGGCGCGGCCCTCACCGCCTTCGAGCTTGGCCAGCAGGGGATCGACCACACCGTCATCGTCGACAACGCCGGCGGCCATCTGATGCAGCACGGGCGGGTCGATCTTTGCATCGTCGGCGCCGATCGGGTCACCCGCACCGGCGACGCCGCCAACAAGATCGGCACCTATCTCAAGGCCCTGGCGGCGCGGGACAACCAGATCCCCTTCTGGGTCGCGGCGCCCGCCTCCACCATCGACTGGCGCCTTACCGACGGTGTGGCCGGGATTCCCATCGAGGAGCGCGATCCGCGCGAAGTAACCCACGTGCGCGGCGCCCTGGCGGACGGGACCGTGGCGGAGGTTCAGGTCTCCGCCCCCGGCAGTCCGGCGGCCAACTATGGCTTCGACGTCACCCCGGCGCGCCTGATCACCGGCTTCATCACCGAGCGCGGACGCTGCGCGGCCGACGATCTGGCCGAGCTATTTCCGGAGATGCAGGGCGCCTACTGACAGGCGAGGCACTCGTCGTAGTCGGTGCGAGCCTCGGCCGCCCGGGCGGCGCTCTCGGTGGCCATGTCGGCGCCGGCGAAAGCGGCCCGCTGCACCGATTTGGAGCGCAGATAGTAGAGGCTTTTCACCCCCCGCTCCCACGCCTGCCAGTGCAGCATGTGCAGATCCCACTTGTCCACGTCGCCGGGCAGGAAGACGTTCACCGACTGCGACTGGCAGATTTCCGGCGTGCGGTCGGCGGCCAGATCGATGATCCAGCGCTGATCGAGCTCGAAGGCGGTCTTGAAGATGTCCTTCTCGTCGGCGGTGAGGAAATCCAGGTGCTGGACCGAGCCCTCGTTCTCCAGGATCGAGCTCCATACCGAGTCTGTGTTCTGGCCCTTCTCCTCGAGCACGGTCTCCAGATAGGGGTTCTTCACCTCGAAGGAGCCCGAGAGAGTCTTGTGGGTGTAGATATTGGCCGGGATCGGCTCGATGCCGGCGCTGGTCCCGCCGCAGATGATCGAGATCGAGGCTGTGGGCGCGATGGCCAGCTTGTGGGAAAACCGCTCCATCACCCCGCGCTCGGCGGCATCCGGACAGGGTCCGCGCTCCTCGGCCAGAACCTGGCTCGCCGCATCGCAGGCCCGGCGCAGATGCTTGAACAGGCGCATGTTCCAGGATTTGGCCAGGGCGCTCTCGAAGGGCACGTTCTGGCCCTGCAGGAAGGAGTGGAAACCCATCAGACCCAGGCCCACCGAGCGTTCGCGCAGGGCGGCGTAGGCGGCCGGCGCCATCTCGGCCGGCGCGCGGTCGATGAAGTCCTGCAGCACATTGTCGAGGAAACGCATGATGTCCTCGATGAAGGTCGGGTGCTCACGCCATTCCAGGAACATCTCGGCGTTCACCGATGAGAGGCAGCACACCGCCGTGCGCTCTTCGCCCAGGTGATCGGGGCCGGAGTGCAGCATGATCTCCGAGCAGAGGTTCGACTGGCGCACCTTGAGTCCCAGCTCGCGCTGGTGCTTCGGCATGGCCCGGTTCACCGTGTCGGAGAAGATCAGATAGGGCTCGCCGGTCTGCAGGCGCAGCTCCAGCACCTTCTGCCACAGGGTGCGGGCGTCGACCTCCCGGACCATCTCCTGGTTCTTGGGCGAACGCAGGGCGAACATGGCGCCCTCGCGCACCGCCTCCATGAACTCATCGGTGATGGAGATGCCGTGATGCAGGTTCAGCGATTTGCGGTTGAAGTCGCCGGAGGGTTTGCGGATCTCGAGGAACTCCTCGATCTCCGGGTGGTGGATGTCCACATAGACCGCCGCCGATCCGCGTCGCAGGGAGCCCTGGCTGATGGCCAGGGTCAGGCTGTCCATCACCCGGATGAAGGGGATGATGCCGCTGGTCTGGCCGGAGCCCTTCACCTTTTCGCCGATGGAGCGCACCCCGCCCCAATAGGTGCCGATCCCGCCGCCGTTGGCCGCCAGCCAGACATTTTGGTTCCAGGTGCCGACGATGCTCTCCAGGGAGTCGCCCACCGAATTGAGGAAGCAGGAGATCGGCAGGCCGCGCGAGGCGCCGCCGTTGGACAGCACCGGCGTGGAGGGCATGAACCACAGCCTGGAGATGTAGTCGTAGATGCGCTGGGCGTGGTCGGCGTCGTCGGCGAAGGCCGTGGCCACGCGGGCGAACATGTCCTGATAGGACTCGCCGGGAAGAAGGTAGCGATCCTCCAGGGTCGTGCGGCCGAAATCCGTCAGCAGGTCGTCGCGGGTGCGGTCGATCTCCACCTTGCGCACCAGCTGCAGCTTGGGCCGGTCAGAGGGCCGCGACCGCGCCTCGCGCGCGCCGGCCGCCCGGCTTTCCAGACCCTGATTCCTTGCCTGACTGGCTACCATGACCCTCTGCACCCCATCGCTTTATTGTTTGGCCCCGGGGAGCGGTGACCCACTCTCCAAGGCTATATGTTGTGGGCAAATCACGCCGCAACCCCACGATATGGGGTCACAAGGTTGCCAGACCGTCAACGGGCTCAGGGCTCCGGCCACAGCTTTTTTTCGTAAACGAGTCCTTAACGCCGGAAAGGGACCCGAAAGCTTTCAACGCCTTGTTCGGCGGCCCGGCCCGCGCGTTCACGATACTGTGAACGCAGGCCGTGTCTTGTGGCCAATCCTGGAGGCGGCAGCGCGCGTCGAGGCGGATTTTTTACCACGAAGGACACGACAGACACGAAAGACACGAAGTTATTAGGCACGAAGGAGGGATCTGGCGCTTCGCGCGAAGCGCAATCGCTTTCTTCTTTGTGACTCCTTCGTGTCCTTTGTGGTTAAACCTTCCTATTCCTCGCCACGCGGGCCTGCCAGAGGCACAAGGCCGGCGCGACGCCGAGCTCCATGATCAGCGTCCAGCGCATGGTCCCAGGATCGCCGGCGAGGAAAACGCCCGCCAGCCTGGCCAATCCGCCCACGAGCACGATCCCGGTCAGGAGGCGGATTTCCCGCCCGCGCCGCTCCACGGCGGGAACACACGCCCAGTACCCTAGGCCGATGGCCAGAAGCAGACCCGAGAGATAGCGCATGTGGCTGTCCGCCGCCGCGCCCGGCCATCCGCCGAACGCCGCCGAGCCGCGCCACGCGCCCTGCGCCCCGCCGAACACAGGCACAAGGCCGGCGATGAGTATGCAGATCTGCAGGGCGCGGCGTTCCATGGGCTCTCTTACGCTCAACTTGACCGATTGGGCCTCCTGGCGCATAAGCCCGCCTCTCCCGGCGCCCGCAATTGCAGCGCCTCCGACGCCACGACCCTTTCCCAGATCATGGGAGAGACGAGGGCGAAGGGGACCCCCCGTCCGCGTGATCGCGCACGGGGGCGTTTGTCGTTGTGTGTTCGTCGCTTGTTTGGACCCTTAGGTTTAGGACCCGCATGTTCGAAGGCTTGACCGATCGGCTGTCCGGCGTTTTCGACCGGCTATCCGGCCGTGGCGTCCTCACCGAAAAGGACGTCGATGAGGCCATGCGCGAGGTGCGCGTGGCGCTCCTCGAGGCAGACGTCGCCCTGCCGGTGGTCCGGGCCTTCATCGACAAGGCGCGCGTGGAGGCCACCGGCGAGGCCGTGATCCGCTCGGTCAAGCCCGCCGATCAGGTGGTCAAGATCGTCTATGACGGCCTGGTGGAGATGCTGGGCGCCGGTGAGGCCGAGCCCCTGCGCCTGGCGCTCAATCCGCCCACGGTGATCCTCATGGCCGGCCTCCAGGGCTCGGGCAAGACCACCATGTCGGCCAAGCTCGCCCTGCGGCTCAGCAAGGTCGAGCGCAAGAAGGTCATCATGGCCTCCCTCGACGTGCGCCGCCCCGCGGCCATGGAGCAGCTGGCGATCCTGGGCAAGGAAGCCGGCGTCGACACCCTGCCGATCATCGTCGGCCAGGCGCCCGCCGATATCGCCCGCCGCGCCCTCTCCGCGGCGAAGCTGGGCGGCTTCGACGTTCTGATCCTCGACACCGCCGGGCGCACAACGCTCGACGAGGCCATGATGAGCGAGGCGGCCGAGATCGCCCGCATCGCCAGCCCCGCCGAAACCCTTCTGGTGGCCGACAGCCTCACCGGCCAGGACGCCGTGCGCACGGCCAAGGCCTTTCATGAGCGCCTGCCCCTCACCGGTCTGGTCCTCACCCGGGCCGATGGCGACTCTCGCGGCGGCGCGGCGCTCTCCATGCGCGCGGTCACGGGCCTGCCCATCAAGTTTCTGGGCACGGGCGAGAAGATCGACGCCCTGGACGTTTTCGACTCCCGCCGGGTCGCCGGACGGATCCTGGGCCAGGGCGATGTGGTCGCCCTCGTAGAGAAGGCCGCCGCCGATTTCGACCTGGCCAAGGCCGAGGTCATGGCCAAGAAGCTGGCCAAGGGTCAGTTCGACCTCGAGGACATGGCCGACCAGCTGGCGCAGATGGAGCGCATGGGCGGAATGGAAGGCCTCATGGGCCTCCTGCCCGGCGTCCAGAAGGTCAAGAAACAGATCGCCGATTCCGGGGTGTCCGATTCCACCTTCCGCCGTCAGCGCGCGATCATCGGCTCCATGACCCGCAAGGAGCGCAAGAAGCCCGACATCCTCCAGGCGTCGCGCAAGCGGCGCATCGCCGCGGGCTCCGGGGTGGATGTGGCCGAGGTCAACCGCCTCCTCAAACAGCACCGCCAGATGCAGGACGCCTTCAAGATGATGGCCCGCGGCGGCGGCAAGGGCTTCGCCCGCATGGCCGGCATGATGGGCCTGGGCGGTCCCGGCGGCCTGGATAGCCTCAAGGCCATGGGCGGCGGAGCGCCGGCCCTGCCGCCTGGTCTGGGCGGCCCAACCCCACCCTCCGGCGGAGGCCTTCCCGGTCTTCCCGGCGCGTCATCCCCGCCGATCCTTCCCGGTCTCGGCGGCAGCCCCTTCAATCCGTTCAAGAAACCCTGACATCAAACCCTAAAGGACCTGATCCCACGCCATGTTGAAGATTCGTCTCGCCCGGGGCGGCGCCAAGAAGCGCCCCTATTATTCCATCGTCGTCGCCGACAGCCATTCGCCCCGCGATGGCCGCTTCATCGAGAAGGTGGGCAGCTACAATCCCCTCCTGAAAAAGGACGACGCCTCACGCCTCGTGCTCAAGGCCGAGCGCATCACCGAGTGGCTCTCCAAGGGCGCCCAGCCCACCGACCGCGTCGCCCGGTTCCTGGGAACCCAGGGTCTGGTGAAGTGGGAGCACGGGACCAACCCGAAGAAGGGCGAACCCCACGCCAAGGCCAAGGCCCGCGTCACCGAACGCGAGGAACGCGCCGCCGCCCTGGCCGCCGCCCCGCCCCCCGAAGAGCCCGTGGCCGCTGAAGAGCCCGCCGTCGAAGACGCCGCGCCTGCGGAAGCCGCCGCCGAGGAAGACGCTGCTCCCGTCGAGGCCGCCGCTGAAGAAGCCGCCCCTGTGGAAGCCGCCGCCGAAGAAGAGCCCGCCCCGGCCGAAGCGGCCGCCGAGCCCGAACCGGCCGCCGAACCAGCCGCCGAACCCACCGAAGGCTAGACGTCCCGCTCGGTGCGCGCGGCCTTGCGCCCCCTCCGTCAGCCGGCTTCGCCGTCTGCCTCCTCCCCCGTTAAGAGGGACGGGGGAGGGGGAAATGGGCCCTCTTCTCCTCCCGTGCGCGTCTTCGCGCGGGGGAGGTGGATCGGCGCTCTTTCTTGCGCCGAGACGGAGGGGGCGCAAGGCGGTGCGCAGGGCCTGGTCGATTTCTCCACACGCCCTCCATGCCCCCGCGCCTGATCCTTATCGCCCAGGCGGCCGGCGCCTTCGGCGTGCGCGGTGAGCTGCGCATCACCGCCCTGGGCGACGATCCCCTGCGGCTCCTCGACTACAGCCCCCTCAAGCGTGAGGACGGGTCAACGGCCCTCACCCTGACCGCCGGCCGCGCCATCCCCGGCGCTCTCATCGCCCGGGCCAGGGAGATCGAAACCCGCGAGCAGGCCCAGGCCCTGCGGGGCCTTCGCCTCTACATCGATCGCGATGCCTTGCCGCCGCCGGACGAGGACGAGTTCTACCTCGCCGATCTCATCGGCCTCGCCGCCCATTCCCCCGACGGCGCCCCCATCGGCCGCGTGAAATCCGTGCACAACTTCGGCGCCGGCGACCTGCTGGAAATCGATCCCGCCGACGGCGGTCCAAGCTGGTGGGCGCCGTTCACCCTGGCCGTTGTGCCGGAGGTGCGGCTTGCGGACGGGGTGGTTGTGGTCGATCGGCCGGTGGAGATCGAGGAGAGCCGGAAGTAGGGACGCACACCACTTTCACGCGTCGAATCCTGGCTGGGAAAGGAATCTGTCACCTCAGGTCCGGCGCCTTCGCCTCTTCCGTCAGCATACGGACCGCCTCGTCCAGCGCCACCACCTGCTGCCCGTCCGAGCCCAGCCGCCGGAGCGCCACCTTGCCTTCCTCGGCCTCGCGACGACCGACGACGGCGAGAACCGGAACCTTGGCCAGGGAATGCTCGCGCACCTTATAGCCGACCTTCTCATTGCGAAGATCGGTTTCCACCCTCAGGCCGGCCTTGCGCAGGCGATGCGCAACATCCAGGGCGAAATCGTCCGCATCCGACGTGATCGTGGCCACCACCGCCTGCACGGGCGCCAGCCAGAGCGGGAAGGCGCCGGCGTAGTGCTCGATGAGCACGCCGGTGAAGCGCTCCAGGGAGCCCAGGATCGCCCGGTGCAGCATCACCGGCCGGTGCTTGCCGCCGTCCTCGCCGATGTAGCTGGCCTCTAGACGCTCGGGCAGCACATAGTCGAGCTGCAGGGTGCCGCACTGCCAGGTGCGGCCGATGGCGTCGCGTAGGTGGAATTCCAGCTTGGGACCATAGAAGGCGCCCTCGTTAGGGATCCGCTCCACCTGCACGCCCGCGGCGTTGGCCGCGCGCTCGAGGGTGTCCTCGGCGATGGTCCACTGCTCGTCGGTGCCGAAGCGCTGATCCGGGCGCAGGGCGAGCTTCACCGATTGCAGTTCCACCTCCAGGTCGGCGTAAACAAGGCGCAGAAGCTCCACGAAGGCCTTGGACTCGGCCTCGATCTGATCCTCGGTGCAGAAGATATGCGCATCGTCCTGCGATAGGCCGCGCACCCGCATTATCCCCATCAGGGAGCCGGAGCTTTCATACCGGTGCAGGCCGTCGAACTCGGCCATGCGGATCGGCAGCTCGCGGTAGGATCTCTGGCCGTGATTGAAGATCTGCACGTGGCCCGGGCAGTTCATGGGCTTCAGCGCCAGCATGTCTCCATCGCCCGTCTCGCAGACGAACATGCTGTCGTGGAACTTCTGCCAGTGACCCGAGCGCTCCCAGAAGGAGCGATCCAGCACCTGGGGCGTCTTCACCTCCACATAGCCCTCGGCCTCCATCCGCCGGCGGACGTAGTTCTGCAGGGTGCGGTAGAGGGTCCAGCCCTTGGGGTGCCAGAAGATCATGCCGCGGCCCTCTTCCTGAAAGTGGAAAAGGTCCATGGCCGCGCCCACCTTGCGGTGATCGCGCTTTTCGGCTTCCTCGATCCGCTTCAGATGGGCGGCGAGATCGGCGTCGGAGGCCCAGGCGGTGCCATAGATCCGCTGCAGCTGGGCGTTGTTCTGGTCGCCCCGCCAGTAGGCGCCGGCAAGCTTGGTGAGCTTGAACGCCTTGCCCACATGCCGCGTGGACGGCAGGTGCGGCCCGCGGCACAGGTCCTTCCAGTTTCCCTGCCGGTAGACCGTGATCGCCTGGTCACCGGGGATGTCGCGTATGATCTGCGCCTTGTAGACCTCGCCGATGCCGTCGAAGTGGGCGATGGCCTCGCCGCGATCCCACACCTCGCGCGTGATCGGCTCGTCGCGATCGACGATCTTGCGCATCCGCGCCTCGATGAGCGCGAGATCCTCCAGCGAGAAGGGCTCGTCACGGGCGAAGTCGTAATAAAAGCCGTCCTCCACATTGGGCCCAATGGTCACCTGGGTGCCCGGAAAGAGCTCCTGCACCGCCTCGGCTAGGACGTGGGCCGTGTCGTGGCGGATCACCTCCAGGGCCTCGGGGCTGTCGCGCGTCACGATCTCGATGGCCCCGCCATGCGACAGGGGCCGGGCAAGATCCAGCAGATCGCCGTCCAGCTTGATCAGAAGGGCTTTCTTGGCCAGGGACGGCGAGATGGACTGGGCGACGTCGCGGCCGGTGACGCCATCATCGAAACTTCGCTGTTGGCCGTCGGGGAACTTCAGGTCGATCATCGTCTCTCGATACTTTCTCGCGCCGCCCGTCTCAGATGTCGGCGGCGCGCGGCGGAACCGGGTCATAGCCCGATCCCCCCCAGGGGTGGCAGCGGCACAGACGCCGGGCGGCGAGCGCGCCGCCGCGAAGGGGTCCGTGGAGGGTCAGGGCCTGGGCCGCATAGTCCGAGCAGGTCGGCTGGAAGCGGCACTGGCGCCCGATCCAGGGCGAAAGCGTCACCTTATAGGCCAGATGGCCTATGCGGATGGCGCGTTGATAGAGGGTCATGCCGGCGAAGCAGACGTGTTGTGGGGCGAGCGGACCCGCTCAGGCCGCGCCGGCGGGGCTAGTTCGCGCGGCATCCACGCTCGTTCGCCCTTCAGTGAGGCTCATCGCCCTCCGGCAAGCCTCCGCCGTCGCCTCGAACGCCAGAAGCGTGGAGGCGTGACGCGGCGGATAGTCTTTCACCGGTTCAAGCATCGAAAGGTCCGAAAAACGTCCCGTGGGCGCAGGGGCGCCCTCCTTCAACATAGCACGAAAGGCGCTCAGCGCCATTTCGATTTCGGCCGCCCGGGCCCCGATCACCTGGGCGCCCAGCACCGCGGCGGCGGCCTGTCCCAGTGCGCAGGCCTTCACCTCCTGGGCAAAATCGGTCACCTGGTCGCCGTCCATGACCACGTCCACGACGATCCGGCTGCCGCACAGCTTGGCCACCTTTTCCGCCGAGGCGTCCGGCGCGGCGAGGCGCCCGGCGCGGGGCATATTGGCCGCAAGGGCGAGGATTTTCCCCGAATATAGGTCGTCGATCATGGAGCTCTAGGTAGGCGCGCCGGCGTCCGGACGCCATGCCGCCTCGGCCCGGGCCTTCACCGCCTCGCCCATGGCCGCAAACCCTTCGCGGATCGGAACCCGCAAGCGCCGGGCCACGGAGGGACCCAGGAGCCCCTCGAAAAGCTCGCCGTTGGAAAAGATGCAGGCGTTGTCCACCAGCTGCTCGATCTCGATGTAACGCGTGGACTTCACCAGGCCGCCGACCATGGAAAGGCGCCAGTGCAGCTGCTCATTGGGCACCCAATCTTTCACCACCGGCCGGATAGCCCGCGGAGCCTGACCGGGCAGCGCAACCTCCAGCTCCAGAGGCGCGCCGATGCGGATCACCCCAGCCGCCTTGGGGTAGAGCGGGTTCCACTGCGGCCATCCCTCCACATCGGCAATCACCTCCCAGACCGCCGCCGCCGGCGCGCGGATTCCGAGGCGATGCTCGAGCTTGAGCGACATCAGACCCGCTCCTTGAGTTTCCAGGTTGCGCCGTCGGCGCTGTCCATGACTTCGACATTCAGCGCGGTAAGCTCGGCGCGGATGGCGTCGGCGCGGGCCCAGTCCTTGGCGGTCCGGGCGCTGATGCGCTCGGCGATCAGGGCGTCTATCCGCGTGGTGAGAGCCACGTCCGCCCCGCCGTGGAACCACGCCTCGGGGTCGGCCTGGAGGAAGCCGATCAACGCTCCGCTCGCCAGAAGCTCGCCCTTGGCGATGGCGCGCTCGGCGTCGTCGCCGCTCTCTAGGCGCTTGGCCAGGGCGAACAGCTCGGCATTGGCCCTGGGCGTGTTGAGATCGTCATGGAGCGCCTCGAGGAACGCCTCCGACGGCCGGTCCGTGGCGGCTTCCACATCGGACGCTCGACGCAGGGCGCCATAGAGGCTGTCCAGGCCGTTCTTCGCCGCCGCGATCACCTCGTCGGTCCAGGCCAGAGGCTGGCGGTAGTGGGAGGCCAGGAGCGCCCACCGCAAAGCTTCCGGCGGCCAGGCGGCCACCAGCTCCTGGACCAGCTTAACATTGCCCAGGCTCTTGGACATCTTCTGGGCGCCCATGTTCAGAAAGCCGTTGTGCAGCCAGTAGTTGGCGTAGGCCCCATCGTGCTCGCCGGCGCACACGCCCTGGGCGCGCTCGTTCTCGTGGTGCGGAAAGATCAGGTCATTGCCGCCGCCGTGAATGTCGATGGGCAGGCCGAGGGACTGCTCGATCATCGCCGAGCATTCAATGTGCCAGCCGGGCCGTCCCGGGCCGAAGGGGCTGTCCCACACCGGCTCTCCCGGCTTTGAGGGCTTCCAGAGCACGAAGTCGGCGGGGTTCTGTTTGTAGGGCGCCACATCCACCCGGGCGCCTGCGATCATGTCGTCCAGGCTGCGGCCCGAAAGCTCGCCGTAGCCGCTGTAAGCCTCGGTATTGAAGAGCACATGACCTTCGGCGGCGTAGGCCGCGTTCATCAGGACCAGCCGATCGATCATGGCGATGATCGCGTCCATGGTCTGGGTCGCGCGCGGCTCGAAGGTGGGCGACAGGGCGCCCAGGGCCGACATGTCCGCATGGTAGGCGTCCAGATAGCGGGCGGTGATCACATCGATCGGCACGCCTTCGTTCGCCGCCTTCAGATTGATCTTGTCATCCACGTCGGTGACGTTGGCGGCGTAGAGCACATGGTCCGCGCCATAGAGCGCCCGCAGCACGCGGAACAGCACGTCGAACACCACCACCGGACGGGCGTTGCCGATATGGGCGTAGTTGTAGACCGTGGGGCCGCAGACATACATCGTCACCCGCGCCGGATCGACGGGAACGAAGGGCCGCTTGGCGCGGGCCATGGTGTCGTAGAGGCTGAGGGTCATGGGCTCCTATAGCCAATGGCGCCCGCCAAGGTCCATATCAGGGCCATGAGCTTCCCGGCTTTCCCCACAGCACCGGACACCCAGAGTCTTGAGCGCGGTGCGGTCCTGGCGCCTCGGTTCGACGGCAATGGCCTGATCGCCGCCGTGGCCACTCACGCCGACACCGGCGAGGTGCTGATGCTCGCCTGGATGAACGCGCAGGCCCTGAAACTGACCCTCGAAACCGGCGAGGCGCACTATTTCAGCCGCTCCCGCCAGGCGCTGTGGAAGAAGGGCGAAACCAGCGGTCAGGTTCAGATCGTGCGCGAGATCCGCGTCGACTGCGATCAGGACGCGCTCTGGCTAAAGGTCATCCCCGCCGGCGACGGCGGCGCCTGCCACGTTGGATTCCGCTCCTGCTTCTACCGCGTTGTGGAGAACGGGGTGCTGGTGGAGCGCGAAGGTTGAGCGCGCGGCCTTGCGCCCCCTCCGTCGGCTTCGCCGCCACCTCCCCCGTCAAGAGGGACGGTGGAGGAGAGCATGCTTCTCCTCCCATGCGCGAAGCGCGGGGGAGGTGGATCGGCGCTCTTTCTTGCGCCGGGACGGAGGGGGCGCAAGGCGGCAGGCACAGTGGCTGAGGTCCCCATCGCGGTCACGCTCACCGCCGCGGCCCCCCGCCTCGACCGGGCGCTGGCCGACGCCCTTCCGTCCCTGTCGCGGGCGCGGGTTCAGGCGCTGATGCTTCAGGGCGCCATCACCCGGGACGGGGCGGCCATGACCGATCCCTCCGCCAAGGCCCATCCGGGGCTCTATCGCCTGACTGTTCCCGATCTCCTGCCTGCGGACCCCCAGGCGGAGGATATCCGCCTCACCGTGCTCTTCGAGGACGCCCATCTCATCGTCATCGACAAACCCGCAGGCA
>Ga0302196_10000815_pt1 | contig 29510 bp, 29 predicted proteins | sample II_Bog_N1_3_FD_198794 | JGI IMG/M metagenome (GOLD analysis project Ga0302196, IMG submission 198794) | Peat permafrost microbial communities from Stordalen Mire near Abisko, Sweden - II_Bog_N1_3 | ecosystem: Environmental > Terrestrial > Soil > Wetlands > Peat | place: Sweden: Abisko...
CAGGCTGACGTGCGAAGAGTCAAAGATTTTGAGGGCTGGCATTAATTGGAGAACTGCTCAGACAATACGCGTTCTTCCAGGCCGCGGCCCGCATCGAACAACATGGTCAAGCGGACGTCGCGGTTCTCCGACACCTCGACATGGGTGATATCGCGCACCTCGAAGTTGTCGGCCACGGCGCTGACCGGCCGTTTTTCGATCTCCAGCACGCGGAAGGTGACGCGGGCGGTGTGCGGCAACAGGGCGCCTCGCCAGCGACGAGGCCGAAAGGCGCTGATCGGCGTCAGGGCCAGGACCCGGGCGTCGAGCGGAATGATCGGGCCATGGGCCGACAAATTATAGGCGGTCGACCCGGCCGGCGTTGAGATCAGCACCCCGTCGCAGAGCAACTCTTCCATGCGAACCGTGTCGTCGATGGCGATCTCCAGCTTGGCGGTCTGCCGCGTCTGCCGCAGCAAAGAGACCTCGTTGAAGGCCAGGGCGGTCTGCTGCGCCCCGTCGCGGGCGGTGGTCAGCATGGTCAAGGGGCGGACCTTGGCGTGCTCCGCTGCGTTGATCCGCTCCAGCAGCCCGTCCTCGTTATAGTCGTTCATCAGGAACCCGACCGAGCCCTGGTTCATGCCATAGATGGGACGGCTGATGACCAGATTGTTGTGCAGGGTCTCCAGCATGAACCCGTCGCCGCCCAGCGCGACAACGGCCTGGGCCTCGGACTGGGTAAAGTCGCCATAGCGTTTGGCCAGCCGGTCCCGCGCCGCCTGGGCCTCTGGGCGATCGTTGGCGACGAAGGCCAGACGGGTGATGGGGGCGTCGGTTGCGGTCATGGGGCGCTTCGGCTCACGGCAGACGACCAAAGCCGCCCGCGGCCGGCTTGTCAAACCCCGCCCATCGCCTTTCGGAACGCGGCGGCGGCCAGATGGGCCTGATCGGGCTTGAAGGCGTCGAAGGCGCGACGGGCGCGCTTCTCGTCGCCGCCCGGCTGACCCATGTTCAGCCCGCGCACCAGGGCCAGCACCGTGGCGAAGGCGCTGCGGTCCACGCCGACCCCGGCGCAGGCCAGGGCCAGCAGCTCCGGCCGATCGGTGGCCAGGGCGCGGCGCACGTCTTCGACCGTGTAGCCGCCCAGCACCGCCAAAGTGACGCGAAACAATGACAGCCGTCGCTCTCTCAGGGCGCGCAGCAGATAGCTGGGCCGCAATTGACCCGCCGCATGCAGCTTGGCGATCAGCCGCTGGTCGATCTCCTCCTGATCGTCCTTGACCAGCGGAGCCAGGCCGACCGGTCCGGCGCCGGAGGTGGCGTGGGCCTGGCTGACCGCCTCGGCCAGGGCCTTGTCCAGCGCGCGGACGTCCACCTTGTAGCGCGCGACGATCGCCGCGCGCAGCGACTGGCCGACCCACAGATACATCCGCTCGGCCAGGTCGCTGGTCAGCCGCGGATGGCGCACCAGCGGCGAGCGCATGCCGCTGATCTCCCGCGACGCCTCGACCAGCTGCTTCATCGCCTCGGGGCGGATGTCGGCGGTGTCGTTCGCCGCCAGGGCGGTCAGCACCGTCGGTTCGGCTTTTTCGAGGATCGCATCGACCACCGGCGCGCCGATCGCCGGGCGCCGGGCGACTTCGATCTGGTGTTCGACGGTGGCCTCGACCAACAGCCGCACCAGATCCGCATCCTGCAGGATCGGACTGGCGGCGATCACCGGGCGGGCGATCTCGATCTCGTCGGCGGAGAGCAGGCTGATCAGGGCGCTCGGCGGCCATTCCGCCCGCGCCAGCTTTTCGGCTAGCAGCAGCCGGATGTCGTGCTCGGCCCCGGAGACCAGGCTCATGAAGATCGAGCCGAGACTTTCTTGGACCTGCGGCTCGTGCAGCGCCGAGGGCGATCGCATGCACAGGTCCACGACCGCCAGCATCAGCCGCTCGCGGTCCGCGGGCGTCCGGCTGCGGGCCAGCTCATTCAGATCCCTGGCCGATTGAGCGGCGACCACGCACACCTCCGCGACTGAAGCTTCGATCAGGCAGCCTGGATCAGTCTCGTGAAAACAACTCTAACAGGGCGGCCTCGTTGCCGAAACGTTCCGCAATTGGCTGGCTGTCAGGGTTTATGGAGGTTGATCGTGATCAGAATTTGACCATGACGGTCATTGCGCCGCGGCGGGCGCCGCAGGCAGGGGCGTGGTGCTGACCTTCAGATAGGCGATCACGTCCGCCCGGTCCTTGGGATCCTTCAGGCCCATGAAGGTCATCTTGGTGCCGGGCAGCATGGCCCTGGGATCGGTGATCCAGGTGTTGAGGCGCGCCGCGTCCCAGGTGAAGCCGGCCGACTTGACCGCATCGGAATAGCTATAGTCGGCGGCCGTGCCAGCCTTGCGCCCGAAGATACCATAGAGGTTGGGACCGGTCATGTTCGGGCCGCCCTGGGTGTTGGTGTGACAGGCCTGGCATTGGGCGAACAGGTGTTTGCCATGATCCGGATCGCCGGTGTTGAACGGAGCCGGCAAGCTGGCCAACAGCGCCTGGGCCTGGGCCGGCGTCGGCTGCGCGGGCGTCGCGGCGGCGTCATCCGGCGAGGAGGCCTGATCGGGCGCCGGTTTGCCGCAGCCGCCAAGCACAGCCGTGACGGCCAGGACGAGGATCAGGGTGGGAGGCGCGCGCATACAGGGCTCCTGAGGCGCGCCGCAGGATGCGGTGCGGCCATGGTTCGGGTTTAGCCGGATCGCCGCGATTTCGGCTAGTCTCTATGTTCGGCTTTTGTGTTGCGCCACCGCGCTGCGGACAAGGCGTACAGGCTCTTGGCCGTTTTGGCTCAAGGCCGTTCGGGTGCGCCTGAATGGCAATCGCGGTCAGGCGGGCGGCGGCGCGCGGCGCTATCAGGGCGGGGCTAGGGGAGACGAGGACGATGTCAGCCGCCGCCAAGGCCTATCACGCTCGGATGCAACGGGTGCTCGATCATATCGACGCGCATCTGGACGAGGATCTGGACGTGGAGCGGCTGGCCGCCGTGGCCGCCTTCTCCAAGTTTCACTTCCATCGTCAGTTCTCGGAGCTGTTCGGCCTCGCCGTGCATCGCTACGTCCAGTTGGCGCGGCTCAAGCGCGCGTCGTTTCGACTGGCGTTTCGCGATGACAGCTCGGTCACGCAGATCGCGCTGGACAGCGACTATCAAGGGCCCGAGGCCTTCGCGCGCGCCTTTCGACGGCTGTCCGGTCAGACGCCGAGCGGGTTTCGCAAGGATCCCCAATGGCTCCCCTGGCAGGAGGCCTACGGACCATTCAACCAAGACAGGAGCACAAACATGCAACCGTTCACGGACGATAAGATCGACATCATTGATGTCCCCGCCACCCCGGTGGCCATAATGACCCACCTGGGCGATCCCGCCCTGATCGGCGAGACCATCCGCCGCTTCATCGACTGGCGCAAGCAGGCCGGGCTGCGGCCCCCGCGCAGCGCCACCTTCAACATCCTGCACAACGATCCCCTGACCACGCCCCCGCAGGACTATCGGCTCGACCTGTGCGCCGCCACCAGCGGCGCCGCGCCGAGCGATGATCCGGCGGTGGCGCCGGGGCTGATTCCGGCGGGTCGCTGCGCCAGGCTGCGCGTGACCGGCGCCAGCGACGACGTTCGGCCGGCGGTCAGCTTCCTCTACGCCGACTGGCTGCCCCGCAGCGGCGAGGCGCTGCGGGATTTTCCGATCTATGTTCAGCGGATCAGCTTCTTTCCCGACGTGCCCGAGGCCGAGGCGGTCACCGATATCTTCCTGCCGCTGGTCTGATCGGGGCCGACTTGCCAAGCGTGCGCGTTACCGCTCTGTTGCGCGTCAAGGTGCGACGGACGGGAGCGCGGACGTGAAGCAGGGGCCGCCGATGACCGATCGTTCACCGCTGTCGCATCGTCTGCGCGTCAAGCCGGCGCCGTTCGGCCTGGGCGCCCGGTGAGCCCAACGCTCGCCGCGCACGTCGCCGTCTGGATCATCGCCGGCCTGGCCACCGCCGGGGTGATCATCCGGCCGTTCGAGTGGCCGGAGGCGGTCTGGGCCGCGGCCGGGGCCGTGATCCTGGTGCTGACCGGGCTGCTGTCCCTGTCGCAGGCGGGGGCGGCGATCGCCAAGGGTCTGGATGTCTATCTGTTCCTGATCGGCATGATGCTGCTGTCGGAGACCGCGCGGCTGCAGGGCCTGTTCGATCGCGTGGCGGCCCTGGCGGTCAACTGCGCGCGAGGCTCGCCCCGGCGGCTGTTTGGGCTGGTCTATGCGGTCGGCGTGGTCGTGACCGCATTCTTGTCCAACGACGCCACCGCCGTGGTGCTGACCCCGGCGGTCTATGCGGCGGCGCGCAAGGCCAGGCTCGAGCCTTTGCCCTATCTGTTCATCTGCGCCTTCATCGCCAATGCGGCGAGTTTCGTGCTGCCGATCTCCAATCCGGCCAATCTGGTGCTCTATGGCGACCACGTGCCGGCGCTCGGTCCCTGGCTCCTCCGGTTCCTTGTTCCCTCGCTGCTGTCGATCGGGGCGACCTATGGCGTGCTGCGCTGGGCGCAGGCCAGGCGGCTGGCCGGCGACTGCGCCCGCGACGTGGCGGTTGAGTCGATGTCGGCGGGCGCCTGGGCCGCCCTGGCCGGGATCGGCCTGACCGCGCTCGCGCTGCTGGTCGTCTCGGCCGCCGGCGTCCCGCTGGGCGCGCCGACCTGCGCCCTGGGCGTGGCCACCACGGCGATTGTGCTGCTGCGTGATCGCGCCTCGCCCTGGACCACCCTCCGCGGGGTGTCGTGGTCAGTGCTGCCGCTGGTCGCCGGCCTGTTTGTGCTGGTGGAGGCGCTGGGCGCGACCGGGGTGATCGGCCAGCTGGCGGGAGCGCTCGGCCACGCCGCCGCCGCCTCGCCCAAGGCGACCGCCTGGGCGAGCGGCGGCCTGATCGCAACGGCGTCGAACCTGATCAACAACCTGCCCGCCGGCCTGATCGCCAGCGCGGCCCTGGCCCAGAGCCATCCGCCGCAAAAGCTGGTCGACGCCCTGCTGATCGGCGTCGACCTCGGCCCCAACCTGTCCGTCACCGGATCCCTGGCCACCATCCTGTGGCTGACCGCGATCCGGCGCGAGGGTCAGAGCGTCGGCTTCTGGCGGTTCCTTCGGCTGGGGGCGCTGGTCATGCCGCCGGCGCTGGCGCTGGCGCTGGGGGCGCGGTTGCTGGCGGGAGGGTGAGGCGAAAAATCGGGCCAATAATCCGCTCACCCCGCGAACGAGATCTTGCGATCTGGGTCCCGGCGTTCGCCGGGATGAGCGGAAGTCGTACCAGGCCCTGATAAGGTTTACTTTTCTCCTCCCCTGCGAAGCGGGAGGTGTCGCGGCCGATAGGCTGCGACGGAGGGGGCAAGCGGGCGCCGGGATCGTGGCGGAGGCAGGCCCCCTTCGTCACGAGGCGCAGTTCGCCTTCCATGCGTCAAACTTTTCGCGGACGGGTATAGGTCTCCATTCGTTACAGCACTCTATTCTCTATCCCTCAGCGACCGGCTTGCCGCGCAGCGACTTGACCCCGCCGCGCCTCGTCTTGCTCTCCAGTCGCTTCAGCTTGCTCGAATAGCTCGGCTTGGTCGGCTTGCGCGGCTTGGGTCGGTGCAGGGCGGCGCGGATCAGGTCGGCGAGGCGCTCGCGCACCTCCTGCCGGTTCATCTCCTGCGAGCGCGTGCCTTGTGAGAACAGCACGATCACCCCGTCCAGGGTCAGCCGGCTGCCCGCCAGCCGCTCCAGCCGCCGCTTGACGTCCTCGGACAGGGAGGGCGAGCCGCGCACGTCGAAGCGCAGCTCAACGGCGCTGCTGGTCTTGTTGACATGCTGGCCGCCGGGGCCGCTGGCCTTGACGAAGCGTTCGCTGATCTCGTCGTCGCCGATCGCCAGGTTCGGCGTGATCTCGATCATGATCGCACGCGCCGGCTATGGGGAAAGCTCGACCTGCCGCGCCTCTCCGGTCCGCAGGGTCAGCCGTTGCAGGATCACCAGGTCTTCCTGCCCGCTCGGCGCCGGACGCACGCGCACCCGGGCGATCAGGAAATATTCGCCCGCCCGCAGATCCTGGAAGCCGAAGCGGCCGGTCGGGTCGCACTGGGTCGGGAAGGCGACCAGCGAGGTCGGCGGAGGCCCCAGCCGAATCTGCCGAGCCCTGACCGCCGCCTCCAGGGCGACCACGTGCGGGCCAGGGCCGTAGAGGGCGATGATCCGTGAACGGCTCTCGGGGGTGTCGGGCATCAGCAGCACCGATCGTCCGGCGCAGGTCCCATAGCCGCCGGCGGGGGTATGGAACGCAGCGGCGCCGGCGATCGTGGCGAATTCAACCGGCGGCGCCGGCGGGGGCGTCACCTCAAGTTGCGGGCTGACGTCGGCGCAGCCCGCCAAGCCCAGCGTCAACAGCACCGCCAATTGGGCCCGTGTCATCCGTATCGCTCCATAGGCGCGCGAAGCTGACGCTCGCGCCGTGTCACCGCCCCCTGCCTGCGATAGCGCAATGCGGCGCGGATGTCGCGGCTCTTTGCGCGCAAGGCCTGGGCGGGGCTTGCAGGCGCTCAGCACCTTGGAGGCTTGGCCAGGAGGCTCGATCGCCGAGCGAACACCAGATAGACCACCAGGCCGATGGCGTTCCAGACAAAGAACCGGGCGATGGTGGCGCCGGGCAGGCTGACGAACAGATAGACACAGCCCAGCACCCCCGCCGGCCCGACCAGCCACCAAAGGGGCGTGCGAAACACGCGCGGCCGCGCGGGCTCGCGCAGGCGCAGCACGATCATGCACACGCAGACGGCGATGAAGGCGCACAGGGTGCCGGCGTTGGCCACCTCGGCGATCTCCTTGAGGCTGAGCAGGCCGGCCACGGCCGCGGCGCCCACGGCGGTCAGCGCGGTCATCAGCACCGGCGTGCCGGTGCGGGCGCTGACCCTCGCCAGTCGCTCGTGCAGCAGACCGTCGCGGGCCATGACGAAGAAGATGCGGCTCTGGCCATAGAGAAAGGCCAGGATCACGGTCGGAAGGGCCACGACCGCGGCGCCGGCGACCAGGCTCGCCGCCATCGGATGGCGCAGGCCCGCCAGCACCGCCACCAGCGGCGCCTCGGACCGGGCCAGGGCCTGGGCCGGCGCGGCGCCGATCGCCGCCGCCGCGACGGCGATGTAGAGCGCCACGCAGGCGGCCATCGAGCCGACGATGCCGATGGTCAGGTTGCGGCCTGGGTCCTTGGTCTCCTCCGCCGCGGTTGAGATGGTGTCGAAGCCATAGAAGGCGAAAAAGATGATCGAGGCCGCGGCCATCACCCCGACCTTGGCGCCGCCCAGGGTGCGGCCCGCAAAGCCATTGGGCAGGAAGGGATGGAAATGCGCTGGATTAAATGCGGCGCCGGCGATCACGATGAAGGCGGCCAAGGCGGTGAGCTTGACCGCCACGAGCACCAGATTGACCCGGGCGCTTTCGCGCGTGCCGGCGATCAGCAGACCGGCGACGACGAAGGTGATCAGCACCGCCGGCAGATTGACCGCGCCGCCGGCGTAGGGACCCGACAGCAGCGCCTCGGGAAACCCGGCCGCCACGGCGAAGGTCGCCACATGCGCCGACCAGCCGACCGCGACCGCGCTGCACACCAGGGTGTATTCGAGGATCAGACTCCAGCCGACGACCCAGGCCAAACCCTCGCCGAGCACCGCATAGCTGTAGGTGTAGGCGCCGCCCGCCGCCGGCATCAGGGTCGCCATCTCGGCATAGGCCAGGGCCGCGCAGATGCAGACCAGGCCGGCGATCACGAAGGACAGGATCACGCCGGGCCCCGCCAGACCCGCGCCCACGCCGATCAGGGTATAGATGCCCGCGCCGACCGTCGCCCCGATCCCCAGGGCCATCAGATGCGGCCACCCCAGGGTGCGGTTCAGCCGCCGGCCCTGCGGCTGGTCAGTCAGGCTGTCGATCGCCTTGCGGCGGTTCCAGAACGCCATGAGACTCCTCGTTGTGGGAGAGTCGCATTGAAGGCTGCTTTTACGGTAGGGGGAAGCGCGCAAACGGCGCTGCGGTGGGCGATTTGAAATTCAGCCCTTGTCGCCAGTGAGGGGCCTGAGCAGGATAGCCCAACTCATTCGCGGTTAGCCGAATTTTTCTGCGCTTGCCGCTGCGTTACGATTCTACCCCCTTGTCACGCTGCGGGGCATTGACATGGGCGATCAGCACCCGACGTTAAGTGGGGATTGCTAACGTTAGCAAGGCTGCGGGCGATTTGACGCCCCTGCTAGGAACGCGGCTTGAAAGGAGGCGCTACATGGCGGCGATAGATTTTCGCAGGCTTATGTTTTTGAGGCCTGCTACCGACGGCCGCACCGAATTGGAAAAGTTCATTGCGGCGGCCTACGGGAGCCCCAAGGAGCATGCGCCAGAATCAGAACTCGTGCGGGTCCTTAGGGCCTATCAGGACACCCAGAAGAAGCGATCCGCCAAATAGTGCTGCCGTTCGACCCGGCTGATCTGCAATATGAGCCTCTCTCGGAAATTTGTCCGAGAGAGGCATTTTCATGCGGCGCCGAAATCGTCGATAGATGGTTTAGAGAAAAAGCATTCACTGAACATGATAGGCATTTTTGTCGGGTGACGACGATCCACGCACCTAGCGACCCATGCCCAGTGGCGTTTTATGCTGTCTCTGTTGTTGCTGAGCGTCTTACAGATAAAAAATCATTGATTCCCAATTTCAGGCCAGATGACAAATCTTATTTTCCGTCTTTACGGCTTGAATGGACAGCTGTGCGCGCTGACTTGCAGGGAATGGGCCTTGGAACTATAGTTATGGGCCGCGTTCTTAGCGTATTTAAGGATATGGTCAATTCAACAGGTATTCCCGCGCTTACGCTTAGACCGCTAAACGACCGAGCCGAATCTTTTTATCGAGGTCTTGAGTTTATACCATTTGGCGCTCGCGGCCTTGGACCAAGAATGCTGCTGCCTGCTCAAAAAGTCATCGAAGCAAGGACGGCTCTCGACCGTGAGGCCGAATCCTAAGGTCGAACTTCTCGTCGGATTCGCCGTCCAAGTGCGGCGAAGCCCTCAGGCCGCCTCGGCCGCGGCCTGTTCGGCGACGGTGGTGCGGTTGCGGCCGCTGCGCTTGGAGGCGTAAAGGGCCTCGTCGGCGCGTTCGATCAGCGATTCCATCGATTCGCCGAACTTGAAGTCGGCCAGGCCCGCTGAGACGGTGATGGTGCCCAGATCCTCGTTGGTCGAGCGGCGCTTGAGGGTCCGCGATGAGACCTCGACCCGGATCTCCTCCAGGGTGGCCAGCACCTCGGCGGCGCGCTCACTGGGGAAGATCATGGCGAATTCCTCGCCGCCGTAGCGGGCGGCGAAGCGCGGCGGCGGGGCCATGCGGCCGATCACGCTGGAGACATAGCGGATCACCTGGTCGCCGGTCTGATGGCCCCAGGTGTCGTTGAACCGCTTGAAGTGGTCGATGTCGATCACCGCAAGCGACAGGTGCTCGCACTTTTCGCTGGCCTCGGCGCAGCAGCGGCCCAGTTCGTCGTCGAAGGCCTTGCGGTTGGCCAGGTTGGTCAGGGCGTCGGTGGTGGCGTCGCGGCGCACCTGCTCCAGATGCTCGCGCAGACGGCCGACCTCGGCGGTGGACTCGTCGAGCCGCTTCTCCAGCGACTTGTTCTCGCGCTGCACCCGCTTGGTGGCGGTCGACAGGGTCTCGACCATCCGCTTCAGGGTGGCCGCGTCGATGGCGTCGTTCAGGGTGCGGCCCGCGCCGGCCAGGGTCTGGCCATATTGCTCGCTCGATCGTTGCGCCTGCTTGATCGCGGCCGAGACCGCGGCCAGTTCGCGGTTCAGCTGATCGCCGGCGTCGCGGATCTGATCATTCAGACGCGCCTTGGGCAGGTAGGCGGCGGCCAGCTGTTCGGAGACATCTTCGGTGATCGCCTCGCCGGTCGACAGCAGGCGCTCGATCTCCATGGCCAGGGCCCCGTCCGGGTTGGCGACGAAGTGCAGCCACAGTTCGTAATTGAGCGGCGTCGGCCAGATCTGCCGGCGCTCCATATCGTCGATGACCTTGCGGGCAAGTTCGTAAGCGTTCGGCCCGCGCAGCGTGCTCTCGACTCCAGCCGACATTCAAACGTCCCCGAACCGTTGTTAGAGCCGCCTACGCCGCTCAGACTTGGCCCATGTTAGTCCGCAGACCGCAAACGTCGGGTTAAGAGCCGATCAGTCGGGTCGCAAATGATCTCGGCCTTGCGATTGGCCGAGACTATTCCAGACGCGGACCCCGCGAGTAATCGCAAATCCAGGCGCAGGCTCGTCCAGGGCTGTTTGGGTGGTCGTTGGCGCCACCTGAACCTTAGTCCTTGGTCACGGCCAGACTGGGGATCGGGCGCAGCAGGAAGGCCGGGGTGTCGCCGCCAAAACCGCGCACGCCGCTATCGTCGTCGCGCTCTTCGCGAGAAGACCGCGGCGCAGGCGGGGGCTCACGCCGGGGCGGTTCGCGCCGCGGCGCCCGTTCCGCGCGCTGCGGCGTCGGTTCCCGATGAGGCGCGATCTCGGCGGCGGGGACTTCCCGGATCGGTTCGGCCACCGCCGCGACCTCGATGGCTTCGACCGGCGGCGCCTCGGCCTTGGGCCGGCGCTCGCGTTCGGCGCGGCCGACGCCGCGGGGCGAGCGTTCGCGGGTCGGACGGGCGGAGCGACCGCCGCCGCGGCCTTCGTCGCCGCCCGCGGCCTGGCTCCAGTCGAGGTCGAGCACCGTCTCAGCCGGCGTCTTGCCGATCAGTTTCAGCACCTTGTCCAGCGAGCGACCGTCGGCGGGGGTGACGATCATGAAGGTGTCGCCCGAACGCCCGGCCCGGCCGGTGCGGCCGATCCGGTGGACATAGTCGTCGGCGTGGTGCGGAACGTCATAGTTGAACACGTGGCTGACGTCCGGGATATCGAGGCCGCGCGCGGCGACGTCCGAGGCCACCAGCAACTTCAGCTCGCCCTTGCGGAAGCCTTCCAGGGTCTTGGTGCGCACGCTCTGGTCCAGGTCGCCGTGGATGGCCGCGGCGTCGTGGCCGTGGGCCTTCAGCGACTTGGCCACCACATCGACCTCGGTCTTGCGGTTGCAGAACACGATGCCGTTCTTGATGTCAGAAGCGTCGATCAGGGCCCGTAGCGCCAAGCGCTTGGCCTTGGGATCGCTGGAGGGGATGCGGACCAGATGCTGGGCGATGTTCTCGCCGGTGGTCGCCGGGCGCGAGGCCTCGATGCGCACCGGGTCGTTGAGGAACTGCTTGGTCAGCCGGGTGATCTCCGGCGGCATGGTGGCCGAGAAGAACAGGGTCTGCTTCTTCGGCGGGGTCAGTTTGAAGATCCGCTCGATGTCGGGGATGAAACCCATGTCCAGCATGCGGTCGGCTTCGTCGACGACCATGATCTGCACGCCGGTCATCAACAGCTTGCCGCGCTCGACGTGGTCGAGCAGGCGGCCGGGGGTGGCGATCAACACGTCGACGCCGCGGTCAATCTTCTTGTCCTGGTCGCCGAACGAGACGCCGCCGATCAGCAGCGCCCAGGTCAGCTTGGTGCCCTTGGCGTATTTCTCAAAGGCGGAGGCGACCTGGTCGGCCAGTTCGCGGGTGGGTTCGATGACCAGGGCGCGCGGCATGCGGGCCTTGGCGCGACCATTGGCCAGGCGCTCGATCATCGGCAGGGTGAAGGCGGCGGTCTTGCCAGTGCCGGTCTGGGCGATGCCCAGGATGTCGAGGCCCGAAAGGGCCACCGGGATGGCCTCGGCCTGGATGGGGGTGGCGGTGAGATAGCCGGAGTCGGCGACCGCCTGGAGGGTTTGGGGGCTCAGCCCCAGTTCTGAAAAGTCTGTCATGCTCGATGTGAATAACTGGCGGTAAGGGCGCATATCGCCCAGTCGATCCCGGCGCAGTTGGCGGGGAACATAGGTTTGGGCGGATGAAAGTCAATGAAATAAGAAAGTCGCGGCCGCTAGCGTTCCATAATATTTCCGGGCCGCAGCTGCGAATTCGCGGCTCCTGCGCCTGTTCCCGGCCATTTTAGCCGGCCGAGACGGACCATCGGCGCGAAAGCCTCTGTGAACGGCGCCAGAAGACAGCCGCTCAGACTGTGTTGCGCGGGACTGGACGGGCTGACCCCGAAAGTCAGGCGCTGCCGGGCGCGGGTGGGCAGGCAGAGCGTGCCGAACATCCAGTCCCAGATCGACAGATAGCTGCCGAAATTCTTGTTGAAATGCGCCGGGTCCATCGAATGGTGGATCTGATGATGCGCTGGGCTGAGCAGAACGCGGCCCCAGAGCCCGGTGGTCGCGAGCCAGACATGCGAATGCTGCAGATGCAGCACCAAAAGCGTGAAGACCAGCAACACCGCGTTGCGATCGCCGATGGTGAAGCCGCTGATCTGCGCGCCGAACAGGGCGGACAGCAGGCCCGACGCCGTCCCCAGGGCCAAGGCCAGGATATTGGCGAACTTGATCGCCTCCACCGGGTGCAGGCGAAAATTGGTCAGGGGCGACAGGGTGACGGCGGTGTGGTGCGGCTTGTGGAAGGCCCAGAAGAAGGCGATCCGATGGCTGAGGAAGTGGTCCGTCCAGAAGGCCAGCTCATAGGCCAGGAACAGGCTGGCGGTGGCGACGACCTTGCAAAGGGTCGGGTCCAGGCCCCTGAACGGCGCCGGTCCGATCGCCGCGCTGATGGCGTCGGCCACCAGCCCCGCGACGGTCTTGGACGAGATCGCCAGCCAGCCGAACAAGAGGCCGAAGATCAGGCTGTTGAACAGGAAAAAGCCGAGATCGGCGCGGGCCGATGGACTGGCCCAGCGCCCCTTGGGAAACAGGCCCCGCCAGATCACCGACAGCCGCACCGGCCGTCCGCGGGCGCGGCGTCTGAGCGCCAGGACCATGACGGCGATTGCGAGGGCGCAGCCCAGGGACAGCAGCGAAAACGACGAGGTCGGGGTCAGCAGCATCATCGACCACTTGCCGACCGACAGCTGATAGAGCCGGGCGATCAGGGCCTGGGCGGAGGCTGGGTCGGTCGCGGGCGTCAAGCTGTGGGCGGTCCGATGCGGCGGGGTCTGGCAGCAATAGATAGACCGTCACCGGTGAGGGTTTGCTTAAGCGCTGGCCGCGACCGCCGCTGACCTGCGTTCGCGGGTCGGTCCGGCGGCCCAACGGCGGGCCGGAGCGTCGATCCAGCGCTCGGCGGCCCAAGCCGCCCCGATCGAGACGCCCGCCGCCGCCGTGACCAGGCACAGGCGCACCGCCAGGCTCGCCCCGGCCGGCTCCAGGGTGTGGAAAAACACCACCACCGGCCCGTGGATCACATAGAGCCCGTAAGATAGCCGCCCGGCCCTGGCGTAGAGGCGCGCCGCCTTCGACGGCTCGGCTTGGGCCGCACAGACCAGCAGAAGCGGGAACGCCGCCCCGACCACCCCAAGATCGAATAGCGGCGAGGCGACGACAGGAATGAAGGCGATCAGCCCGACCGTGGCGGGGACCAGCCAGCCCAACGATCCCGGCGCGGCGATCCTTAGGCGTCCAGCCCGCCACAGACGGTGGAGCGCCACGCCCAGGGGGAAGGAAAATCCAACCCGCAGCCAGCCGATCAGATAGGCGAAGTCGCCGGCATGGCGGCTGGGGTCATGGTTGGCGAAGCCGCCGTCGAACTGGCCCAGCCAGAGGCTGACACCGGTCAGTCCCACGCCGCAGGCCGCGATCAGCCCCCATAGCCGCAGGTCGGTCAGGCGCGGCGCGACCGCGCCATAGAGGCCGTTGATCCAGAGCTCCAGCTGCAGCGACCAGATCGGCCCGTTGAAGGGCACGATCAGCCCACCGCCAAGCCAAGGCAGAAACAACACGCTCAGCCCCCCGATCAGCGCCCATTGCGGCGGTGGGTGCATCACCCCGCGCGCGGCGCCATAGGCCTGGACCGCGCTGCCCAGCGCCAGGCCGACCAGGGCCAGCGGATAGAGCCGGATCAGCCGCGCGCGGGCGAAGCCTGGACCGGCTCCCGGCTGGGCCAACCGCGCGCCATAGCCGGCCGAGAGCACGAACCCGCTCATCAGAAAGAACAGGTCGACCATCAGATAGCCGTGGGCGAAAAACGGCCCGCCCAGGATCATCTGCAGATGCAGCGCCATCACCATCACCGCGGCCAGGCCTCGAACGCCGTCCAGGGTGATGAAGCGGGTCTGCATGAGGGCGGGCGGCGGCCTTGGCGCGGAGGGCGGGCGCTCACCCTGGCTGAGGGCGGTTGAGATTCGGTTAGGCGAGGGCGAATGCGATGCAGGAGGCGCCCGCGACACAGCGGGCTGCGAACTCAAGTTAACGGAAGATGAAACTCAGGCTCGTCATCCCGGCCTCGTGCCGGGATCCATGCCGTGAACGTGCGGCGCCAGATCCGCTTGCCGAATCTTCACGGCATGGGTTCCGGCATTCCGCTTCGCTCCAGCCGGAATGACGCGGAAATTACGCTTTCATTGACCCGAGTTCGGAGCCCTGCGCGCGACACCCAGGGGCTTGATCCGAACAAAAAGAGAACCTAGGGTCTCCTGTGACGATCAGGGGAGAGGGGCCTTGTCATACGAGATCTATCTTGACGCCAGGTCGGGCCGTGTTGATCAGCGGCGGCTGTTCGTTTTTCTCAATCGGCGACGAAATTACACTGTTATTGAGAATGAAGCGCGTTACCTCAATAAGGAAACAGGCGTTGATTTCGGTATTGAGTTCATTGGATATACGAAAGAATCGAAAGACCTCGGCGGCCCGATCTGCTTCGAGATCAATTATTTTCGTCCCAGCTTCTTTGCACTTGAAGCCGACCTCGAGCTGAGCGACCTGGTTGAGATGTTCGACCTCGTGGTGGTCGATTCGCAGATAGAGGGGATGGGGGAGGGCGACTATGACTCGGCCGGGTTTCTAAGGGGTTGGCGCTACGGCAATCGCTTGGCCCATGCGCAGGTGATCGAGCGCACTGGTCGAGCGAACCACTTCACCCTGCCGACCGCCAAGCTGGAGCGGGCCTGGCGGTGGAACTATGAGCGGCCAAGGTTGCAGCAACAGGCGGGCGACCAACTCTACGTGCCCGATATCATGGTCTTGGACCTGAACGGTCACGCCGTCACCGCGGTCCCCTGGAAAGATGGACTGCCATTTCGCACCCCGCCCGCCGACTATCTGTTGGCGATTCGCGAACGGCTCAAACCGCGCCTCTTCGGCTTCTCACCGCGCGATCAGCGGCTTGTTCCTTGGCAGCAGGCGGCGCCGCTGCTCGCCGATCATGGTGAGGCGCTTGAGGATGGATCGATCCAGACCCGCTACGATCAGCCACCGAAGCCGGTGATCGATTTCGTCCGACGCCTCAAGCCGTCGGACAACCCGCGTGCGCGCATTCCCTTGGGCGAGGTGATGGACGAAGAGCTGATCCTGGGCCAGTTCACGGTCGAGCGGGAGGCCGGCTGATGTCTGACAACTGAATCCAGTACGCGCCGGTCGACCCGTCCTGGCAGCCGACGGCGCAGGCTGCGGAAGCGGCGCTGGCCTATCTGCGCTCGGTTCTCGGCGAGGTCGACGAACTGACCGCCGAATTCAAGGATCAGATCGAGCCCTTTCACCCCTACGCCAATTGGTCGGGCGTCGCCTGTCCGAGCTGTGGCGCCGATGTCGAGGATTGGTGGTTTGACGCCCTTGGGCCGGCCGAGGCGACGCATTTCGCCGATTTGAATGCGACCACGCCTTGCTGCGGCGCGAACGCCAGCCTGAACGACCTCGATTATCCTTTCCGCGTGGCGTTCGGCGCTTCGTGCTCGATGCGATGAACCCGTCCAAAAACACCACGCCCGAACAGGAAACCCATCTGGCGGCGCTGCTGGGCTCCCAGGTGCATAAGGTCATGGTGCATCTGTGATGCGCGGGCGGCGATTGAGTCTCTGGCCGGACGGTGGTAGAAAATTGTCCGCGGCATTCTACCATTTGGCGGCCATGCACCTGAACATCAAGAACGATGAGGCTCATCGCCTTGCGACTGAGCTCGCAGCGTTGCGGGGGGAGAGCCTGACGGCGGCGGTCACCGCCGCCCTGCGCGCGCAGTTGGAGGCGGAGCGCCTACGCGCGCCGACCGGCGTGGCCGCGCGGCTGATGGCCATCGGCCGCCGCTATGCGGCCCTGGAGGACGCCGATGGGCGGACCCCTGATGAGATCATCGGCTTTGACGAGACCGGATCGCCTGCGTGATCGTGGTCGACACCTCTTCCGTGGTGGCGATCTTCCGGCAGGAGCCCGACGCAGCCGATTACGCCTGGCGGATCGAAGCTGATGATCAGCCGCAAATCTCGGCCGCGAGCCTGCTGGAAACCTCCATGGTCCTCCGCGGCCTGAAACTGATCAGCGCGCCGCAGGCCGAGGCTTGGCTCGATGAATTCATCGTCGCGGCGGGCCTCACCATCGCCCCGGTGACCGTTGATCAGATCGATTTAGCCCGACGCGCGCACGTGCGCTTCGGAAAAGGCGGCGGCCATCGCGCGCAACTGAACTTCGGCGATTGCTTCTCCTATGCGCTCAGCCGCGCCCTGGACGCGCCGCTGTTGTTCAAGGGCGAAGATTTCACTTACACCGACGTCAAGGCCGCGCTGTGATCCATGCCGCCGTCACCCGGCCGCCGCGCGCAGAAGCCGCACCAGCCGCGCCCGGGTCTCGCCGTCGGCGACGCCGTCGACGCGCTGCGGGCGCCAGTGGCGCTGGAAGGCGGTGATCAGGCTGGCGGTGTGGGGCTCAAAGCGCCCCGACGGCGGGCTCTCATAGCCCAGCCGCGCCAGGCCCGCCTGCAGGGCGAACACGCCGGCGCCCTCGTCGCCGATCGACAGTGGCGCGCCGGGGGCCGAGGCCGCCTCGACCCACAGGCCGTGGCCGGCCTTGGCCAGGCCCTGCCAATCGAACAGCTCGCCCGGGTCGGTCTTGCGCGCCGGGGCGACGTCGGAATGGCCCAGGATGCGGGCGTCGGCGATCTGCCAGCGCCCACGCACCTCATCCAGCAGCGTGATCAGGCTGGTCATCTGCGCCGGCGGGAACGGCCGATAGCCCCATTCGTGGCCGGGATTGACCAGCTCGATCCCGATCGAGACCCCGTTGATGTCGTGCTGCCCGTCCCAGAACGAGACCCCGGCGTGCCAGGCGCGCCGCGCCTCCGGGACCAGGGCGAACAGCCGGCCGTCCTCCTCGATCAGGTAGTGGGCCGAGACCTTGGCCGCCGGATCGCGCAGCCGACCCAGCGCCGCCTCGCCGCTGGGCATGCCGGTATAGTGCAGCACGATCATGTCCGGCAGGCGCGTGCGGGCGTCATGGTTGGGGGAGGGGGCGTCGATCAGCGTCATCAGCGCAGCCTATAGCGCGGATCAGGCGACGGCCAACCGGGGTTGTGCAAGCGGACCCCGGACCGTGGCGCGCGGCGCGGAGGCCTGCTTAGGTTGATAATTATTCGTCGTAACCCGAAAAACGTTCGTCATCCCGGCCGGAGCGTCGCGAAAAGCCGGGACCCAGAAGACTGGACTCCGACACTCGCAGTGTGCGGGCAATCTCAGGCCTTGCGGCCGTCTTGGTCCCAGCCATAGGCGACCCAGTTGCGGCCGCCGACATGGCGCGCCTCGATCAAGCTCGGGTCATGTTTGGCGCCGGCGCTGCGGCTACGCAGGGCTGTCGCCATCAATCCGACCAGGGCCATGCCCATCAGCGCCACCGCCGCCAGGGCCGCGGTGAACACCACAGCCAACACCGCTGCGACCGCGCCGGCGGCCAGGCTGGCGATCGCGCCGCCCACGGCGACCAGGCCGCTAAAGGCCCCGCCCCGTGGCGAGGATCCGCCGTTCAAGGCGTCCATGACCGCTCTCCTGCCTGATCGGCTGCGTCAAAAATCCATATGGCCCCTGCATTGGCGGTTTCGTCAATGATCGTGACTGTCGCGTCAGGGTTAATCACCGGCTCGTGCTCGAAGCTTGAGGGTTGGGGTCCGTCCCCCGCACCTCAGCTGGCGGCGGCGAAGCTGCGGCGTTCTCGCGTGACCGCATCGAAGGCGGCGTTGATCGCGGCGGCCTTCTCCTGCGCCAGCCGCACGAAGTCAGCCGGCAGGCCGCGGGCGATGGCCCGGTCGGGATGGGCCTCGGACAGGGCGCTGCGCCAGGCCGCATGCACCGCCTCGTCGCCGACATCGGGGGCGATCCCCAGCACCGCATAGGGATCATCGGCGGCCACACCCAGATGGGTGGCCTTCAGCCGGCGGAAGGTCAGCGGCGACTGGCCAAACAGCTCCGACACCCGGGCCAGATAGTCCAGCTCGTCGTGGGTCACGCCGCCATCGGCGGCGGCGATGTGGAACAGGCCGTCGAGCACGTCCTCCAGCAACTGCGGGCAATTGCGGTAGCGTTTCGCCAAGCGGCGGGCGTAGCTTTCGAAGCCGTGGGTGGTCTGGCGGGCTAGATCGTACAGCCGCTCGATCTCCCGGGCCGAATGGGCGTCGGGCTGGAACACCTCGGCGAAGGCGGCGAACTCGCCGTGGTCAGCGCGGCCGTCGGCCTTGGCCAGCTTGGCGCCCAGTGCGGTGACGGCGGTCGAAAAGGCCGGATCCTCGCCCGGCAACCCAGCCGGGCATTCGGTGCAGTCGGCGGAATCGACGCGGCGCGCGGCGAGGCTTGCTATGTTGCGAAAGAAGGTCATTGGAAGCTCAAACACTAGGATCGCATCGCCACGATGACAACCGCAATTCGTGCCCTTGAAGGTTACGGTTACGTCATGTGCATCGACCGCGGGGGCACTTTCACCGATGTGATTGCGCGCGATCCCCATGGGCGGATGCGTACGCTCAAGCTTTTGTCGGCCAGCGCGGCCTATGAGGACGCCGCCGTCGAGGCCATGCGCCGCTTGCTGGACGTGGCGCCCGGCGCGCCGTTTCCCGCCGAGCGGATCGAGGCGATCAAGATGGGCTCCACGGTGGCCACCAACGCCCTGCTCGAGCGGAGCGGCGCGCGCACCCTGCTGATCACCACCGAGGGTTTCGCCGACGCCCTGTTGATCGGCGATCAGACCCGCCCGTCGCTGTTCGCCCTGAGACTCGAGCGTGCGGCCCCGCTCTACGCCGGGGTGGTCGAGGCGCTGGAGCGGCTAGACGCGCGGGGTGCGGTGGTGCGGCCCTTGGATCGCGCGGCCCTGGCGGCGGCGCTGGCGCAGGCGGTGGCCGACGGCTTCACCTCGGCCGCGATCGCCTTCCTGCACGCGGACCTCAACCCGGCGCATGAGCAGGCGGCGGGCGAGATCGCCCGGGCGGCGGGATTCGATTTCGTCGCCCTCTCGCACGAGGTCTCGCCCCTGCCGCGATTCCTGCCGCGCGCCCAGACCACGGTGGCCGACGCCTATCTGACACCGGTGCTGCGCGCCTATGTGGAGCGGGTGTCGGCGGCGGTGGCCGGGGCGCCGCTCTATTTCATGACCTCGGCCGGCGCCCTGGTCGGGGCGGAAGCCTTTCGCGGCCGCGATGCGGTGCTGTCGGGCCCGGCTGGCGGCGTGGTGGGTGTGGCCGAGACGGCCAAGACGGCCGGCGCCGTCGCGGCCCTGGGCTTCGACATGGGCGGCACCTCCACTGATGTCTGCCGCTATGCTGGGACGCTGGAGCGGCGCGACACCGCCACCGTGGCCGGGGTGTCGCTACGCAGTCCGATGCTGGATGTGGAGACCGTGGCGGCCGGGGGCGGCTCGATCCTGGCCTTCGACGGCCTGCGCGCAAGGGTGGGGCCAGCCAGCGCCGGCGCTGATCCGGGGCCGGCCTGCTATGGCCGCGGCGGGCCAGCGACCGTGACCGACGCCAATCTGGTGCTGGGGCGGCTCGATCCGGCGGCCTTTCCCGCGGTGTTCGGGCCGGGCCAGGACCAGCCGCTCGACGTCGCCGCGGCGCGGGCGCAGCTGGGCGCGCTCGCCCGGTCGATGGGCGCGGAGAGCGCTGAGGCGGCCGCCGAGGGCTTCATCGCCGTGGCCGTGGAGCAGACCGCCCAGGCGGTGCGGCGAATCTCGACCGAGCGCGGGTTTGATCCGCGCGACCATGCGCTGGTCGCCTTTGGCGGCGCGGCGGGGCAGGTGGCCTGCGCCGTGGCCGAGGCCCTGGGAATCAGCGAGGTGCTCAGCCCGCGCTACGCCAGCCTGCTGTCGGCCTGGGGCATCGGCCAGGCCCAGGTCGGCGCGCTGAGGCTGGCGGGGCTTGAGGCGACGCTGGACGAGGGCGGGCTGGCGCGGGCGCAAACGCTGGCCGAGACGCTGACCGCGCAGGTGATCCAGGACTTGGCCGACCAGGGCGCGGCGGCCGGCGCGATCAGCGTGCGGCTGAGGCTGCGCTACGCCGGCGCCGACGCGGCGCTCCCGGTGGAGGCGGGGGCGCTGGAGGCCGTGACCGCAGCCTTCGAGGCGGCGCACCAGCGGTTGTTCGGCTTTGTCGAGCCGGACCTGGGGATCGTCATTGCGGGGGTGGAGGTGGAGGGCCGTCAGCCGGGGTTGGCGCGCCCCCATCCCAACCCTTCCCCCATCGAGGCGGAAGGACTGTCTCCTTGGGAGAGGATGACAGGTGGAGAACCCCGGACCATCGACGCCGACACAATGACCACGCCCCTCCTCGGCCCGGCCCTGATCGTGCGCGGCGACACCCAGATCGCTGTCGCCGCCGGTTGGCGCGCGACGGCGCAGGCGGATGGGCTGATCCGCCTCACTCGCGAGACCCCCGTCCAGGCGGCGAAAACCAGTGACCTTTCGACCCCCGACCCGGTGACCCTGGAGCTGTTCAACCGCCGCTTCATGGGCGTGGCCGAGGCCATGGGCGCGGCGCTGGAGCGCACCGCCCATTCGGTCAATATCAAGGAGCGGCTGGATTTTTCCTGCGCGCTGTTCGACGCCGATGGCGGGCTGGTGGCCAACGCGCCGCACATGCCGGTGCATCTGGGCTCGATGGGGGCCAGCGTGAGGGCGGTGCGCGAGCGCCATCCGACCCTTCGCCCCGGAGACGCCTTCGCCCTCAACAATCCCTACGCCGGCGGCACGCACCTGCCGGACATCACAGTGGTCATGCCGGTGTTCATCGACCCGGGCGACGCCGCCGCGACCTTCTTCGTCGCCGCCCGCGGCCACCACGCCGACGTCGGCGGCATGCAGCCGGGCTCGATGCCGCCGTTCTCGACCACCATCGGCGAGGAGGGGGTGATGCTCGACGCCCTGCCGATCATGCGGGCCGGCCGGTTCCTGGAGGCGGAAGTCCGCGCCGCCCTGGCCCAGCCCCCGTTCCCCGCCCGCCGCCCGGACCAGAACCTCGCCGACCTCAAGGCCCAGATCGCCGCCTGCCAGGCCGGCGCCGCCAGCGTGGCGGCGATGATCGCGGCCCAGGGCGGCGAGACCGTCGCGCGCTATATGGGTTTCGTGCAGGACAACGCCGAGGCCAGCGTGCGCCGGGCCATCGGCCGCCTGCGCGACGGGTCGGCGCGCGTCCCGATGGACGGCGGCGGCGAGATCGTGGTGACGATCACCGTCGATGCGGCCGCCGGCGAGGCGAGCATCGACTTCACCGGAACCAGCGCGGTGCTGGCCTCCAACTTCAACGCCCCCACCGCCATCGTCGATGCGGCGGCGCTCTATGTGTTCCGCACCCTGATCGATGACGACATCCCGCTCAACGCCGGCTGCCTCAAACCGCTGAACATCATCATCCCGCCTGGCTCGATGCTGTCGCCCTGCGCCCCGGCGGCGGTGGTCGCCGGCAATGTCGAGACCAGCCAGCACATCGTCGACGCCCTCTATGCGGCCCTGGGGGTGATGGCCAATGGCCAGGGCTCGATGAACAACGTCACCTTCGGCGACGCGGAGCGCCAGTACTACGAGACCCTGTGCGGCGGGACCGGGGCCACGGCCGAGGCGCCAGGGGCCAGCGCCATCCACAGCCACATGACCAATTCGCGGCTGACCGATCCGGAGATCCTCGAGCGGCGCTTTCCCGTGCGGCTGGAGGCGTTCGGCGTGCGCCATGGCTCAGGCGGGGCCGGCGCCCAGCCGGGCGGCGACGGCGCGCGGCGGCGCATCCGCTTCCTGGCCCCGATGCAGGCGGCGCTTTTGTCCACCCGGCGCGAGCACGCGCCCCAGGGTCTGGCCGGCGGCGGTGCGGCGCTGCCCGGTCGCCAGAGGTTGATTAAACTGGACGGGTCGGTAAAGGACTTGCCGGGGCGTTTTTCCATATCCGCCGAGGCTGGCGACGTGATCGAGATCGAGACCCCTGGCGGCGGCGGTTTCGGCTCATCTCCCGCCCCGACCACAGAATGAGGTGATTGATGCCCCTGGCCGCCCTGCTCGCCCTGTCCGTCCTGGCCGCCGATCCGGCCAGCGCCCCACCGCCCGCAACGCCTGCGCCGCTCGCCGCTCAGGGCCTGTCGCGCAGCACGGCGCTCGCCGCCCCTGACCAGGACAGCGACGACGAGAACGACATCCCGACCAACGCCCCCAAGGACGACTACGGCTTCGTCGCCTGGTGCTATGGGGCGCTGGACGAATATCTGGACATCTATGAAGTGGTGAAGCCCGACCTGAAGGACATCGACAAGCTGTTCGGCAGTCCGGTGGTGGAGGCGCAGCCCTACAGCCAGGACATCGCCGAGGACCGCAAGGCGCTGAAGCGATTCGGCGTGGCCCTGGCTGTCGCGCGGCGGACCAGCCCGCCGCCGGTCGTCGAACAGGCCGAAGAGGCGATTCGCAGCGGCCACGCCATGTGGTCGCTGGCCAAGGCCCAGCCGCATCGCCGCCTGGCCGACGCCTGGCTGTTCTGGGGTCTGCCGCCCCGCTGCGACCGCGCGGCCAAGCGGCTGAGGACCCATACCGCCGCGCCGGAAGACGGCGCCCCCGCGGTCGCCCCACAAGCGCCGGCGCCGGCGGCGGATCCGCCGGCCGCAGGACAAAATCCTTAGAGTCGCGACGCTCCCGCCCGCACGGCTTGGTGAAGGATGGCGGATTTGTCCAATTTCGTTTATTAAATCCGCTGGTTAGCGCTGGGCTTCGCGCCCTTGACGCACCGGGCGGGCGTCTATAGGTTCCGCCGCGATCTAAGCCGGGCCACGGCAAGGACGTCGGGTCGCCGAGACCGTAAAGCCGTCATGCCGAAGCTGGACGATCATCAACCTGAGGCGCTCCAACGCCTCGACGACGAGCTTAAGGCCTTCGAGAGCAAGCGCGCGGCTACCGCGACGTCGGCCCTCGACTCCGGAGCGGCCAGCGGGGCCTACCGGATGATGGCCAGCCTGATCGGCGGGCTGTTGGGCGGGCTGGGCCTGGGCTGGTTTTTCGACCAGGTCGCCCACACCGCGCCTTTGGGGCTGATCGTCGGCCTGCTGATCGGGGTGGGGGCGTCCACCTACGCGATTGTCCGCTCCGCCGGACGCATGAGTGCGAATTTGACGGCGCAGTCGGGTCCGATTGCGCCGGCGCCCGTCGATGACGGCGATGACTAGGAGAAGCAGGGACTGATGGCCGCCATTGAGCCGATGAAACAGTTCATGATCCAAAAGATCGTGGCCCTGCCGGTACAGTTGCCCGGCCTGGGGACGCTTGACCTGTCGATCACCAACTCCGTCGCCTTCATGATCGGCTCAGCCCTGTTGATCAGCGTCTTCTTCCTGGTCGCGGCGCGCGGCGAGCTGGTGCCGGGCCGGATGCAGGCCCTGGCCGAAACGCTCTATGATCTGGTCGACAAGGGCCTGACCGGCCCGATGATCGGCGACCGCGGTCGCCCGTTCCTGCCGTTCGTGTTCACCCTGTTCGCCCTGATCGCGGTGATGAACATCATCGGCCTGGTGCCGGGCAGCTTCACGGTGACCTCGCAACTGGCGGTGACCGCCATCCTGGCGCTGATGACCTTTCTCATCGTCATCGTGGTCGGATTTCTGCGAAACGGGATCGGCTTCTTCAAGCTGTTCGCCCCAGGCGGCGTGCACTGGGCGATGCTGATCATCATGATCCCGATCGAGGTGATCTCGTTCTTTGTTCGCCCCGTGACCCTGTCCATGCGGTTGTTCGGCAACATGGTCGGCGGCCACGTGGTCATGTACATGTTCGCCAGCTTCATCGTCGGGCTGGGTCTGTTCGCCATCCATACCGGCGGTCCGGCCTATCTGGGTTTTGTCGGCTCGGCCCTGTCGCTTGGCATGGTCATCGCCCTGATGGCGCTGGAGTTCATCGTCGCCTTCCTTCAGGCCTTCGTCTTCGCCGCCCTGACCTGCACCTATCTCAGCGATGTCGTGAACCTTGATCACGGCCACTGACCCGATCTTTCCACCTTCAAACTGAACCAACCAAGAGGACTACCCCATGGACGAAATCGCCGCGAAATACATTGGTGCGGGCCTGGCCATGACCGGCCTGATCGGCGCTGGCGCCGGCCTCGGCATCCTGTTCGGCAACTATCTGCAAGCCGCCATGCGCAATCCGGCCGCCGCCGCCAGTGAGCGCCCGATGCTGTTCCTCGGCTTCGCCGTGACCGAAGCCATGGGCATCTTCGCCCTGGTCATGGCCTTCATCATCCTGTTCGTGAAGGTCGGCTGATCCACATGTCGGCCGACAGCGCTCAGCCCACCCACGCGACCACCGCCCCCGCCGACTCCGGCGCGGGCGGCCTGCCGCAGTTCGACCTGGCCCAGTGGCCGGGCCAGATGGTGTGGATGCTGATCATCTTCGCCGTCCTGTTCGGGCTGTTCGCCAAGCTGTTCGTGCCCAAGGTCGGCGGCGCCATCGCCAATCGTGAGGATCGCATCGCCGGCGATATCGGCTACGCGCGCAAGCTCAAGGACGAGGCCCAGGCCAGCGCCGCCGCCGCCGCCGCGGAGATGGTGCTGGCGCGCGCCCAGGTGCAAAAGCGGGCGCTCGACGCTCGGGCCAAGGCCCGCGCCGAGGCGGCCGCCCGCGAGGCGACCGAGGAGGCCAAGATCGCGCAGATCCTGGCCAAGTCCGAGGCGCGCCTGACCGCGACCCGCGACGCGGCGATGACCCACGTGCGGGAGATCGCCGAAACCACCGCCGCCGCCATCGTCAGCAAGCTGACTGTCGGCGCATAGGGGACTAAGACGTGGAATTCTTCCAAGAACCGGAACTCTGGGTGGCGATCGGCCTGATTGTGCTGGTCGCGGCCCTGATCCGGGCCAAGGTTCCGGGCTTGGCGCTGAAGGCGCTCGACGCGCGGGCGATCAAGATCCAGGCTGAGCTGGACGAGGCCATGCGCCTGCGCGAGGAGGCCGAGGCCTTGCTGGCTCAGATCAAGGTGCAGCGCGCCGAATCCGAGCAGCTGGCGGCCGAGATGCTGGCCAACGCCGAGGAAGAGACCAAACGCATCGCCGCCGACGCCCAGGTCAAGCTGGAGGAGCAGATCAAGCGCCGCCATCTGATGGCCGAACGCAAGATCGCCAACGCCGAGGCCCAGGCCGCCGCCGACGTCAAGGCCGCCGCCGCCGACCTCGCCGCCCAGATCGCCGAACAGGCCCTGGCCGCGCGGCTCACCGGCCTGACCTCCGATCCGCTGATTGATCGCGCGGTGGGGCAACTGGGCGACAAGCTGCAGTAGGGGAATTCCGGCGGCGTGAAAGCGTGACCTCCGGGCTGCCCCAAAAATCATCCGTCATCGCCGGCGAATGCCGGCGATCCATGCCGTGAAGTTTCAACGGGCGCTCAGGATCAGAACCATCTGCCAGGTTCCAGACTGGTCCCGTCGTTCACGGCATGGATGGCCGGCATTCGCCGGCCATGACGGGAAGTAGGTTGCGAATTCACGCGCAGGCGACGTCGGTAAAAAAGCCTAACGCCGCGCCCGCAGATACCGCCGCCGCCAGACGCCTGCGCGGCGAAAGCGGGGCGGGACGATCAGGCGCTCGGTGCGCAGGGCCTGCTGCCACAGCACCGGGAAGATCTCCGGATCGCGGCGGATCAGCCGGCGCACCGGATAGACCACCTTCGGGTGACGCTGCTGCAGCTGGATGAAATAGCGCCGCGCCTTGCGTGAGTTGCGCAACACCATGATCAGCCCGATGACCAGCAGAGGCAGGCCCAGGTGTCCCGGCAACAGCGCCAGGACAAACCCGCCGACCATCAACAGCACGCCGATCGCCAGCACCGCCACGCGCAGAATCTCCCGCACCGCGCGGCGGACGAGCGAGATCGTCTCGCCAAAAGCTGCGGCGGCGAAGGAGGGGTCACGCGGGGTCACGGCGGGGTACATCGGGCTTCGGCGATCTAACCGCGCTGCGAGTCGGCGGTCGGGAGGGGAGGAGGTCGTGATATGCGCATTCGAAACACCGTATCAAAGGCGCCGTTTATGTCCCGCTAATGGCCAGGCTGCGATCTGTGCGGAGCCGTGGCCAATATGACGCACCTTGTGGCGGCGATGCCCGACCCGATCAAAAATCTGAGCGCTCATGACCATCCACCGCTCATCCCCGCGAAGGCGGGGATGACCGGGTTGGGAGAAACCGTTCAGGCGCAGCCGCCTTCGCCCTATCGATCCCGCGGCGGCTTGCCGTTGGCCTTGCGGGCCTTGGGTTTGTGGAACGGCTTGGGCGGTTTGCCGCCGGGCTTGCCCGGCTTGGGCGAGGGTCCCCGGGGGGAGATGAACTCCGTGGCGGTGCGCGGCGCGGGCGGCGTGCTGGCCTCCTCGCGGCGGGGACGCTCGGGGCGCGCGGGGCGGTCTGGGCGCTCAGGACGTTCAGCGCGCTCCGGAGGCGGGCCTGCGGCGCCGCGCGGCGGACCGCCCCTAGGCGGGGCGCCGCGGCCGGAGGGGGCGACGGCCGGCTCGATGCGCATCTTGTCGTCGATGCCGGCGGCCACGGCGGCCAGGAAGCGCGCCTCGGCCTCACGGGTGATCTCGAACTTGGTCTCGCGGTCGAAGATGCGGATCTGGCCGATGTCCTTCTTGGTCACATGGCCCTGGCGGCAGATCAGCGGGATCAGCCACTTGGGATCGGCGTTGGCCCCGCGCCCGATCGGCAGGCGAAACCACACGGTCTCGCCGGTGACCGCATAGTCGGTATGGGCGCGCTCGGACGGATCCCAGGTGGAGGCCGCGCGCGGGTCCCGCTCGCGGTCCGGCGCCGCGCGCCCTTCGCCGCGGTCGCGCGGCGGCGGCTGGGGCGCGTCGAACAGCTCCTCGGGCGAGGGCAGTTGGGCGCGGTGCAGGCGGATCAGGGCGGCGGCGATCTGCTCGGCCTCGCGCCCCTCCAGCAGGGCGCGGGCCAGCACCAGGTCCTCGTCGCTGGCCGCCTCGGTCAGCATGGGATCATCGAGCAGGCGGCGCTGATCCAGGGCGCGGATCTCCTCGGCGCTGGGCGGCCCGCTCCAGGCCGCCTCGACGCCGGCCGAGGCCAGCAGCTGCTCGGCCTTGCGGCGGCGCGGGTAGGGGACCAGCAGCACCGACACGCCCTTTCGCCCCGCCCGGCCGGTACGGCCGCTGCGATGTAAGAGGCCGGCGCGGTTCTGCGGCAGCTCGGCATGGACCACGAGGCCCAGGTCAGGCAGGTCGAGCCCGCGGGCGGCGACGTCGGTGGCCACGCAGACCTTGGCGTGGCCGTCGCGCAGGGCCTGCAGCGCGTCGGTGCGCTCCTTCTGCGACAGCTCGCCGGACAGGGCCACGACCGCGAAGCCGCGCTCGCGCAGGAAGGCGAACAGGTGTCGGACCGACTCGCGGGTCGAGCAGAACACCAGCGCCGCGCCGACCTCGAAATAGCGCAGCACATTGACCACGGCGCCCTCGATCTCGTTGGGCGCGACGCGGATGGCGCGATACTCGATGTCGCCGTGCGGCTCATCGCGGGCGATGGTGTCGATGCGCAGGGCGTCTTTCTGATAGCGCCGGGCCAGGGCGGCGATGTCCTTGGCGATGGTGGCCGAGAACAACAGCGTGCGGCGATCGGCGGGCGCGGCGTCGAGCAGCAACTCCAGGTCCTCGCGAAAACCGAGGTCGAGCATCTCGTCGGCCTCGTCCAGCACCACGGCGTCGAGGGCCGACAGATCCAGGCGCCCGCGCGAAAGGTGGTCGCACAAACGTCCAGGGGTTCCGACCACGATGTGGCAGCCGGCCGACAGGTCGCGCTGCTCACGGCGGGGGTCCATGCCGCCGACGCAGGTGACGATCACCGCCCCGGCCTTGCCGTAGAGCCAGGTCAGCTCGCGACTGACCTGCAAGGCCAGCTCGCGGGTCGGGGCGATGATCAGCACCGCTGGCGCGCCGCCCTGGTCCTGGGACAGGGGCGGAGGCAGGCGATCAAGCTCGCCCAACAGGGTGTCAGCCAGGGCCAGGCCGAAGGCCACGGTCTTGCCCGATCCGGTCTGGGCCGAGACCAGCAGGTCGCGGCCGATGGCGCCCGGCTCCAGCACGGCGGCCTGGACGGGGGTCGGTTCGAGATAGCCCTGATCGAGCAGGGCTTGATCGAGCGCTGAATGGCTCGGAGGAAACGGCATGAAGATCCCTAGCGTGAAAATCCGCGGGGCCGGAGCGCTCTAAGGCGCAGGTCCAAGGGCCGGACGCGGCGGGGCGCACACAGCCCCGAGCGGCTCGCCATACACCGAAACCGGCGCAAATGGCTGGAATTGTGCGTCGGGGTGTCGGATTTTTGCTCGGGCGGCGCCGTTGCGCGGCTTTGCGTCCTTGCGTCCCAGCCCTGCAGATAGCTCCCAGGGCTGCGAACTCGGGTCAATGAAAGCGTAATTTCCGCGTCATTCCGGCTGGAGCGAAGCGGAATGCCGGAACGCATGCCGTGAAGATTCGGCAAGCGGATCTGGCGCCGCACGTTCACGGCATGGATCCCGGCACGAGGCCGGGATGACGAGCCTGAGTTTCATCTTCCGTTAACTTGCGTCCCAGCCCCGCAGATAGCTCCTAAACCGATCCTTAAACGTGACCGGCTAGCTTTAGACTGACCGAACCTCCATTCCGAGAGGACGGTCACGGAGGATAACGTGTCGACGACGCGGGCCACCCAATATCGACGCACGGCGGCGGACCACTTCGAGCCGGACACGGACCAAGACCCGCAAGCCCAGCGCAAGCTGCGCGGCCAGCTTGAACAGATCGACTACACCGCCTTCGCCGCCAACCGCGAGGTGATCGGCCGCACCCTCGGCCACGCCGATGTGGCCAAGTTCCAGCACATGGCCGTAGCCGCCGCCTGCGCCCGGGCCCAGTGGGTGTCGGAAGCCCTGACGGCCAGCGAGGCCTCGGCCACGCTGACCCGCGACCAGGTCGCCCGCCTGAGCCACCTGCGCGCCGCCTACGAAGAGCTGACCGAGGCCTATGAGGCGATGCGGCGGATGGTGGAGCGGGGCTATCTGAACTACCGCTCGTCCTAGCGCTGGGCGGCCTGAGCATCGCCCAGGCCGTTCGATTGATGGGAACCCACCGTGACGGTTCCTTCTCCCCTTGTGGGAGAAGGAGGGGCCCGCCCGCTCAGCGGGTGGGAGG
>Ga0302196_10000817_pt1 | contig 29422 bp, 29 predicted proteins | sample II_Bog_N1_3_FD_198794 | JGI IMG/M metagenome (GOLD analysis project Ga0302196, IMG submission 198794) | Peat permafrost microbial communities from Stordalen Mire near Abisko, Sweden - II_Bog_N1_3 | ecosystem: Environmental > Terrestrial > Soil > Wetlands > Peat | place: Sweden: Abisko...
GGGCCGCGCAGTGCGGCCCGCCTTCAGCAAACCCGAGAAGGAGCCTTCTTGAAGAATGGCCGCCCAGCTCGCGCATCGGCAGCCGCCCTCGCGGCGCTGGCGTTGATGGCCGCGACCACAGGCTGCCGCAAGAGCGCTCCTGCTGGCCAGATGAAGGCCAACTTTGGGATCAGTCATTCGCTCGAAAGCGTTTCGTCATTGAGCTTCGATATCCAGCTCTGGCTGCTGCAACCCACCCCTTCGATGTTCTACGAAAACAAGGCGACGCAGACCTTCGTCAGCGAGCCTTGCCTGGCGCCCAATGGACCGGCGCTCAACCAGATCACCGTCCGCGCGACCATCCAGTTCGCGGGCGACCCCCAGACGTACACGGCGATCGGCAGCACGGTCTTCACCTGCACGGCCGACGCGGATGTTTCGGTGCAGGTGCCGCTCGATGTCCTGCAGGTCGCCGGCAGCGGCGCCGGCGGCGCAGACGTGGGCATCACCATCGGCGGGAGCCAGTGCTCCTCGTCGGCGACGCTGCAGGGCGACAGCTGGCTCGGCGTCTGCCCGACCTCCTCGTGCGACGGCAGCGGCGCGGTCTTCAACTTCTCCAACACCTGCGCCGGGCTCGACGGCACCGCGCCGACCTACTGGACGTGCGGCGTGCCGGCCGATTGGAGCCTGGTCGGGACGGTGGCGCGCGCGCAGCTGCAGCTGCCCAACCGCGACGGGACCTGGCCGCTCGGGCTGCTGGCGTTTCCGCAGCAGGTTCTCGCGACGCCGGACCCGACGCTCTCCGACGCGGCGGGCGACCGGCGCGTCTTCGGGCCGGTGGCGACGCCGCGCTCGCTCTGGACGGTCGCGGGCGGCGTGGCCGCGCAGCCGCAGCTCGATGCTTCTCGCGTCGCAGATCACGCGGCGCTCCTCGATGTGCCCGCGTCGGCCACGGCCGCCGCCCAGCTGGTGCTCGAGGTCGACGACGCGGCCTCCGGAACCACCGCGGTGGTCTGGAACCAGTTCGGCGCGTGCGACGTGCCGGCCGCGGGCATCGCGTCGTGGCCCGGCCTGCACGTCATCGATGTGCGGCTGCAAGGGCTCTCGTCGGCGGTGGTGCTCCTCTCGCCCGATGTGGGCGGCGCGGCCTCGGCGCAGGTGATCTGCAACACCGCGCTCGACGCCAACCAGTCGGCCATCATCGTCTGCGGCGCTCCTGGCGCGCTGGGAGTCTCGCCGTGATGCGCGCGCGGATGGTCGTCGCGGTCGCGCTCGCGCTGGCGGCGCCGCTGGCGCGCGCGGACGACCAGCTGCTCGGCATCTGCTCGGTCGTTCCCGTCTCGAGCTGCGAGCAGACCACCGGCTGGCAGATCGAGGAGACTGCGGCCACGCCGTCGCTCACCGATCCGCAGAGCGCGAACGCGGCCTTCCAGATCGTCGTCACCGAGGGCGCGACCAAGAGCGTGCTCTCGCTCACCGACGTGGTCACGCTCACCGGCCTCATCTCCAGCGGCACCAACGTCGCGTCGATCGCGCTGAGCGTGCAGAAGCGCAACCCTGACACCGGCGCGTTCACCACCATCGCCAGCGCGGGCGTGGGCGATCTCTCCAGCGCCGCTTGCGGTTGCCCGTTCGTCCCCAGCTCGATGACGCTGACCGCGCGCGGCAGCGACGGCGTGGCGCTCGCGGGCTCGCCGCTGCTCACCGTTCCGTTCGGCGCGCAGAGCTCGGTCGCGCTCGAGATCAGCTGGGACCTGGGCGGCGGTCTCGTCCATACCGGCGACGTGCTGCGCCTGCAGCCGTGCATTGCCTTCGTCCCCAACGCGGCGGCGCAGGCCTCGGGCTGCTTCCTCGACGGCGGCAACGTGCGCGCGGTCCGCGCCTGCAGCTCGTTGCCGGTCGGCACCTGTGCGCCGGCGGCGGCCCAGCTGGTCGAGACGCTCGCGGCGCTCTCCAGTCCGGTCGCCGCGCTCAGCTCGTTCACCGCCTCGACCAGCTCGTCGTCGATCTCGCCGCCGTCGCTGGTGCAGACCGCGGGCGGCGCGGCCGTCACGTTCGGCGCGAGCGCCTCAGGCGTGCAGGGGACGCAGAGCGTGATCGACGTGCAAGGCCAGGTCTCGTGCACCAGCGAGGGCAGCGCGACGCTCGCGGACAGCGCGTCGATCGACGGGCAGTCATCGAGCGCGAGCTTGCAGATTGTCTGCGACGGCGGCGGACCCGGCGGCGGCTCGGGCGGCGGCAGCGCGGGCGGAGCGGCCGGTGGTTCGGGCGGCGGCAGCGCGGGCGGCTCGGGCGGCGGCGCGGCGGGTGGATTCGGCGGCGGCAGCGGCGGCGGCGCGGGCGGCGGCTGCTCCGATCTCGGCGCGGCAAACGGCTTCTCGGCCTTCGTCGCGCAGACATTCCAAGGCGCGACCTCCGACGTCTCCGGCGCGCTGGCAGCGGGCGGCGACATCACCATCAGCAACTACGGCGTGGGCGCCGCGCTCAACAGCGACGGGCAGAAGATGGCGCTGGTCACCGGCGGAAATCTCAACAGCAGCTCGGCGCGAATCTTCGGCGACGCCTGGATCGCGGGCAGCGCGTCGGAGCCGTCCGATGTAGCGGGCACGCTGCACCAGGGCGCCTCGCCGATCGACTTCGCGGGCGCCCAGACGCACCTGCTCGCGCTCTCGCAACAGCTCGCCGCGCTGACCGACACCGGCTCGGTGAGCACGCAAGGCGAGATCGTCTTCAGCGGCACGCGCGCGGATCTCGATGTCTTCACCGTCTCGGCCAGCGCGCTCGCGGCCGGCTCGGCGATCCGCTTCGCGATTCCGAGCACCGCGGTGGCCATCGTCAACGTGACCGGCACCAGCGCGCAGCTCGAAGGGCAGGGCTTCACCGACGGCGGCCTCGCGCCCGCGCAGATGATCTTCAACTTCTCGCAGGCCACCTCGGTGGTGATGAGCTCGATCGGCTTCGAGGGCGTGCTGCTCGCGCCCAAGGCCGCGGTGCAGCTCAACGGCGCGGCGGTGCTCGGCCAGGTCCTCGGCGCGAGCTTCAGCGGCACCGGTCAGATCAACGTCGCGCCGCCGGTCGTCTGCATCCCCGTCGCGCCGTAGCGTTCGCGCCCGGCGCAGGCGCGCGGCGCGCGTACATAACCGATCAGTTATGGTTTAGATGTGCCGCGCTCGCGGCCTGGCGCACGCTTCTTGCGCGATGCGCGCAAAGGCTGCGCGAGCGGCCGCGCTCCTCCTCGCGCAGAGCCGTGGCACGTCTGCTGCAATTCCAACGCGACGACCTGCGAAGGAGGCCCCATGGGGACGATGCCGAATTGGCGAGGCGCAAGATGGACGCTGGCGCTCTTGCTCGCAGCCTCCGCCGGAGCGCGCGCGCAGGGGCCGGACGCCAGCGCGGCGAACACGAAGCTCAGCGACACCGAGCCGCCGCCGCTGCCGCCCGAGGAGGACCCGCGCGCGCCGCCGCCGGCCGAGGCGCTCCCGCCCGCGCAGCCGCTGACGATGGAGCAGGTCGACACGGTGCTGACGCTGTATGGCCGCTGGTATGAGCTCGACGACTACGGGCGCGTCTGGGTGCCCGCCGCCGCGAGCAACAGCGAGTGGCAACCGTACATCGACGGCAGCTGGGTCTACACCGACGCCGGCTGGGCCTTCTCCTCGAACGTGGTCTGGGGCGCGATCGTCTTTCACTACGGCCGCTGGGGATGGCGCGACGGCCTCGGCTGGTTCTGGGTACCCGGCTCGGTGTGGGCGCCAGCGTGGGTCTCGTGGCGCTGCAGCGACGACTACGTCGCGTGGGCCCCCTTCGCGCCGCGCGGCTTCTCGTTCGGCCCCGGCTGGCACGGCTGGGTGCTCATCGCGAAGGACCACTTCACGCACCCGATCGCGCGCGAGATGATCCCGCGCGCGCACGGGGGGCCGATCGTGCGGCAGTCGCGCCCGGCGCCGTCGATCGAGCGCGCGCCCGAGGCCGGCCGCTTCTACGGTCCGCCGCAGGCGATCGTTCCGCGGCCCGCGCGCCGCAAGTGAGCCGCTCAAGCGCAGGCGTGGCGGGCCTGGAGCTCCGCGCAAGTGGAACTCGCTCAGAGAGCGAAGTCCGCTTCAGGCGATCGCGCGCGGTTGCGCTGCTGCCGCGAGGAGCGGGAGGCGCGGCGCGTCGGCGGAGAGCAGCGCGCGCAGCTCGTCGCCGCTGAGCGTCTCGTGGGCGAGCAGCAGGTCCGCCGCCTGGTCGAGCAGCTCGAGGCGCTCGCGCAGCAGCTCCGCCGCGCGCTCTTGCTGCACATCGATGATCCGGCGCACCTCCGCGTCGACCATCTGTGCGCTCTGCTCGCTGCACGACTCGCCCGCGCTCTCGGACGAGGGCGCCCAAGGCGAGCCCGGCTCGCGCGCGTAGCTGACGCTGCCCAGCGCGGAGCTCATGCCGTAGCGGGTCACCATGCCGCGCGCCAGCTCGGTCGCCTTGCGCAGATCGTCCTGCGCGCCCGTGGAGAGATCGCCGTACGCGAGCCGCTCCGCCGCGCGCCCGCCGAGCAGCACCGCGATGCGGTTCTCCAGCTCGCGCTGCGTGAGCACGAAGCGGTCCTCCTGCGGCGCCTGCAGGGTGTAGCCGAGCGCGGAGATCCCGCGCGGGATGATCGAGATCTTCTGCACCGGATCGGTGTCGGGCAGCAGCATGCCGACCAGCGCGTGGCCGATCTCGTGGCGGGCGACGCGCGCGCGCTCCTTCGCCGAGAGCACGCGGTTGTGCTTCTGCAGCCCGGCGACCACGCGCTCGACCGACTCCTCCAGCTCCGGTTGGCCCACCACCTCGAGGCCGCGCCGCACCGCGAGCAGCGACGCCTCGTTGATCAGGTTCGCCAGATCGGCGCCGACCATCCCCGCGGTCATCCCCGCGATCCGCTCGAGGCTCGCGGAGGCATGCAGCGGAACGCGCCGAGCGTGCAGCTCGAGGATCTGCAATCGCCCCAGCTTGTCAGGCCGATCGACCAGCACGTGCCGATCGAAGCGGCCCGCGCGCAGCAAGGCCGGGTCGAGGATCTCCGGCCGGTTGGTCGCGGCCATGAGGATGACGCCGCTGCGCGAGTCGAAGCCGTCCATCTCGACCAGCAGCTGGTTGAGCGTCTGCTCGCGCTCCTCGTGGATGATCGGCCCCGCGGTGCGCGCGCGTCCGAGCGCATCGAGCTCGTCGATGAAGATGATGCAAGGCGCGCGCGCGATCGCCTGCTGGAAGAGATCGCGCACGCGCGCCGCGCCCACGCCGACGAACATCTCGACGAACTCGGAGCCGCTGATGTTGAAGAAGGGCACGCCCGCCTCGCCGGCCACCGCGCGCGCCAGCAGCGTCTTGCCGGTGCCGGGCGGACCGACCAGCAGCACGCCTTTGGGAATGCGCGCGCCCAGCTTGTGGAACTTGTCGGGCGTGCGGAGGAACTCGATCACCTCGCGCAGCTCGTCCTTCGCTTCGTCGACGCCGGCCGCGTCGGAGAAGCGCGCGGTCACGTCCTGCTCGACGTAGATGCGCGCCTTGCTCTGGCCGATCGCCATCAGCCCGCGCGGGGCGGCGGCGCGCGAGGAGAAGAACAGCGCCGCGAGCAGCAGCAGCGCGGGGACCCAGATGAGCAAGTTTCCCCAGAGCGGCGCCGCCTCGCCGGTGATCTTCACGCCGTGCGCCACCAGCTCGGGGAGCAGGTCGCGGTCGTCGACGCGCGTGGTGCGAAACGCAACCGCCTCGGCGCCCGCGGCAGGCTTGAGCCTCCCGTGGATCTGCTCGCCGCCGATCGCGACTTCGCTGACCTGGCTGCCGGCGACGGCGGCCTTGAACTCCGAGTAGGCCAGCTCGCGCGCGCTGTGCCGCGAGAGCAGGAACGGCAGCGCGAGCGCGACCAGCCAGAGCGCTGCCGCGAGAAATCCGATCTGCACCGTGCGCTTCATCGGGCTTGGCTTCGGCATGCATCGAGTGAGCGCAAGCGCGGTGCCAACGCGGTCCCTGGCGCGCGCGAAGGGATTGCGTGAGCGCGAGTTGCGCGAGCGAACTTTTTGCGCGCGCCAGAGGAGAGGCTGAGAGGGAAGCGGTCGGCGGACTTCTTGCTTTGGTGGGAAGCATGCGCATCGAAAAGATCCTCGTGCCCGTCGATTTCTCTGCCCACACCAGCGCGGCGATCCGCGCCGCGTGCGAGCTCGCGCAGCGCCACCACGCGTCGCTCACGCTGCTCCATGTCTGGGGCCCGGTCGCCTACGCGCTGCCCGAGGGATTTCTCTTCTACACACCGGAGCAGCTGAGCCGGATGTACTCGGAGTGCCAGGCGCTGCTCGCGGCGGGGAAGGCGGAGGCGGAGAAGGCCGGCGCAGCGCAGGTGCAAGTGCTGCTGCGGGAGGGCGTGGTCGCCTCGGAGATCTCCGCGGTCGCGCGCAGCGGGCGATACGATCTGATCGTCATCGGTTCGCACGGCCGCACGGGCATCCGCCACGCGCTGGTCGGCTCGATCGCGGAGAAGGTCGCGCGAGAAGCGCCATGCGCGGTGATGATCGTCAAGGCGCCGCCGGCCATGGGCGCGAGCGCGAGCAGCACTGACCTCTCAGCCATCGAGCAGGGGATGCGCCTCGACGCCATCTACCAGCGACGCGCGACGCGCAGCTACTTGCCCGAGAGGGTGAGCGACGCCGCCATCCGCGCGCTGCTCGACGCGGCGGTGCGCGCGCCGACCGCCATGCACTTGGAGCCGTGGGCGTTCGCCATCGTGCAGGATCGCGAGCGGCTCAAGAAGCTGTCGGACCGCGCGAAGGAGCTGGCGCCGCCCGAACATCGCGCCGCCTTCGACTCGCCCGACTTCAACATCTTCTACGACGCAGGCACGCTGATCGTGATCTGCGGACACGGGGCCGGTCCGTTCGTCGAGGCCGACTGCTGGCTCGCCGCGGAGAACCTCATGCTGGCCGCCTGCGCGCGAGGCCTCGGCACCTGCCCGATCGGATTCGCGCTGCCGGCGCTGCACCTGCCCGAGGTGAAGGACGCGCTGGGGATCCCCGCTGGCGTCACCGCCATCGCGCCGATCATCGTCGGCTTCCCGCGCGGCGCGGTCGTCGACTCGGGCCGCAAGCCTCCCGAGATCCTGCGCTGGATCAAGCCGGTCGCGGTGGAACAGTGATTGCTTTGAATCCGATGTGCACTGCCGCAATCGAGCGGCGCTTGCAGGGGACGGTCACCATGGCTTCCATCCACGCGCAGCGAAGGCCCGCCGCAGTCGAGAGCGCGAGGCGCGCGCTGCTGCAGAAGCGCGCGTCCCTCCTCGGCCTGCACGCCAATCTGATCCAGAGCCAGCTCGAGGTTCGCGAGACCACCGAAGGAGATCTCGAGGACATCGCCGAGGGACGCACCAGCGCGGCCGTGCTCACCCAGCTCGACGAGAACGAGGTGGCCGGCCTGGACCGGATCGAGCGCGCGCTCGTGCGGCTCGAGGCCGGTGAATACGGAAGCTGCGCGTCGTGCGGCGGCAAGATCGCGCCGACGCGGCTGGCGGTGCTGCCCGAAGCGGAGACGTGCGCTTCCTGCGCGCCAGCGCGCTAGAGCTGCGCAAAGGCAAGCGCGAGGAGGGCCTGTGGCGGCGCAATGGGCTCTCTCTCTTCTGCTGGCGGGGGGCGCCGTCTTCCGCGTCGTCGCGCACGTGCGCGGCGTCGAGGTCTCGCAGCGGCTCGACACGCACATCCTCGAGTTCCGCGCCGAGGGCTCTTTCGCCGCGCCGCCGGAGGCCGTGCGCGCGGAGCTGCTCAACTACGACGACACCACCGCGCTCGCGAAGGAGGTCTCGGAGAACCGGGTGCTCGCGCGCGGCGATCACTTCGTCGACGTCTACCAGCGGCTCAAGCTGCCGATCGTCTCCGACCGCGACTACACGCTGCACGTCACCTGGGGCGAGAGCGCTGGCGTGCTCTGGCTGCGCATCGTCAACGTGAACGACCGCGGTCCCCCGCCGCGCCCGGGCGTGGTGCGCGTGCCGCTGCACGAAGGCACCTGGCAGCTCGCGCGCGCCGCCGACGGCACCACGCGAGCACGCTATTCGATGCGGATCGACCTGGGCGGAGCGCTGCCGCCCTGGCTGGCGCGCGACCGAGCGGCCGACAGCCTCCCCGATTTTTTCGAGCGTGTTCGCCAGCAGCTCCAGCGCGGTCGCGGAGGCCTTCCATGAATCGCGCACGCGTGGACGCAGCGTCTGCGCGCGACAAGGAACCGCTCACTCGATGGCGCGGCCGATATCCCCAGCGGATAGTTCCAACTATCAGCTGATTATAAGGGTATTGAACGCGCGGGACCGCGCTGGCGGCGATGTTGCACACCTGCGGGGCAGGAGGTGCCACATGGCAACCGATATGAAGAAGCTGAATGTCGACCTCGAGAATGTGCGCAGCGATCTCAATCGCATCCGCGGGGAGATCCGTGTCCGGCTGCACCTGGGCGCGATGGAGGCGCGCGAGCGGTTCGCGACCCTCGAGAGCGAGATCGATCGGCTCAACGCGAGCGCGACGCGCGAGTCGCTGCGGCTGCTCAAGGCCGCGCATGTGCGGCTCCAGGAGCTGTCGTTCGCGTTCGGGAAGGAGCCGCCGCGCCCGGCGCCTTGAATCAGCCTCGCTCCCACGCCGCCGCGCCGAGCCGGGCGCGGCGCAGCAGCAGCCGCCCCGCCCACGCCAGCAGCCAGATCGCGACGATCAGCGAGAGCGCGGGGTCGATCCAGGAGATGTGGAAGAGAGCGATCCCGCCCGCGCCCACCAGCGCGATGACGGTGAGCGCCGCGTCGGAGAGTTCGTGCGCGAGCGCCGCGCGAAACGACCAGCGGACCCGCGCGGGGTCGCGGAAGAGGAATGACGTCAGCAGATTTGCCGCGAGCCCGGCGAGCGAGAGCAGGAGCAGCGCGGGCGCGGGCGCCGGCCGCGCGCGCAGCAGGCCCTCCATCGACTCGCGGCCGAGCGCGGCCCCAATGAAGAGGATCAGCACCAGGATCCCGCAGGTGAGCAGGTCCTCGCGGTCGCCGCCGCGCCGGCGCGGGATGAGCAGCACTGTGAAGATCGCGAGGTGCGCGAGCAGGTGGATTGCGTCCGAGACAAGAAAGAGGCTGCCGGCGAAGCGCGAACCCAGCAGCTCGATCAGCGCCACGAGGAGCGTGATGCCGGCGGCCGCCAGCACGCGCCAGGCCTCGACGCGCGGGCGCAGCCGCTCAGCGGCCGCTTCCTTGCGTGGCGTGCTCTCGTGAAAGCGGACGTTGCGCGGGAGGGCCATGGCCGTGGCTCGTTCACGCCGCGTGCCATGCGAGCCGGCGGCGATCTGCGCGCGCAGTCGCAAATCCTGCACACGGACACCGGGAGCGCGGCCGCTCTCCACTCTCAGGCGCGGGTGGCACGCGGCGTGAAACAAGCACACTTCATGGGCAAGACGGCTCCCAGCGCGGCTCCCGGAGATCCCCCTCGCGACTCCGCCGCGATCGCTCCTTCGCCGGCGACGCTCCCTGCGGAGCCGCTCACGCCCGAGCAGATCGAGTCGATGGAGCTGGGCGAGCTGATGGCCGCCGAGCACGTCCACCTGCACCAGCTGTTCAAGCGAGTCGGCGAGGCGTTCTGCCGCGGCGCGCGCGATGAGGCGGCGCGCCTGTGGGACGAGTTCGACACCGGCCTCGATCATCACCTCGCGCTCGAGGAGGAGCTGATATTCCCTCGCTGCGCCGAGCACCACGGGCGCGAGGTCGCGATGCTGCTGGCCGACCACGCGCAGCTGCGCGAGCAGCTGGTCGAGCTCGGGGTCGGCGTCGACCTGCACCTCACGCGCGCGGCGGCGGTGCTCAAGTTCATCCACACGCTCGAGGATCACGCGAGGCGGGAGGACGCGATGCTCTACCGCTGGGCGGAGCGCCACCTGAGCCCCGAGGTGCAGAGCAACATCCGCACGCGCATCGCGCATTTCATGCACCAGCGCTCGAAGGCCCGGGCGCACTGAGCGCGTGCGCCGCGCCTGGCGTCGTTGCGGCCGCGCCGGGCTCTTACTCGCCGCGCGCGCGGCCGTCGGCGGCGACCGCGACCGCGACCGGCTCGAAGGTGAACGAGCGGCTCAGGTCGTTGCGCGCCGGTGCCGAGCGGTGCGGAGCCGGAATCAGCATATCGATGGAGAAGACCGCGACGACGGCGACAGAGAGAATGATGAGCAGGCGCATGGTGCGGTCACTTCTTTCCCAGCGCGCGGGCGAGTGCCAGTTTTCGACCGCAAATGCAGGCGCAGCGCGCGGCTCGCGCGGCGCTCGCCCGGAGCTGCCGGCTCGCAGGGAGTGCAATTCGCCGCGGTCGCCAAAGCTCAACACCCTGCTAGGGTTCGCGGGTGACGTTCAATCGCGCGAGCCGCACGCTGCTGACGTACCGCGATCTCCCTCGCTTCGCCGAAGATACGCTCTTCTGCCGCGTCGCGCGCGCCCTCTGCGCCGCCGGGTGCCTGCCCCGCAAGGAGCTGTTCGAGTCGTGGGAGGTCGCGCAGCGCACGCGGCAGCGGCTGCGCGGCGGCCGCGTCTTCGACCTCGCCTGCGGACACGGGCTCATCGCGCATCTGATGCTGCTCCTCGACGACTCGTCGCCGCAGGCCTTCGCGCTCGACGCGCGGCTGCCCGAGAGCGCCGCGAAGGTCTCCTCCGCGCTGGTGGGGCAGTGGCCGCAGCTCGAGGGGCGCGTGCAGCTGCTGGAGCGGCCGGTGGCGGACGCGGAGCTCGCGCGCGGCGATATCGCCATCTCCGCCCACGCCTGCGGCGCGCTCACCGACGAGATCCTCGCGCTCGCAGCCGGCGCGGGCGCGCGCGTCTCGGTGCTCCCGTGCTGCCACGACGGCGACTCGAACGACGACGCGGGGCTGACCGGCTGGGTCGATCGCGCGCTCGCCATCGACGCCGTGCGTGCGGTCGAGCTGCGCAACCGCGGATATAGCGTGCATACCGAGTCGATATCCGCCTCGATTACTCCCAAGAACCGGCTGCTCATCGGTACGCCGCTCTTCGAACTCTATATCGCCAGCCGATATGAGGCCCATCTTCCGCAGGGCGTCGTCGTCCTCCGCCACGGTGAGTTGGCGCCCGCGCTCGATCCGCTGCTTGATGACGGCGCGCCGGGATGGGCCTTCATTACGGCCTGGAATCCCGGGTCGCGCCGTCTCGCGCGGCCGGAGAACGAGCGGCGGCAGCGGGCGCTCGTCCGCGAACTATCGGGCCGATATCGGCTCTTCCCGGGCGCCGGGATCGGCGACTGGGGCGATTGGCCACCGGAGATGAGCACGCTCGTGCTCGGCATCTCCGAGAGCGACGCGATCGCGCGCGGCCGCGCCTGGGGCCAGGCCGCGATCCTCTCCGGCAAGAAGAGCGGGCGCGCGCAAATCATCGGGTGCGTGTGACGCTCAATGGCGGCTGGGCCTACCGCTCGCAGATCGACGCGCGCGGGCGCGGGCGCGCGGTGCTTGCCTATCTGGTCGCGCAATATGCGCACTCGGATGAGGCGGGCTGGCGCGAGCACATCGCCCTTGGAGAGGTCTCGCTGCAGGGGCGTCGGGCGAATGGTCTCGAGCTTCTATGTTTGGGAGATGTGCTGATCTGGAACCGGCCTCCCTGGACCGAGGAGGTGGTGCCGCTCTCGTTCGCGCTGCTCTACGAAGACGAAGATCTCATCGCGGTCGGAAAGCCGAGCGGGCTGGCGACGCTGCCGGGCGGCGGATTTCTCGACAACACGCTGCTCGCGCGGGTGCGCGCGCGCTGGCCCGAGGCGTCGCCGATGCACCGGCTCGGCCGCGGAACGTCGGGTCTGGTGCTCTTCGCGCGAACCGAGCTGGCGCGCGCGCGCCTGCAGCTGGCCTGGCGCGGACGAGAAGTGCGAAAGGTCTATCGCGCGCTGGCAAGCGGCCGGCCGCTGCTCGAGACCTTCACCGTCCGCGCGCGGATAGGCCCGGTACAGCACGCGCTGCTGGGGCAGATCTTCGCGGCCAGCCCGAGCGGCAAGGTGGCAATCAGCCACGTCGCGGTCCTCGAGCGGCGCGCCGATGAATCGCTGGTCGAAGTCGCGATCGAGACGGGGCGGCCGCACCAGATTCGCATTCATCTGGCCGCGGCCGGACATCCATTGGCGGGCGACCCGCTCTATATCGCGCCCGGCATCCCCGCGCCGGGAACACGCGCGCTTCCCGGCGATGCCGGATATCTGCTGCACGCGTCGCTGTTGGCCTTCGCCCACCCGCGCTCGGGCGAGGCCGTCGTCTTGCGCTGCGCGCCGCCGCCCGGATTGGAAGTCAACGCAAACCATCCAGCACTTCGCGATTCCTCGCCGGGTCCGCGCCCCGCTTGAGCAGATAGAACGAGTCGCGGCGATCCAGCAGGCCAAACTCGTTGTGTTCGAGATAGCGGCGGAGGGTATCCCGCTCCTCATTGCGCAGCCAGCCCTGCTCGTAGACGATATATTCCGTATCTGCAAACGTCTGGCGAAGCGTATAGCAGTCGGGGCGCGAAGAGAGATGCGGCCCCAGCCACGACGAGCTCGCCACCGGGACCCGCGGTGGTATCTGCTCGAGCAGCGCATAGAAGGCGGCGTGGCGCGCCCGATCTCGGTCGGTCAGCTCGAACTGCATCTGCTCCCAGCCGCCCTTGGCCGTGTTGTGCTGGATGAGCCCGCCGAAACAGACCGACGCGCCGGCCATCGCCACCGCCAGCCCCGCCTGCATCGCGCGGGTGCGCAGCCGATCCTTCGATTGCCACCAGACGTGTCCGACCGCGAGGAAGACGAACATCGAGGCATAGACCGTGTATTGGAAGGATATCTGCGTGAGCGGCCAATAGTCGGTCGAGAGGAAGTTGAAGAAGAAGATCGGCAGCAGCAGCAGCGCGCCCACCCAGCTGCGGAATGGAATGAAGAGCAGAGGAGCAAACAGCTGGAGCGCGAAGATGCCTTTGTCCTTGTCGAGCAGCTTGTCGAGAGTGAAGCCGGGATTGGTCAGGCAGGTCTTCACCACGCTGGCGAAGCCCTTCTCGCCTGGCGCGACCATCTGCGCATATTGATGGATGAAGGCCTCTTCCCCGTTGAGAAAGTGGGGCATGACGATGCCCTTCTGCACCACGAACCACGCCATCGAGACGACGCCGAGCACCAGTCCCGCGAGCGTGCGCTGCCGCGAGAAATAGAGATATCCGGCGATGAACGCCATCATCAGCGACATATCTTCGCGAATGGAGAACGCGACGAGGGTGAGCAGCGCCGCCCAGCCGAACTTGCCGCGCTCATAGAGCAGCAGCGCGGTCCAGACGACGACGGGCGCGAGCGGCTGGTAATGGAAATCGTAGAGGTTCGCGCCGTGCACCGGCGGATAGAACAGATAGGCGAGCGATAGCAGCGCCGCAGCCCACGGGCCGGTCTTCGGCCGGGCCCAGAGAAAGAGCGGGACCGCGGCCAGCGCGATCATCAGCGTCTGGAAGACGAGAAGGAACTCTGGATGCGGATAGAGCCGATACGGGATGCCAATCAGATAGGCAAAGAACGTCTGGTGCATGCCGGTGTGCACCGCATTCGGGCCGCCGAGCGGGGATGATTTGAAGAGTGGTCCCCAATGAATGGCATTCCAGATCAGGTTGTTCTCGATGCCGAGATCGAAGTCCTTGGTCACCAGTCTGTATTCGTCGCGGACCGTCGCTATCGAGAAGATGATCGAATAGAAGGCGACGCCCGCGGCGACGAGCAGGGTTGGCAGCGCGCGCATCGCCAGCACGCGGGCCTGCAGCGCGGCGAGCCGCGCGCGCAGAGAGGCGGGCAGCAGCACCGGGCCGGCCTCGAGGCTCTTTCGCACGGTGAATTCGATGCAGAGGCCGGCGAGCGCGATCAGGCAGAGCGCGGGCGCCTCATGTCCTTTCCAAAGGGACCATTGGAAGATGAGCGGCAGGAACGCGGCGCACGCGAGCGGCGAGAGGCGCACCGCCGCCCGCTGGCAGGTGGCGAGGCTGCGCTGCGGGCGATACCAGAGCGCAAGGCCGAGCGCGGTCATCGCGAGCGCGCTGCCGCCGAGCGCCGCGCCGAGGCCACGCCGCCACTGGAGCGGCACCGTGTTCCTCAGCACCAGATCGTGCAGGCGTGGGCCCAGCGCGAGCGACCATCCCGCCAGCCCCAGCGCGGTGCCCAGCGCGGACCAGAGCACCAGCGTTTCGAGCAGCAGCGAGAGGCGGTCCGCGCGCGAGAGCGCCGGCGGGAGCTCCGCGGTGCGCGACGGCTCGCTGCGCGGCGCAGGCACGTCGGGTCGGAAGTCCATGGGGCGGGCTGCATATCCCATCGCCGGGGCCGCCCCAAGAGACGTACGGGACTCAGGGGCCGCGCCGCGCGAGCGCCGCCTCGACTGCGTCAGGCTCAGCGGAAAATCCGTTGGTCAGCCGCTCGCAGCTGGCGGCGCCGACGAGAAAAGAGTCCTCGATGCGAATGCCCAGCTCTCCGTCGATATAAGTTCCCGGCTCGAGCGTGATGACCGTTCCCGGCTGCAGCCGGCCGCCCGCGGAGACGTCGTGAACGAAGAGGCCGACGGTGTGGCCGAGCCCGTGATCCATATGCGCATCGTGATCGGGCGCGCGCGCAGCGAGGACCTCGCGCGCCGTGGCCTCCATCGAGCCGCGGCCGTTGAGGGGCAGGAAGATTGCGCCGGGCTTGCACTGCGCGAGCGCCGCGTTCTGGGCCGCGAGCACGTTCTCGTAGAGCAGCCGCTGCCGGGGCGTGAATGTTCCCGAGACCGGCAGTGTGCGGGTGAAGTCGCTCGCATAGTGGTCAATCGAGCAGCCGATGTCGGCCACCAGCAGCGTCCCTTCCTGGAGCACGCCGCGATTTCCGGTCCCATGTGGCTGCGCCGCCGACGGGCCGGATGCGAGGACGAGCGGAAAGCTCTCCGGGCCGCAGCCATGCGCGCGCATCGCCCCCTTCAGCGCGCGCTCGAGCTGCGCCTCGGGAGCGCCCGGCCGCACGAGCGGCAGGATGTCGCGCAGCGAGGCGACCGTCGCTTCGGCTGCCGCGCGCAGGCGGGCGAGCGCGGCCGAATCGTTCGTGCGGCGCGCCTCGGCGACCTGAGGGTGGAGCGAGCTGCGTCCCAAGATCGACGTGCCGGGCAGCGCCGCGAGCGAGTGTGTTCGTGCGCCGAGATAGAGCGCGTCGAGGTTGTCGAAGTAGGGGAAGAGGTCGCGGTCGATGTCTGGTTGATCCCAAGTGATCGCCTCGGAAGGCAGCGGCCAGAGCAGCCCGCCGTGCGGCGCGGCCGCCTCGAGCGCGGCGCGGCGCGCGGCGAATGGGAGCGGCGGAAGATCGGGCCGCTCGCTGGCGACCGGGTCGCCGAGCGGTGCAGCAAAGTGGGGCAGCGACAGCACGGCGAGCGCCGCGACCGCGCCCAGCGCGGCTCCGATTCGCAACACCGCTCGCGTGGCCAGCGGCGCGCGCGCGGGCTCGGGCAAGAAGCGCCGCGCCAGCTCTTCGAAGAGCAGCAGCCCCACCGTGCCCATGCACCGCGCGGCCAGCGGGTGCATGGCGGTCAGCAGTGGAGCGCACAGCCACGCGCCCGCGGACGCGCAGCTCACGCGCATCAGCCACTGCGGATGGCGCGCGGCGAGCCACAGCGAAGCGCTGGCGGCAAGCAGCGCCGCGCAGAGCCCGAGCTTTCCCAGCTCGGCGAGCGGGAGCAGCGGCAGCACCGCGAGGGCGAACACCGCAACAGACAAGCGCGGCAGCAGGCGCACCAGCAGCAGCGAGGAGAGCACCGTCCCGAACGCGAGAGGCGCGAACAGCACCAGCGGGACCGACGCCGCGAGCAGCGACGCGCGCGCGAGGCCGACGGCGAACACCAGCGAGAAGAGAGAGAGCAGCAATCCGCGCAGCCGCGGCCCGACCAGCGCGAGCGCGGGGCCGAGCACGACGCGCAGCAGCGGGTTCACCGGCCGCGCCCCTCGGCGCTCTCGAGCTCGCTCCGCAGCAGCGCCACCAACTCGGCCGCGGGCATCGCACGCGCCAGCGGCGCGCCTTGGCCGGCCCACTGCGCGCCGTAACCAAATTCGCCCCGCGCTTTCGCGGCGGCGTGCAGCGCCTTTCCCGCGTCATAGGCGATCGGATAATCGGGAACATCGTGCGCTCCGGCGGCGCACCCGAGCGCGGTAAATCGATTGGCGAGGCAGCGCGCGGGCCGGCCGGAGATCGCCCGCGTCATCACGGTGTGATGCGCGGCCTCGCTCTTCAACGCCGCACGATATCCCGCGTCGGCCAGCGACTCTTCGCACGCGACGAACGCGGTGCCCAGCTGCGCCGCGCTCGCGCCGAGCCGGAGCGCGGCCGCGATGCCGGCGCCGTCCATGATTCCTCCCGCCGCGATGACGGGCCGATCCAGTTCGCGGACCAGCAAGCGGGTGAGCGCAAAGGTGCCGATTCGATCGTCGCTGGCGCTGGGATCGAAGATGCCTCGGTGACCGCCCGCCTCATATCCCTGCGCGACGATGGCGTCGACTCCCGCGGCCACCAGCGCGCGCGCCTCAGACAGGCTGGTCGCCGAGCCGAGCAGCGCAATCCCCGCGCCGCGCAGCGCCGCGACCTTCTCGCGAGAAGGGACGCCGAAGTGAAAGCTGACCACGCGGGGCTTCTGCGCGATCAGGAGCGCGAGCATCTCCTCATCCTCGAGGAAGCTGCGATAGATCTCCGAGAGCTGCGCGGGCGGCTGCGCGCCGACGCGCGCAAACTCGGGCCGCAGCTGCTCCAGCCAGCGCGACTCCTTCTCGCGATCGCTGCGCGCAGGCGCGTGGCAAAACACATTCACGTGGAGCGAGCGGGGCGAGCGCGCGCGGAACGCAGCGATCATCTTTTGCGCGCCCGCCGCATCCACCGCGCCGAGGCCGAGCGCACCGAGCGCGCCCGCATTCGAGACCGCGGCGGCCATCTCGGGCGTCGAAATGCCAGCCATCGGCGCCTGGAAGATCGGCAGATCGATCTGCAATCTCTCGAGCAGCGCGAGGGGCGAGGTCATGAGGGTCATCTTCGAGCGGCCCACCCGAAGCGCGCAAGGCGCGCCTGCGAAATGCAGGCGCCGCAACCTCGGCCGCGCAGCATTTGCGAGTTGCCTGCGCGCGGCGAAGAGGGTGCGCCTGCCGCGCGTTCCGAACGGGCGCCCTGGGCGCGGCCGCAGCGGTGGCACGCGCTCTGCATCTTCACCAGACACGGCGCCACGCCGCCGCCACGATTCCCCGGCGCGCCACCCGGACGGAGACGCCAGTGAACGGCATTCTCAAGATTGCCTACAAGCTGCTCGTCAACGACAAGGGCAAGTTTGCGGCGCTGCTGATGGGAATCACCTTCTCGGTGTTCCTGATGATCCAGATGACATCGATGTTCTCCGGGATGATGCGCAAGGCATCGGCCACGGTCTCGAACACCGGCGCGAAGGTCTGGGTCATGGACCGCGCGGTCACCAACGTCGCCAGCGCCATTCCCATGCCCGACTACGTGCTCGACGCGGTCCGCAGCATGAAAGGCGTCAAGTACGCAGTGCCTCTCTATTCGGGCGCTGGCCTGGCCAAGCTGCGCGACGGTACCTACCAGGCGGTCACGGTGATTGGCCTCGACGACACCAGCCTCTTCGGGCGGCCCGAGCTCCTCGAGGGGCGCATCGAAGACATCTATGCAGAGAACGGCTTTGTCATCGTGAAAGACGAAGAGTACGTGAAGATGCAGAGTCCCAAGTTGGGGGGCGAGTTTGAAATCAATGACAACCGCGGCGTCATCGTCGGTATTGCCAAGGTCCCCGCGAGCGGGCTGTTCGGCATTCCCACGCTCTATACGACGCTCAGCCGCGCCATCCAGTACCTCCCGTCGATGCGCTTTACCACCAGCTATGTCCTGGTCGAGCCCGCGAGCGACCGCGACCTGGCGGCCATCAAAGAAAGCGTGGCGCGGCTTGGATATGAAGCGCTGACGGAAGATGAGTTCATCGGGAAGATCACCCATTGGTACATGTATCGCACTGGCATGGGAATGAATCTGCTGCTGATGACCGCCATCAGCTTCATTGTCGGACTCTCCATCTCCGGGCAGACGTTCTACACATTCACGCTCGAGAATCTCGACAAGTTCGGCGCGCTCAAGGCGATCGGCGCCAAAGGTCGCGAGCTCGTCTCCATGATTTTATTTCAGGCCGGCATCACCTGCCTGGCCGGCTACGGTCTGGGAATCGGGCTCTGTGCCGGGCTGATCGCGCTGGCGCGGCTGCGCTTGCCCGATTACGCGTCAGTGATCACCTATCCGAACTTGATGCTTGCGTTCGGAATGGTGCTCGTCATCGCCGCGGTATCCAGCTACATCGCGGTCCGCAAGGTGCTCCGGATCGAACCCTTCGAGATCTTCCGGGGGTGAACCGTGCCGGACATTGCGATTCAAGCCAACGGACTGACGAAATGGTTCGGCGAGGGCGAGGCCAGGACCGTCGCTGTGCAAGGCGTGAGTTTCGAGGCGCACTTCAATGAGATGCTCTATTTCATCGGCCCTTCCGGCAGCGGGAAAACAACGCTGCTCAGCATGATCTCCGGGATCCTCCGACCGGACAAAGGGACGGTCCGCATCGAGGGAAACGATCTCTGGAGCCTCTCGGAGAACAAGATTGCCGACCTGCGATTGAATCACATCGGCTTCGTCTTCCAGGACTATCACCTGTTCCCGAGGCTGACGACCGCAGAGAACGTGGCGGTTCCGTTGATTCTCAAGCGCAAGAACTGGAGCGAATCGATCGAGCTGGCCAGGCACTATCTCGACGTGGTCGGCCTCGCCAATCGGGCCGATCTGCCGCCCAACAAGCTGAGCGGGGGCGAGCAGCAGCGAGTCGCCATCGCCCGCGCCATCGTCAGCGGACCGGACATCCTGGTCTTCGACGAGCCGACCGCCTCGCTGGACGGAGACACCGGCCGGCGCATCGTCGAGTTCGTGAAAAAGGAAATCCTCAACGAGAAGCGCTGCATCGTGGTGGTCACGCACGATGACCGCATCCTCGAATATTCGGACCGGATCGTGAAGATGGAGGACGGCCGGATCATCGGCGTCGAGAAAGGTGGAGCCCATGCGTAACAAGATCATCTTCGCCTGCGTGGCGCTGGGGATCGTGGGCGCTGGATTCAGCGCCTGGCTCTACGCGCGGCCCGCGAAACCGCTGCCGCCGGCATTCTCGCCAGCGTCCAATCCTTATAGCGAAGGCGTCTTCGCCAATGGCATCGTCGAGAGCTATCAAACGCAGGGCGAGAATATCAATATCTATCCCGAGGTATCGGGCACGGTAACGCAGGTCCTCGTGGCGGAGGGCCAGTCGGTGTCGCGCGGGGCGCCGATGCTGGTCATCGACGACACCGTGCCGCGGGCGACGGTAGAGCAGCAGGCGGCCCAGGCGGCCGCGGCGCTCGCTCTGCTCAATGAGCTCAAGGCCCAGCCACGAAAGGAGACGCTGGACGTGGCCAAGGCGCAAGTCGAGATGGCCGCTGCGAACCTCAAGAGCGCGCAAGACCAACTCGACAAGCAGCAGCATGCGTTTGCGCAAGATCCGAAGGCCGTCAGCCGCGACGTTCTCGACAACGACGTGAACGCCGCGAAGGTTGCCAAAGCCAACCTGGGCGTCATCCAGCGCCAATACGAGCTGGTGCGCGCCGGCGCCTGGACGTTCGACATTGAAAACCAGGAGCGCCAATACGACGCGCTCATCAAGGCGCGCGATGCCTCGGTCGCCCTGTTGGCCAAATATACGGTCCGCTCTCCCGTCGAAGGGGTGTTGCTCTCGGTCCAGGCGACGGTGGGGAGCTACATCTCGCCGCAAGGCGCTTACGATTCCTATACGCAAGGGTATACGCCGGCGGCCGTCATCGGGCCCGGCGAGGCCGGTGGATATCTCGCGGTGCGCTGCTATATCGACGAGATCTTGATCCCCCGGCTGCCGCAGCCGGAGAAGATGCACGCGCGCATGTTCATTCGCGGCTCGGACCGCAACGTCCCTCTCGAGTTCATGCGTGTGCAGCCTTATGTGTCGCCGAAGATCCAGCTCTCGGATCAGCGCACGGAGCGGGTCGATCTGCGAGTGCTGCCGATCGTCTTCCGCTTCATGCCGCCCGCCGGCGTCCGGCTTTATCCAGGCGAGTTGGTCGATGTGTATGTCGGCGACAAGGAGGTTCCTCCGCCGGTGCCCCAAGAGCGGCCCGCGTTGACCGGCCAGGAGAAGAGCCATGCGCCGTGAATACCTGCTCGCGGTGGCGCTCTCGGCGGCGGGCTGCGCCGTCGGCCCTGACTTCCAGCGGCCCGATCCTCCGCCGATCGACAAGTATCTTGCTGGAGCTCCGCCGGCGCAGACCGTCGAGGCGGGTGGAACCAGCCAGGTGTTCGACGCGCAGAGGGCGCTCCAGCCGGACTGGTGGCGCCTGTTTGGTTCGGACAGCCTCGACGCGCTTATCGCGCGCGGGCTCGAGCAGAGCCCGAGCCTCGAAGCGGCGGAGGCGACGCTGCGGGCAAGCGAATACGAGCTGCGCGCCGGATATGGGATCTTCTTCCCGCAGGTCAGCGGTGGCGTCTCGGCGGACCGCGAGCAGTACAACCCGCTCCGGGTGGGCGTGGCGGGGCCCAGCTCGACCTTCAATCTATTCACCGTCTCTGCGAGCGTCAGCTATGCGCTCGATATCTACGGAGGTCAGCGGCGCGCCGTCGAAAAGCTCGGCGCGGAGACGGAAGCACAGCGATACGCCCTGATCGGCGCGCGAATCATGCTCGCCAGCAATCTCGCCAACGGAGCCATCGCCGCCGCCGGGTATCGAGCGCAACTCGCCGCCACAGAGGAGCTGCTCGCGTCGGAGAACGAGCAGTTGAAGGTCACACAGGTGCAGGCGCAGAGCGGCACACAGCCTTATGCAAACGTTCTTTCGATGCAGAGCCTGATTGCGAGCACCGAGGCGAGCCTGCCCGCGCTGCAGCAGAAAATCGACCAATCGACGCACCTGTTGGCGACGCTATCGGGCCAGGCTCCCTCTCAATGGACGGGCACCGCGCCGCGATTGGAAGAGCTGGTGCTGCCGCACGACCTGCCGCTCAGCGTGCCGTCCGAGCTGGTTCGCCAGCGGCCAGATATCCTCAGCGCGGAGGCCGCGCTCCACGCGAGCAGCGCGAACATCGGTGTCGCCACCGCGGCGATGTTCCCCAGCCTGACGCTCAACGCCGGATATGGCGTGAACAACACCGCGCTCGGAACCCTCTTCAGCGGCCAGAGCGCGTTCTGGAGCTTGGGGGCCGGTCTCGCGGGGCCGCTCTTTGACGGCGGTACGCTCTGGTTTCAGCGCAAAGCTGCCATTGAGTCCTATCGGCAGTCGGCGGCGAACTATCGCGAGACAGTGCTCAGTGCCTTCGAACAGGTCGCCGACGACCTGCGTGCGCTCGAGCATGATGCTCAAGGGCTGGAAGCGCAGACGCGCGCGGTATCGGCTGCCGAGGAGGCCCTGCGGCTGGTGCAGGTCGGATATCAATCGGGCATATCGACCTATCTGCAAGTCTTGACCGCGGATGAGCAGTTGCAACAGGCCCGCATCGCCGCCATCCAGTTGCAGGCGCAGCGTCTGCAGGACACGGTCGCGCTTTACGCGGCGCTGGGCGGCGGGTGGTGGAATGCTCCTGCGGCGAGCGCGGCGCAGGGCAAGCCGCGGTAGCAGCGCGCGGCGCCCGGCCATCTTCAACAGGAGATTGCCCGCGATGCACGGCGGGCTCGGGATCGCGCAGGAGCCACGCGAGGAAGTTGATTTACCGTCGAATGAGCATCTGGTTCGTGGCGGGCATCATCACGTTCGCCAGCGGACGGACCAATATCTTGCAGGGTGCAGTGCTCCTGCTGCTCTTCGTGACGCATGTGGTGTTCATCTTTCAAGGTTGAGACGGCGACGTCATGTCGCCGTTCGAACGCGACGAGAGACAGCGCACGACGGCGCGCGGGCCTATCCGCTGCGCGAGCGGGCGGCAAAGAACGGTGAGGCGCGGCGGCGCCGGAGGCGGCTGGTGACGCCGGCGATGGCGTCGAGCACAGGCATGAGCTCCGCACCGAGCTCGGTGAGCGAGTATTCGACGGAGGGTGGCGCGGTCGGTGCCACGCGCCGCAGGACGACCCCGCGCTCGTGAAGCTCGTGCAGGCGCGCGCTCAGCACCTTGGCGGAGATCCCCGCGATGTCCGCGCGCAGCTCGCTGAATCGGCGCGGGCCGCCGCTCAGCGCCCAGATGACATTGGGCGTCCACGCTCCGGCGAGCAGCTTCATACACAGGCCGAGCGGGCACTCCGGCGCGGCTGGGCTCTTGCTCTTTCTTCTCACGAGGGACATGCCGGGAGGTTACCGCGAGGTAACCACAAACGTAAAGTAACCAATGGTTACTTGATGCGACCGGTTGGCAACGTATCCATAATCGCCGCAGGAGGTGACGACATGAACGTCACGGTGTTGAATACGAGCTTGCGGAGCCGCGATACCTCGGTGTCGCGAAAGATGGTCGAGCGGTATCTGTCGCGCTTGCGGAGCGTCCACGCGGATGCCGTGCTCCGAGAACGCGATCTCGCGGCGGCGCCGGTGCCGCATCTCCCCAGCGAGCTGGTGCCCGTGCAGCAGGGCGCGCAGGTTCGAGCGGTCTCCGACTCGCTGGCGCTCTCCGACGCGCTGATCGCCGAACTAGAGCGGACAGACCTGCTGGTGCTGGGCATTGCGATGTACAACTATTCGATATCATCGGCGTTGAAGGCTTGGTTTGATCACGTGATTCGCCTCCGCCGCACGTTCACCTATGAAGGGGGACGCCAACGAGGTCTCTTGCCGGCCGGCAAGCGCGCGGTTGCGCTCGTGGCGAGTGGCGGCGTGTACACCGAAGGGCCGATGCAGGCGCTCGACATCGAGGTGGGCTTGCGCGCGCTGCTCCGCTTCATCGGCATCGACGATCTGGTGGTCATCCGCGCAGAGGGCCAGGCTTTTCCAGATGCAGCGGCGCGCACGGACCACGCAATGTCGCTGATTGATGCCGCGCCGCTCGTTCCACGATGAGGCCGGCCGGCCGCGCGCCCGCCCGCGCGTGCGAATGAGTCGCGGGGCGGCGCCAAGCCGGGCGTGCCGCTGTTCGTCTACCCGGGCGCCGGCGTTGCCAGCTCGCGAAAGAGCGCCTCGAGGCGAAGCTCGCCCTCGCGCGTCTGCGCTCCGGCGGCGAGGCCGCGACGAAGCAAGCGCTCCGCCGCGGGGCGCGCGAACAGGTCTGCCCAAGCCTGGTTCTCGCGCGCGAACCCCTCCGACAGATCGACGGGAGGCACCGCCCGCTTCGCCGCTGCCACCACACCCGCCGGAAGCGCGGCGATGTTTCGCGCCAGGCGCTCGACGAACGCATCGAGTTGATCGGCAGGCAGCGCCCGGTTGATCCACCCGTACCGTTCCGCGGCCTCCGCGTCGAAGAGATCGGCTCCCAGAATCACCTCGAGCGCCCGGTTGCGCCCCAATCGATGAGCGAGATATTGCGTGCCGCCCCCGCCGGGCACGATGCCTCCGAGCGCTTCGCACTGCGCGAGCCGCCCGCGGCCGATCGCCGCGAACGCCATATCTGCGGCTATCACGAACTCTGCGCCTCCGCCCCGCGCGATTCCCGCGAGCTTCACGATGGTGAGCTGCGGCTGCTGCCGCAGCAGCTCAGCGAAGGCTTGAAAGACATTGAGCCCCGGCGGCGCCTCCTTCGCCAGCGCCTCGAAGGCGTGAGGGGCGTCGACCAGCAGCATGTCGACATGGGCGATGAAGAAGTCGGGATCGGCGCTGTCGAACACGATGACCCGCACCGAGTCGTCTTCCCGCACAGACTGGAGGAAATCTCGGATTCCGGTCATGAGTTCGACGCCCAGGACGTTGACGGGAGGATTGCTGAGGGTGACGCGCGCGACACCGGAAGCAATCGAGACTTGCAGGGATGCATGAAGGCGTTGCGACATGGCGCTCCTTGGAGGTTGAGCGCGCACGGTATGCAATGTATATCTAGTGTCAATTACGCACTTAAAGCATCCCAAGGATGCTTGAGGATACTCATGGCGAGCAAATCCGACCTCATTTATCGAGTCGATTGTCCGAGCCGCGCGATTCTCGACCAGATCGCCGACAAGTGGTCTGTGCTGGTGCTCGCGGTGCTCAAGGAGCCGCGCCGCTTCAACGAGATCAAGCGGCGCCTGGAGGGCATCACCCAACGCGTGCTGACGCAGACGCTCCGCCGGCTGGAGCGCAACGGAATGGTCGCGCGCCGCGTCCTGCCTGGCCCGCCGCTCGGCGTGGAGTATTCGCTCACGCCGCTGGGCCGCTCGCTCGAGCGGCCGTTCGGCGCGATCTACGACTGGACGATAGAGAACATGGGGGTCATCCAGGCTGCCCAGCGGCGATATGATCGCGCGGAGGATGCGTGAGCGCCAGGAGGCTCACGGGCGGATCGCGAGGAGCTTGGGGGTCTTTCCTGGAGCCGCCGCTGCCATTGCGTCGATGAGCGCGCGGCTCTCCGCGGGGCCGAACTCGCCTAGGTCTCTCACGCTGGCGGTCCGGCTGAAACACCAGGTCATTGCGGTGAGTACGAAAGCCGGCAGCGCGGCAAGAAGCGGGACAAAACCCGGCTTGAGCGAGTGCCCGAGCGCGCGCACCAAAGCGAATCCCTCGAGCATCGCGCCGGTCAGCTTCGCCGCCTCGGCCCAGGTGAGCCCGGCGTTGCGCTTCCAGGTCATGAGGCCAGCCACCATCGCTGGCACGGCGAAGGCCACGTGGCTTCGCAAATAGCTGTTCATGTCGGGTTCGACCTCGGTGGGGAGGCCCGCCTGCTTCAGCACCGCGGCCCACCGTGCGCTCGTCAGCGTGGTCACCATTCCGGGGCCATCGACGACGCTCCGCAGCTTTCCGTCCACGAAGAGCGCGAGCATGTTGGGAAAGCCGGCGGCGAAGCGTTCGGCCCCCAGGGCATCGCGCCAGCGGTCGATCTTGTCGAAGGTGTTGAACAGGAACAGCACGCTCTTCGCCGCGCTCGCGCGCAGCGCCGGCAGCAGCCCGTCGACCTGGTGCGAAAGTACGGTGACGAGGACGAGGTCGTACGGAACGGTCGTGTTCAGCTCGGCAGCGACGCCCACCGGCGCACGCTCGCCGCCGAGGGCGACAATGGCTCCCTCTCCGCGGAGCGCATCGAGGCGACTGCCCCGTGCGATGACAGTCAACTCGTGCCCTGCGCGCGCGAGATGAAATGCGAACGCGCTTCCGATCCGGCCAGCACCGATCACGGCGATGTTCATGACGATGATCTAGGTCTGGTGCAACGTTCCGTAAACGGACATTGATGCTAAGATGATTTCCACTCATGGAAAGCATATCCTGGGACGACTTGCGCGTCCTGCTCGCGGTGCATCGCCAAGGCAGCTTCCTCTCGGCGGGAAAAGCTCTGGGGTTGTCGACCTCGACCACCAGCCGTCGCATCGACGCGCTGGAGGCGGCCGTCGGCCGCCGGCTCGTCAACCGAGGACGGACGGGCACCGAGCTGGAGCCCGATGCGCTGAAACTCATCCGCCTCGCCGAGGACCTCCAGCGCGGGCTCGAGGTCGAGCGGCGCGACGCGCGATCGACGGCGGGCACGGTCAAGGTCTCGGTGCCGGACGGCGCGGTGCGCGAAGTCGCGGAGGCGCTGCTCGCCTTCCGCCGCGAGCACCCGGAGACAGACCTCGAGTTGGTGGGCGAGAGCCGGCTGAGCGACATCGCCCGGCGCGAGGCGGACATCGGGCTGCGCTTGACCCGCTCCTCCTCGCGCGTGCTCGTCGAGAAGCACGTCGCCACGCTGCGATTCGGCCTCTACGCCTCGCCCGACTATGTGCGCCGCAACCTGCCATCGCGGCGGCTGCGCAAGAAGGACATCGGCCGCCACCCGTTCATCGGCCTCGACAGCCGCTGGCGGAGCCTCCCGCACGAGCAGTGGATGACCTCGCTGGGCGCGACCCGCTTTCCTTTTCGCTCGAGCTCGATGCTCGCGATTCTCGAGGCGGTCCGGCAAGGAGCCGGCATCGCCGCGCTGGTCGTGCAGGATGCGCGCACCGCGGACCTCGTTCGCATCGAGGTCGATTCCATCGGGCCTACCCAACCGATGTATCTCGTCTACCACCGTGAGCTGCGGAGTGTGCCCCGCGTCAAAGCGGTGGTCGCCGCGCTGTTGGCATACCTGCGCTCTTTTGATTAAGGCGCTTGGTCAGCATCGGCCAGAGTGCTCAGCCGCTGCGCGCCCGCGTCGCCGCGGGTCCGGCGATGCCATCCGGCTACCATTCACCGCGATCGCAGGGGCACCCTCGTGGCTATGAGAACATCGCTTCGTGTCGTCCTCTGCGCTTCGATATCCCTGCTCGCTTGCGGCACCGGCGTCGACAAGAGCCTCGATGTCTCCTCGCTGGCGACGGCGGGGGTGCTCTCCATCGATAGCTCCGTGCTCAGCTCGCTCACCCTGCCGAAACTGACCCAGGCGGCAGAGCTCTTTTACCAACAACAGCGCCGCGACCGCGATCGACCTGCCGGTGCTGATCGGTCTGTCGCTCGCCTTGAACGTCGAGAGAAACACCGTCTTGAGCTCGATCCGCGCGCCCGGCTGGACATCGAACCCTCCTGACGATTTCATCGTCCAAGCGCAATCCGCAGCTGCCGACCTGCGCCGCCGCGGCGCTCGCGGCGCAGGCCGGTTCGAGCCGTCCGCAGATCAGCGGCAACCACGACAGCGCCGTCTGCGCGCAATGCTCGAGCAACCATGGCGGCTGCACGGCGGACCAGCTCTGCACGCAGCAGTCGGGCAGCGTCACCTGCGCGTGCGACCGCTCGCTCCACTCCACGCCCGACGGCAGCGGCGGCTGCAGCTGCCTCGACGGATATGCGCCTTCGAACGGCGCGTGCGTGCCCGCCGGCGGATGCAACGATGAGTCTCCTTGCAACAACGGCGGAACGTGCGACGACAGCGGCGCCTGCGACTGCGCGCCTTGCTACACCGGCCAATTCTGCGACCAGTTCAATGTCGCATGCGGCGCCTGACGCGCGGCCGGGCGCCCCGAGGGGTCACAACGTGGTAATCGAGAGAAGCTTGAATCTTCCTCTCTATCGCCGCGCGAACGCAGGCCGCCGATGGCCGGCGGCGTGGGCAGCCGGACTTGTGCTCTTCCTGCTCGGTCCGCGCGCCGAGGCAGACCCGCGCGCGAGCAGCTCGCTCACGGCGACGCGCTTGAACGTCCACGACTTCGCCGTCATCCCCAGCGAGTCGGGCCCCTTTAGCTACTATCGAATCATCGAAGATCCGGTCGAGCCGTTCATTCGCGGAAGCTATCGGCCGCCGCTGGAGACGGTGGTGGTCGGCGTGGATATCAGCGCCGGGCTTCGCGACAGCGTGCGGCTGCGCTGGAAATGGCGGGTCCTGGCGCTGCCCGCGGGTGGAGACGAATGCCGGCCCGGGTTCGGCGACTCCGCTGCTGCTGTTTATGTGACCTGGCGTCGCTTCTTGAAGATCTATTCACTCAAGTTTGTCTGGAGCACGGCCGGCAAGCGCGGCCAGGTCTGCCAGGACGACAGCAATCTCTTTCTCGCGCACCAGACCGTCGTGCTGGAAACCGGCGGACCGCTCGGCACGTGGCTCACCGAAGAGATCGATCTCGCGGCCGAGTTTCGCGCGCACTTCGAGCACGGAGATCCGCAAGCCAGCGTCCCGGAGCTCCTCGGCATCGGCGTGATGAGCGACGGTGATCAGACCCGCAGCGTGAGCGAAGGCGATTACACGGGCTTTGCGTTGCTTCATTGAGCGCTCGACGCGACTCTCAGCGCGCGACGGCCCGCTCCATCCCCGCTCCGGCGCGCAGGCTCTCCCCATCGCGTCCAAGGATCGCCACGGCGAGCCGCTGATCTAACGTGAGCGAGGCATCTCGTCGGGCCAGGCACGCCGTGCGAATCGCGCAGCGCGAGGAGGAAACTGCCCAGCTCGGCGCCCATCCTGTGGAATCCCGATACAGTCGTATCGTGTACGGATGCCTTGGTTCGCGCGTCACACCGCGGAATAGAAAAACTCTTCGCTCACGATCTTTCCGTCCAAGATGGTGAAGAGGCCGATCTCGTCGCGCGTGCGGCGCAGGCCGGCGGGCTTGAAGGTCACTTCGAAAAAGAAGCGTACGGCGAACCGGTCGCCGTGGGGATAGGGGCCATCTACGTCATTTCGGTGCACCTCATTGTTCTCGAAAAAGAACCTGCTCTTGGCTCGCAGTGCGTCGAGTCCTTTCACTCGCTGGTCCCGTCCGGGAGGTGGAAATGGCTCTGCGCTGGTCGCGTCCGGGCTGAACAACGTCGCGAGGCACTCCTCGCGTTTCCCGGCCCGCACCAACTCGACATACCTCTTCCCGATCTCTTCCGCGGTCATGGTGCAACTCCTTTCGTGAAGGGCATTGAGAGTGCGACCGAAAGGTGACATCCTGTGGCACCATTGAAGCGCGCGCGCCGGGAACCCATCTCCGAACGCCTCGACCAGCTCCTGGGGCTGCTCGCCTCCCGCGAGGGATGGACCGGCTCGGCTCTCAGCCAGGAGCTCGGCATCAGCTTGCGAACGCTGCGCCGGGATATGGCCCGGCTCAGCGCGCGAGGTGTTCCCCTCGAGGCCGAGCGCGGCAGAGGAGGCGGGGTCCGCATCCCCGTTCGGCTCGGGCTGGGCCGGCTCCAGCTCGATCACCGCGAGGCGCTCGACCTGCTTCTCGCGCTCGCGATCGGCGAACGGATTCGATCGCCGCTGCTGCTGTCCAGCTTGAAAGCGCTCCGGCAGAAGATCAGCATGGCTTTTCCGCCGGAAGAGAGAGCGCGCGTGGGCCGCCTTCGCCGCCGGGTTCTCCACGGGCGGCCCGCGTCGCGGCGGGTCGCCGAATCATGGAAGAGCCCCCGCGCGGCGATCATCGGGCCGGTGCAGGAAGGCTTCTTCGAGCAGCGCGCGGTGGAGGTGGAGTACCAGACGCAGGACGCGCGCACGTCGCGGCTCGTCGAACCTCACTACCTCTTGCTCTCGTGGCCCGCGTGGTACCTGCTGGTGTGGGATCACTCGCGCTCGGCCGTGCGCACCCTTCGCCTGGATCGCATCGAGTCCGCGCGGCTCACCGACCAGACCTTCGCGCTGCGCGCGGTCGACACGATGCTCGAGGTCGCCCGCGATATCTTCGCGCCGGTCTGAAGAATGGAGTGGTTCAAACGCACGCGGGTGTTGTGACAGCTATTCGAACGGGAAAAAGCACGCTCCGCCGTCCTGGCCAGAGCAGGGGTTGGCCGCCTCGCCGCTGCGGAAGAATGTGTCCGTCGCGCTCCAGACCTGGGGCAGTGTGCGGACCCAGCCGTGCGGGTTGTCGTTGGATTGACCGTCCG
>Ga0302196_10000819_pt1 | contig 29363 bp, 20 predicted proteins | sample II_Bog_N1_3_FD_198794 | JGI IMG/M metagenome (GOLD analysis project Ga0302196, IMG submission 198794) | Peat permafrost microbial communities from Stordalen Mire near Abisko, Sweden - II_Bog_N1_3 | ecosystem: Environmental > Terrestrial > Soil > Wetlands > Peat | place: Sweden: Abisko...
GGACGCGCGGCGCGGCACCTTCAGCCACCGGCACTCGGTGCTCTACGACAGCCTGTCGGGCGCCCCGTACACGCCGCTCTCGCACGTGAGGAGCCCGGAGCCCGGTGAGGGACCCCCGGCGGCCCCCGGCAGGTTCGAGGTCTGGGATAGCCCGCTCTCCGAGTCCGCGGTGCTCGGCTTCGAGTACGGCTATAGCCTCGACCGCCCCGACGGTCTCGTCATCTGGGAGGCGCAGTTCGGCGACTTCGTGAACTCCGGCCAGGTCATCGTCGACCAGTTCCTCGCGTCGGGTGAGGACAAGTGGCTGCGCCTGAGCGGTCTCGTCCTCCTCCTGCCGCACGGATACGAGGGGTCGGGGCCGGAGCACTCGAGCGCCCGCATCGAGCGGTTTCTGCAGATGGCGGCCGAGGACAACATCCAGGTCTGCAATCCGACGACGCCGGCGCAGTTCTTCCACCTCTTGCGCCGGCAGGTTCTGCGCCGCTGGCGCAAGCCGCTCGTCGTCATGACGCCCAAGAGCCTCCTGCGCCGCTCCGACGCCATCTCGCACCTCGACGAGCTCACGACGGGGCGCTTTCACCGCGTCATCCCCGACGACAGCTCGGTCGATCCGAAGGGCGTGAAGCGCGTCCTTCTCTGCAGCGGCAAGGTTTATTACGACCTCGCGAAGGCTCGCAAGGAGCATGGCCGGAACGACGTGGCGCTCGTACGCGTCGAGCAGTACTACCCGCTGCCCCAGTCGCTCCCGGAGGTGCTGTCGGTGTACCCGGAGGCCGCGCGGCTGGTCTGGGTCCAGGAGGAGCCCCGCAACATGGGCGCCTGGTACTTCCTGAACGCGACCCTGCCCCGCCTGCTCGGCACCGCGGCGACGGGCCCGGGGCGCGGCGACGGCCGCTTCACGCTGGGCGTCGTCTCGCGCCCCGAGAGCGCGAGCCCGGCCACCGGCAGCCACGCGAGCCACGATCTCGAGCAGCAGATACTGCTCGCGGAGGCCTTCGAAGCGTAGGTACGGCTGGGCTCGGACCGGCGTAGGCTTGTCCGAATGAGCCCTCCGGGTCTACCGGGTACGCCCGCCCTCACCGAGTCCACCGACCAGATCATCGAGCGCCTCGCCTCGCACGGGGCGTTCATCCTCATCGGGGGCGGTCTCGTCCTCACGGCGTACCTCATCAACCGCTTCGCCCCGCAGAAGCGCAAGCGCATCCGGCGCGTCGTCCTCATCTTCGCCGTCTACCTCCTCGCCGCGGTCGTCTCGGCGGTCCTTCACGTCGTGGGACCGGAGGCGTGGTGGAGGTTCTTCCACGTCCTCGAGGATCTGCTCGAGGCCTTCACGATCATCAACCTCGGAGCGCTCGCGATCTTCGAGCTCGCGCTGCCTCTCGCAGGGGTCACGCTCGTCTCGATAACCTCCGACATCCTCGTCGGCATCGCGTACATCGTGACGACGGTGCTCCTGCTGATCGACGCGGGGCTGAATCCTTCGGGCGTCATCACGGCGACCTCGCTCGCCGGCGCCGTCCTGACGATCTCGCTCCAGAGCACCCTCGGCAACATCCTGGGCGGCGTCGCTCTCCAGCTCGACGGCTCGATCCACGTGGGCGACTGGATCCAGCTCGACAACGGCAAGCAAGGGAAGGTCAAGGAGATCCGCTGGCGGCACACGGCCGTGGAGACGCGCGACTGGGACACGATCATCGTCCCGAACTCCGTCCTCCTCGCGCAGAACCTCATCATCCTCGGCAAGCGGACCGACGCTCCGCTCGAGCACCGGATGTGGGTCTACTTCAACGTCGACTTTCGTTTCGCCCCCTCCCAGGTCATCTCCGTCGTCACCGAGGCCCTCCTCGCGGCGCCGATCCCGAACGTCGCGACCGACCCGAAGCCCAACTGCATCTGCTACGATTTCGCCAAGGACACCCGGGACAGCTTCGCGTACTACGCCGTCCGCTACTGGCTGACTGACCTCGCGGTCGACGACCCCACGAGCTCCGCCGTTCGCGTCCGCGTGTACGCCGCGCTACGCCGCGCCAACATCCCGCTCGCGAGGCCCGTGAGCACCGTCTTCTACGGCCCGAACGAGGAAGACGACGAGAAGGGCCACCTGGCGCACCAGAAGACGCGTCGGATGGCCGCGCTCGAGTGCATGAGCCTCTTCAAGGGGCTCACGCGCGACGAGCTCGAGTTTCTCGCCGAGCACGCGCGCTACGCGCCCTTCGCCGCGGGCGAGGTGATGACGCGCCAGGGGGCCGTCGCCCACTGGCTCTACATCGTGACGTCGGGCAAAGCCGACGTGCGCGTCACGGTGGACGGGGCCGCGCCCAAGAGCATCGCCACCATCACCGCCCCCGGCTTCTTCGGCGAGATGGGCATGATGACCGGTGAGCCCCGCGCCAACGACGTCATCGCCCTCACGGACGTCGAGTGCTACCGCCTCGACAAGGACGGCTTTCAGAAGATCGTCGTCGAGCGCCCCGAGATCGCGGAGGAGATGTCGCACACGCTCGCGGCACGGCGGGTCGAGCTCATCGCAGCCCGCGAGGGCCTCGACGAGGCGGCGAAGAGCGTGAGGCAGGTGAGCGAGCAGGAGCGCATCCTGGGGCGCATCCAGTCGTTCTTCGGCCTGAAGGCGTGATACGAGTCCCGGGCTGTGATCGCATTCGAGCTACCAGCGCACTCCGTCGATGACGTCGTGCGGGTGGTGCGCGCCCTCGGCTCGCACCGCTACGTCGCGGGGCGCCTCCACCTCGTCCACGCCTTCGTGTTCGCCGCTGCCGGCGGCGATGGCAAGACCTCGGCGCTGGACGCCGCGCGGACCTGGGCGGAGGGCGTCCTCGCGGACGAATCGATCGACAAGGACTCACGCGACGAGCGGTTGCTGCGGCGCGCGAGCGACGAGGAGCTCGCCCTGGCCCTCGAGGCATTCTGGCGACCGGGTGCTGCGGGCGATGGCGCCCAGGAGAGGCTCATGGAGCTCCTCGTCCGGCACGGGCTCGAGGTGCCCCGCTCCACACCCTTCGACGAGACGGCGGAGGACGACATGCACCCGGTCCTCGTCGACGCCGGCTGGGAGCTGTTGCCCCTCGCCCAGCTCGATCCCGAGCGCCACAAGGGGGCCATCCAGGCCTTCGGCGAGCCCATCGCCTTCGACGTGGCTCGCTTCGAGGAAGAGAGCGCGTACGAGCCCATCTCCTACCTCCAGGAGCTCCCGGCCCTGGGCGCCGCCGAGCTCCTGAGGGGCGCCGACGGCGAGGGCCTCCTCGCGTCGCCCCTCACCGTCTGGGCCGAGGGCAACGAGACCTACCACGACTACATCGTCCGGGGCGTCATCCGCGCCGCGAAGCTCCAGGCGTGAAGCCAGGAGTGCGGTGGTTTTCGTCGAGGGCGCCGCCATCGGCGAAAGACACCGCACTCCTAGGTGGGGGCGTCGACGCGGACCAGGATGGCGGTGATGTCGTCCCGCTTGCCCTGCGCGGCCGCACGCTCCACGAGCGCGGTCGTGGCCGCCTCCAGCGTGGAGGCGCCCTCGATGGAGGCCAGCAGATCGGGCTCCGACAGCGTGCGGGCAACGCCGTCCGAGCAGACCAGGTACACGTCGCCGGCCTGCGGAGCCTCGACGAGGATCTCCACGTCCACCGAGTCCGCCGAGCCGAGGAGCGACGAGACGGCGGGCGCCTCTGACCCGTTCGCGCCAACAGCGCCACGGGCGACGAGCCTCGCGATCGCGCCGTGGCGGACGCGGTAGCAGCGGGCGTCGCCGAGCTGGGCGAGGTGCACGCGCTGGTTGTTGGGCGAGAAGTGGAGCGCGACTGCCGACGCGACCATGCCGCCGAGCGAGGGCGTCCCGGCGGCCCTCTCCCGGATCTTGCCGTTGGCGGAGAGAACCGCGCGCCGGAGCCGGTTGGCCCGCCGCGAGAGCCCGCTGACGTCGCCGGTGGGTTTCGGGTCCTCCTCGTCGAACGACGCGGTGATGGCGTCGACGGCGAGCTGGCTGGCCACCTCGGCCCCCACCGCGCCCGCGCCATCGGCGACGACGAAGAGGTGGTGGCGGTCGATGATGGCAAACGCGTCATCGTTGCTCTTGCGCGTGGCTGGATCCGTCCGCCCCATGGCGGTCGCCAGGCTCAGGGACGACGGGCCGGGCGGCGCGGACTCGGGCCCGGGCGGCGGCGGCGAGGGCCGGTCAGCTTCGCGCGACGCGCGTGCGCCGCTCGCGTCGTCGATCTCGGGATGCGAGTCGAGGCGCTGGTGCATCGTGGGGAGGGCCACGACCAGGGCGGAGGACGAGATGGGGCGCTCGGATGCCGGGGCGGTACGCGTACGCGGTTGGCTCTTCGGATCATCATCGTCGGCCCCCGTCTCTGCCGCCTTCGCGTCGCCTGACGGCGGCGGCTCCGATGTGGCTGCGTTGTTGGCGTCGGGCGGAGCCTCGAGCGGCGGCATCGGCACGGCGTCCTTCGCCTTGAGCAGGACGCCTGCGACCCACAAGACCAGGCCGATCACGACGATGCACGTGACGACGTAGAGGACCTGCGGATCAGCCATTGCTCGCATCCTAGTACCGCGCGTCCGAAGTGCGTACCTGGTTGATCGCGCGGTGCTAGGAAATCGCCGGGAGGCGGTGTGCCGCGGTCTCGCGGGGTGAGAAAAGCGTCCCACCTTGGTATCCTCGCGCCCGATGGGGCTGGGGCTTCGGATCCTCGCGCTCGGCGCCGCCGTGTGCGCCCTCGCGAGCGCAGGGTGCGACCAGCACCTCCTCGGCACCCGCGATGTGCGTCTCGAGTACACCCTGACCGCCCCGCACGCGGCGGGCGAGTCGCTGGATCTCGTGCGCTACGCCGTGTCGCGGCGGCTCGCGGCGGCGCAGATCAGCGCCGATGTGGAGACAGCCGAGCCAAACGTGGTGGACGTCACGGTCGACGAGCTGTCGGCCGAGAGCGTCGACGAGTTTCTGACGTGGCGCGGCGGGCTTCGCCTGTACCGGCTGGACCCCGGCTTCACGTTCACCCCCGTCGACCTGCGCGGCCTCACCACGAAGACGGCGACCCTACCGAACGGCCTGGTCGAGTCCTACTTCATCGGAAAACCCGATGATGTGTTTCGCGCCGTCCACCTGTCGCCTGTCCTTGCTGGCCACCGAATCGTCATCGACGTGGACAGCGGCAACCTCGCTCGCACGAGGGCGGTGGTCGACCCCCCCCTCGTCGACCTGACGACCGGCATCGAACGCGTCGGCACGCGGGGTGGCAAGACGCTGGCGCTCACCCTTCGGCCCGCCGCGGAGGCGCGCCTCGTGGACGGAATAGCCCGCGAGGCCGGCGATTCGATCGCGTTCGTGCGGGACATCTCCGTCGTCTCGGTCGAGACGCTGGACTCGAAGACGGTCGCCGCCCCCCCCTTGCTCGCGCACGTCGGCTCCGACATCTACGCGTACACACGCGCGCAGCACGTCCGGCGCCTCCTCGAGTCGGGCACGATCCCGCACCTCGTCCGCACGCGGATGACCCGTGAGCCCGCCAACTGGCCGCTCGCGATGACGAGCCTCCTCCTCCCGATGCTCCTCTCCTTCGGCTGGCTCTTCTTCGTGCGTCGCTTCGACCGCGCGCGGCCCGAGCCCGTGTGGCTCGTGCTCGGGACCTTCGCGCTCGGCGGCCTGGGCGTCGTGCCGGCGGCGCTCGCCGAGACGCTCCTGCCGTCCCTCACGCCGTACCTGAACCCGACGCTCATGACGCTGGGCGGACAGAAGATGGCGCTCCCGCTCGCCCTCGTCGTCTTCACGCTCGTCGTGGGCCTCACCGAGGAGGGGTCGAAGATGCTCGGGGCGTGGGCCGTCGCGCGGCACCGGCGCGAGTTCGACGAGCCGGTGGACGGGATCGTGTACGGAGCCGCCGCCGCCCTCGGGTTCGCCGCCGTCGAGAACGTGCGCTACTTCGCCGAAGGCCGGATGAGCCCGACGCTCGTCGTCATGCGGGCGTTCACGACGGTCCCCGCGCACATGTGCTTCGGCGCCATCTGGGGCTATGCGCTCGGTCGCAAGCTCGTGCAGCCAAGAACGAGCCTGCTCCTTTATCTGCTCCTGGCCGCGTTCATGCACGGGGCGTTCGACGCGTTCCTCTCGATCGACGGGCTCGGCCTGCTCGCGGGAGGCATGAACCTCGTTCTCGCGTCGATGTTCATCATCTTCCTCCGCAGCGCCCTCCGGCACGGGGTCGTGAGCCCCGAGGCAGCCGCGGTGAGCCCCGACGGCCGCGAGCTTTTCCAGATGGGATCGAGCGGCCTCTTCGCGTTCTTCGCCGTTGGGATGCACGTCGTGGCGGCGCTCATCTTCGGCCTCGGCGCGTACGTGCAGTCGCGCGACTGGCGGGTGGGGTTCGGCTTCATCGGGCTCTCCAGCGTCCTTCTCGGGCTCTTCGGGCTCATGGCGTACGGCGTCTCGGAGGCGATGCCGCTCGACGTCGTGGTCGACGACTACGGGATCACCTTCGGGGGCGCCGCCGTGCGCTGGGGCGACATCGACCGCTTCGAGCACATTGCCCCGGGAGTGGGGTACGGAGCCGGCATGCACGAGATCCTCGTCCGCACGACCAGCGGCGCGATGACCCTCGGTCCCGGCCCCGCGAAAGCGGTCGACGAGCTCGCCAGGGTCATCGCGGCCCGCATCCGGGGCCGCGCATAAAGCTCCGTGAGCGCTCGCCGCCGGACCCGTGGCCGCTGTATGCTCCGCCGATGAGCGACCGGGTCTGCCACTTCTGCGACAACCCGGAGGAAGCGGAGCGCAGACTCTTCACGGGAACCCGCGAGCCGCCCACGTACATCTGCGAGGACTGCGTGGTGCTCCTCGGCGACATCGTCCGCGAGGAGCAGCCGGCGCGACCCAGCAAGACGCCCCCTGCCCCTTGGGCCCCGTTCGACTTCGGCGGCGAGGCGCTCGAGTGGTGGGCGATGCAGGTCACGGTGCCGCGAAAGGGCGCGCGCCTCATGGTCTGCGTCCGGAGGCAGGGCGACGACGGCGACGGCGTGGGCAACCTGTACGCGCCCGACAAAAGGCCTTCGCTCGCCCTAGCCGAGGAGACGGCCTCCAAGCTCTCCCAGCTCCTCTAGGAAGGGCGCGGCGTGCCCAAGCTCCGCGACCTGCCGCGCGTCGTCTTCGTTCTCGGCAAGGGCGGCGTCGGCCGAAGCACCGTGTCCACCTCGCTCGCGGCACTGCTCGCGAGCCGCGGGGAGCGTGTGCTCGTCTTCGAGTGGACCCTCGAGGAGACAATCGGCCCCTGGTTCGGGCAGCCGCCCGCGGGCATCGAGCCGCAAGCCGTGTCCGACAAGCTATGGGTCGCTAACTTCGGGCTGGCCGACTCGTTGCGCGCCTACTTCGTCGACCACCTCGGCATGGGCGCGTTCTACCGGCATGTCATCCACGGCCGCGCCGTGCGGCGCCTCGTCGAGGCGGCGCCTGGGATCGCGGAGATGATGTTCTTGGGCCACGTGTGCTGGTTGTCGACGCTCGCGGCGAAGGAGAAGGGCCTGGAGTTCGATCGCGTGATCGTGGACACGCCCGCTGCAGGACACGGCGCCGCGCTGCTCGACCTCCCGGCCACCCTCGGGTCCATGCACGCCTCGGGTCTTCTCGGGTCCGAGATCACGCGCCTCGGGCAGATGATGAGCGACCCCGCGTGGACCGGAGCTCTCGCCGTTTCGCTCCCGGAGGAGCTCGCGGTCGAGGAGACGCTGGAGCTCGTTCCGAAGGCGACGAAGAGCCTCGGGCGGCCACTGCTCGCGGTCGTCCTGAATCGCAGCGCCGGGCAGCTCCGCGACGAGGCGAACCCGGCTTGGCTCGGCGCGCTCGGAGGCGGCGTGCCGGAAGATGTCGCGGGCGCGCTGCACGCGGTCCATGACGACCTCCGCGGGCGACTGCACTTCGAGGCGGAGCTTCGCCGCGCGCTCGAGGGCACGACGGAGCGCGGCTTCGTCTCGCTCGAGGAGCAGCTCGGCCTGGGCGGAGACTCTTCCCCTCGAGGGGTCGTCTCCGCTCTGGCGTCGGCGCTCGAAGCGAGGCTCGGAGGCACCCGGTGAAGGCGCGTCTCCACGTGCTTCTCGGCGCCGGCGGCGTGGGCAAGACGACGCTCGCTGCCGGGTATGCCATTGCCCTGGGACGCATCCCCGGGCGACGCGTAGGGCTGCTCGGGATCGACCCCTCGCGACGGCTGAAGGACGCCCTACGGGTCACGCTCGCCGACATGGATGTTGCGGTGCCGACGTGCGGCTCGCTCCGCGCCGCCGTGCTGGAGCCTGCCGAGAGCCTCAGGCGGTGGGCCGCAGAAGCATGCCCCGATCCCGAGACGAGGGACCACCTGCTCGCCAACCCCTTCTTCACCGCTCTCGCCGATAGGCTCGCAACCGCGACGGACATCTTCGCGGCCGCCCGCGTGGGGGAATGGGCGGAGCGCGATGCCTCGCTGACCGACCTCGTCGTCGATACGGCACCTGGCCTCAACGCCATCGAGTTTCTCACACGGCCCGAGAGGGTCGCCGCATTCCTCGGCGGGCGGCTCGTGGGGTGGCTCCGCTGGCTCGCCCGGCAGGGCGGGACCGTGAGCCAGGTCGGTCTTCTCGGGGGCGGAGCCAGACGCATCTTCGGGAGCCTCGTCCGCATTGGCGGGGCGCGCATGCTCGCCGACCTCGCGGAGTTCTTCGCGCTCGTCGAGACCGTGTTCACGCGGATGCTCGCCCGCGTGGAGGTGACGCAGCGCTGGCTCCGGGAAGACGGGACGCAGATCATCGTCGTCACGGCGGTGCGTCACGACGGCGCCGCGACCGCCAAGGAGCTCTCCCAGGCGCTCGAAGGCGCCCGTCTCGTCGCCCGAGCTGTCGTGGTGAACCGCGCCTTGCCTCGGATGGCGGATCAGACGGGCACTCTCGAGGCGGTGGCCGCGAGGGACCCGGACGCCGCGCGGGTCATCCGGTATGCGCTCGCGTACGCCGCCATGCAGGCGAAGGTCGTGGAGGACGTGCGGGGTCTCGCCGCGACGACGGCGACTCTCCCCGACGTGCGAGGGCTGGACGCCGATGCGCGTCTCGAGTCCCTCGCGCACGTGGGCGAGCTGCTCCGCGCCACGCTCGAATAGGGCCGGCCCGGATGCAGCCGTGGACACGCCAGCCGCGGGAGCGACGCTTGGAGCCGTCGGCGCGCAGTGAGCGGGCGGCGTGGCTGGCGCCTCTCAGGGAGAGGCGGCGAGACCGGGGCCGGGACCACACCGCGAGAGGAGACGCAGCACCCAGTCGCGGCGACCTGCGCTCCCCGCGAAGGGCCCCTCGGGGCGCGAGACGGCGCCGTGCACCCGCGCCACGCTGACCATGTCCCCGAGGGCGCACGCGCAGATGGCGCGCTGGCGGAGCGTCTCGCGGCCGATGCGCGCCGTGGGCGGCGGACCCGCGGCCAGGCCGCGATCGAGGTAGCTGGCGGCTTCGGCGTACCAGCCTCGACTCGCGAAGTTCTTCCCGAGCAGGTAGAGCGGAATCGGGTTCTCGGTGGCCTGGCTCCACTCCCCGAGGTGCGCCGCCCCGACGACGATGTCCGCGGGCTTGCGTGGGGCCCCAACGAGGAGCGCCTCGATCGCCCGTCTGCCAAGCGGGTCGGGCACGGCGAGGGCCTTCACCTCCTCGGTGCGCCCGAAGTCCTCGTCCACCGAGCCCTTCGCGAGCGCGGCGTACGAAGCGGCAGCCTCCTCGTAGGCACCCGCGAGGAGCGCTCCGTCGGCGATCGCGTCCTTCGTCCTATCGCGCCAGGTGCGAGGGAGCCCCGGCAACGCCGCGAGCTCACCCAGCTCCCTGGCGCCGAGCGTCGCGTCGCCGTACCGAAGCTCGGCGAGCCCCTTGCCGTACATGGCCGCGTCGTCATGCGGATCCTTGGTCAGCACCTCGTCGTAGAGGAGCACCGCCTTCGCGACCTGTTGCGAGTCCCTGCACACGTCGGCCTTGCGCCGGAGCGCATCGACGACGTGGGGGCACCTGCGCCCGAAGATGGCGGGCCGCTCGAACTTCGCCTTCGCGTACGCCAGGGCCTCCGGGTCGAGCTTCGTCTTCGCGACCTCGGCCCGGAAGTCCCTGTCGAGCGCGGGCCAGCTCTCGCCGGTGAGCTCCTCGATCGACGCGCCCCCGTACCATGCGCGCACGACCGGGGCGCCGAACCGCTCCATCGACCAGCGCACGAACGCCCCCGCCAGCGTGTAGCTCTTCGCGGCGGCCGAGCCGAGGAAGTCGAACGAGAAGACCGTTTTCATCGGGGGGAGCACGCCGAGATCGAGCATCGCGTGCGCCCACTGCGCGTCGGTCAGCTCGTCGTCGTCGGGTGCAGCGGCGACCGCGACGCCCTCGATGAGCCCCGGGTTCGGCCAGAGGCCGCCCACGAGGCCAGCGATCCGGAACGGGCCCCGCCCGAAGCTCCCCGCCACGACGTGCGCGAGCTCGTGGCCGAGCACCGGGTGAGGGTACGCCGCGAGCTGGAGGTAGACCTCGTGGCGCCACGGCTTGGCGATGTACGTGTCCGCTGCGCCCATGAGGCGTTTCTTCTCGCCGGCGTCGCGAAAGAAGAATGCGGTCACGTGCTCCGGCAGCGTCGTCCCCAGGGCCGTCTCGTCGCTCGCGAGCTCCTCCTGGCAGTCCTTGAGGAGGAGGTCGACCTCCTGCGCCCCGGTGGTGCTCGGGTAGACGACGTCGCACCGCGGGCCCGCGCGAAAGCCGCCGAGCTCCTCCTTGATCGAGCCGACCGTCTCCCAGTGACCGAGCGCGGGCCCGCTCGCCGTGATCCCCACGCTCGCCAAGAGAAGCGGGGCCGCCAGCGCCAGGCGCGCGCGGACCCCGGCATCCCGCGACCGCAGCCGGAGGCGGCCGCCGTCGCTCCGCTCGAGGACCGACGCGACGAGGGCGACCATCACGAGCGTCGCGAGCGACCCGGCCCGGTAGGTGAGGAGCCCGGTGCCCGTGTCGATCACCGTGTCGTAGAGCGTGCCGCTGAAGTAGCCAACGAAGGGGTCGTAGGCGAAGATCATGGGCGACGTGTAAAAGCGCCCCACGCTGACGGCGGCGCCGCCGACGGGTCCCGCCAGGGCCCCCAGCACGGCCCACAGCCGGCGTCGCTTCCGGATTTTCACGACCTCCGCCACGCAGGCGCCCCAGACCCCGCCGAGGATCGCCCCGAAGGCCGCCGTGAGCGCGAAGCCGACGACACCGCCCACGAGGTCGCAGATGCCGACGCGAATGCCGTGCAGCATCGCCGTCGCAAGAGCGACCGAGGCCAAGAACAGGCCGCTCGCCACGCCGCGCCCCACGCTGGCGAGGGGCGACCTCGGCTGCCGCGAGAGCTCGAGCGCCGTGGCGATGGCCGCCGCGCTCGGGACGACGAGGCCGCTCGCGAGCGAATGCTCGTAGCCTGGCCCACCGAACAGCGGGATGAACCCGATGCCCCCCAGGAGCGCCGCGACCACGATCGCGGCGTTGCGCTGGGGCGGCGACCGAAGCACTTTCTAGACTGTCACGCCGTCGCCGCTCGACGGCTCGGCCGGCGGCGGCGGCATGCTGGGGGCCTCACCCGAGCTGGGCGACGGCGGCTCGAGCACGAGGGGGAGGATCTCGTCGACGCGCTTGATGAGGTGGATCTTGAGCTCCGCGAGGGCGTCCTTCGGGACGTCGTCGAGGTCTCGTTCGTTCCGCGCGGGGATGAGCACCACCTTGATGCCCGCGCGATGCGCAGCGAGGAGCTTCTCCTTGATTCCGCCGACCGGCAGCACGTTGCCGCGCAGCGTGATCTCCCCCGTCATCGCGACCTCCTTGCGGATGGGGGCGTTGAGGAGCAGCGACGCCACGGCCGAGAACATCGTCACGCCCGCGCTCGGGCCGTCCTTCGGCGTGCCGCCCTTGGGCACGTGGACGTGCAGATCGATCGTCTTCAAGAACTCCGGATCGAGGCCGAGCACCGCGGCCTTGCTTCGCACGAACGAGACGGCGGTCATGGCCGACTCCTGCATGACGCTCTTCAGGTTGCCCGTGATCGTGACCGAGCCCTTGCCGGGCATCTTCGAGGCCTCGATGAAGAGCACGTCTCCGCCCGAGGGCGTCCACGCGAGGCCGGTCGCCACGCCGGGGGCCGACGTCCGCTCGGCCAGATCGGGGATGTAGCGGGGCGCGCCGAGGACCTTCTCTACGTACGCCACGTCCGCCGTGAGGTGCACGTCCTCCCCCTCGGCGAGCCGCATCGCGACCGACCGGCACACGGCGCCGATCTCCCGCTCGAGACCTCGTACGCCGGCCTCGCGCGTGTAGCTGTCGATGACGGCGAGGATGCCCTCGGGCGTCCACATCAGGCGCTCGTCCGTCAGGCCGTGCGCAGAGAGCTGCTTGGGGCAGAGAAACTCCGTCGCGATGCTCTTCTTCTCCATCCGCGTGTAGCCCGGCACCTCGATCACCTCGAGCCGGTCGTAGAGTGGCCCGGGGATGGTGCCCGCGTCGTTCGCGGTCGCGAGGAAGGTGATCTGCGTCAGGTCGAACGGCACGTCGAGATAATGGTCCACGAACGTCGCGTTCTGCGCAGGGTCGAGCACCTCGAGGAGGGCCGCGGCTGGGTCGCCCATCACGTCGACGCCGAGCTTGTCCACCTCGTCGAGCACGAGGACGGGGTTCTTCACCGCGACCTTCTTCAAAGCCTGCACGATGCGCCCGGGCAAGGCCCCGACGTAGGTGCGACGGTGGCCGCGGACCTCGGCCTCGTCCCGCACGCCGCCGAGGGCGATGCGGTGGTAGCGCCGGCCCATCGAGCGGGCGATCGAGCGGCCGAGCGACGTCTTGCCGACGCCGGGCGGGCCGATGAAGCAGAGGATCGGGCCCTTCTTGTCCGAACGTAGCTTGCGGACGGCGATGTACTCGACGATGCGGCGCTTCACCTTCTCGAGCCCGAAGTGGTCCTCGTCGAGGCAGCGGCGTACGTCGGCCGTGTCGAGCTTGTCCTGCGTCGTCTTGGCCCAGGGCATGTCCGCCAGCCACTCGAGGTAGGTCTTGGTGACGTTGAACTCGGCGGACTGCTGCTGCATCGCCGCGAGGCGGCCCAGCTGCTTCTTCGCAATCTTCGCGGCGTCCTCCGGGAGCTGCGCGAGGCGGAGCTTCTCACGGAGCTCCTCGATCTCGTCGTCGTCCCCGCCCTCGCCAAGCTCCTCTTTGATGCTCTTCATCTGCTGGCGGAGGATGAGCTCGCGCTGGCTCTTTCCCTCGTCCGCCACCATGGTCGAGACCTCGCGCTTCACGCGCAGCATCTCGAGCTGCTTGCTCACGATGGCGGCGACGGCGCGGACGCGCGCCCGGGCGTCGAACGTCTCCAGGATGCGCTGCTTGTCGCCGACGTTCGCCTGCTCGGGCGTCAGGTTCGAGGCGATGAGGTCGGCGAGCGCGCCGCTCTCGCGGACGTTGTCGAGCACGCCGGCAGTCTCCTTCGGGAGGTTCGGCATGAGGGTGAGGACCTCGCGCATCGACTCACGGAGGCTCGCGCCCAGCGCATCGAGCTCGACGTCGCGCTCGAGATCCTCCGGGATCCGCCGCACGTGGGCCCGCATGTAGGGCTCGAGCGAGCCGTGCTGGGCCATCTTCAAGCGCGAGAGGCCGTGGAGGACGACCGAGTAGTTCTGCGGACCGAGGCGAATGACCTTCACGACCCTGGCGATGGTGCCGATCTCGTAGAGGTCGCCGAAGCCGGGCTCGTCCACCTCCGCGTCTCTCTGGCTGACGATGCCCACGACGGCGCGCTCGTGACCGAGGAGATCCTCGACCAGCCGCACGCTGCGGGCCCGTCCGACGTTGATGGGCACCACGCTCGCCGGGAACACGACGCTGTTCCGCAGGGGAAGGATGGGGATGAGCTCGAGACCTTCGCGCGGTTCGTTCACGAAGGTCCTATAACGCGCGGGGCGGCAAAGTGCGAGGCTACCCGCGCCGGGGCAGGCCGTGGTACTGGTCTCGCCCATGCTGCGGGCTGCTCTCGTCGCCGTGCTTTTGTCTGGCCTTGCGTGGTCGGCCGCGGGCTGTGCAGGGCAACAGGCGGAGGACCCCCAGTCGGCCCTGCACGGCTATGCCCGCGCGCTCGAGGAAGGCCGGGCGGACGACGCCTACCGCCTCCTCAGCGACGAGGCACGACGCGGCGTGTCACTCGAGGCCTTCCGCCGGATGGTGAAGGACAGCCCCGAGGAGGTCCGGGAGATCGGGCGAGGGCTGTCGCGTCCGACGTCCGCCCCCGTGGTCACCGCCACGGTGACCACGCCGGCCGGCCAGGAGCTCGATCTCGTGCTCGAGAACGGCAAGTGGAAGATCGAGTCCTCCGCCATCGACCTCTACACGCAGGATACCCCGCGCCACGCCGTGCAGGGCTTCGTCCGCGCCCTCGAGCGAAAGCGGTACGACGTCATCCTTCGCTACGTACCCGACGGTCACAAGGAGGGACTCGACCCCGCGAAGCTCAAGTCGTCCTGGGAAGGGCACGACAAGGAGGAGATGGAGCAGGTCCTGAGCGCGCTCCGGCAGGCCTTGCCCACCGCCGCCATCGAGGAGACCGGCGAGCGGGCAACGATGCCCTACGGCGAGAAGACGATGCAGCTCGTGCGCGAGCACGGGCTCTGGAAGATCGAGGACTTCGACTGAGGCGGGCGCCGTAACGGCCGCGCCTAGAAGATCTTCACCGCGAACGCCCGCTCGACCAGCCACACGCTGGCGATCGCGGCGATGATTACCGATCCTCCCACGAGGCCCGCGCGCCTGTAGGCCGCCGTCTTCCGCGCGAAGAAGGCGAGCGGCAGGAACACGGCGACGACGCACATCTGTCCGATCTCCACGCCCACGTTGAAGCCGAAGAGCGTGAGCACGAGGTTCTGCCGCGGCAGGCCCAGGTCCATCAAGGTCGCGCTGAACCCGAAGCCGTGGAGCAGGCCCAGGGCGAACGCCGCCGTCCACCGGTCCTCCTCGAGAATGGGCCACACGTTGTTGACGGCCGCGATCACGACGGACGCGGCGATGCCCGACTCGACGAAGCGGCTCGGCAGCCGCAGCACTTCGAGGGCGGACAGCGAGAGCGTGATTGAGTGCGCGACCGTGAAGGCCGTCACGATCTTGAGCACGTCCTTGAGCGCGGGGCGAAGCCTCGGCACGGGCTCCCAGCCGCCGCCCGGCCGTCGCACGAGCACCGACGGGAGGAGCAGAGCGATGAGAAAGAGCAGGTGGTCGATGCCGGCGAAGATGTGATGAACGCCGAGCTTGATCGCGCTCCACAGCTGGTTGCCCTTGCCGAGCGTGGTGCGCGGGAACGCCTGCGCACGCTCGCGCGGCGTGAAGATCGCCGTACGCGTGCCGGCGCCGTCGTCGATGCGGACGATGCCGTGGTGCTGCGGGTCGACGTCGAAGAAGAGCTCGTAGTCCACCCCGAGCACGGATGGCGTCAGGGCGCAGTCTGCGGTGAAGTGGAGCACGGCGTAGGCGCCGTCCGAATGGGAAGCCACCTGCATGTCGCCGACGTGCGCGGGGCACGTGGCTCCGTCGCTCTTCACGGTGAGGTGGCCCAGCGCGATCTCGGAGATCTCGGCCTGGCGCGCGCGGACCTCGCCCCACGTGATGACGCCGTTGCCGTCCTTGTCGAGCGCCATGACGTTGTTGAGGTCCCGCAGGGCGATGTCCCAGCGGCCGTCGACGCGGGCGCCCGTGACCGCGAGGGTCAGGTAGCTGTCGCTCGGCTTGTGCGCGAAGGCGGGGGTCGCCACGAGCGCCAGGGCGACGAGCGTGACGAGCGCGACGAGGACGCGCGCAGCCAGGCGTCGGGCCGCGCTCACTTCTCCCCCTTCTTCAGCTGGGCGGCGACCGCAAGGATGCGGGGATCCTCCAGGTGGTGCTCGTCCAGGAACGAGAGCGCGGGCTTGGCTGCGGCAGGGTCGCTGGCGGCGAGGGCGGACTCGAGCAAGATGCGCACGTCCCACGGCTCACGCTGCACGTCCCAGTTGGCCCGCGCGAGGGTGAGGGCCGCGGCCGCGTCGTGCTGGAGACCCAGGCGAAAGCGCGCCTCCTCGCGCCGGTGGACGGTGTCGCCGCGCAGATGGCTGGCGTCGAAGCGCGTGGCGAGCAGCTCGGCGTGCGCGGCGGCCAGCGGCCCGCGGGTCTTGTTCTCCGCGAGCGCGAGGCGGAGGAGGAGGCCATCGTTGTCGGTGCGGCCCTCCACGAGCTTGGCGGCCTCCTTGGGCCGGTCCAGGTCGAGCAGCAGGTCGGCGTACGCCGCGAGCACGTAGGCGTCCTCGGGATCGATGGCGAGCGATGCCTTGAACTTCTGCTCCGCGTCGCCGTCGTGGCCGGAGCGGAGGGCGATCTCGCCGAGGGTGGACGTCGCCCACTCGATCTCGCCCGGCGTGAGCCTGACGGCGCGGCCGTTGCCGGGCTCCAGCATGGCCGCGAGGCGGGCGTAGGCGGGCCCGGCGGAGCCCGTGACGCCGTCGATCGAGGTCTCGCAGACGGTGAAGACGAGCGGCGAGCTGAGCCTCGCAAGCGGCGCGCAGCTCGCCCTGGCCTCCTCGTAGCGGCCGCGAACCGCGAGGACGACCGACCGCGTCACCCAGCCCTGCGGCTCGTACGGAGCGACCGCCACGACGCGATCGAGATCCACCAGCGCCGCGTCGAAGCCGTGCACCGACTGGCGGATCGTCGCCCGAAGGATGAGAACCTCGGGAGGCGCGTCGGCCTGCTCCCACCAGGGAGCGAGCGCGGCCTGGGCGTAGCTGAGGTAGCGCGGGTCCGACCGCGCGCGCGAGATCTCGATGTCGAGGTGCGCGAGCGCTACCGCCGTGCGAAGGTCACGCGGCTGTGCGGCCAGGATGGTGCCTAGCCTCGCCCGCTCGTTCTCGCGAGGGTCGCTCGCCCCCGTGGCGAGGTGCTCGAGGATCTCGGCGTCGTCGTGGGGCGTTCGCGGGACCTCCGCGCTCGCCGCAGGGCGAAAGAAGATCGCACCCAGCACGATGAGCGCCCCCGTGGCGCCGAAGACGGCGAAGGAGCGTTTCATGGCCGCCACCCTAGCCGCTACGCGCGGGGTGTCCAGGGGGGTGGCGGGCGCGGACGAAGGGCTACAGGGCGGCGCCGAACGCGAGGCCGGCGGCGTGCGGCGCGGTCCACGGCACGAGGCCCGTGACCGTCTCCTTGCTCGCCGGCGCCACGAAGTGCCACACGAGTCCGACGACCATGGCCGCCAGGCCGGTGCCACCCACCGCGAACCCCACGTTGGTCATGGTCATCGCGTTCTTGGCCGTCGTGAGCGCCGGGTCGCCAGGGGGGACGGCGCACGCGTGGTCCGCGACCCCGCAGCTCGAAGGCACGCTGTGAAGGCCGAGCACGCCGAGCGTGACGCCGGCGCCGACCAGCGCGAGCCCGGTGCCTGCCAGGACGAGGGGGAACACCGGCCGCCTCCCCGTCGTCGCCGGAGGCTCGACGGGCACGACGCCGATGGGCTGGCCGACGACGCGCGGCGCGGGGAACGTCGCGATGATGAGCCGCCCCCGCTCGCCCTCGTTCACCACGAGGGCCTGCGTGACCTCGTGGTGCCCGTTGACGAAGCGGATCTCGTGGTGCCCCGGGTCGACGTCGTGGATCTTGCCGTCGTCCAGCCGCGTCGCCATGAGCACGCCGTCCACGTACACCGCCGTGTCGGGCAGGTCGGCCTGCGCGCTGTCGCGCGCCGCGAAGGTCACCGTGGGCTGCGTCTTGTCGAGCTCGTCGCTGAAGCGGGCGCAGTCGCCCTGGAGGAGCGCGGGGCAAGACGGCTGCGCGCACGTGAGAAAGAGCTTCCGCGCGAGCGAGAGCTGCCCCGCTTCGCGCGCGTCCTGCCCGCGGCCGTGTGCGTCCACGCACTCGTCCTTCGTCGGTCCTTCGGCCCGCGCCGCCGTGGCCGCGAGCGTGACAGCCGCTGCCAGGGCCACGCCCGCGCCCAGAGAAAGAGAACCACGACGACGACCGAGGAGCATGTTCATCCCTTCTGGACGGCCCACGGGCGGACGCCCGCCACGAAGGCCGCCGTTCGCTCAGATGCAGTGGCGCTTGTAGAGCTTCTTCTTGCCCTCGAAGTAGAAGGGCGGGTTGCAGTCCGTGTCGCCGGTCGTCGCCGGAGCCGCCGACGGGCTCGGGGCGGCGACGACGGGCGCAGGGTCTCCGTGGTGCGGCGGCGCGGCCACAGCAGGGCGCGCGCGCACGGGCCAGGCGAAGCGCACGGGGGCCGCGTGGGCCACCTCGGCGACCGCGGGGCGAGGCGGCGCGGGATCGGGCTCCGCCGGGCGCGGAGGCTCGGGCGCCGGCGGTACGAACGCCGGAACGACGGGCGGCAGCCGCGCGTCGACGACCACGGCGCTCACGGGCGCGGCCTCGCGCGGTCCGGAGAGAAGCGCGCGGGTCACCCCCGCAACGGCGAGGAGCACGAGCCCGGACCATAGCCACACGAGGGGGCGGCGCAGGGGCAACGAGGACGACGTCGGCGCGGTGGGCGGAACGACGCACACGCGGCTCGAGCCCCCGCTCGTGCACGACGACGGGGCGCACTCGCTCTGACCGGCCTGGGAGTCCGCCGTGGAGACCCCCATCTCGTCGATCGGCCGCGGGATGACGAGGCGCGAGCCCGACTCGAGGTTGCCGTGCTGCCGGCGCCAGCTCACCTCCTCGTGGGCGAGCAGCGTGTCGCGTCCCGCGAGAAACTCCTTGCCGAGGTCCTTCGTCCACGCGGCCACCTCCGCCGTCGGGAAGCGCGGCACGACGCCGACGAGGGCCTCCTCCATCTGCGCGGCGGTCGCGAAGCGCGCGTCCGGGTCGCGGAGGAGTGCGCGACGGACGATGGGCTCGAGCGCCAGGACTTGCTCCCACCGCTCGGCCGGGATGAGGGGCCTCGAGTCCTCGAGCGCCTGCGAGAGCGAGGGCGCATCGGACGTCGCGATGTTGGTGAGCATCGCGGCCTCGGTCACCCCCTGGTGCAGGCGCCGGCCGACGATCGACTCCCACAGCATCACGCCCACCGCGTAGAGGTCCGACGCGCGCGTCGCCTTGCCGCGGAGCTGCTCGGGCGCCATGTACGCGATCTTGCCCTTGAACGCGCCCTGGCGCGTGACGTGCGCGCTCAGCGTGGCCTTGGCCACGCCGAAGTCGAGCAGCCGCGGCGTGCCGTCGAGCGCGACCATCACGTTCTGCGGCGACACGTCGCGGTGAACGATTTCGAGCGGCTGGCCGAGCTCGTCTTTGGCCTCGTGCGCGCCGTGGAGCCCCGCGAGCACGCCGCTCATCACCGTCACGAGCAGCGGGATGGAGACGGGCGCGTCTCGCTTCCGCGCGGCCCGCATCAGCGAGCTCAGGGGCACTCCGTGCACGTACTCCTGGACGAGGACGATCTCGGTGCCCGTCGTGATGACGTCGAGCACGGGCACCACGTTGGGGTGGTGGACCTTGGACGCGATGCTCGCCTCGTCGAGGAACATGGCGACGAACTCGGCGTCCTCCGTGAACTCCGGGTGCAGCCGCTTGGCCGCCACGATGCGCGAGAAGCCCTCGGCGCCCATGAGGCGCGCGATGTGAATCGTGGCCATGCCGCCCCGGGCGATCGGCGAGTGAAGGACGTAGCGGCCGATGACCAGCGGCGCCGCCGTCACGACGGAAGCGGGCGATGAGCTCATGAGGGGTCCTCGAGTCCTGTTCGACGCCATGGCTGGGGCCTCGCCCCGGTCGCGGTCACTGGTAAAACTGGATGGGGAGCCCGTTGCTCCAGAAGTAGACGTTGGCGAACGTGCCGTTCGGCTGGATCCCGGTCCCCCACACGGACGTGAGGTACTGGTGGTTCTGGGCCGAGTAGCCGTTCGACGGGCCCATGCCGAGGCTCAGGTCCGGCAGCGCCTCGAAGGTCGCCACGAGGCCGTCGGGGGTGAAGGGGCCCTGGTGCGCGAGCATGCCCGCGATGAAGACGCGCGCGTCGATGTAGCCCTCGAGCGACGTGAAGGTCTCGGTCTGCCCCGCGGCCTTGATCGCCTGCTGGTATTCCGTGACGATGTCGCTCGTGTCGCTCTCGTAGTTGGGAACGACCTGCGACACGTACACGCCCTGCGTGTAGGGGACGGCGCCGCCGGGCGCGCTGATGGTCCCTGCCGCGACGAGCCGCGACGAGAGCGAATTGGGGCCGACGAACGAGACGTTGCTCATGTAGAGCGTGAGCCGCGTCGCCATCTGGAGCATCGTCTGCTCCGGGCCGCTCGCGTACTGCCACTGGCGGACGCCCTGGATGAACTCGGCCGCGGGCCCGTACGTGTCGGTCATCATGATGCCGACGGTGTGCGGCGCGCTGTCCGCCGCGAGCAGGGTCGCGAGGTACGCCGTGGCGCCCTGCACCGCGGGCGGTACCGAGGCGTCGTCCCCGCGCGTGTACTGGAAGCGGGCGATCGGGGTCGCGGACGCGGCGAGCGACGCGGGGAACCCCTTGAGCGTGGTGTACGCCGCCACGAGCCCCGCGTAGCCGGCGTCGCCGAACGAGTCGTCCTGGTCGAAGCTGACGAGGTGCGTGTAGTCGGGGACGCCCTGGTTGAAGAAGAACTGGACGGTGGCGTTGGCCTCCTCCGCGTAGCTCGTGCGCACGTTGAAGATGTACTGGGCGCACGCTCCCGCGGTCGTGTCGCGCAGCATGGTCGTCGCACCCGTGAAGGCCCCGAAGAAGAGCGTTCCCGTCTCGACCGAGACGGGAGCGGCGCGCAGCATCGTTGGCGTGCCCACGTTCCCGAGGAACGCGAGCACCGCGCCGGGGCCGCGCTCGAGGCCCGTCTGCGAGATCATCGGCGTGCCGGTCACCGTCGTGTCCGTGGTGCTCGGACACACGGGCGGGGTCGTCGTCGCCTGCACGTTCACGAGGGCGCGCGCGTTGGCCTCGGCGAGCGTGGGCTGGTACTCGTCGTCCATGAAGTCGAGCGCGAGCTTCCGACCGCGGATGCCGCCGGCGGCGTTCTGGGCGTCGAACGCCAGCGTCACGCCGAGCTTCATGTCGGTGCCGAGCTCCTGCTCGGGGCCGGAGATGGGCGCGCTCATGCCGATCTGCAAGGTCGCCGACGCGGCCGGCACGCAGGCGACCTCGCTCGTCGCGCCGGGGACGACGTCGCACACGTTGGCACCGCAGTCGCCGTCGGTGGAGCAAGCCTTGGGCTGGAAGTCGGTCGAGCAGGCGGGCCCAGCGGTCAGGCTGGCGCCGAGGATCGCAGCCGCCATGGTGCGCAGCGTGGCCCTGGACCATAAGCACGTTCGCATGCTGCCCTCTTAGCAACAGCGATACCCAGGCATGGCCCCCCTCGCCGGCGCGCAGAATCGAGGGGGACGGCCCGCCACATACGACATCCACCGAGAGTGGTCGCAGCCGCAAGGTGAGGGCGGCTGACATCACCCGCGCGGGCCGCGCGGACGGCAGCTGCCCTCAGCGCGCGGGCGTTACCCGCGGGGCGGTGATCTCCGGCGGACGGACGTAGAGCGGCTCGAGGGCGGCGGCGTCGTCCGCAGGGCGAACGAGCGCGAGCTGCCCGAGCGACGAGGCGCGCGGGGCGTCGTGTGGCGCTTCGACGCGGAGGACCGTGACCTGAGGCAAGGACGCGCGGTCGAGGAGAGTCGCGCCTTCTCCCACGAGGAGGAGCGTGCGGGGTGCGCCTCCGCCCGCAGGCGTGACGAGCTGGCGCAGCCGCTCCGGTGCCTCCGCAATTTTCCAGTTCGACGGGTCGAGCAGACGCGCGCCGTCGCACGTGGCCTGGACGAAGAGCTCGCCCCTCATCGCCGACAGGAGGCTCGCCACGACCACGCCGGGGCCCGCGCCCGCGAGGACGCCGACCTCGAGGGCGTCGAGCGACGTCACGCCCACGACCTCCGCGCCCGTCACGAGCGCGATGCCCTTGACCGTCGCCACGCCGATGCGGACGCCCGTGAACGAGCCGGGCCCTATGCCGACGGCCCACCGCGCGACGTCGTGGGGCTTCCAGCCGACGCGGGCGAAGAGCGCGTCCACCATCGGCATGAGCGACTCGCCGTGAGCGTTCGACACGCGCTGCGCGTCCTCGGCGACGAGCTCGCCTCGCTCGAAGAGCGCAATCGAGCCGAGCGAGGTAGAGGTATCGACGGCCGCGAGCCTGCCTGCGAACGCGGCCGTCACCCGTCACACCTTCCGGTCGAGGATCGTGGCCGTGGCCTGGCCGAAGCCGATGCACATCGTCTGCAGGCCGTAGCGCTTGTCGCCGTCCTCGAGGGCGTGGAGCAGCGTCGTCATCAGGCGCGCGCCCGAGCCGCCGAGCGGGTGGCCGAGGGCGATCGCGCCGCCGCGCACGTTGACCTTCGACCAGTCCGCCCCGACGTCGGTGCGCCACGCCGCCGCGACGCTCGCGAAGGCCTCGTTCACCTCGAAGAGGTCGATGTCCTTCACCGAGAGCCCGGCGCGCTTCAGGATGTTCTGCGTCGCCGGGATCACGCCCGTGAGCATGATGACCGGGTCGACCCCGGCGGTGGCCGTCTGCGCGATGCGCGCGCGCTTCTTGAGGCCGTACTTGGCGCACGCCGCCTCGCTCGCGAGGAGCACCGCGGCCGCGCCGTCCGAGATCTGCGAGCTGTTGCCCGCGTGGACCACGCCGTCGGCCTTGAAGACCGTCGGCAGGGTCGCGAGCTTCTCGAGCGAGGTGTTGCCCCGCGGGCCCTCGTCCCTGGCGAAGGGGCGCTTCTGGCCGTCCGGGTAGGCGACGTCGAGCGAGACGATCTCGCGGTCGAACTGGCCCTTCTCCTGCGCCGCTACCGCGCGGCGGTGGCTCTCGAGGGACAGCTCGTCGAGCTCCTTGCGCGTCTGCTTCCAGCGCTCGGCGATCATCTCGGCGCTCATCCCCTGCATCACGAAGTCGTACTTGTACTCCGGCGGCGCGGGCGGCCAGACGTTGCCGCCCACCATGCCGTCCGAGCCCATCGGCGTGCGGCTCATCACCTCGACCCCGCAGCCGATCGTGATCGAAGCCTGCCCTGCCATGATGGCGTGGGCCGCCTGGTGGACCGCCTGCTGGCTCGAGCCGCACATCCGGTTCACCGTGGCGGCCGTGACCTCCACCGGCCAGCCCGCCTCGAGCACCGCCATGCGGCCGATGTTGAAGCCCTGCTCGCCGATGGGCGTCACGCAGCCGGCGATGACGTCGTCGATGACCTTCGGGTCGACCTTCGCCTGCTTCGCGAGGGCGTCCAGCACGCGGGCGAGGAGCACGTCTGCGCGCGTGGCGCTGAGGGCTCCCTTGCCCGGTTTACCGACACCGACCGCGCTCCGGACCGCCCCGACGATGAATGCGTCTGCCATGGTGACCTCGCTCGCTCCTAGTGTAGACCACGCCGCGGTTCGCCGCGGACGTGCCGTCGTGTAGACGCCGCCGCGGCTTCGCCGCGGACGCGCCGCCGTGTGCTCCTGGGGAGCTCTTGCGTCCCGATTAGCATGAATTGCCCGCGTGAGCGTACGGGCGTAGCCTTGAAAAGAGATGCGCGCGAGCGCAACACCGGTTCGTCCTGGTTTCACCGCTGCCGCCGTCTGTCTCGGCCTGGCCATGGGATTCTTCCCATCGCCGTCCGGGGCATGGGTGCCCGTTGCGCACGCCCAGTCTGCGGCGCCGGCGCCGCCGAGCGCCGCGGACCGCGAGGCCGCCCAGCGGGCGTTCGCCCAGGCCCAGCACGCGTTCAAGACGGGGGACTTTCGCCACGCCGCCGAGCAGTTCGAGGTCGCCTACTCCCACGCGCCGCACCCCGACGTCATCTGGAACGCCGCGCGCGCCTGGCACCGGGCGCGCGAGCTTCCCCGGGCGGCGACCCTGTACGCGAAGTACCTGCGCGAGGCGCCGGCGGACGCCCGCGACCGCAACAGCGCCACCGCGGCCCTCCGCGACCTCTCGTCGAAGGTCGCCCGGCTCGACATCGTGGCGCCCGACTTCCAGGACGTGCGGGTCGACGAGCAGCCGCTCGACGGGGGCTCGGTCTACGTGACGCCGGGCGCCCACGTCGTCGAAGGCAAGATCGACGGGCGCTCCGTCCGCCAGACGCCCAGCGTCGCCGCCGGCGACGTGGTCAGCGTGGCCCTCGTGGCCCCTCCCCCTCCTCCTCCCGTCGTGGCGCCCCCGCCGCCCCCGGCCACGACCACCATCGAGGTGGCCGACGGCCACGGCAAGCGCGGGCGAACATGGTCCCCCGTGGTCGTCTACGTGGGCGGCGCCCTCACCCTCGTGGCGACCGGCGTGAGCATCTGGTCGGCGCTCGACACCGAGCAGGCGCGGCGCCAGTACAACGGTACGCAGCAGGCGCTGGACGACGGGCTGAGCAAGGAGCATAGGACCAACATCGCGGTCGCCGTCAGCGGCGGGCTCGGAGCGGTCACCCTGCTAAGCACCTTGCTCTTCGTCGACTGGCACAAGCACTCCCCCTCGGCCGAGCCGGGCCCTTCGCCCGGCGGCGCGCCGGGCGGCGGCGTGAGCTTCGGCATCGGGCCGGGCAGCCTCGTCGCGCGCGGGAGCTTCTGAGTGGAGGCCCCCGTCCCCCGGCTCGGCAACTACGAGCTGCTCATGCTCCTCGCGTCGGGGGGCATGGCGAACGTGTACGCGGCGCGGCAGGTCGGGGCGGCGGGCTTTCAGCGGCTCGTGGTCGTGAAGCGCGTGCACACGCACCTCCTCCAGGACCGGACCTTCTACGACATGTTCCGCGACGAGGCCGCTATGGCGTCGCTCGTGCGGCACCCGAACGTCGTGCCCGTCACGGACGTCGTCGAGGCCGACGGGGAGCTCTTCCTCGTCATGGACTACATCGAGGGGGTCGCCCTCTCGACGGTCCTCAAGTCCGCCAAGGAGGCGGAGGTGCCCGTTCCGCCGCGCGTGGGCGTGCGCATGGTGCTCGACGCGCTGCTCGGCCTGCACGCCGCCCACGAGGTGGTCGACATGAGCGGCAACAAGCTCGAGCTCGTTCACCGCGACGTGTCCCCGCACAACGTGCTCGTCGGCACGGACGGGATCTGCCGCCTCATCGACTTCGGCGTGGCCAAGGCCGCCCACCGCTCGACGCAGACGCGCTCGGGCGCCATCAAGGGCAAGTACCCGTACATGTCCCCCGAGCACGCGCGCGGCGACGCGGTCGACCGGCGCTCGGACATCTTCGCCGCGGGCATCGTCCTTCACGAGACGCTGACCGGCCGGCGCCTCTTTCAGGGGGAGAACGACCTGGACACCCTGCGGCGCGTCATGGAGGCGCCCATCCCGGAGTCGTCGCACTTCGTCGTCGGCCTGCCTCCCGAGATCGACGTCGTCCTGCGCAAGGCGCTGTCGCGCGACGCGAGCCTCCGCTACCAGACGGCGCAGGACTTCGTCGACGCGGTCGAGCAGGCCCTCCCTCCCGCCTCGCACCGCGAGGTCGCGGCCTTCATGCAGGAGATCTGCAAGGCGCGGCTGACCGAGCGTCGCAACGCCATCCAGTCCTTGCTCGAGGGCAAGCTCCCGCCGCTGAGCGTCCGGCAGGCGCGCGCGGGCGACCCGGTGACGGCGAGCCACCACGTCGTCAAGGCCTCGAACCCGCCCGCGCCGCCTCCCCTCGGTCCGTCCGACGCCACGGTGACCGACGGCGGCAGCAAGGGGACGCAGATCACCCACGATGCATCCATCCCGCCGCCCGGGCCCCCGTCGCGGGGCCGGTTCGCGGTGCTGGCGCTGCTCGCCGCGGCCGCGCTCGGCGTCGTGGGGACGTGGCTCGCGATGCGTTCGTCGGCCGGGCCCGGTCCCGGCGCGCTGGCAGGCGCGAGCGCCAGCGCGCACGCAGCGGCCAGCGGGGCGCCCGCGGCCGATGCGGGCACCGCCGTGGCGAGCGGCTCGGGCACGATCGCCCCCGCCGGCACACCCCACGAGGTGACGCTCGACGCGGGCGCGGCGGAGGCCAGGGTCGACGGAGACGTCCACACCTGGGGCGACACCACGCCCACGGGCACCGCGCGCCCCCACGCGACCGCGACGTCGACCGGCGTGAGGCCGCCTCCCGGGCCCAGGCCACCGCCTCCCGGGCCCGCCGTTCCGCAAGGCGAGCTCCACCCGAGCCCGTACGGGCCGTAGCGCCGGCCGTCCGGGCCATTTCCGCAAGCAAGGAGGCCCAGCCAACGTCGGGTGTTATGCTCGCGGTGAATGGCGTCGGTCGGCCACAGCATCGCTGGATTCACCGCCGCGCTCGCCGTCACGCTCGCTGCCGTGGGGGCCTGCACCGTGTTCAACGGGCTCACCGTCACGGCCACGGGCGACGCCGCGGCTGACAGCGGCTCGCCGGAGACCGGCCCGCCGCCGACGGACGGCGGCGGGGACGCCCCCGCCGACGCCTTCCCCGCGCCGCTCAACTACCTGACGACCCAGCAGGGAGCAGAGCTGTGCACGCTGGCCGCCACCTGCCCGCTCCTGTCGGCCTCGATCCAGAGCTCGGTCGGCGTCCCCATCGACGCCAACAACTTCTCGCTCTGCATGGAGTGGGCGGTCGGCCCCATCCCCGGGACGCGCCAGGGTTTCCCGATCCAGCAGGGCGTCCTCCAGTGCATGGCCCAGGCGACGTCGTGCGCGGCCGCGGGCGCGTGCAACGTGTTCGAGGACATCGCGGCGTCCGATCCGCGCTGCGCGACGCAGCCGAACGACTCGGGCGCCTTCTGCAGCGACTCGGTCACGAAGGTCGACTGCGCGGGGCTCTTCGTGCAGCACTGCGGGGTCGGGCAGTACACGCCCGGCGCGACGTGCAACGTCGGCACCGACCAGACGCCGTGGTGCTCCCTCGGGGGCCTCGACGCGGGGTGCCCGGCGAACGCCTCGTGCATCAGCACCTTCCAGGACTACTGCGGCGTCAACGGCCTGCACTTTCGCCTCAACTGCGCGAACGTGGGCGACTCGTGCGACGTGACCGACGGGGGCGTGCAGTGCGGAGAGGCCTGCACCACGATCGCCATCACGTGCAGCGGCAACACCGCCCAGAGCTGCGACGGCGTGGAAGAGTCGCCCTTCGACTGCGCGGCGCTCGGTGGCACGTGCTCGTCCAAGGACAACGCCATCTACTGCGCCCGGCCCGGCGACACCTGCACGCCGCTCGACTCCGACGTGAACGTGTGCACGGGAACGACGCTCTCCCTGTGCGTCGGCGGCACGAAGTCGTCCTTCGACTGCGCGACGATCTCGAAGCAGTGCGTCCCGGGCGTCGTGCCGCAGACGCCCCACTGCGGGTGACGGACGGCTGAGGGAGCGGCTGAGCGCGCGGCCCTCCACCCGGGAGGGCCGCTTGGTCAGATAGCTGCAAGAGCGCCGGGAATGGGCGCTCGCTCCTGGCCGGTCCTCTTGCGGCACACGCCCCTCGGGATCCTCACCGACCTCGACGGCACGCTCATCCCGTTCACCAGCACGCCCGAGGGGCCCGGGCCGACGCCCGAGCTCCGGCAGCTGCTCGCCGAGCTGGCGGCGCTGCCGGGCGTGTCGGTCACGGTGGTGAGCGGGCGGCCGAGGGAGAAGCTCGATCGCTTCTTTCCCGCGCCGCGCAACGTCCGGCTCGTGGCCGAGCACGGAGCGTGGCGCAGCTCGCGCGAGCGGTGGGACCCGCTCGTGGCGGACCTCGAGCTCTCCGGCAAGCGGACGGTCGACTCGCTCGTGGACGAGCTGCGCCGCATCCAGGCCAAGCACCCGGGCACCATCCTCGAGCAGAAGACGTGGTCGGTCGCGCTGCACTTCCGGCGCGTGCCGACCCACGAGAAGCCCGCGCTGTTCGTCGAGCTCGCGTCGGTCATCGGCCCGTGGCTCGAGGCGCACCCCGACTTCGAGCGTCTGCGCGGCGTCGAGATGGTCGAGGTCCGTCCGCGCGCCGCGCGCAAGCGCAACGCCGTCACGTGGGTGCGCGAGCTCCTGGGGCCGAAGTGCCGGCTCGTCATCGCGGGCGACGACCAGACGGACGAGGACATGTTCGCCGCGGCGTGCGAGGAGGACGCGGCCATCCTCGTGGGCGCGCTCCCCGACCACTCGACGAAGGCGAGGTGGCGGCTCGAGTCGCCCGAGGACGTGCACGCCTTCTTCCGCTGGATCGTCGCCGTGAGGCACGACGAAGGGGCGCGGCCCAGCGCCGGCGCCGAGCCGCAGCCGATGTCCCCGCCGCGCGACTCGTCGCCGAGCTACCGCCTGCTCGTCCTGTCGAACCGGCTGCCGGAGCTGCGCTCGTCGGACGCGCGCAAGCGAAACGTCGGCGGCCTCGTCTCGGCGCTCCGGCCCGTGCTCGCGACGCACGCCGGCATCTGGCTCGGCTGGAGCGGCCACACGACCGCAACCGGCGCCCCGAGCGAGGTGCGCTTCGACGACGTGGGCGGCCTCGCGCTCGCGTGGATCGACATCCCCGAGGAGTGGCAGCGCCGCTACTACAACGGCCTCAGCAACAGCGCGCTCTGGCCGCTCTTCCACTCGTTTCCCGGGCGAGTGAGCTTCAAGCACAAGGACTGGGAGGCCTACGAGCAGGCCAACCTCGCCTTCGCCGCCTCTGCCACCAAGCTCGTGGGGCCCGATCAGACGATCTGGGTCCACGACTACCACCTGCTCCTCCTCGCCAAGCACCTGCGCGCGAAGGGGCACGCGGGGCCCATCGGGCTCTTTCAGCACATCCCCTTCCCCAACCCCGACATCTTCTTCCTCCTGCCGTGGGCGACGACGGTGCTCGAGGCGATGCTCGAGTACGACCTGGTCGGCTTTCACACGACGCGCGATCGCGACAACCTGCTCGCGTGCGTGGCGCGCATGCCCGGCGTGCGGGTCGAGGACGCGCGCGCGATCCGGGGCGAGCGGGTGATGAACGCGGGCGCCTTTCCGCTCGGGATCATCCCGGAGGAGTTCCAGGACACGGGCGACACGGAGGCCAGCGAGGAGGTGCGCGGCCTCATGCGCGCCATCGGCACCTCGCGCCTCGTGCTCGGGGTCGACCGGCTCGACTACACCAAGGGGATCCCCGAGCGCATCGAGGCGTTCGGCGTGCTCCTCGAGGAGTTCCCGTCGTGGCGGAGGAACGTGAGCCTCGTGCAGGTGTCGGTGCCCTCGCGCGCCGACATCCGCGACTACGCCGAGCAGCGGAGCCGCATCGAGAACACGGTGGGGCGCATCAACGGCGAGTTCGGCGAGGCCGACTGGGTCCCCATCCGGTATCTGTACCGGTCGTACGCGCGAAAGCAGCTCTCGGAATTGTACCGGGCCGCCGACGTAGGCTACGTGACGCCGCTCCGCGACGGCATGAACCTCGTCGCCAAGGAGTTCGTCGCCGCGCAGGACCCGGACCGCCCG
>Ga0302196_10000823_pt1 | contig 29297 bp, 26 predicted proteins | sample II_Bog_N1_3_FD_198794 | JGI IMG/M metagenome (GOLD analysis project Ga0302196, IMG submission 198794) | Peat permafrost microbial communities from Stordalen Mire near Abisko, Sweden - II_Bog_N1_3 | ecosystem: Environmental > Terrestrial > Soil > Wetlands > Peat | place: Sweden: Abisko...
GATGAAGGCGGGTGACATGGTGAACATCCCGCTGGTCGCTGCCACCCGTGACAAAAAGGCATTTCCTGATGCCGATAGAGTGGACATAACGCGAACGCCGAACCGTCACATCGGCTTCGGGGCAGGACCACACCGTTGCCTGGGATCACACCTAGCGCGGGTCGAGCTGCGAATCGCGCTGCAGGAGTGGCACAAGCGAATCCCTAACTACCGGGTGGCCGACGGAGCCGATCTCCAGGAAAGCGGCGGCCAGCTCGGGCTGCACTCATTGCCGTTGGTTTGGGACGTGGAGTAGATGCACAAACCTATGGCCGGCGTCCGGGTCCTCGAGGTCGCCCAGTTCACCTTCGTGCCAGCGGCCGGCGCCGTCCTCGCCGACTGGGGAGCCGACGTCGTCAAGATCGAGAACCCGATCACCGGAGATGCCCAACGCGGATTGGTCACCGTTCTGGGCCGCTCGGCCAGCAAGCCTGGATCGTCGTTCGCGCCGATTATGGAGGCCCCCAATCGCGGAAAGCGCAGCGTCGGATTGTCGCTCGCGCAGAGCGAGGCGCGCCCGGTGTTCGAAGAGCTCGTCAGGCGCAGTGACGTTTTCCTGACCAATTACTTGCCGAGCGCGCAAGCAAAACTGCGGATCGACGTCGACGAGATCCGGCGGATCAACCCGAACATCATCTACGTTGCCGGGAGCGGATTCGGCAGCCAAGGGCCAGACCGCGACGCCGGCGCCTACGATTCCACCGCTTTCTGGGCGAGGGGCGGCAGCGCCGACGGTGTCACCGCCCCGGATGCGGAGATGCCTGCGTTCATGCCTGCCGGAGCGTATGGGGACAACATCGGTGGCATCACCATCGCCGGCGCGGTTGCCGCCGCCCTGTACGGCCGGCAGACGACGGGGGAATCGTCGGTCATCGACGTCTCCCTCCTTGCGGTCGGCGCCTGGACCACACAGTTCAGCGTCAACCTGGCAATGCTCTACGGGTGCCCACTGCCCAAGATCGAGCGCCGGACGCAGGCACCAGGCAACGCCCTGACGGGTGCCTACCGTAGCTGCGATGGTCGCTTCGTTCAGCTGTCGATGCTGCAGCCGATCCGGTACTGGCCGCAGTTCTGCCGGCTCTTCGGCCTGGACGACGCCGCCAACGACGAGCGATTCGCGTCGCTGGAGTTATTGGCAACCCACGCCGACGAAGCCTACGACCTGGTTGCCGCCGCGATCGGCAGCCGCACATTCGAGGAATGCAAGCGGCTGCTGAACCAGTCCGGCGGTCAGTGGGCTCCCGTGCAGGACGCCTGGGAGATCGCCAACGACGAGGCGCTCATTGCCAACGGGCGTATCGTGGATGTGATTGACGCGGAGGGCAATACACAGAAGTTGGTGGCGAATCCAGTCAAGTTCGACGACGCGGCGCTGAGCTTAATCCGGGCGCCGCAGTTCGCCGAACACACCGACGACGTTCTGCGCGAACTGGGCCTCGGCGACGAGGAACTGATCGACCTGAAAATCGCCGGTGCGATCCATTAGGGCTGCGATGGGGTCATGACCGTAGTCGCGGAGTTTCCCCCCGAGGACGGCACGGTCCGCGGTCGGCTGATTCAGGCCGCCGATGCCGAAGTCACCGCACGCGGAATCTCCGCGGTGCAGATGGACGCGATTGCGCGACGCGCGGGTGTTTCCCGGGCCACCGCGTTCCGGCAACTCGGCACTATTTCCGAAGTGCTGGTCCAAGTGGCGTTGCTGCGTGCCCGGCGCCATGTGGCTGCGGTGGACGCGCTGATGGCCCAGCGAACCGGGGCGTTCTCCAAAATCGAGGCGGCGTTGGTCTACACCGCCAGGGAGCTGCCAACCGATCCGACCATTTCGGCGCTGATCGCCCGGCACTCAGCGTCCGTACACGACCCGAGGGTGCACGAGGTTGCCATGGACGTCATGGGTCCCGTACTAGAGGAAGGTCGACGGACCGGCGAAGTGCGTACCGATCTGCCGGTCAGCGAACTCGTCGACTTTCTTGTCGAGCAGACGTATCTGGCCGCGGAGGAACTGGACCGGTCGGCGGACGCGGTGCGGCGTCGATTCCGTCATTTCATGGTACCGAGCCTGGAGGCGCGGGACGACTCGGGTGGCGAATATATCTCGCACACAAAAGATGTCGAGCATGCAGTCGGCGCCGCGATCGAGGCGCTCGGTGAGCTTGCCCGGCATCTGCGTCGCGACGGGTCGCCCGGCGACGCTCAGTAGCTTCAGGCTGCGGGCCATGACGATTCTGTTCACCATTGGGAGGCGGTCTGGAGCCCCCTAGATCAGTGCGGTTACCATTGCCCACGCCACACGTAATCAGGTATATATTTATAGGATCGTAGATTGGCCACGGCGGTCCGGTAATGCACCGGCCGGGCGATGACAAAGGCAGACCGCGACGAAGTTGAACGCGACATGGCGGATATCGATTTCAGGGTGCGTCCGCACTGCATTGTCGCAGATGACAAAGGAGAGGCGCGCGTGACTTGTAGGGAGTGCGTGGCCAACGCCGTGATCGACGAGGAGATTGCTCGCTACGGCCTGCCGGCACCCTCGTTGAGTCTGCAGAACGACATCGTGGACCCGTATTTTTCGTCGCTGGGCCGCATTCTCCCTGCGGGGCTTGGGTTGTGAATGGATACACTTCTGATGTGCTTTGTGGCTGGCTTCGTCGCCGTCACCTCAGCTCGAGTCCTGTTGCTACTGAAAGCGAAGTTTCGGAATGGTGATGGCGGCCGTACCGAAGATCGCCACTGACGATCTGCCGATACCCGTCGGTGAATGACGGGCCGCCAGCCGACTGCCCGTCTCTGACTATTTCGGAGTGAACCGTTGGGCGCCGTCGAGGCGCAGGACCTCTCCGTTGACGTAGCCATTCGTGAGCAGAAACGCTGCCGCGTCGGCGTATTCGTCGGGCGTGCCCAGCCGCTTCGGGAACGGTACGTTTGCGGCGAACTTGGCGATGGCTTCTTCGCCCACCGACTCCATCATCGGCGTCTTCATCGTGCCCGGCGCGATGGTGTTGACCCGGATGCCCACCGAACTGAGGTCGCGGGCGGCCGCGATGGTCAACCCGATGACGCCCGCTTTCGCTGCGGCATAGGCGCTCTGGCCGATCTGGCCTTCGTAGCCCGCGATCGATGCGGTCAGCACGAGGGCGCCCCGCTCGCCGTTCTCCAGCGGCTGCGCGGCGGCGACCGACGCGGCCACTAACCGGGCGACGTTGTAGGTGCCGTTCAGGTAGAGGTCGATGGTCTTGGTGAAGCCACCGAAGTCCGCCGGGCTGCCGTCGCGCTGCACGATCCGTTGCGCCACACCGAAGCCGCCGTGCGCGACCACCGCGTATCGCAGCTGACCGAGCTGGTTGGCCTGCTCGACGGCGCCGAGGATGCTCTCCTCGCTTGTCACGTCGGTGCTGACGAACAGCGCCCGGCTGCCGAGCTCGTCCGCCAGCGCCTTGCCCTTGTCGGCGGCGAGATCGGCGATCACCACACCCAGACCGTCGGCGTGCAGTCGACGCACCGCCGCCTCACCCAGTCCACCGGCGCCGCCGCTGACGATCGCGGACGCGCCGTCGAATTGCTTTACTGTCACCAGTTCTCCTTATTTCCAGTTGCTTTCGAGTTGGGTCAGATCGCCCGTCACCAGGTCCCACGGATCCTCCGCGGCCAGTGCCAGCCGGCCGAGGCGGCGCGCGAAGTCGTTGGTGGTTCCGTAGTCCGAGGTCCAGCTCTGGGCGCGCAAGGTGAACAGCCACAGCGGGTGCTCGCTGGTGACACCGATCGCGCCGTGCAGCTGATGGGCGACGGTGGTGACCGGCCCGACGGCCCGACCGACCGCGACCTTGGCGACGGTGACGGCGTAGTCGGTGTAAGCGGAGCCGAAGCCATGCTCAGCAGCGGCGGCGGCGGCCAATTCCACAGCCGCACGAGCTCGTTCGATCTCGCCGGCCATGCCGGCCAGCGATTGCTGCACGGACTGGAAGGCGCTGAGCGGACGACCGAACTGGACGCGCTGACGAGTGTGCTGCACCGACAGGGCCGCGGCCGCATCCAGCACCCCGATGGTTTGCACACAGCGTGACCACGCGCCGCGCCGAGCCAGCTCTGCGCCCAGCGCCGGGTCCACGACATGCAATTGTTCGGCCGGCACGTTAAACGCGATCGAATCCCGCGGTTCGCCTGCCAGGTTATGAGATTCCTGCAGCTCGCTGGCGGCTATATGGATCACGCCGACCCGCAGTCCGTCGGGACCGGTGACGGCCAGCAGGGCGGCGACGCACGCGCGTGCCCACGGCACCGCGTGCGCGGTGCCGGTGACCCGGGCGCCGTCGATTTCGGCATCGGCTATCGCGACCGTCAACGGCCCGGTGGGCAGCTCAATGCCGGCCTGCTGGCCGAGCCAGCCGGCAAGCGCGTCGGTTTCGGCCAACGGCACCCCACCGGCGTGGCGGGCTACGCCGTACAGGGCGACCGCCAACTCGTGCGGACCGGCTCCCATGTCCGGTGTGCTGGTAAGGCGGGCCAATCCGGTGTCCTCGAGGCTGCGCCACAGCTCGGCGTCGAACTGGTCGGGGATCCCGCGGTGGCCCAGCGCCGCCTCGTAGGAGCGCCGCCCAAGGTCGTCGACGAGTTGGCGCAGCTGCGCGTCGTCGTCCTGGGCGTCGGTCGCGGCGAACACCCCGCCGGCGAGGGCACTCATCGCAGCCCCATTCCGCGGGCGATCACGCCACGCAGTACCTCGTTGGTGCCGCCGCGCAGCGTGAACATGGGCTTGTGCAGCCAGGCGGTGGTGAGCATGGCCGCCATTTCCGGGTTCGGCGGCGACCCTTCGAGCAGGTCGGCGATCAACTCGACGGACTCGGCTTCGAAGCGGGTACCGAGGTCCTTGACCAGTGCCGCCTGATTCGCCGCATCGCCACCGTCGGTGAGCGTGCGGGCCACCGACAACGACAGCTGCCGCAGCGAGATCAACCGCGCCATAAGGTCACCGACGTCGGCGGCGGTGTGGTCGTCGGGCGCCGTACCGCTACCCAGCGCGCGGACCGCGGCGAACAGCAGGGGACCGGTGGACAGGATCCGTTCGGGGCCGCTGCGCTCGAAGGACAACTCGGAGGTGACCTGGTGCCAGCCGTTGCCGACCTCGCCGAGCACGTCGGCGTCGGGAACGAAGACCTGGTCGAACAGAACTTCGTTGAAGTGATGTGCTCCCGACATCAACACGATGGGCTCGATGCGGACGCCCTCGGTGTGGCACGGCACCAAAAACTGGCTGAAGCCGGCGTGGCGGTGCTCCGGGTCCGGCGGGCTGGTGCGGGCCAGCACGACGACCTGGTGCGCATGATGGGCCCCGCTGGTCCACACCTTCGAGCCGGACAACAGCCAGCCGCCATCGGTGCGGACGGCCTTCGTTTGTACAGCAGCAAGATCCGATCCGGCGCCGTGCTCGCTCATGCCGATCGACGAATAAAGCTTGCCCGCAACGATCTGCGGCAACAGCCGCTCACGCTGAGCTTCGGTGCCATACGTCAACAGGCTCGGCGCGACCTGACGATCGGCCGTCCAGTGCGCCGCCACCGGCGCGCCCGTCGCGATCAGCTCCTCGGTCACGACGTAGCGGTGCAGATACCCGAGCCCGTGGCCGCCATAGCGCTGCGGGATGGTCAGGCCGGTGAATCCAGCCGCGCCCAGCCGTGCGGAGAATCCCTCGTCCCACCCGGCCAACCACGAGTCGACGCCAGGCTGCCACCCGTATTCGATGCGGTCGGAGCGCAAGAAGTCCCGCACGGCGGAACGCAGCTTTACCAACTCGGGCTCTCGGGCAGTCAGCGCGTCGAAGGAACTCACTGGACATACTCCCTGGGTGTGGTCGGCAACGGGCTCACGACAACGACGCTATCCCGCAGAGTGCGAGGATGGGTGTTTCCCACGGTTCGTTGACCCTTCCGTCAGTAGCTTGGCTGTGCGCTCGAATGGTATAACTATATAGATCATTAGCCGAGCGATCTAACGCACGGCCATCCACACAAGCGGGGCTCTATGACACAGGTCTTCTCGATCGGCACCTATCTGCCACCTTGGACCGTGCGCGACCACCCGGTCAAGGGACCGGACGAGGACGCGCTGACCATGGCGGTCGCCGCAGGTCGCGCAGCCGATCCCAATGCGACCGCGCAACGCGTCGTGCTGGTGTCGCGTGACTTTCCGCTACTGGAGGGCGGCAACGGTGCGGTGCTGCTGGCCGCGTTGTCGTTGCCCGCCGACGTCCCGGTGACCGAGGCACTCGGTGGTGCACCCGCCGTGCTGGACCAGATCGCCAGTGCCACCACAGGCACCCTGATCATCGCCGCCGACGACAACGAGACCGCGACAGGAGCCGCCGCGGTGCTGACCGGCGACGCCGGCCCCACGCTCACACCACTGACGCGCCAGACACGCAGCCTGCCATTGACCGCCCGCGGCGAGGACGGCACCCGGCACGCCTACGTCGACCCCCGGCTGCAGCGCGAGGTCGGGGTGCGCTCCACCCTTGCCCGGCTAAACCTGACCGGTACCCCGGCGGTGGCCGCCGCGGCAGGCGTGCAGTTGGCCCAACTCGGCGGCGAGTTCGACACCACCGGCGCCCACAGTCACCCGGCCACTTCAGCGGCAGCGATCATCCGCCTGCTGGCCGACGCGATCGAGGCAGGCGACCAAGGCCTGATGATCGCCGTCGAACAGGCCACCATCAGCGTGGCCGAACTCGCACTCGAGGGCGCAACGGCACGCATCACCCGTGACGAGTTCCCGCCCCGGGAGCTGCCGAAGTCCCGCGTTGCCGACGGCGTGGGAATTCCGATCTCGATGCCGGCGTACGCACGAGCATTCGAGCCGAAGATTCGCTGGGAAGCGGCGATTTTCGATGAGAGCCCGGGCATCGACTCCGCTCCGCAGTTCCCGCCCCGATTGCGGGTGAACAACGCGGGGCAGCTGGCGACCGAATATCGGCTCGAACCGCTGCCGCGGACGGGCACGGTCTACACCCACACCACGGTGCGGATCCCGGTACCCGACCTGCCCAGCCCGTACTCGATTGCCGTGGTGCAACTCGACGGCAGCCCTGTCCGGGTGCTGCTGAAGGTCACCGGCGTGCCCGCGGGCGAAGCGACTATCGGGCAGTCCGGCGCGGTGGTGCTGCGAAAGGTCGCCACCCGCGCGGGCATCCCCGACTATGGGTACGCCTTCTGGCCGGGACGCACACAAGTTGCCGAAGGAGCCCTGACATGAGGAACGTCGCCATCGTCGGCGCGGGCATGACGCCCTTTGCCGAACACTTCGAACTGGGCATCAAGGACTTGGTGCCGATGGCCTACGCCGAAGCTGTGGCCGGGGTCGATAAGGGCATTCAGAAATCCGAGATCGAAGCGGCGTGGTTCGGCGAGCTGTCCACCACCGACGGGTTCCCGTCGGGCATCCTGGCCGACACCCTCGACCTGACCGACATCCCCGTCACGCGTGTCGAGAATGCCTGCGCCACCGGCAATGACGCGATCCGCAACGGAACCCTGGCCATCGCCTCCGGCCTTTACGACGTGGTGCTGGTGGTCGGCGCCGACAAGGTCCGCGAGACGTCGTCGACGTCCACGTTCTGGGACTGGGCGGCGATGACCCGGGACAACGCGTGGGACTACCCGCTGGGGCTGGTCGCGCCCGCGAACTTCGCGCTGCACGTCATCCGGTACCTGCACGAGTCTCCGGCGACCAAAGAGCACATGGCGATGGTGGCGGTGAAGAATCATTTCCACGCGCTGAAGAACCCGAAAGCTCAACTGCGCTATGAGATCACCGTCGAGCAGGCGCTGGCCGCCCCGATGGTGGTCGATCCGTTCGGGCTCTACGACTGCACCCCCCAGAGCGACGGCGCCGCCGCGGTCATCCTGGCCGCCGAGGAGGTCGTCGACCGCTACACGGACCGGCCGGTCTGGGTGCGGGGTGTGGGGCTGGGCATGGATCGGGTGATGCACCAGCACAAGGCCGACATGACGACCTTCCCGCCCACCGTGCGCGCTGCAAAAGCCGCGATGACGATGGCCGGGGTGACGCCGCGCGACATCGACGTCGCCGAAGTCCACGACTGCTTCACCGGGGTCGAGCTGATCAGCTACGAGGACCTCGGCTTCGCCGAGCGCTTCGAGGCCTACAAACTCGTCGAAGGACGCGAACATTACGTCGGGGGATCGATGCCCATCAACCCGAGCGGGGGCCTGAAGGCCAAGGGGCATCCACCGGGGGCAACCGGCGTCGCGCAATGCTACGAATTGTTCAACCAGCTTCGCGGCGAAGCCGAGAATCAGGTCGACGGGGCGCGTGTTGCTTTGGCCCACAACATCGGCGGCCCGACCGCGGTCTCCGCGGTCACCGTCCTTTCCAACGAGAAGAACTGACGGGACATCACATGACGACTTCCGAGATCGCCACCATGGCCGGCTACGAGGAGTTCGCGCCGTGGCTGCTGGTGGAGAAGCGCGGCAACGTCCACGTCGTGAGCATCAACCGGCCGGAGGCGTTCAACGCCGTCAATGAGCAGGTGCACCACGCGTTCGCCACCATCTGGCGGGTACTCACGGCCGACGACGATGTGCGGGCGGTGGTGACGACTGGTGTCGGCAAGGCGTTCTCAGCTGGGGGCGACATGGTGATGTTCGGGCGTCTTATCGATGACCCGGTCGCCCGTCAGTTCCAGATCACCGAGGCGCGCACCGTGTTCCTGGAGGTCATCAACTTCCCTAAGCCTCTGGTGTCGGCGGTCAACGGCCCCGCCGTCGGGCTGGGCTGCTCGATCGCCCTGCTGAGCGACTTCCTGGTCATGGGGGAGAGCAGCTACCTCGCCGATCCGCACGTCGCGGTCGGGTTGGTGGCCGGCGACGGCGGCACCGCGATGCTGCCGCTGCTGATCGGTATGATGAAGGCCAAGGAATTTGTCCTACTTGGGGATCGGATCACCCCGGCCATCGCGGACAAGCTGAACCTCGTCACCAAGGTGGCCACCGACGACACCGTGCTTGACGAGGCGCTCGCGATCGGGGAGCGACTGGCCGGCCTGCCGCCCCAGGCGCTGCGGGCCACCAAGGTTGCGATGAACATGCATCTGTCGCGGGCGGCTCAAGGAGTCCTCGAGTACGCGCTGGCCGAGGAGTACACCTCGTTCACAACTCCGGAATTCATCGAGCGGGTGGCCGCGTTCCGGGCGCGGTCGAAGAAGTAAGAGCCGCGCCGGCGGCAGCGAGAAGTTCTTCCAAAGCGGCGCGTTCGCCGACGGTCCAGGGACGGGTAGCGGAGCGATCCTCGCGCAGGACAACCTGCACGGTGCGGACCGTCGCACACCGGTGCGACGCGGTGGCGACAACGTTGATTGTGGTGAACGACGAAGTGCCGATCGACTCCACGTGGATCGCCGCCACCTCTCCGATCGTGGCGCAGTTTGCGAGCGCGTTGGCGTGATCTGCGAGCGCCATGACGGAGCGGTTGTCGTAGGTTTGCCTGAAGGCATCCGCAACCACGCGGTCGACTAACTGAGGACACCCATGAGCTGGTCAACCAAGAACATCCCCGACCTGCACGGCAAGATCGCCGTGGTGACCGGAGCCAACGGTGGGCTCGGACTCGCCTCCGCCAAGGCCCTCGCCGGTAGCGGTGCGCATGTGGTGATGGCGGCCCGCAACCAGGCCAAGGCCGCCGCCGCGCACGCCGAGATCCTTGCCGCCCAACCGGACGCATCCCTGGAGATCGTCGAACTCGATCTCGGCTCGCTTGCCTCGGTCGACGCCGCCGCCAAGAAGATCGCCGCCAAGCACGACCACATCGACATCCTGATGTGCAATGCCGGAGTGATGGCCCTGCCGTCGGGGACCACCGAGGACGGCTTCGACACCCAGATGGGCACCAACGTGCTCGGCCACTGGGCGCTGATCTCACACCTGCTGCCCATCGTCGTCGCGACACCCGGTGCACGGGTGGTGACCCTGTCGAGCACGGCTCAACACTCCGGCCGCGCCATCGACCCCGCCGACCCGCACATGCGCAACAACTTCAACGCCTGGCGCATGTACGGCCAGACCAAGCTGGCCATGCGCCACCTCGCCGTCGGTCTCCAGGCGCAGTTCGACCAGGCCGGCCTGGACGCCAAGGCGCTGTCCGCGCAACCGGGACTGACGAACTCCGATCTGCAGACCACGAGCCAGTCGCACGGTGCGGCGGGCCCCGTCGGCGCCTTCTTCGAGAAGTTGGTCAAGGCGACGGGTATGTCGACCGATCGTGGTGCGCTGAGCCAGCTTCGGGCGGCTGTCGACCCGAAGGCTCCCGGCGGCGGGTTCTACGGACCGCTGTTCGTGACCAACGGTCCGCCGGTGCGCAAGCCGCTGATCCGGCCGGGCGGCAAGGGCGCCATCGCGGCCCTGTGGCAGGTCGCCGAAAAGGAGACGGGCCTGCCGGTCGACGTCAGCGCCGCCGTCAGACCATGAGCAGTCCGGTTGCGCCGTTTCGGGTTTCACTGCCGTTCGTGCGGGTATTGCTCGCCGACCTCGGTGTGCGGCCGGCCGACCTCCTGCATGCGGCAGGTCTGCCGGGGGATCTGCTCAACCGCGACGAAGCGGTGTTGTCGCCCCGGCAGTACTACGCGATGTTCGACGCGTTGGAACAGCTCGTCGGTGATCAAGACCTGGCGACCACGATCGTCGACAAGCTGAGCCCTGAGGTGTTCGATCCTCCGCTCTTCGCGGCGATGTGCAGCCCCAACCTGGGAGTTGCGGTCGATCGGATCGCTGTCCACAAGCGGCTGCTCAGCCCGTTGCGCCTGCACGTCGAACTCGATGCCGACGGTATGAACCTCGAGATCGCCTGGCCGGCAGGCGATCCCCCGCCCGCAGTCCTACCCGTTGTCGAGGTCGCCTTCTGGGTCGCGCTCGCCCGGCTCGGGACCCGCACCCGCGTCGTACCCCAGCGGGTCGTCGTGCCTCAGTGCCTGAGGAACATCGCCGTGGTCGAGGGTTGGCTGCGCGCCCGGGTCGAGCGTGGCGATACGACGCTCGTCCGGTTCTCCCGGCTTGATGCCACCCGGCCGTTCCTTACCGCGAACGCCGGGATGTGGGACTTCTTCGAACCCGAGTTGCGGCGCCGCCTCGAGGACCTCGCCGGCGACGCCACAATGGGCTCGAAGGTTCGCGCCACGCTGGTCGAACTCTTGCCCGCCGGCGCTGGATCAACGCAGCGCGTCGCCCGCCATTTGGGCATCAGCACCCGAACGCTGCAGCGGCGCCTCGGCGAGGAAGGTGTCACGTTCCAAGAACTCCTGGCCGACGTCCGCGAAGGGCTGGCCCGCCACTATCTGACCCAGTCCACGCTGTCGCTGACCGAGATCGCCTTCCTGCTCGGCTACGACGACCCCAACTCCTTTCACCGCGCATTCAATCGGTGGACCGGCCACACACCGCTCGGCGTCAGGGATACGGCCACCGGATGACGGCAAAGTCGGTGCCGACACGGTCAACCTCACCGTGCGGCATACTGTCGAGCTCGACGGCGGCGACAAACCGGCAGCGGTGGCCGACCTGATATCGAGGTACATCTTCTAGTCCCGGCCCATGTGATGTGACGAACCGGTGTCCTCGCCGGCGGCAGCGAGAAGTTCTTCCAAAGCGGCGCGTTCGCCGACGGTCCAGGGACGGGTAGCGGAGCGATCCTCGCGCAGGACAACCTGCACGGTGCGGACCGTCGCACACCGGTGCGACGCGGTGGCGACAACGTTGATTGTGGTGAACGACGAAGTGCCGATCGCATCCACAGCGGAAGAGACTTCGAGAATGTCGGATTGCACGACCGGGTGGTGGTAGTCGATTGCGTTGTGGACGACCACAATCGAGCTACACGTATCCGGAAGGGCGGTGTGCAGGAAGCGGGCCCGGGCCTCTTCTGCGTAGACCAGGAAGACGCTGTTGTTCACGTGTCCCGCTGGGTCGAGGTCGGTCCAGCGCGGCTCGACGCGAAGCACTGTCGTCATCGAATCCTCCTTGGTTCGCGTCCATGGACGCGGTACCCTTCAAGCGTTTCCCGCATAGCGCGGGTAGCGCCGGACTAAAGGCATCTTACAGTGTAAAAGCATTCAGGGTCAGTACTTTCCGCGCCCTGGGCGACCCGGCCGATGACTGTGCGTACCGTACGCGTTTAAAACCGCAGTGGTAGCGACGGCAGCCCGAACGTCTGCGCCGGGAATACGATCTGAGGCGTGCAGCCGGGCTCGACCTCGAAGTCGGGAACCCGTCGCAGCCATTCGGTGACGATCAGCGTCATCTCCATCCGCGCCAGGTGTGACCCCAGGCAGCGGTGCGGACCGCCCCCGAAACCCCAGTGCCGGTGCACCTTGCCGTCCAGCACGACGTCGTCGGTCGAGATCTAATCGCTGCCGTCGCGGTTGATCGCGCCCAGGCACAGCCGCACCGGCGTGTCGGCGGGCAATGTGACGGCACCGACGGTGACGGTTTCGGTGGTCACCCGTGGCACGATCGGAGCGGCCGGCTCAAGGCGGACGATCTCCTCCACGAACACGGGTAGCTGCTCAGGATCGGCGCGAAGCTCGGCCCGCAGCTGCGGGCTCTGCGCGAGCTTGAGCAGCGCTGCGCCCAACGCCGAAGTGACGGTGTCCAGCACGAACAGGTAACTCAACCCGATCGCATCGGCGTCGTCGAGGGGTTCCTCGCCCGTCAGGAGCTGCGACAGAATGTCGCGGCCCGGGCTCTGGCGGTGACTATTGATCGCCTCGGTCAGGTAGGTGAACATTTCCAGCGCGGGCGTGAGGTCGGCGCCGTCGAGCGACGGCAGGTCGGACAGCGCGATTACGGCGTCCTTCCAGGCGATCAGCCGGTCACGGTCCTCCAACGGCAATCCGAACAGGGTTAGGAATACCTGGCTGGGGTAGGGGATCGCGATATCGGCCATCGCGTCACATTTGCCCCTGGCCGCCGCCGCTTCGATGATGTCGACGGCCTGGTTCTGCAGCGACGGCAACAGCGCGCTCAGGGTGTGCGGGCTGAAGAACGGCTGCAGGATCTTGCGGAACCGTGTGTGCTCCGGCGGGTCGAAGGCCGCCGGCACCAACGGCAACGGACTCGCAAGCACGTCGAACGCCCGCTTCGACGAGAACACCCCGGGACCACGCAATGCCGCCAGGACATCGTCGCGTCGGGTCAGGTAGTGATAGCCATTCATGAACACCACCGGACCCACATCGCGCAGCGCCGCCCATCCGACACCGCGGTCGGCGGCCATCGGCAAATCCGCAAAGTCGATCTCCGGTGCGCCATGGGTGTCCGCGCCGCTGTCCCGCAAAGTCGTCATTGGCCCTCGCCTTCTCTTTTCTGTCCACCTAGTGAGCATCAACAGGCCGGAGGCGATCAAAGCCGTCAACGAGCAGGTTCACCATGCGTTCGCCACCATCTGGAGGGTACTCACGGCCGACGACGGCGTACGCGCAGTGGTGACGACCGTTGTCGGCAAGGCGTTCTCGGCCGGCGGCGGCATGGTGATGTTCGGGCGCCTGATCGACCGTCCAGGGCCGCGCTCGGCGTGCTGGAGTATGCGCTGGCCGAGGACTGCATGTCCTTCTTAACTGCGGAATTCAAGGAGCAGGTCGCAGCTTCCGAGCCCGCTCGCCAAAGCAGGAGACTCGTGAGCCTGCGGCGCAACGGCTTTCGAGCGTTGGCGGCGTAATTCGTAAGGCCCTATTTCAAGGAGCACCGGAGCGACTTGCGGCGGCAAGGAGTCCTTGCATAGCCGCGCGTTCGCCGACGCTCCAGGGACGTGTAGCCGAGTGATCCTCGCGCAGGGCAACCTGCACGGTGTGGACCGTCGCACACCGGCGGCGTCCTCAAATCCACTATACAGTTATACATATAAATCGTATAGTTCTGTCACATGGGTACTCAGGCTCCCCGTTCGATCGCTGAGCTGAACAGTCGAATGGGGGTGGCATATACGGTGACCGCCTCGTTCGACATGACTGCGGTGCTGCCGATGTCGTCACCTTCATCGGTGGAGTTCGCGTCTTGAGTGGGTTGATGGTCGGGGAGCGGGTTGTCGTCACCGGCGGCGGATCCGGCATCGGCGCGGCGACGTGTCGGCTCATCGCACGTGAGGGAGGAACGGTGGCTGTGCTCGGCCGGCACCTCGAGACAGTACAGAAGATCGCCGCGGACACCGGTGGCGTGGCATTCCAGGTCGATGTGCGCGATAGCGCCGAAGTTGACCGAGTGGTGAACGAGGCCGCCGCAGCGTTGGGTGGATTGACCGGAATGTGCAATAACGCGGGCACCGGGGCGATCGCTCCGCTGCACAAGACGACGCCGTCTTTGTGGGAGCTCACCGTTGGGGTCAACCTCGCCGGTGTGTTCCACGGCATGCGCGCCGCGCTGCCGCTGATGCTCGCGGCCGGAGGTGGTGCGATCGTCAACACCGCGTCGATCAGCGGAAGGCGGCCGTCGCCCGGTGAGAGCGTCTACGCCGCGGCGAAGGCCGGCGTGGTGGCGCTCACGGCCGCCGCCGCGCTCGAGTATGCCCCGACCATCCGCGTCAATTCGGTCTCACCTGGCGTCACACGGGCAAAGATGACGGGTCAGATGCTCGAGGACGACGAGCTGGCGCTGAGTGCCCGAATTCCCCTGGGACGCATCGGCGAGCCCGAAGACGTCGCTGAGCTCATCGTGTTCTTGCTGTCGCGGCGAGCCGCTTGGATCACTGGTCAGGATGTGGCGGTCGACGGCGGAACGACGCTGCACGGCGGTGGCATCGAAGATTACGCGCGAACCCGGTTGGACGGTAACGAATGAATGCTGAGGATGTGATTAGTCACGCTCAAGAGCGAACGGATGTCCATGACCTGCCAAAACGTTGCCAGCAGGTCGCAGATGAACGCTGAGGACATCATCGAGGTCGCGAAGGATCGCACAGGCGTCCGCGAGGAACATACGGACTCGTTTCGCGAGGGCCTCGGTGTGGTCGCGGAGTTGGTGAATGCCGATCCAGCATTCGAGGCGTGCGAACGACGCATCATCGCGGAGTGCACCCGTTCGTTGATGAGCCGCCTCCGCATCGACGATTGGTTCGCCCGCCACCCCGACATCGGGGAAATCCCGGTGGAGCGGCCGGTGTTCGTCATCGGCATGCCCCGGACGGGCACCACGATCCTGGTGAATCTCATCGCTTTGGATCTCGAGCTGTGCCGGGTGATCTGGCACTGGGAGATCGACGAGCCGACTCCGCCGGTCGGGCGGCATCACCTCCGCGACGACCCGAGGATCGCGGCGAAGGTGGCAAAGATGGCTCCGCTGGTCGAGCGGCTCACATACCTCCCCCGGATGGAGCAGGCGACCGATCCGGTCGAGTGCGTACACACCCTCGCTCAGGATTTCAAGTCCATCACGTGGCAAACGTCGACCGGCTCGTCGGCATACAACGACTGGCTACTCGATAAGGCCGACCTGGGCTCCGCCTACGAACATCACCGCCGCACACTTCAGGTGCTTCAGTCCGGTGGTGCCAGCGGTCAATGGGTGCTCAAGCTCCCATCGCATGCACTGCATCTCGAGGCATTGATCGCCACCTACCCCGACGCACGCCTGGTGATCACCCACCGCGACCCGTTGCCTGCGTTTGTCTCCATGTGCAGCTACGCGATGATGGTCCACCAGGCCAATGGCAACGCGGTCGACCTGCCGGATGTCGTCGAAGTGACCCGGCGACAGGTGTTCGAATCGGCTATGCGGCCCATCAGCTTTCTCGACAATCATCCTGAAGTTCCGTGCCATCACGTTTACCAGCACGAACTGGCGGCCGACCCGATCGCCCAAGTGGCCGAATTGCGTGCCTGGGTCGGGCTTCCGCAGGACGAGCGGCTGGAATCCAGCATGCGGGAGTACCTGGCAACGGAGTGGTCACACCCCCCTGGTAGCCATCGCTACACGGCGAGCGATTTCGGTATCACCCCCTCGGAGGTGCACGAATCCTTCGCCCCCTACATCAACCGTTTCTCTGTCCCCTTGGAGTCAAAATGACCGATCTGTGGCAGCCCCATTACGACTTACGTGACGAAGAGATCGTCGACTACGAGTACTGGGAGCTACCCGGTTCCGGCATCTCATTTCGTGGGCCCGCGGTCGACCTAGACGACCCAACGCCCTATTTCGTGTGCGCAGGTGCGGCGCAGACCTTCGGCTGCTTCGTCGCCGATCCCTACCCGGCCATCCTCGGAGGTCTGCTGGGGATGCGAGCGGTGAACCTCGGCCTAGGGTCGGCTGCACCGAGCATCTTCCTCAACGATCGTCTGCTCGGGGTGATCAACCGGGGACGGTTCCTGGTTCTGCAGGTGATGGCGGCGCGTCAACTCGATAACTCCCGCCTCAGATCACTGGGCACCGACCTCGTCCATGACCGCCGGCACGGCGATGACGTGCCGGCGCATCTCGCTTGGCAGCGGATCCTCGACGAGGAGCGCTCCGAACTTGACCGCTACATCGCGGAAGCACAGCGCAGCTGGGTCGACTTGTACGACGAGCTGTTGGCTCGCATCGAGGTTCCGGTGGTCCTCTTCTACTACTCGGTTAAGGAGAAGGGCACCGATCCGCCGCGTGACGCAAAGGATGCCCAGGCTCTGCTCGAGCCGTTCCCACAAATGATCGAAGGTGCGAGCATCAACACGATCGCGGCCAAGTGCGACGCGTATGTGGAATGCACCAGCAAGCGAAACCACGGGCACTATCTGCAGAGCCGATTTACCGGGGAACCCGTCGAGGTGGACAACTCCGTGCTCGACCCCCGAATGACGATTAAGTGGAAACGCAATTGGTACTACCCATCGCCCGAGATGCACGAAGACGCCGCCTCGGCACTGCTTCCCGTCGTCAAACGATGGGCAACCACGTCGGTGTGAAGGGCAAAATTCAGTGACCAACGCCAAATCCTCCCCGAAACCACGCGGTGTGCCGGCGGAGAGTGCGACGGTATCGACGTTTTGCCGCATCTGCGAGTGCCGCTGCGGAATTGACGTAACGGTGGCGCAGGGGCGCGTGCTGCGAATCGGTCCTGACAAGGAGAACCCGTACTCGTGGCGGGACTTTTGTTCGAAGGGCCGCTCCGCGGGGGAAGTCGTGGATCACCCTCGTCGGCTGCGGTGGCCACTGCGGCGCACCGACGACGGCTACCAACGCGCGACGTGGGACGAGGCGACCGAGGACATCGCTGCTCGCCTGGCAGTGATTCGCGACAGCTACGGGGTGGATGCCATCGCGTCGTATCTCGGTAACCCGGTCGGTTTCAACGGCGCGAATGGCGCCTGGTTCGGTGCCTTTACCCGAGCGCTGGGCAGTAAGAATCTCTACTCGGTGTCATCGGTCGATCAGAACAATCTTCAACGCGTGTGCTACGACATGTACGGTCGCTGGTTGGTCCCCCTGGTCCCCGACGTTGACGAGTGCGACTACTTCCTGCTGGTCGGAATGAATCCCGCGGTGTCCACCTTCGGGTGGATTCACAACGTGCCCGACGGGTGGCGCCGCACCTTGGCCCGTCAAGAAGCCGGGGCCACCGTGGTCGTCGTGGACCCGAATCGCACCGAGAGCACAGCGAAAGCCGACCAGCACGTGGCTGTGTGGCCGGGACAGGACTGGGCGTTCCTGTGGGGCATCCTGGTCACGGTGCTGCGTGAAGGGCTGGCCCGGCCGCCAGCGCTGCCCGAACTCACGGGTATGGCAACGCTCGAGGAGATCGCCCTCAATACCGATATCGACGACCTGGCGGCGCGATGCCGGGTTCCGGTCGACGTCATTGAAGCAATAGCGCGCGATTTCGCCACGGCTCGAACCGCGATGTGCGTGGCCCACACCGGAGTCAGCCATAACGGTGAAGGTGTCTTGGCGGAGTGGCTGACTCATGTTCTCAACGCGGTGACCGGACGCCTCGATGCTGTCGGCGGGCGCCGGGTCGAACCCGGCTACACGCCGATGGGCACGATGTTCGGGAGGAGGCCTGCGCAGCCCAGCCGCGTGCGGGGACTTCCCGCCATCGCGGGCGCCCGCAGCCTGGCCGAACTCGCCGACGAGATTCTGACGCCGGGTGACGGGCAGGTCCGGGCATTGATCTGTAATAGCGGCAACCCAGTGCTCAGCACGGCGCAGGGAGCTCGTCTGGACGGCGCGTTGGGCACGCTCGACCTGATGGTCGCGATCGACCTGATGCAACGGGAAAGCCACCGCCATGCGCACTGGTTACTGCCCGCCGCTCACTTTCTCGAGCGCGAAGACCTGCTGCCAGTCTATTCGTCGTTCGAGGATCAGCCTTTCGTCCAGTTGGCGCAAGCGGCGGTCGGTCCACCCGATGATGTCCGGGAGGAATGGGTGTTCTGGCGTGATCTTGCGTTGGCGCTCGAGCTCCCCATCTTCGGTCCGGACACCGCGTCCATGACGCCGCGGGCGTTGTGGAAGCAGATCGTCGACGGCGGCGGACGCTTAACCTGGGACGAGCTGGTTTCGCATCCCCACGGGCTGATCTACGCCGATAAGACGTACGGCCATCTGACGGAGGCGATCGCCACCCCGGACGGTGCTGTCCAGCTCGCGCCGGCGGACTTCGTGAACTCCCTGCACCAGGCGCTCGCCCGGCCCGCTGCAGCGACGAGTGCGGAGTGGCCGATGCTGCTGTCTAATCAACGGCGGAAGTCGGCCATGAATTCGTGGTTGACCGACACGCCCACCGCTTTGCGCCGCGACACGACCAACGTTCTTTACCTCCACGCTCTGGACGCCGACGCGCTCGGTATTCAGACCGGCGACGTGGCGCGGGTGGCATCACCGGTTGACTGTCTGGACTGTATCGCCGAGATCAGCGATGCCCCCCAGGCGGGTGTAGCGATCCTCGCCCACGGTTGGGGCTCGCGGGTATTCGATCCACACGGAGGCGAGCCAGCGCAAGCGCACGGTGTGAATCGCAACGCGCTCGTTAGTGACACCAGCATTGATTCACTTTCGGGCACGCCGGCTTTCGGTGTAGCGGCGGTGCGGATTATCCGACTCGAGTCGCAAGAAGCGATGAAGCCAAGGTCTTAGACGATCCGCGAACTCGGGTAACGGGATGAGCCGCATCCACCAGCGGGAAACTTGCCCGGGAATTGAATCCAATCCGGTGTGCCACGTCACGTTACGGTGTAATGTTGTCGGACGAGCCCGCCTATCAACAGCCCCATGGATCGAGGAGTGATGGATCAAGCGACGAAGTTCGACCCCCGACTTGCGCCGCTTACGCAGCAGGTCAAGTCCATGGCGCAGCCACAAAGGCTCTTCAGCGAAAAGGCCGGCGCCGTGCGCGCGGAACGGTCCAACGGGGTGTGGAACCTCTATCGCCATGACGACATCATCAAGATCAACCGCCATCCCGCGATCCTGGGTAACGGCGGCCAGGGCGGCAGCTTCGGCAACGACAACCCCTTGATCCCACTCGAGATCGACGGTGACGACCACAAGAAGTGGCGCAAGCTGCTCGACCCGATCTTCGGTCCCAAGCAGATGGCGCCACTGGAGGCTCAGATCCGGGAGCTGGCCGGAGAACTCATCGACACGTTCGCCTCGCGCGGTGAAGCCGAATTCTCCGAGGAGTTCTGCGTTCCGTTACCGTCGCTGACCTTCTTGCGCCTGGTGGGTGCTCCCGTTGAGGATCTCGACTTCTTCTTGGACTTCAAGCAAGGCGTGATCCATCCCGAGGGCGACACGTTCGAGGAGATGGATGCGAATATGGCGGTGGCGGGCGGCAAGCTGCTCGAGTACTTCGTCACTTTCCTGGCCAAGCGTCGCGCGGAGACAGAACAGAACAACGATGTCATCGCCGTGCTGTTGCGGTCGGAGGTCGGTGGCGAGCCGATCTCCGAGCTAGACCTGCTGAACATCCTGTTCCTGCTGATGTTTGCGGGCCTCGACACCGTCACCGCCTCGCTGTCTTGCATCGTCGCCTGGCTGGGCCAACACCCCGCGGAACGCGACCGCCTGGTGGCCGACCGGTCGCTGATACCGGCGGCCATCGAGGAGATCCTGCGCTACGAATCCCCGGTCCCATCGGGCCAGCGGTTCGCCACCGAGGACATCGATCTGGGCGACGGCCTGGTGATCAAGTCCGGGGAAATCATCCACGCGTTCTGGGCGGCGGCCAATGTCGACCCGACCCACTACGACGACCCGCTGACCGTGAACTTCGACCGGGGCCGCACGAGCCATATTGCCTTCGCCAGCGGCACGCACCGTTGCCTAGGCTCCCATCTCGCACGGATGGAGCTGAGGATCGCACTAGACGAAATATTCACTCGTATACCGGATTTCGCTGTACCTGCGATCGAGGATCTGGTCTACGACAATGTCTCGGTCCGCACGGTGACCAAGCTGCCGATCACATTCACGCCCCAGTAGGGCCAGCGATGTGACCGTCCTCGTGCGGGCAGACATCACCGTCGACGTCACCGAGGCATGCGCGCTCGGCCGACCGCTGCACATCGTCGCGACGGTGTTCCTGCCGCCACCGGATCGGCTGGCGCAACGGCAGGCAGTGGTCTTCGCCATGCCGGGTGGCGGCTATTCACGCGGCTACTACGACATGCGGTTTCCCGGTCACTCCGGATACAGCCAGGCCGAGCATCACGTTGCCCGGGGCCTCGTGTTCGTGAGCATCGACCATCTCGGAGTCGGGGACAGCACTCCGGAGGTCTGCGACGAACTGCGGATCGAGGACATAGCTGCCGCGAATGACGTGGCGGTGCGCAAGATCTCGCGGCTGCTCCGCCAGGCTGAAGCGGTATCTGGTTATCCATCGGTCGATGTCGGTCCATGCATCGGGATGGGGCAGTCGATGGGCGGCGGCGTCGCGATCATCATGGCGGGGCGGCATCGGACCTTCGATGCGCTGGCCGTGCTTGGCTACAGCGCAATTCACACCGTCCTTCCCCAGCGACTGGTGGAGGACGAACGGTACGTCGAGAAGTTCGACTACAGCCGTGACGACACGCCGGAGACATTCTCGCTTGAGGCCGCGTCGGAGGCCATCCCTGAGTTCCTTTTCCCGTTCTTCTACGAGGATGTGCCCGCGGACATCGTCGCGGCGGACATCGCGGGCGGTTACCCGATCCGGGACGTGGCGCCCGAGTTCGGGAGCAAGACGTTGCCGCTGTGCGTCATCGCCATGCTGTCGCCCGGCTACGTCAAACGCGAAGCCGCCGAGGTGTCGGTGCCCGTGTTCGTGGGGCTCGGCGAGCGGGACACCGCGCCCGACCCGCATGCCGAACCCACCGCCTACGGCGCGTCGACGGATATCACCGTCTTCACCTGTGAGCGCATGGCGCACATGCACAATTTCGCGACCACGCGTGAGGTGCTCTGGGACCGGCTTGCGGCCTGGTGCGCCGGGCTCTAGCGGCGGCGCGACTTCGGTGGTTTGGCTGCCAGTCGCGCACGAAGACCCTCGATGATGGTGTCGACCCCGTAGTTGAAAAAGTCGCGTCCCCGCAGGCCGGCCAGGTGTGGCACCAGGGTTGCCAGCTTGTCGTCGAGGCCACCGTCACCGGGTTCGGGGTCATCGAGTTCCACGACCTGGTAGCGGCCAAACAAATAAGTGTGAATCATCGCATAGGAGAGGAACACCTCGGGACCCTGAAATCCCGCGCTCAGCAGGATCTCGATCATGCCGTTCATCAGCCGACGGTCGGTGCTGCGCATGCGCTCCAGCAGCACCCCGGCGATACCCGGGTGATCGTGCAGTCTATCGTCGATGCCGGTGACGACCGCGCGCAGCCGCGCCTCCCACGGCGCCGAATCCGGCTCGGGCAGGGTTACTTCCGACAACAACTTGCGGGCGACCAGGTCGAGCAGCTCCCGCTTGTCGTTGACATACCAGTACGGTGCCATTGCCGATCTGCCGAGTTCGCGGGAGAGCCGTCTCATCGACAGCGCGTCCAGACCCTCGGCGCGGATGATGTCCAGCGCGGCTCCGACGATCAGTTCTTCGGTCAACGTCGGCGTTTTGCCTCGCTTGGCAGTGCTCGACGCCGACTTCGCTGCGGCCTCTTTCGCAGTGATCGGCAGACTCCGTCCTATTCGCATCAGTGACCTACCGATGGTAGATGACCGATGCGTGGTTCATTGGCCTCTATGCACCGAGTCGTTCGGCGAAGGCCTGAATCCGCCTCGCTACTGTGGAGAAATGACCGAACCGGCAGTTCGTCGAACGGCCGTGCCCAAGGCCGCCGAGGTCGCGGTGGCGGCCTTGCGCCGACGGATCATTCTCGGCCGACTCCGCGAGGGCGACGTGCTGCCGTCCGAGGACGACTTGATGGTCGAACTGGGCGTGTCGAAACCCACGCTGCGTCAAGCCATCAGAATTCTGGAATCGGAGTCCCTCGTGACGGTGCGCCGCGGTGCGAACGGCGGAATGCGCGTCAGCGTGCCGCGGGTCGAGACTGCCGCGGGCTACGCCGCCACGGTGCTGGAGTACCGCGGAGCGACGACCACGGATCTGTTCGAGGCGGCGGCGGCTCTCGAGGGCCCGTGCGCAGCGATGCTGGCGCGGACGCGCACCCCGAATCAGCTCGATCGCTTGCGGGCCGCTGCGACGGCAGAGCGGGGCGTGTCGGATCCGCAACTTCTCCTGGAGCGGGAGAACGACTTTCACCGGATGGTGATCGAATTCGCAGGCAACGTCACCCTACAGGCGCTCTGCGCGATGGTGCGCGAGATCATCGACGCGGCCACCAGTCGATATCTGGCCGGCACGCGACCCGAGGTGCACGGCCCCGCGGTCGCGGCGGGTGCGCGTGCACACAGCCGGTTCGTGGACCTGGTCGAGAGTCGCGACGCCGAGGCAGCGGAAGCTCTGTGGCGTAAGCATATCCGGGCGACCGCAGCCCGGATCGGTTCTGCCGGCGGTACCGATAGGATCGTCGACGTATTCGGCTGATATCGGTGATCCGTTATATTATTTGTCGATATGTACCCCCGTGGCGCCGCTCCCCCAGGACGAAAGTCGTCCGTGGTGTCCGTGCCAAAGGCCAGTGCGCTCATCGCCGCTAACCTGAGACGCCGGATCGTCACCGGCGAGCTGGCACCCGGTCGGACGCTGCCGAGCGAGACGAGTCTGATGGCCGAGTTCGGGGTGTCCCGGCCTACGTTGCGCGAGGCCTTCCGCATCCTCGAGGCAGAGGCCATCATCACCGTGGTGCGTGGACCGAAAGGCGGAGCGAAGGTACTGGAGCCCGACGGCTCGATGGCCGCGCGATACACCGGCACCCTGTTGCAGTATCAGGGCACACCGCTCAGCGACGTGTACCGGGCCCGCACGGAAATCGAAGTGTCGGCCGTGGGGATGATCGCCGGCGCTCGTGGAACGAAACCCCTTCGGGCGCTCGAGGGCCTGTTAAGTCGCGGAGACGGCATCGTCGAGGATGAGGAGGCGTTCGCGGAATACAGCCTGGGGTTCCACCTCGCGGTCGTGGAATCCGCGGGCAGCACCACGTTGGCCGTGTTGGCCAGGATGCTCTTCGAGATCATCGACACGCACAACGCACTGTTCATCGCCTCGCATCCAACGGGTTTCGAAAGGCCGGCCAACCGAAAGGCGCAACGCGCCTACCGCAAGCTGGTCAAGCTCCTGCAGGCGGATGATGGTATTGCAGCGCAACGACATTGGCGTCGTCACCTCGAAGCGGTCGAGGGATTCATGGTCGGTCAGTCCGACGCGGCGTTGGTCGAGGTGCTGAACTGAGTCCCACCGTCCACGTGCCACCCGCGTAGCTCCGCGCGCCGCAGCTTGCCCGCCGCGGTGCGCGGAAGCCGGGCCACGAAGTGGTATCGATGCGGACGTTTGTAGCTCGCCAATCTCGTCCGTACCCACGACTCCAGCTGTGCGGCAGTCAATTCCGGGTCGGCCACGACATAGGCGATCGGGACCTCACCCACGCGGTCGTCCGGATGCCCGACAACGCCGGCGTCGTGCACGGCGGGGTGCTCCCGAAGCGCCAGCTCGACCTCGGCCGGGGCAACTTGGAACCCCGACACCTTGATCATGTCCTTGATGCGGTCGATGATCCACAGCCGGCCATCGGGGTCGATTCTGGCGACGTCGCCGGTGCGGAACCAGCCGTCCTGACCGAAAGCGCTGGAGTCGGCGCCTGCGTAACCGGACGCGACACTGGGCCCGCGGACCTCGAGTTCACCGGAGGGGCCGGTGCGCAGTTCGGTGCCCTCCGTCGGGTAACCGGGGGAGTCCAGCGACCATTGCGCGACGTCGTCGACCGGGTTGAAGGTGACCATCATCGCTTCGGTCATGCCGTAGGAACACAGGAACCGCACGCCGGTGGCGGTGAAGATCCGTTGCGCCAGCTCATGCGGAACCGCGCTGCCGCCCCACATGAAGAAGCGCAGGGCGGCGAAGTCTTCGGGTTTCAGGTCCGTGCGCGCGGTCAGTTCGTGTGCGACCGCGCCCGCGATCGGCCAGATCGTCACACCGTATCGGCGCAGCTGGTGCAGAGCCTCGTTCAGCTCGAAGCGGCGGAACAGGGTGAATTCGGCGCCGACGCTGAGTGCGGCCGCGCTGATCGTGGTGCCGAAGACGTGGCACAGCGGCAGCGCGACCTGCAGCCGGTCATCCCCGCTCAGCGCCAAGTGTCTGCGTAGCTGCCCGACAGCGCCGCACAGGCTGGCGTCGGTGTGGATGACGGCCTTTGGGAGCCCGGTCGTGCCAGACGAGAACGGGAGGTAACGCGGTGACTCAGGCCGGTCGACCGGGCCGGGGACCGCGGCCGAGCGCGCGGTCAGCTCGGCGACCGGTATGGCCGACTCGAGGCCCGTCACGAGGTCGCCGAAACGGGGTGCGTAGATGGCGGCCCGGGCCTGCGCGGCCTCGGCGGCGCGGACGAGTTCGTGCCGCGTGCAGTAGGGGTTGGGTGTGACGAACGCGGCGCCCACCCGGGCCAAAGCGAATTGAGAGATCAGGTACTCCGGGCAATTCTCCAGCAGGAGCAGCACCCGGGTGCCGACGCCGACTCCGGCAGCGGTGAGGTTCCCGGCCGCCGCGGCGACCGCACGCTGCAGCCGGTGAAAGGTCCAGCGGTCGCCCTCGAAGTGCAGCGCCGTCCGGTCGGGCCACCGATTCGCCGCATCCTCGAGGAGCCCCGCGAAGCTCACGGCAGGCGCCGCCGCCTCCGGTCGCCCGCGGCGGGCACGGTCTCGCCCCAGGCCATCCACACGTCGGGCTTCCGGGTGTCCTCGACCCGGTGCATGCGCCCCTCCTGCTGGGGGTTGGGCATCGTGCCGAGGCCCTGCATCCGGCCCTGCGGATCGGGCTCGCACACCCACCTGGTTCCGTCGAGCTCGTAGGCGATGCCGTCATGCCAGTAGCCGTCGTCGGCACGGGTGATGATTGCATCCATCGCGCGGGCCGACGTGACGATACCGGAGCTATCGGCGGTGACCCCGACGTGAAAGTCGTTCTGCCCGAATAGGAAGTGTCCTACTTCGCAGCTGCCGTCGCTCCACAGGTTCGCCCAGGAGTACCACGTCAGATACTCGGCGTCCTGGAGCGGATCCTTGGCGACGTAGAGCTGGCCGCCCGGCGGCATCCACGCTTCCTCCCAGAATAGGAAGCCGCGTACCGGCTTGCCTGCCAGGTGACCGTCGACCAGGAACGTCTGGCTGAGGTAGAGCAACGCGGACTGCGGCCCCGGGAGATACCACTGCAGGGGCGGCACGACGATCCGGCCGCTGACGTCGATCACGCCCTCCTCGACATAGGAGAACTCGTTCTCGGAGAGCACCAGCTGCATCGGTCGCCCCGCCGCCCCTGCAGCCGAGGCGAATCGGACCGCGTCATCGTTGTGCGGGCGCCGCACGATGTCGGTGCTGTCGACCGCTCCGCGCGGCTCCCGCCGAAGTTGAAGCTGACCTTCCGCGGTGCCGCTGGAAACCACAAGCAGCTTGCCCCCGAGCGACTTTCCCTCGCCCTGCGCCACGCCCGGCGGCGCGATGCGGCGCATCACCGAGTACAGCACGTCCTCGTCGTCGCGCAGGGTTCCCCAGATGTACCCGGCTTCGCGTTGCAGCCCGAGCAGCGGCTCATCGGAGAGGAGGTCGGTGGCGTCGAACCGGCGGCCGGAGGCCAGTGCGGCGTGGTTGAAACAGCCGGTCGTCGGCAGTCTGAGGGCCTGTGTCGCAAGCTGGTCGGAATGTGTTGTCGCCATCTATATTTCATCCAATCGTGTGATATGCGGTCGGGGGTCGATCAGATTGCACCGCTCGCGCGAAGTCGGGCGATTTCGTCCGGCGTCTTGCCGAGGACGTCGGTCAGGATCTCGTCGGTGTGCTGGCCGAGTAGCGGCGGCGCTGTGTACGTGGTCGCCGCACCTGCGGGGTAGCGGATCGGGTTGGCGATGAGGTCGACGGGCCCGGCCGTCTGATGCCGAACGGTGGTGCGCAAACCACGGTGTCGGACCTGCGGATTGGCGAAGACCGCGTCCATCGCGTTCACGGGGCTGACGGGGACGTCGACAGCCTCTAGCGTGGTGACCCAGTGCGCAACGGAGCGCTCGGCGAAGATGGACTCGAGGGTCTGTAGGACGAGATCGCGGTTGGCGATTCGTGCCGACACTGTGGCGAATTGCGGATCGTCGGCGAGTTCGGGCCGCTCGACCGCGGTCGCGAGCGCCGACCATTGCTTGGGAGTACTGGCGACGAGGAAGATCTCGCCGTCCGTGCAGCGGAAGGCCTGCGACGGGATGCCGCCGAACCCGCCGTTGCCCCGTCGGGGCGCGGCGACCCCTGAGACCAAATAGTTCTCGGCGTAGTGGGACAGCGCGGCTACTCCGCAGTCCAGCAGCGCGAGATCGATGAGCTCGCCGCGCCCGGAGACCACGTCGCGGTGGCGCAGCGCGGCGAGGATGGCCGACGAGGCGTAGAGGCCGGTCAGTATGTCCACCATCGAAACCCCGACCTTCATGGGCCCCGCGCCGGGTTGGCCGTCGGGCACGCCCGAGACGCTCATGAGGCCGCTCATCGCCTGGAAGACACCGTCGTAGCCGGCGCGGTCGGCGTAGGGACCGTCCTGACCAAACCCCGTCACCGAGCAATAGACCAGCCGCGGATTGACCGCGCTCATCGCCTCATACCCGAGCCCGTACTTGTCCAGGACTCCGCGCCGGTAGTTCTCCACCAATACGTCCGAGACCGCGGCTAATTCGCTGATCAGTCCCGCTCCGGCCGGTGACGAATGGTCGATCGTGATCGACCTTTTGTTGCGGTTGGTGCTGAGGTAGAAACCGGACTCGGCGCCACCGGGTTCGCCGCCGCTTGGATTGTCGAGGAATGGCGGCCCGTACTGACGCGCGTCGTCGCCGGTACCGGGCCGCTCGACCTTGATGACGTCGGCGCCCAGATCGCCAAGGAGCTGAGTCGCGAAGGGCGCTGCGAGAATACGGCTCAGGTCGAGCACCCGCACGCCGTCCAGTGGGCCGCTCATGGCCGGGTGGGCTTCGGCTCGCGTGGCATGCCCAGCACGCGTTCACTGATGATGTTCTTCTGGATCTCGCTCGTGCCCGCGTAAATCGTCTCGGCGCGTGCCCGCACGAACGCACGACGGATTCCGGCCGAGGCTCGATCGGGGCCCGTGTCCCAGGAGGTGCCCAGCAGCGAATCCGGTCCGAGGACGTTTATGGCGAGTTCGGTGAAGGACTGATGCCACCGCGACCAGTAGTACTTGCCGATTGACGCCTCTGGTCCGAACTCGCCGTCGGTGAGTGCGCGCGTCAGCGAGCGCATGTTGTTGTAGCCCATGATCTGCAGCCCCACATAGGCGTCGATCAGCCGATCGCGCAAGACCACGTCGTCGGTTGCGCGGCGCTCCTGGGCCAGCGCCCGTAGTTCGCGCATCTCGCGGACGAAGGAGAACTGGTAGTTGAGCACCGAGGTGGCCCGCTCGTGTCCGAGCGTCGTCATCGCTGCGGCCCAACCGGCACCGGGGGCGCCAAGTACGTTGTCGGCCGACGTTCGTGCGTCGTCGAAGAACACGCTGTTGAATCCGCTGTCGCCCAGCATCGTGCGGATCGGCGTCACCTGCACACCCGGCTGATCGAGCGGTATCAACATATAGGACAGGCCGGCATGGCGTACCGAGCCGGCTTCGGTGCGCACGATCGCGAACATCGCGTCGGCGTGCTGGGCGAACGTGGTCCAGATCTTCTGTCCCGACACCACCCAATCGTCGCCCTCCCGGCGCGCCCGGCAGGCGACATTCGCGAGGTCTGAACCCGCACCGGGTTCCGAATAACCCTGGCACCAGACCACTTCAGCACGAGCCATCGGGGGCAGGAGGCGGCGCTTCTGTTCATCGGTGCCGTGGGCGAGGGCGGCGGGCGCCATCAGGGTCTCACCGTGGAAGGCGGCTCGCGGCGGAGCGCCGGCGCGCGCGCACTCCATGGCGAACACGATCTCCTGTGGCAGTGTCGCCGCACGACCGCCATATTCGCGCGGCCAACTCAGCCCCAGCCAGCCTCCGGAGGCGAGTTCGGCCTCCCAGGCTCTGCGGAGTTCCCAGTTGTCGTCGTCGTCCGGTCCTCCGCGGTGGGCCTGGTCGCTGAACTCGCCCGTCAAGTGTTCGTCGAGCCAGGCACGAACTTCGTCGCGGAACTCCCTGTCTGCATGGGAGAGGGGGAGCTCCGCGATCTCATCCAGCCATGCCGCCACCCCTGTATAGTACAATCAGTTAACGATATAAATCGAGGGGCCCGAAGGAATCGGGCCTGGGACCGTCCGGATGGACGATGAAGGAGCGCGGGTGGACGATCTTCAGTGGTCGGTCCGCGATGGGATCGGAACCATTCGGCTGAATCGTCCGGACAGCCGGAATGCATTCACATTTGCGATGATCCGGGAGTGGGAGCGGTTGCTGCGCGAGGCGAGGCGCGATGATGAGGTCCGCGTGATCGTCCTCACCGGCGCCGGTGACCGCGCGTTCTGCTCCGGGGTAGACCTTTCCGAGATCTCCAACGCCAACCCCGACCTCACGCCGTTGCAGCGCAAGCAGCAGCTGCACGACGAGATCCACCGGGTCGCACTCGCGCTCGAAGATCTGGACAAACCCGTCATCGCGTCCATCAACGGGGTTGCGGTGGGTGCCGGACTCGACATGGCGTTGATGTGCGACATGCGCATCATGTCGACCGCGGCGCATGTGTCCGAAGG
>Ga0302196_10000826_pt1 | contig 29243 bp, 25 predicted proteins | sample II_Bog_N1_3_FD_198794 | JGI IMG/M metagenome (GOLD analysis project Ga0302196, IMG submission 198794) | Peat permafrost microbial communities from Stordalen Mire near Abisko, Sweden - II_Bog_N1_3 | ecosystem: Environmental > Terrestrial > Soil > Wetlands > Peat | place: Sweden: Abisko...
GAGGTCCGCGGCACGAGGAACCCGGTCCCCCGCAGCGGCCCGGGGATGGACCCCTCCGGGACGGACAGGGTCACCACCCCGACCGAGGCGTACTGGATGGCGCTGAGCATCCCCGCCGCCACCGGCGCGTGCGCGGCCAGCAGCACGGAGGCCTCGGGGGCAGGCACGGCCACGATCACGGCGTCGACCGTCACGGCGGGCTCGTCGCCACCCAGCATCAGCTGCCAGCGCCCGCCTGCCCTCCGGGCCTGCTTGCCCCGGCGCCGAGCGCGGCCGATCGCCGCCACCCCCACCCCGGTGTGGACGGTCACCCCCCTTTCCTCGAGGGCGGCAGCCGTCAGGTCGGCCAGGCTGGCCGTGGTCCCCGACAGGGTCAGGAAGGCCGGGGGTGCCGAGGGCCCGCCCGCCGCCGAGGCAGGGGTGTCGCCCCGCCGTCTCATGGCCTGTCCCAGGCGACGCATCAGGCTCCCCGGCTGCTGCGAGGCCGCCAGCAGCACCGGAAAGGTGGCGGCGGCGCTCAGGTCGTCGACCCCGCCGGCGTGGATGCCGCCGACCAGGGGATCGACCAGGCGATCCACCACCGGACGGCCCAGTCGCCCACCGACGATGTCGCCCACCGAGCGGTCGCCGAAGGCCATGCCCGTCCGCAGGTGGGGTGCGACGAGGTCGCGGGCCACCCGGACCGACTCCTTGGGGGTCAGGATCCCCGACCGGAACAGGGGCCACCAACGGGTGGGGACACCCAGGTTGAGGCCTCCGGGCATCATGCGGAGGCGGTCCCGTGCCCAGATCGAGGCACCCACGCTTCCCACCGGCACCAGCTGCCCCTCGAGGCCCAACTCGGCGCACAGGTCGGTGGCCTCGGGGCGTCGGGCCAGGAAGGCGTCGGCGGCCACGTCCACACGGCGACCGGCAAACTCCTCGGAGCGCAGCTTGCCTCCCACCCGGTCACCGGCCTCGTACACGTGCACCTCGGGAGCGTCCGGGCCGGACCCGTCCCCGGTCACCAACTCCCACGCCGCGGCCAGGCCGGCGATTCCCCCGCCGATCACCGCCACCACCGGCCGCTCGGAGGGGGTCACGCCCGGGCGGGGGTGGGTGTCCCGGGCACGGCCGGGTCGTCCGGGTCTGCCGGGTCGTCCGGTTCGGCCGGTTCGGCCGGGTCGTCCGGTTCGGCCGGGGTGGCCGTGCGGACCACCTCGGCCAGCAGGCCCAGGAAGGCGGGGTCGTCGTTGAGCGACGGGGTGCGGGCGAAGGCCACCCCCAGCGAGTCGGCCACCTGGCGGGCCTCGATGTCGAGGTCGTAGAGGACCTCCAGGTGGTCGGAGACGAAGCCGACCGGGCAAACCAGAACCGCCGTAGCGCCCTCCTCGGCCACCCGCCGCATCTCGACCAGCAGGTCGGGCCCGATCCACGGATCCGCCGTCCGGCCCGCGCTCTGCCAGGCCACCCCCCAGGTCAGGTCGGGGACGGCATCGAGGTCGAGGAGCGCGGCCACGTCGGCGCCCGTCTCGGCCACCTGGTCCGGATACGGGTCGCCCTCGGCCACCACCCGCAGGGGGAGGCTGTGGGCGGTGAAGAACACGGCCGTCGGTGCCGCCCCGCCGCTCCCGCCTCCGCCCCGCAGGGCGTCCAGGGACGTCCGGGTGCGATCGGCCAGCAGTGGGGCGAAGCCGTCGGCGCGGTGCCACGAGTCCACCGAGATGAAGGCGGGCGGCGCCGGTGCCGAGGCGGCGGCCTCGGCGGCCCGACGGATGTACTCCCCTGACCCCAGCGAGGACTGGTGGGGCGTGAGCACGATGCCCACGACCGTGTCCACTCCCGCCGCCACCAGGTCGGCCATGCCCTCCTCGATGGTGGGGGAGACGTACTTGGCCCCGTAGCGCACCACGTACCGGCCCGGTTCCCTGGCTTCGAGGGCGGCGCCCAGCCCGTCCACCTGGGCCCGGGTCCGCTCGGTGAGCGGCGAGGTGCCGCCGATGGCCGCGTAGCGCCCGACCAGTTCGTCGAGGAGCTCGGGCGGCGGGGGACGGCCCCTGCGGATGGTGGTGTAGAAGGGTGCGATGCCCTCGGGTGTGGCCGGGGTGCCGTGGGCCATCACCAGCACGCCGACCGGTCGGTCGGAACCTCCGCCGGACCGGTCCGGGGCCTCGTGTCCGGTCATGGGCCCTCCCCACCGGCGCCGACGCCGGCCCGGCCCTCGGCGTGGACCAGGGCCACGACCTGTTCGAGGATGGCCGGGTCGGTCTCGGGCAGGACCCCGTGCCCCAGGTTGAAGATGTGGCCGGGCGCGGTGCCGGCCCGGCGCACGACGTCCCGGGCCTCGGCCTCGGCCACCGCCCAGCCGGCCAGGCACAGGGCCGGGTCCAGGTTCCCCTGGACGGCGACACCGTCCCCCACGCGCCGTCGGGCCTCGTCCAGGGGGACCCGCCAGTCGATCCCGACCACCTGGCTGCCGGCCCCGGACATGAGGGGCAGGAGCTCGCCGGTGCCCACGCCGAACAGGATGGTGGGCGCCCACGGGTGCGACTCGGCCAACTCGGAGAAGAGGCGCCGGGTGGCGGGCAGCACGAACTCCTCGTAGTGCTGCGGTGCCAGGATGCCGGCCCAGCTGTCGAAGACCTGGACGGCCGAGGCTCCCGCGTCGAGTTGGGAGCGGAGCGACGTCAGGGCCATGTCGCACAGGCGGTCGACCAGGGGGAACCAGATGGACGGCTCCCCGTGCATGAGGGCCTTGACCCGCGTGAAATTCTTGGACGGGCCGCCCTCCACCAGGTAGCTGGCCACGGTGAACGGGCCACCGGCGAACCCGATCAGGGGGACGGCCAGCTCGCCGGCGAGGATCCGCACCGCCTCGACCACGTAGGGGGTGTCGACGTCGGGCTCCAGGGGCCGCAGGCGCTCGAGGTCCTCCTTGCGACGGAAGGGCTCGGCCACCACCGGCCCGGTCCCCGGGGCCACGTCCACGCCGAACCCGATGGCCGCCACCGGGACCACGATGTCGGAGAAGAAGATGGCGGCGTCGGTCCCGTACCGGTCGACGGGCTGGAGGGTCAGCGCCGCGGCCAGCTCCGGCTGGGCGATGGCATCGAGGATGCTGCCCGGGCCCCGGGCGGCCCGGTACTCGGGGAGGGACCGCCCGGCCTGGCGCATGAACCAGACGGGAACGTGCTCCACGCCGAGGCCCCGGCAGGCCCGGATGAACGGGGAGTCGTCGAAACGTCCGAGGGTGGGAGCGTCCACGGGATCGGGTCTCGGCCCGGCCTCAGCGGGCCGACAGGGGGCGGGCCGGAGCCGATGCACCCGTCACGCCGGCTGTTGCGGGTTCGGCCATGCCCCCGAGTCTACGAGAGCGGGCCGGGACCGGACGACCGGGCCGCCGATCGCGTCCCGGTGACCGGGGGCATACAATCGAGGGTTCCCCTGGCCGGGCCGGGGCAGGCAGAACGGAGGTGGGGGTGGAGACAGAACGCCGGGCCGAGCAGGAGTTCGTCGACACGGCCTACGCCCGTCTCGACGCCATGCGGAGCGATGCCAACGCCATGATGGAGGGCGTCTTGGACCTGGGACGCGGGGGCACCTTCCAGTCACGGACCGAGCGGGACGTCATCGTCCGGACCAGCCTGGCCCGGCTCGAGCAGCTGGACATCGGGGACCAGGCCCTGACCTTCGGGCGGATCGACCGGATCCGGGACGACCAGCCTCCGGCATCGCCACCGGGTGCGGCCAACGGGTCCGGCCCGGACACCGAGACCTTCCACATCGGCCGGCTGGCCATCCACAGCGCCGACCACGACCCCCTGGTGGTGGACTGGCGTGCCCCCATCGCCGAGCCCTTCTACCGGGCCACCGGTCGCGATCCCCAGGGCCTGGTGCTCCGGCGCCACCTGGCCCTCGAGGGCCGCCGGGTCGTCGGGATCGAGGACGAGCGGTTCGGGGCACCCGGTTCCTCCGGCTCCGACGAGGACCGGGGCCAGGGGACCTACGCCGAGGGGGCCGACGGCGGCGAGCTCATCCTGAGCGACCTCCCCATCGGGGGGCCGGCGGCACTGCTGGCCGCGCTCGACCGGGCGCGCTCGGGCCGGATGACCGACATCGTCTCCACCATCCAGGCCGAGCAGGACGAGATCATCCGGGCCCCGCTGAGCGGTGTGCTGGTGGTCCAGGGCGGCCCGGGCACCGGGAAGACCGCCGTGGCCCTCCACCGGGCCGCCTACCTCCTCTACACCCACCGCTTCCCCCTCGAGCGCCAGGGGGTCCTGGTCGTCGGGCCCAACCCGTTGTTCCTCCGCTACATCGAGCAGGTCCTGCCCTCGCTGGGGGAGACCGGGGTCACCCTGTCCACCGTGTCGGGCCTCGTCCCGGAGATCCGCACGGTCGGGGACGGGCCCTCCGACGTGGCCCGGCTGAAGGGCGACGCCCGGATGGCCACCTTCGTCGCCCGGGCCGTGCGCACCCGCCAGCGCCCCCTGCCGGCCGACGTGACCGTCCCCTACGGGGCGCTGCTGCTGCGACTGTCGGTCGAGGACAGCCGCAGGATCGTGGACACGGCCCGACGCCGACCGGGCACCCACAACGCGCGCCGTCGGACGGTCGAGCAGGCCGTGGCCCAGCTGCTGGCCGACCGGGCCCGCCAGACCCAGCAGACCCTCGGCGCCGGCGTGCCGGCCTCGGTGACCGCCTTCCCGGGATACGAGGACCCCTCCGACCTCGAAGACGACGAGTTCGACTTCGAGGACTTCTCCCGAAAGGTCCGCCGGGTCCCCGAGCTGGCCGAGGCCCTGGACCGGATGTGGCCGCGGCTCTCCCCCCACGAGCTCCTCCACGACCTGTTCGGTGCCGCACCCCTGGTCGCGGCGGCGGGTCGCGGCGTGCTCTCACCCGAGGAGCAGGCGCTGCTCCTCCGGCCTCGCTCGTCGTCGTTCGACGACGTGGCCTGGACCCCGGCCGACGCCGCCCTGGTCGACGAGGCGCGTGCCCTGCTCGGGCCGCGCAACGGCAACGGCGAGGACGGGATCCGCAAGTACGGCCACATCGTGGTGGACGAGGTGCAGGACCTGTCGCCCATGCAGCTGCGGATGCTCACCCGGCGCTCGCTGTCGGGATCCATGACCGTCGTGGGCGACATCGCCCAGGCCACCGCACCGTGGGCCCCGGCGTCGTGGGAGGACATCACCGAGCATCTGCCCCGGCGGCGTCCGGTACGGACGGTGGAGCTGACGGTCAGCTACCGGACCCCGGCCGAGGTCCTGGCGGTGGCGTCCCGGGTCCTGGCGGTGGCGGCACCCGACCTGGCCCCCCCGAGGCCCGTGCGTCGCACCGGCGAGGAGCCGAGGATGATCGCCGTGCGGGACGCCGACGGTGGACGGGCCGGGGTGACCATCGAGGACCTCAACCGGCGGGTGGCCGAGGTGGCCGGCGAGGAGGTGGCGGCGGTGCGCGGCGGCCGGGTCGCCATTCTCGCCCCCGCCGCCCTCCTGCCCGGCGTGTCCGACGCCCTGGCCGCAGCCGGGCTGCCGGTGGTGGATGCCCGGGACATGCGCAAGGGAGGGCTGTCCGAGCCCCTGGTGCTGCTGGCCGCCGACGCCGCCAACGGACTGGAATTCGACTCGGTGGTGGTGGTGGAGCCCGGCGTCATCGCCGGAGAGACCTCCCGGGGCCTCCGGACCCTGTACGTCGCCCTCACCCGCCCCACCCAGCGCCTGAGCGTGGTCCACCTGTCGCCGCCCCCGGCCGCCCTGGACGCCGTCTCCACCGCCCCCGTCGCTCCCGGGGCGGGCGTGTCCCCCGACCGCCCCTGAGCCGGGGCCGGGCGCCGACCCGGCTCCGCGCACCGTCCGGATCCGGGCGCCGATCGCGGCGCCGAGTCCGGTCCGGCGGTCCGATCCGGCGGTCCGATCCCGGTGCCCTCGGGGCTCCCGGGGCACCATCCGGGCCCGAAATGCCGGCTTCGCCGATGGTTTGGCCATCCGAGCGGAGTATCGGCTAAAAATACCGGCGTGACTCAGGCCCTCGCCGTCGATCCGGCGGTCTCCTCGAACCGACGCCACCGGCCCGACAAGCCGTCGATGCTGCAGGTGGGCGTGATCATCTGGCTCGGGTCCGAGGTCATGTTCTTCTCGTCCCTGTTCGCCGCGTTCTTCACGATCCGGGCCCATGCGTCCGTCTGGCCGCCGCCGGGGACCCACCTCGACACCGTCCGGGCGGGGATCTTCACCGCCATCCTGGTGTCGTCCAGCTTCACCATGCAAAAGGCCGTCTGGGACCAGGAGAAGGGGGACCGCCGGAGCGCCAAGATCTGGGTCGTCGCCACCCTGGTGCTCGGTGCCATGTTCGTGGCCAACCAGTTCTACGAGTGGATCAGCCTCTCCCACAACCCGGCCACCGACCCCACCCACACCGCCTTCGGCTCGCTCTTCTACATCATGTCCGGGCTCCACGGCCTGCACGTGACGTTGGGCCTGGTGGCGATGATCTTCCTCCTCGGCCGCCTGAAGGGTCCGGGCGGCGACCCGGGGGAGACGCCGGTGTTCCAGGGTGTCAGCTACTACTGGCACTTCGTCGATGTCGTGTGGGTCGGTCTCTACGCCTGCCTGTTCCTGCTCAAATAGATGCCCACTCCCCTGGCCACGCTGCTCCGAGCCCGCTATGCCGTGCCCGCGTCCCTGGTCGGCGTGGTGGTCCTGGTGGGACTGCTGGCCTTCTCGCCCGGTGCCGCCCAGGCCGGGACCACCACCGTCAGCACCACCACCATTCCGTCCATGATCACCAGTACGGGAGCGACCGGTACCGCCACCGATACCGCCGCCGCCACCGGGGGGACGGGCTACCAGGCCGTCCGGCCGGTGGCCAAGGTGAACAACCCGGCGTCGGGGGCCGACACCAGCGGCCTGTACTACGTGACCCTGCCCAAGGCCTTCGTGGCCCCGGGGGAGGCCCTCTTCGCCGCCAACTGCTCCAGCTGCCACGGTCCACAGGCCCTGGGCTCCACCCGGGCCCCCAACCTGCAGGGCCTCGGAGCCGGGACCGTCGACTTCTGGGTCTCCACCGGCCGCATGCCCCTGGCCGACTCGAGCGAGCAGGCCACCCGGAAGCCAACCCGCTTCAACCGGCTCCAGACGCTCGAGATCGCCGCCTGGGTGCAGTCGCTGACCCCCGGTGTGGGCGTCCAGATCCCGGTGGTCAACACCGACACCGCCGACCTCGAGGCCGGCAACGAGCTCTTCACCCTCAATTGCGCCGCCTGCCACACCATCACCGGGGCCGGCGACGCCCTGATGGGAGGGGCCTACGCCCCCAGCCTCCACCTGGCCACCACCACCCAGATCGTCGAGGCCATCCGGTCGGGCCCGGGCAACATGCCCCACTTCGGCCCGGGCAACATCACCAACGCCGAGGCGCGTGACATCGCCGCCTACGTCCACGGCGTCATCCAGCACCCGTCCAATCCGGGCGGTATCGGGCTCGGCGGCATCGGCCCGGTGGGTGAGGGCTTCATCGGCCTGTTGGTCGGCGTGGGCGTCCTGATGCTGGTGTGCTTCTGGATCGGAGAGCGAACGTGAGCGACCCGCCCCCCCGTCTCGACGGGCCGCTGCCGCCGGCCGCACTCGACGACCCCCATCTGCAGCCCTACGCCAGGCGGCCCGAGGCCGCCCAGGCCGTGGCGGCCACGGCCATGGTCATCGGATTCCTGGGCTTCATCGGCTTCGGTGTGGCCTACTGGGTGGTGGCCAACACCCAGTGGGAGGCCCTGACCCTCGGGGTCGGGCTGCTGGGCCTGGGCTTCGGCGTCACCGCCTGGGGCAAGTACCTGATGCCCCAGGGCCCCTTCGTGGAGGAGCGCCACGAGTTCCACTCCACCGACGCCGAGCGCGAGGCCCTGGCCGCGGCCATCACCCAGCGCGGCGGGTTGGTGGTCAAGCGGCGGAAGCTCCTGGGCGGGCTCTTCGCCCTGGGCTCGACGGCCATGGGGATCGTGCTGCTCTTCCCCCTGCTCCGGTCGCTCGGGCCCAAGCCGTCCAAGAGCGAGGCCGCCCACGGGGCCACCGACACCTCGCTGTTCTCCACCAACTGGAGGAAGGGCTCCCAGCTGGTGGCTGTGGACGGCCGCCCGGTCAACGTGGACGACCTCGAGGTGGGCGGGGTGCTGACCGTGTTCCCCAAGGGGTTCATCGGCAACTCGCCCGACCAGGTCATCCTCATCCGGCTGTCGGAGACCCTGCAGCCCCTGACCGCCCCGGGGCGCACCGACTGGGGCGTGGCCGGCTACGTGGCGTACTCGAAGCTGTGCACCCACCTGGGCTGCCCGGTGGGCCTCTACCAGGAGCAGACCCAGCAGCTGGTGTGCCCGTGCCACCAGTCCATCTTCAATGTACTGGCCGGCGCCGTGCCTGAGTTCGGCCCGGCCCCCCGCCCGTTGCCGCAGCTGCCCATCACGCTGGACTCGGCCGGCTACCTGCGAGCCAGCGGAAGCTTCGACCAAGCCCCCGGGCCCGGATTTTGGGAGCGCCCATGATCGATGCCACGCTCAACTGGGTCGACGACCGTCTGGGCGTCGCCAAGGGCGGACGGACCTTCCTGGACAAGATCTTCCCCGACCACTGGTCCTTCATGCTGGGCGAGATCGCCCTCTACTCCTTCGTGGTGCTGCTGGCCACGGGCGTCTTCTTGTCGCTGTACTACGTCCCGTCCGCGCACGAGATCATCTACCACGGGTCCTACGCCCCGCTGCGGGGCCAGCGGGTCTCCGAGGCCTACGCCTCGACGGTGGGCCTCTCCTTCGACGTGCGCTCGGGCCTGTTGATGCGCCAGGCCCACCACTGGGCGGCCGACATCTTCCTCGGCTCGATCGCCGTGCACATGGCCCGGGTGTTCTTCACCGGTGCCTTCCGCAAGCCCCGCGAGTTCAACTGGATCGTCGGTGTGACCATGCTGATCCTGGGCATCGTCAACGGCTTCCTCGGCTACTCGCTCCCCGACGACCTGGTCTCGGGGACCGGCATCCGCATCGCCTACTCGATCATCGAGTCGATACCCCTGGTCGGCAGCTACCTGGCCTTCTTCGTGTTCGGGGGCAACTACCCCGGCAGCGGGGTGATCATCCCCAGGTTCTTCATCATCCACGTCCTCATCGTCCCGCTCATCTTGTTGGGGATGCTGGGCGCCCACCTGGGCCTGCTGGTCAAACAGAAGCACACCCAGTTTCCGGGGAAGGGCAAGACCGAGCACAACGTGGTCGGGTCCCCGATGTTCCCCACGTTCATGGCCAAGACCACCGGGTTCTTGTTCATGACCACCGCGGTGATCTTCCTGCTGGGCGGGTTCGCCCAGATCAACCCGATCTGGCAGTTCGGACAGTACGAGCCGTACCAGATCTCCTACGCCGTCCAACCCGACTGGTACATGGGCTGGCTCGACGGCGCGCTCAGGATCATGCCCAGTTGGGAGTTCGTGGCCTTCGGGCACACCATCCCCTTCGAGGTGTTCCTGCCGGCGGTGATCTTCCCGGGCATCATCTTCAACATCCTGTTGGTCTGGCCGTTCATCGAGACGCGCCACACCAAGGATCTGGCCTACCACAACCTGTTGGACCGACCCCGTGACCGTCCCAAGCGGACGGCCGCCGGTGCGGCCATGCTGACGTTGCTCGGGATGACCTTCTTCGCCTCGTCCACCGACGTGATGGCCAACTTCTTCAACCTCCCCCTCAAGTCGGTGCTGTGGTTCTTCCGGTTCGCCGTGGTCCTGGCGCCGATCATCGCCTACTACGTGACCTTCAAGATCTGCCACGAGATGCGGGACGCCGAGGGCGTGGGCAAGCGCAAGCGGGCCGTCATCATCGAGCGCACCCCGTCGGGCGAGTACCACACGGTGCCCACCCTCGAGCGTCCGGGCGACGAGCACCACGAGCTCGACGCCATTCCGGTCCCGACCTATATCGATCTCGAGGATCCGGCCCTGGCCACCGGCGAGGGCGTCCGGCGGGTCATGCGCTGAGGCGTCCGTCCCGTCCCGTTGGGCCACGTGGCCCGGCGGGAGGAACGATCCGTCAACCGGTCCCGGTCACCCGGATCCGGTTGGGCGGCCGATGGGTCACCGACGGCAGCACAGCCCGCGCAGGTCGCCGTCGTCGTCAGCCAGCAGCTCGATGTCCCGGTACCCTCGTGCCTCGAGCGTCGGCCTGAGCCGGGCGGCCTCGTCGCCGCCCAGTTCGACCAGCAGTGAGCCCCCGGGGCGGAGGAGCCCGGCTGCCGCTGCCACCACACGCTGGAGGAGTTCGGTGCCGTCGGGCCCGCCGTCGAAGGCGGCACGTGGCTCGTAGGCGAGTGTGTCGCGAGGCAGCAGACGGAGCTCGGCGGTCGGCACGTAGGGAGGAACGGCGGTGACCACGTCGACCTGTCCGGTCAGCCCGAGCCCGGTCGGAAGCCCCGAGGCTACGTCCCCGGCATAGGCCTCGATCCCGTTGGCCCGGGCGCACTCCACGGCCACCGGGTCGATGTCGGAGGCCACCACCCTGGCTCCGGGGCGCCGGCGGGCCATGACCAGGGCGATGGCCCCCGAGCCGCAGCAGAGGTCGACGGCCCGGCCCTGGTGGGGGAGCCGCCGTACCGCCTCGAGGGCCAGCGGCTCGCTCTGCCAGCGGACGACGTAGACACCGGGATGGATGGTCACCCGTTCGCCGCAGAACCGCACCGAGCCGACCAGCCAGGCCAGGGGCTCGCCCCGGCAGCGGCGGCTCACCAGGGCATCGAGGAGGGCCCTGTCACCGGCCGCAGCATCGATCAGTTCGGCGGCCTCGTCCTCGGCGGCCACACAGCCGGCCGAGCGGAGGCGGCTGGTCGTGGAGGCCGGATCAGGGCCGGATCCCGCACCCACTCGTGTCCTATGCCCGCCGGTCGGGCGCACCGCCGGCAGGGCCGGGTGCGGTGCGGGGTGGTGGGGGTGCCGGGAGGGGCGCCTCTCTGGAAGACGGCAGCCCGGACCCGGACCGGGCGAGGGTGGCGAGGCTGGGTCGTGGATCCGTGATCAGAGCGGGCGCCCGTCCGTGCGGAGCGCCCGGGCTCAGTGGCTCTCGGCGGTGCCGTCCACCGCGGCCACGGGCTCCACCGGGTGGGTGCCGGTGGCGCCGTCGACGCCGGGACCCCGCCGGCTCTCGACGGTGCCACCGATGGCGGCCGAGAGGATCAGGATGCCGCCGATCGGGGCCAGCCAGAGGCCGAAGATGAAGGTGAGCACGGTGAACAGTGCGCCCATGCCCAGGATGAACGGCCAGATGCTCGAACTGGGGAAGGCGTCGATGGCGCCGGCCCCCTGGGACATCTCGGCGTCCGGGTCGTCGTCGGGCTGATCCTTCATGTGCGTCGACCACCACAGGTAGTACGAGCCGGGAAGGATGCCCAGCAGGGCGGAGCCGATGAGCATGGCGAAGCCGCCGTCCTCGTAGGCCGTGAACCAGTAGACGACGCCGATGATCCCGAAGAAGACCCCGATGCCCGCCAGGAACAGGCCGTTGACCCTCACGAGCCGACCTCCACGGTCTCCTTGTCCGGCAGCGGGTGGCTGCCGGGGCTGTGCACCTTGCGGTGCTCGGGATGGTTGTAGTCCCACGTCGGCCGCTCCGAGCGGATGGGTGGGAGCTGGGAGTAGTTGTGGTGGGGCGGGGGAGACGAGGTGAACCACTCGAGCGCGTGCCCGTCCCAGGGGTTGTCGCCGGCCGGGATCGGCTTGCGCCACGAGATCCACAGGTTGGCCAGGAAGAACAGGAACGAGGCGCCGATGATGAAGGCACCGACGGTGGAGATCACGTTGAGCCCGGTCCAGCCGTTGCTGGGCAGGTAGGCCGCCACCCGCCTCGGCATACCCTTCAGGCCGACCAGGTACTGCGGCATGAAGGTGACCCAGAAGCCGATGAACAGGCCCCAGAAGTGGAGCTTGCCGAGGCTGTCCCGCAGCATGCGGCCGAACATCTTGGGGTACCAGAAGTAGAAGCCGGCGAAGCCGGCGAACACGGCGGTGCCGATGAGGACCTGGTGGAAGTGGGCCACCACGAAGTAGGTGTCGTGGGTCATGAAGTCGACGGGGGGCGACGCCAGCAGCACACCGGTCACGCCACCCATCAAGAAGGCGAACAGGAACCCGACGCTGAACAGCATGGGCGTCTGGAAGCTGATCTGCCCTCCCCACATCGTCCCGATCCAGTTGAAGAACTTGATCCCGGTCGGCACGGCGATGAGATACGACAGCAGTGAGAAGAAGGGCAGCAGGACCACACCGGTGGTGAACATGTGGTGGGCCCACACCCCGGTCGACAGCGCGGCGATGGTCATGGTGGCGAAGACCATGCCCTTGTAGCCGAAGAGCGGCTTGCGGGAGAAGACCGGGATGATGTCGGTGACCATCCCGAAGTAGGGCAAGGCCAGGATGTACACCTCCGGGTGCCCGAAGAACCAGAACAGGTTCTGCCACAGGACGGGCACCCCGCCGCCCTGCACGGTGAATATGTGGGTGCCGAAGTGCCGGTCGCAGAAGAGCATGACCACCGCCCCGAAGAGCACCGGGAAGGCGATGAGGATCAAGATGGCGGTGACCAGCATGTTCCACGAGAAGATGGGAACCCGGAACATGGTCATGCCCGGGGCCCGCAGGTAGAAGATGGTGGCGCACAGGTTCACCCCGGTGAAGATGGCCGAGAACCCGGTGAGGGCCAGCGACATCAGCCACAGGTCCGCCCCGGCCCCGGGGGAGTTGGTGGCGTTGGACAGCGGCGCATAGGCCACCCAGCCGAAGCTGGCGGCACCGCCGGCCACCAGGAAGCCCGACATCATGGTCAGCGAGCCACCCAGGTACAGCCAGTAGGAAAGGGCATTCAGGCGGGGGTAGGCCATGTCGGGGGCACCCACCTGCAGGGGCACGATGTAGTTGGCCAGGCCACCGAAGGCGAAGGGACCGGCGAACAGGTAGAGCATCAGGCTGCCGTGCATGGTGAAGAGCTCGTTGTAGGTCTGGAAGGAGACCAGCGACGAGGTGGGCGAGGCCAGTTGGGCCCGGATGACCAGGGCCATGATGCCGGCGATGAAGAACAGCACCAGCGAGGTGATCATGTAGCTCTTCCCGATCACCTTGTGGTCGGTCGAGGTCAGCCAGTTGAGGATCCCGCTCGGTCCCTCGTGATGGCCGTGATCGTCTCCGTTGCCGTGGGCACCGGACGCGTGGTCCGGGCCGTCGGGCTGCTCGGGCTCGAGGACGTCGGGCGGTTCAATCGTCGTAGTCATGCGGGTCCCTTTGTGGTCGGCAGGGCTGCGCTAGGCATTCGATGGGTACGGCTTGGTGTAGATGGGAGGATTGTTCTGGGCCGAGGACCCGGAGCGGATGAGGGTGTGGCCGCTTCTCACCTCGGACGCCGCCCAGAGCCGGAAGGCGGCGGGGCTGACGGCACGGACGCTGAAGAGCATCTCCGAATGGTAGAGACCGCAGATCTGGGTGCACTGCCCGTTGTAGGTGCCGGCGTGGAGCACATCGAGGTCGAAGTAGTTGGTCACGCCGGGCAGGGCGTAACGGCTGAAGTTGAAGTCCCTGACGTAGAACCCGTGGATGACGTCGTCGGAGACCAGTGTGATCTGCACGGTCTGCCCGACCGGCAGCACCATCTGCGGCCCGTGGTTGTTCGGGCCATTGGTGGTCTCACCGGCGATGCCCACGTTGAGACCGGTGTAGTCGAACCGCCACCCCCACTGGAAGGCGGTCACGCGCACATCGACCACCGGCGTACCGTGCGAGGTGGTGGCATCGACGGGCACGGTGGCATCGACCTTGTTCTCGGTGATCACGGTGAAGGCGAACAGGACGGCGACGATCAGAATGGGGACGATGGTGTAGATGATCTCGATCGGGATGTTCTCGTGGAACTGCCGGGGCATGTCGTCGGAACGCTTCCGGTAGCGGAGCACCACCCACAGGATCAACAAGAAGACGATGCCACCGACGATGATGCCGGTCGTCATCATCCCCGAGTACAGCTTGAAGGTGTCCTGCCCCTGGGCCGTGGCCCCCTTGCTGGCCCCGTAGGAAGGGTAGAAATTGCAGCCGGCCAGGGCGAGCGGTGCGACGATGGCCAGGCCCAGCGCCCGGCGCCGCCACCGGTGATCGGACGTCGGGGACGCTTCCGCCGAGGCGTGCGGTGATGCCGAATCCGGCTGATCGCCGCTCCGAGATGGGGGTGTCTGACCGGTTGTGAATGCGTTCACGGCGATGACACTAGTTGGCGCCGGACCGAAATTAGAAGTTGAGCGGTTGGAGGATTCCAGGGCCGGATACTCCCTGCTCAGAAGGGCGCGATCCGGTCCTGTGCCCAGTGGGTCGGTATTCCCTCCCCGTGGGTCTCCGGACTGGTTGCTCCGCGGGCTCCTCCGGTGCGGTGGGGGGTGGTGGTAGAGCCGCCGGCGGACCGTTGCCGGGGGTCCGGCGGCGGGTCAGGAGAGGGGCCGGGGTCGTAGAGCGGGTCCGGGGCCGGAGGGCGGGGCCGGGGCCGGGGCCGGAGGGGCGGGGCCGGGCTGAGGGAGCGGGGCCGAGGTCGGAGAGCGCCCCGGCCGCACTTCTCGAAATTACATAACTTCAGTATGTTATTTCCGGGAACGGCACGTCGAGGTAGGCCCCCCATCGCCGGGGGCCGGTGCGGTGGGGCTGAAGGCGTGGGGACAGGGCCTGATCGGTCCTTTTGAGAGGCAGGCCGGGCTCGACGGGGCTCAGGCGCCCTCGGGGTCGGCTGGATCGTCGGTCGAGGGGGACACCACCGACCCGGTGAGCCGACCCGCCGACCGGATGGTCTTCTTGACCCGGGCACGAGCCGTGGGCCCGTACTTGGCCGCGGTCTGCTTCCCGACCGAGCTGGCGGCCCCCGTGGTGCGCCCGACCCAGCGGGCGGCGGCATCGTACGAGGACGGCGCCGTGGGAGGTGACGGCCTGGCGCCTGGGGCGCCGGTGGTGGTGCTGGCGGCGGCCTCGGCCACTCGGGCAGTGGCGTCGATGACGGTGGGCCCGGGCCCCCCACCCGCCACGATCGGGCCGGACGAGGAGGTCGTCCGGGTCAGCATGCAGACGCGGAACAGGCCGACCGCGCCGAATTCCAGGACGATGATCCCCTCGATGTCCGGACGGAGCGCCGGCAGCAGCGGGCCGAGTGCCACCAAGACGGAGACCCCCATGACTAGGGCCAGGTGCACTGGCTGGCTGCAGATTCGGACGAGTCCCACCGGCCCCTGGGCGGTGACGGCGAGGGCGAAGAAGGCCAGGGCCGCTCCCACCAGCAGACCGGCGTTGTTCACATGGATGGAGACGTCCACGAAGACCACACCGACACCGATCTCGAGGGCCTGGACGACCCAGAAGGGGATCCACCTGCGCACCCGACCTTCGGACGACGGCCGCAGCTGCCGATCGGCCCGTCCCGTCATCACGCGGCCCTCGGGTGGCTACGAGGTGCTGGTGGAACCGTCGCCGTTGGTCTCGACGGTGACGGTGGTCTGGGCCGGCTGAACAGGCTGAACAGGCTGAGCCGCCACCGCCGGAGGTGCCGCGTGGACGACGGTGGTCGTGGTCGTGCCGTCCTCTGCCGCGCCCTCATCGAGGCCCTTTTTGAATTCCTTCTGCGCCGAGCCCAGGGAGCGAGCCAGCTTGGGAATCTGGGTGGACCCGAAGAGGACGAGCACCACCACGACGAGGATGATGATGCCGTCTACGCCAAAGATCTCTGCTGGTGAGCCGAAGTGCACGGTCGTATCTCCTTTGTCGACTGCAGGCTCCAGGTTAGACCCCTGGGTCTCGGCCCGCTGCTCGGTCTTCTCTGGGTGTTCGGCGCTGGGCCACCGTGCGGATGACGGCTCGGTACGGCTCGGAAGGCTCGGTGGGCTCGGCCGGGGCCTGTCGGGTGCAGGTCGGGACCGCGGGGGCCGGCGGACGGGACCGGGGCTCAACCGGCCAGGAACACCCCGAGGCACAGGGCGGCCACCGAGGCCAGGGCGCCCACCGCCCCCCAGACGGCCAGCCCACGCCGGGTCGTCGCCCGCTGGTGCAGGTAGACGCCGACTCCAGCCAGCACCACCACGAGGATCTTCACGTACAGGACGGCCTTCCATGCCGTGCCGGCCTGACTGACCGAGAGCGCCCCGATGTTCCAGAACCCGGTGACCACCAGGACCGCGTAGGCGGGCCACAGCAGCCGGCCGAGGGCGCGGGCCACCTTCTTCGGCGCCTCCTCCCCGAACGTGCGGACGGTGGGCAGGAGCCCGGCCACGGTGAACTGCCCGCCGACCCAGACGGTGGCGGCCAGGACGTGGAGGATGAGCCGGACGCCACCCAGGGCATCGGAGAGCTCCGGGACGTTGGTCACGGTGCTGGTCAGATGGCTCATCAGCGACGCGTCAGGGGGAGGGCGTGGGTGGGGTGTCCGGGGCTACTTGCCTGACCAGTTGGGCTTCCGCTTCTCGGCGAAGGCGATCGGACCCTCCATGGCATCGGCGGAGCCGAACACCTCGGGCACGGCGGCGTTGTTGATCTTCCAGCCCTCGGCATCGGGGAGCTCACCGGCCTGCTTCATGACCCGCTTGGAGGCCCGCACGGCCAGGGGGGCGTTCTCGGCGATGGTCGAGGCGAGGGCCAGGGCCTCCTCCATGAGCCTGTCGGCCGGGACCACCCGGTTGATGAGGCCGAGCTGGAGGGCCCGCTGGGCGTCGATGGGATCGCCTGTCAGGGCCAGCTCGAGGGCGATGGCGGGCGGGATCCGCTTGGGCAGCCGGATGAGCCCCCCGGCCCCGGCCATCAGGCCCCGCTTGACCTCGGGAATGCCGAACTTGGCCTCCTCCACTGCCACCACCAGGTCGCACGACAGCATGATCTCGCACCCACCGGCCAGGGCCGAGCCGTTGACGGCAGCGATGATCGGCTTGGAGAACTCGCGCTGGGCGATGCCGCCGAACCCGCCGCGGGCCCCCATGATGTCGCCGGACTCACCGGCGGCGAACGCCTTCAGGTCCATGCCGGCGCTGAACGCCTTGTCACCGGCGCCGGTGATGATGACCACCCAGCACCCGTCGTCCTCCTCGAGCTCGTCGAACGCCGCCGAGAAGGCCCGCGAGACAGCTCCGTTGATGGCGTTGCGGGCCTCTGGCCTGTTGATGGTCAGGATCTCGATGTGACCCTGACGCTCACGCAGTACTTCCGACATGGTGGTCTCTCCCTGGGCAGTCAGTCCGTGGCCAGACGGTAGCGCGCCGCTCCGGCCAGGACGACCACGGACCCGCCCACCGTGCCGGGGACGTCCGTCTCGCCCATGGCCCTGAGCGTCTCGTCGTCGGCAGCGGCCAGGGCCATCTGGCGGCCGTCGGGCAGCCGGGCGATCAGCGGTGCGGACTCCGGGGACCCGTCGCCGGCGCGTCCCACCGTGGCGGCCACGACGGTGGCCGTGGTCTCGGACTCGAGTTCCAGGGCGACCTCGACCGCCGAACCGTCGATGGCGCGCTGGTCGGAGGCGGTGTCGCCGCGGTGGAAGCCGGCCGGAGGCGGGACGCTCCCGTAGATGCCGACCGCGTGCTTGGTGATGAACCACCCGAGTCCCGTGGCCATGCCCAGCCGGAGGCCGGACCGGCCGGCACCCCGGCCCTCGGTTCCTGGCCCGTCGCGGAGACGCTCGGTGACCGTGGCGATGGCGTGGGCCGTGTAGTTGTTGCCGGGGCCCCCGAAGTAGGGGAGGCCACCGGTGGCGGTGAGCCCCCTGTGATCGTCGGCGACCAGCCCCAGTGCCGCGGCCCCCAGCTCGACGGCGGAGGGGAAGCAGGAGTAGAGGTCGAGCACCTCGAGATCGTCGACGCCCACGGGTCCCCAGTGGCCCGACGCGGCCGTGGCCGCGGCGAAGGCCGCCCGACCGGCGGCCTCGATCCCGGGGGAGCGGCCCAGGTCGGGTCGTGCCGCCACCGACCGGACGTCCACGGCCTCGGCCCCCGACCAGATGAACACGGCCCGGTCGGAGACACCGGCCCGGCGGGCGGCGCCGAGCGAGCAGACCACCAGGGCCGCGCCCTGGTCGGACCCGAGGAAGGCTGTCATGAGCTTGGTGTAGGGCTCGCTCACGATGCGGTTGTCAGGAGCGGGCGTGGCGATGGATGCCGCCGTCCGGGCCCGGGGGAACCATGCGTACGGGTTGGCCGCCGCCACCTCGGTGAACGGGGCGAGCAGCCGACCCATGGCCTGCCGGTGGGTGGGGGCGTCGTGCCCGGCCCGGGCCGCCACCACGCTCTCGATCATCGGGTAGACGTGCACCGGCAGGACCAGGCCGATGGCCGACTCGGCCGGGCCCACCCCGGGGAGGTCGTCCCCCACCACCGGGTCGGGGAGGACCCCCGCCTCCACGCCGGCCCGGGGCAGCCCGGCGGCGCGCCGGCCCCGGGACGACCGGATGGCCTCGGCCCCGGCGATCAGTGTCACCTGCAGCGTGCCGGCGGCGATCTCGCCGGCCGCCCGGTTGACCAGCCACTGGGGGGAGTTCCCGCCGATGGTGGTGACTTCGCGGATGGCACCGGAGGCCCCGATGCGGTCGGCCAGCTCCGAAGCCGGTGCCGGGCCGGACTGGCTGAGGGTGTTCACGACCGACACCCGCTCGATGGAGGAGCGGAGTCCGGGCACCTCGGCCAGTGCCACCTGGCAGGCCCGCTCCATGAGGTCGACCGGCGTGACCAGGTCGGTCCGCTCGATGGACTGCCCTGAGGCGATGACCACCGGGATGCGGTCGGCGTCGCTGTCGTGGGTAGGGACGGTCATGGGATCCGGGTCGAGACGGCATCGATGTGTCGTCGATGCGCGATCGGGGGCGCAAGCTACCATCGCCATCGTGACGGGGCGCACGGCCCCCCGCCGAGGGCGGCCGGGTGACCCGATCGCCCAGGGACGTCGCCGCGGTCGCGGACGAAAGGCAGGGCGGTTGTCGTCGAACGGAGTGCCAACGGGTGGGGGAGTGCCGCAACCCGACCGGTTCCTGTTCGGGGTGGCCACGGCCGGGTTCCAGGTGGAGGGCGGCTTCAACGGCCCGGGTGAGCCGGCCAACAATTGGGTCTCCTGGGAGCAGGTCGGGCGGGTGGAGCCCTCGGGGCAGGCGGTGGGCTTCTGGGAGCACCCGCACCAGGCACTGGACCGGGCGGCGGGCCTCGGATGCACCAGCTTCCGGCTCGGTGTGGAGTGGGCCCGGGTCCTGCCCGAACCGGGCGTGACCGACCGGGCCGCTCTGGCGCGGTACGGGGACATCGTGCAGGGCTGCCTCGATCGGGGCCTCGAGCCGCTCGTCACCCTCCACCACTTCACGCATCCGGCCTGGTTGGGCATGGACTTCTGGCTGCGTCCCGACGCACCGGCCCGCTACCGGGCCTGGGCCGAGCTGGCGGTGGGGGCCCTCGGCCCGTCGGTCCGGCACTGGGTGACCATCAACGAGATCAACGTGCTGGCCAGCGGGTCGTGGCTGCTGGGTCTGTTCCCTCCCGGCCGTTCCCTGGCCTTCGCCGACGCAGCCATGGCCGTGGACAACCTGCTCGCCGCACACGTGGCCGGCTACGAGGTGATCCACGGGGCCCGTCCGGACGCGGTGGTCACGACCAACAACGGCTGTTCGAGCATCTACGAGTTCGACAGGATGCTGACCGACCTGCTGTTGGCCCGGGGGGAGGGGGTGGGCCCCGATGCCCTCGACGCGTGGATCGCCCACCGGCGGCGGGACCACGACCGGTCGCTGTCGGTGCCGGGCGGTATCGAGCGGCTCCTGCGCGCCGTGGCGGCGGCCGGCTCCCCCTACGGGGCCCGGGGCGGCGTGGGGTCGCCGGCGGCGTGGTGGTCCCGGCGGGGGGGCGGCCTGCCGAAGAAGGCCATCGAGGCCCTCTACTCGAGCCCGTACGCCCGAACCGTGGACGTCCTCGGCCTCGACTACTACGACCCGGCGGTCGGGCGGCACTTCCGCCTCCCCGGCCACCGGACCTCCGGCGTCCGCAGCCACGGCCCGACGCGTGCGCTGTGGGACGACGTCCCCGATCCCGCCGGTCTGACCCGGTGGCTCCGGGCCCAGCACGCCCTGGCCCCCGGCCTGCCCCTGTGGGTGGTGGAGAACGGGCTGTGCAACCGGGTGAGCAACGGGCGCTCCTTCCCGAGGGACGACGGTTGGGACCGCCCGCGCTACCTGAGGGAGAACATCGCCGCCGTGGTGGCGGCCCGCGAGGCCGGCGTGCCGGTGACCGGGTACTGGCACTGGTCGCTGGTCGACAACTACGAGTGGGGGACCTACGAGCCCCGGTTCGGCCTCTACGGCGTGGACCGTCACCGGGGTGACCTCGGGGTGCGCTGGCTCGAGACCGATTCGCTCGGCCACGACGCGGCGGGGGCCTACCGGGACCTCATCGCCGGGTTCGGCGCGAGCGACCGTACCGGCGGAAGCTCCGCCGACCGTTCCGGTGCGGGGCCCTGATCCCGGGCGGTGGGCCGGCTACCGTCCGCCCAACCGGCCCAGACCGGCCAGCACCTGTTCGGCCTGGTCCATGATCTGGGCCACCAGGCTGGCCGCGGGGATCAGGGTCTGGATGGCCCCGACGCCCTGGCCCGTCGGGTAGCACTCACGCTCCGTGTCGATACCGGGGGTGTCCTCGCCGCCGCCCAGGTGGAAGGCCCCGTCCTCCATCGAGCGGCCCAGCTGGGCCGGGAACGGGTGGAGCTCGTCGGGATGCTCCTCGTAGAACGTGGTGTAGGCGTTGCGCACCACCCGCATGGTCTTGCCCGAGTACGCCCGGCTGATGGTGGTCCCGTCCTCCGCCGTCCGCACCAGCGCGTCCTTGTAGCCGGCCACGCCATGGGCCTCGGGCGTGGCGATGAACCTCGTCCCGATCCAGACCCCGTCGGCCCCGAGGGCGAGGGCCGCCGCCAACCCCCTGCCGTCGAAGATCCCGCCCGCCGCCACCACCGGGATGTCGGATCCCACGGCGTCGACGATCTGGGGGACCAGGGGCATGGTGGCCACCAGGCCGGTGTGGCCCCCGGCCTCGGTGCCCTGGGCCACGACGATGTCGCACCCGGCATCGAGGGCCCGGCGGGCGTGATCCACCTTCCCGCACATGTTGACCACCAGGACGTCGTGGCGGTGGCACAGGTCGACCACGTCGGCGGGAACACCGAGCCCGGCCACGAAGACCGAGGCGCCACCGTCGATGATCTGGTGCACCTGACCGACCAGATCGCCGGGCATGGCGGTCAGCAGGTCGACGCCGAAGGGCTTGTCGGTGCCGGCGCGCACCTCGGCGATCTGGGCCACCATGCGCTCGGTGCTCATGGTCGACGCGCCGAGGCAGCCGAACCCTCCGGCCTCGGACACCGCGGTGACCAGGGGTGCGTAGGAGACGCCCCCCATGCCGGCCAGCATGACCGGGTGCTCGACCCCCAGGATGTCGGTGAGCCTCGTCTTCATCGCCGTCTCCGAGCCCGATCCATGACGCGCACCCTACCGGCCCGGGGCGGGACGGACCCGGGCCGGGTGCCCATCAGGCCACGTAGGGGCAGTGCCGGCAGCCGGAGTCACAGCAGGTGCCCCGCTCCAGCAGGTACGAGGCGGTCAGCACGTACAACCCCGTCGTGGGGTCGAGGTAGCCGCCCTGACCGGCCTCGACGGCGGCCCTGTGGGCGGCGAGGATCGGGCCGCGCCGGGGGTCGTCGGGTGCCAGCCGCGACGGGCTGGGTTCGTCGAGGGGGCGGTCGGCCCGCACGTCAGGCGCCGGTGTGGGCAGCCGATCCGGCGCCAAACCCCTGTCCGCTGCACCGTGCTCGTCCGCTGCACCGTGCTCGTTCGGCGAGCGGGCGCTCATCCGGTGCCATCGGACCCCGATGACGACCTCGAGACCAGCGGGTCGTCCGGTGGGCCCTCGAGTGGGGACAGCGGGGTCATCGGTCCCGCTGGGGCCACCGGGGCTGCGGCTGCCGGCGTCCGTGGAGTGCCGGTGGCATGCCGGGCGCCGTTCCGGCGTGAGTGCTGGTAGCGGGGCGGCCGGCCGGCTGCCAGGGCAGGGGTGGGCGATCCGGTGCTGCCGTCAGCCAACGCGTCCCCGTCGTAGCTCGGGACGAAGTCGCGCTGGCGCACCAGGAAGAACGAACCGACGGCCCCGACCAGGGCCACGACCAGCGCGATGTCCATCAGGTGGTTGAACGTGGCGGTGAAGCCGACCTGGTAGGCGCTGATCAGGGTGGAGCGGACCGGCCCGTGGGGGAGCGTGGCGGCGGCCTGGCGGACGTCGCCACCGGCGATCACAGCCGACAGCCGGGTCCCGCCGTGGGCCAGAATGGCCCGACCGGTGGCCGACTGGGCCAGTGCGTGCACGGTGTTCGGACGGATCTGGCTCAGGAACACCGCGCCGAGACCGGCGATGCCGGTGGCGATCCCGACCTGGCGGAAGGTGTTCGACGAACCCGAGGCCATACCGCTGCGCTCGGGAGGGACGACGGACACCGTCGCCGATGCCAGCACCGGGTTGAGGACGCCGAGCCCGATCCCGGCCAGGATGAACCCGGGCAGGAGCACCGTCCAGGTCGAGTCGGCCCGAACGTGGTCGGTCAGGGCGCAGCCCAAGGCGATCAGCGCCAGGCCCAGGCTCATCAAGAAGCGCGACTGGACCATCACGGTCAGCTTGCCGCTGAGCGGCGCCACCGCGAAGGCCAGCACGGTGATCGGGAGGAAGCGCAGCCCGGCGGCGAAGGGCCCGTACCCCAGGACCTCCTGGAGGTAGAGGGTCAGGTACACGAACATGGCGAAGATCGACGCCGACAGGGTGAACGCCGCCAGCGACACCCCCACCATGGCCGGCCGGCTGAACAGGGACAGGTCCAGCATGGGGTCCGGTTGGAGCCACTCGGCGAGGAGGAAGACCGTCATCATCACGGCCGATCCGGCCAGCAGGCCGACGATGGTGGTGCTGCCCCACCCGTCGGAGTTCCCCTGGACCAGGGCGTAGACCAGCATGAACAGAGAGGTCGAGAACGAGATCACCCCGATCCAGTCCAGCGACCGTGGGGTGGGGTCCTTCGAATTCTGCACCTTGACCAGGGTGATCACGATGGCCACGATTCCTACCGGCAGATTGAGGAAGAAGATCCACCGCCAGCCGATGCCACCGGTGATGGCCCCACCGAGCAGGGGGCCGATGGCGACCGCCCCGCCGATGACCGCGCCGAAGATGCCGAAGGCCGTTCCCCGCTCCTTGCCCGAGAAGGCCTGGGCCAGCAGGGCCAGTGAGGTGGCGAACATGATGGCCCCGCCGACGCCTTGGGCGGCACGGGACAGGGTCAGCATCAGTGAGGTGGTGGACAGCCCGCACAGCAGCGACGACGCCGTGAACACGGTGACGCCCACGGCGTAGACCTTCTGGCGCCCGACCATGTCGCCGACCACCCCGGCGGTCAGGAGGAAGGTGGCCAGGGTCAGGGCGTAGGCGTCGATCACCCACTGCAGGTCGGCGAAGGACGAGTGGAGCGACTGCTGGATGTCGGGCAGGGCCACGTTGACCACCGTGATGTCCAGCATCAGCATGAAGATGCACAGGCAGACCGCGGTCAGCGTCCACCACCGGCGTTCCATGGCTCGATCCCCCCGGTCGACGGTCGGTTGGTCCCAGGTCACAGCGGTCGGCTCCCGCGCCATCCGACGAAGCATGTATAGACCACGGGATCCTGGGCGGCAACGAACCGACCTCGTCCGCACGTGTGCGCCCGGGTCCGGATGGTGCCGTCCACCGGACTCAGGTGATGTCGCGCCGGGCCAGTACGGCGGAACCGACGACGGCGAAGACCAGCCCGTAGGCCAGGATGAGCAGGGACCCCTGCCACCACTGGAACAGGACCACCCCGTCGCCCCGGTTCTGCGTGACACTGGCGGCGGCCTCGGCCGCACCCGACGGCAGCCACTTGGTGGTTCCGCTCCAGATGGCCTCGATGATGTTCTCCACGATGAGGAACCAGCCCAGCGCCACGATGAGCGCGGCCACCTGGTTGGTCAGCAGGGACCCCACACCCACGCCGAGCAGGGAGAACAGGACGAACACCAGGATCATGCCGGGGGCCACGGCGGGCACCTGGTGGAGCAGTGCCGAAAAGGACCCCCCCTTGGCCGACAGGGCGATGCCCCCGCCGACCACCGTGGCCACCAGGAGGATGATGGCCAGCACCAGGCCGGCGACGGCGGCCATCACCAGCTTGGCGATGACGAATGTCGAGCGCCTCGGGGTCACGAGGAACGACGTGGTCACCGTCTTGTGGCGGAACTCGGTCGTGATGATGAGCACCCCGAGGAGCAGTGCGAACAGATAGCCCTCGATGCCGCGGCCGATCAGGTTACGGAGCTGCTGGACGGTGTGGGGCACGCTGGGGTCCGGCGGGCCGAAGGTGGCGCCGCCACCGCCCCCACCGCCCGGGCCCCCGCCTCCGCCCCCGCCGTGGTTGAGGAAGTAGACGAGGATGAGGAGCCCGGTGATCAGGAGGGCGATTCCGGCCAGCACCCAGGGCACCGCCGTCGTCCTCAGCTTGATCCACTCGGCGCGCACCAGTCCGATCACGACGGACCACCGGGATCCTGGAAGGGTGCCGACTGACCGCTTCCTTGCGCGCCGCCACCGCCCCCGCCACCACCGGTGGGGTCGGGGGCGTCGAACCCCTGGGTCAGGGTCAAGAAGACGTCCTCCAGGCTGCCGCGCTCATTGACCAGCTCGTAGAGCACGATCTGGTGCTGAGCCGCCAGGGGGCCGAACCACTCGGGTGTGGCGCCGTCGATGACGATCGAGTCGGGGCCGACCGGACGGTGGGCTACAGGAATGGTGTCGAGCACGGCCACCAGACGTCCGAGCTCGGGGGTGCGGATCCGCAGGCCCGTGCCGGTGCCGGCCCGGCTGGCCAGGTCCGCCAGCGTCGTCTGCATCACGAGTCGGCCCTGGGACACGATGACTACATCGTCGACGGTCTCCTCCATCTCCGACAGCAGGTGGGACGAGACCAGCACAGCGTGACCGATCGACGCCTGGTGCCGGATGAAGTTACGTAGCCACTGGATCCCCTGCGGATCGAGCCCGTTGGACGGCTCGTCGAGGATGAGGATCTCGGGGTCGCCGAGGAGGGCCGTGGCCAGCTGCAGGCGCTGGCGCATGCCGAGCGAGAACTTTCCCACCCGGCGTCGGGCCACGTCGGTCAGTCCCACCTGGGCCAGGGTCTCGTCCACCCGGGCCAGGGGGATCCCCGCACCCACGGCCACCGCCTTCAGGTGGTCCTCGGCCCGCCGGGAGGGATGGAAGCTGGTGGCCTCCAGCACGGCGCCCACATGGCGGACCGGATGGTCGAGGTCCACGTAGCGGCGGCCTCCGAACGTCGCCGTCCCTTCCGAGATGGAGACCAGCCCCAGCAGCATCCGCAGCGTGGTGGTCTTGCCCGAGCCGTTGGGCCCGAGGAAGCCGGTCACCCGCCCGGCCATGACCTCGAAGCTCAGGTCGTTGACGGCGTGCACCGGCCCGAACCGCTTGGAGAGACCGGTGATCTCGATGGCCGACGGCATGACAGACGGTAACCCGGGAGGGTCCCCGGAACGTGTCATGCCCTGCCGCGGCGCCGCACCCCCTTCGGGGTCCTACACCTCGGCGTAGATGTCGGCCGGCAGGAGCAGGTCGATGGCCACGACCAATTCGTCGTGGACGCGGACCATGTTGCCCCAGCCGTTGACCCACCCGACCAGGGCGGAGTACCAGACGTGGCCGAGGATTCGGGCCCGGTCGCTCAGGTCGGGGGGGTGGGGATGGCCGATCGCCCGGGTGATGATGCGCTCCATCAGGATGGACACCTGTTGCTGGCACTCGATGGCGGCGGGGTCGGGTGAGGCCAGCGCGGTGAACACCGCCGCCACCAGCAGGGGTTGGCGCCCCATGGAGCGCAGGGCACGGTCGAGGGCGTCGATGACCCGCTGGTCGGCCGAGTCGCCCACGGGTGGGTGCTGGGCCAGGCGGGCGTCGAGCTGTTCGACCCAGTGGACCAGCGCCGCCGCCAACAGGTGGTCCTTGCTGGTGAAATACCGGTACACCGTGCCCATGGCCACGTCCGCCCTGGCGGCCACGTCCCTCATCTGGACGGCCTCGTAGCCGCCCTCCAGGGCCAGCGACATGGCCGCGTCGATCACGCGTTGCCGCCGGGCCTGCTGGGCCCGCGTCAGGGTCCGGGGCACCGGACGGGTCGACATGAGCATTTACCCTACTCGCCGGGGGTTTCGTGGCCAGGATCGGCGTCGGGGCCGAACGGTGGGTGACCCGAGGTGACCCGAAGTGACCCGGTGTGCGCCGGGGCAGCTCTGTGGGCAGCCGGGTGCAGGTCGTGTCACCCGTCCCCGGCTCCGGCCCGTCAGTACCATGGTGCGCCATGGCCCTGTCCGACGATCCGTCCGACGATCCCGAGCTGATCGCCACCACTGACGGCCGGGTTCCCGGGCGACGGGGCCGGGCCACGCGCCAGCGGCTGCTCGAGTGCACGGCCGAGCTGCTGGTGGCCACCCCCTGGCGGTCGATCAAGGTCATCGATATCGCCCGGCGGGCCGGCACCTCGCCGGCCACCTTCTACCAGTACTTCGAGAACGTCGAGGCCGCCATCACCGTCCTGGCCGAGGAGCTGGTCGAGGGGGCCGGGATCCTGGGGGGCCTGGTGGACGGGGACTGGTCCGAGGAGGCCAGCTGGGACACCGCGGTGTCGGTCGTCGAGGGGTTCATGGACTACTGGGAGCGCAACCGGGCCGTCTTCCGGGTGGTCGAGCTGACCACCGTGGAGGGCGACCTGCGCTTCCAGGGGCTCCGGGTCCGGGTCCTCAATGCAGTCACGGTCACCCTGGCCAGTGTCATCGCCACGGCCGGCGACGGCGCCGTGTCCCCGGCGGGTTCGGACCCCATGGCCGCCGCCGGCACGCTGATCGCCATGCTGGCCCAGGTGGCCGGCCACCGGTACGGCTTCGAGTTCTGGGGGATCCGGACGGCCTCGCTGGTGGACAGCCAGGCCCGGCTCCTGCACTGGTCGGTGACGGGCCGGCCTGCTCCCGACGGGGCCAGCGTGGCCGGTGCCCAGGGACCACCCCCGCGCACCGGCCCGGTGGTGGGGGGAGGGGCGGCGTCCGCCCGCACCGCCGAGTTGAAGGCGGCCACGGCCAAGGGCCGGGGACCCACGGGTGGGATTCCGGACCCCAGGGGCTGAGTACGGGCCATCCAGGGCCACTCGGCGCCATGAGGGCCGTTCAGGGCCGTTCGCGGCCATTCAGGGCCGTGGGGGCCGCTCAGCGGATGGCGACCGGGTTGACCGGTGAGCCCAGCGCATTGGTGAAGGGGAGCGGGGTGGCGTCGAGGAGGAACCCGTAGCGACCGTCGGTTGCACAGGCGTCGGCCAGCTCGTCCAGGAACCAGTTCTGGCCCTGGGTCATGCCCATCTCGACCAGGTGGAGCAGGTGGACGGGGAGGTAGAGGTCGGGGTCCTCGCAGGGGTAGACCTCGAGCACCATGGTGTCAGTGGCCACTGCGGCCACGTCGTGGTCGTGGAACCACTCCGCCGTGGCCACGGTCAGGCCGGGTGAGGGCCAGGTGTAGGCGACCAGGTCCCGGCGGGGCTCGGCGCCACCGATGCCGGGCCGGCCGGGAAGGGCCAGGTGGGCGGCCTGACCGGTCCGCACGAGGACCACATCACCCGGCTCGACGGTGAGGTTCCCCAGTTCAGCGGCCCGGTCCAGGTCGTCGGGGGTGATGGGATAGCCCGGTTCCAGCAATTCCAGGCCCAGGGCCCGCGGCAGGTCCAGCAGGACCCCCCGGGAGACGAGCGACCGGACCAGGTGGATCCCGAGCCGGGTGGCGCCCTCCTCGGTCACCGACGAGGCCGGGAAATCGTTGTAGAGCCGCCCACCCCCCTGACCTGCGCCGTAGGAGACGTGCGCCAATCCGTCCCAATGCGTGGCACACTGGAGCGCCAGAGTGACCTCGTCTTCGGATGAGGCAATCCAGTGGGGATCCGCGCTTAGTGGGCTGTTTACACAGATCATGGAGCGTGTGGGATTCACCCGACCAGGGACAAAACCCATCTGGATGCCCTCGAGCTGGGAAAGGGGCAGTCCCAGTGCGAAGGCAGTACCGTGCTCGACGGCCGCCACGCCCCTGAGCCGGGCCGCACCGTCGATCAGGTTGAGTGTGCCGAGCTGATCGTCCGGGCCCCACCGCCCCCAGTTGGATATCCGGGAGACCAGCGCGCTGAACGATGAAGGAATTGATGGAGAGACAGGCACCGGCATTGGACTGTTGTAGCCGAAAGAGGCAACAGTTTCCGGGAGTTGGTGCCGATAGTCCCCGGAAGAGGCGTGCGCTCCCGGGGCGGGCCTACGCCGGACGCACCGACAGAGGACCGAGGGAAGCGATTCGCTGTGCACGATGATCGAACCGGGAAGGACTCCGACCAGTTCGCCGCCCTCCAGGGTCCGGCCTCAGGGACGACTCCCGCTCCAGGTGGGCCCCAGGCCCCGATCCGACCCGCCCGGAGGCCCGTGCGGGTGACCGCGGCGGTCCTGGCGGCGGGGCTGCTCGTGGCCGGGCTCATCACCGCCGTGTCCACAGCCACCCAGGGCCGGGCCAGTGCCACCTCGGCGCCGTTGACCGTCAGCCAGGTCGAGTCCCTGTACGCCGCGGACCTGACGGCCCGGGTCAACGCCGAGCGGGCCGTCCGGTCGACGGCCGTGGCCACCATCCCCCAGCTCCAGGTGGATTCGGGGCTCCAGGCCTACGCCCAGGCGTGGTCGGAGCACATCGCCGCCACCGGGGTGGTCTCGGACCCGCCGCTGCCCCCGTGCCCGTCGGCGACCAGCCAGACCTGCATCCTGGCCGCCAACTCCGGGAACACCGGGTACGGGTTCTGGCCCGGGGACGGCTCGGACGGCATGGACAACGACTACATGACGTCGGCGTGGCACCGTCAGAACGAGCTCGGAGCGGCGTACACCTCGGTCGGCGTCGGGGTGACCTGCGCCGACCACCAGGCCTGGACGGTCGAGGTCTTCGGCTACGCCTATAGCGACTATTCGTCGGCCAGCGCCCGGCAGGTCGCCCAGGACCAGTCGCAGGGTCAACCCGTGGCCGCCAGCCCCATGGTGGCCGGGACCGAGACCGGTGACCCCGTCTACTGTCCCGGGCAGACCA